>Ga0315291_10002945_pt1 | contig 22080 bp, 22 predicted proteins | sample YL17G12_20_MG_FD_203070 | JGI IMG/M metagenome (GOLD analysis project Ga0315291, IMG submission 203070) | Sediment microbial communities from Yellowstone Lake, YNP, Wyoming, USA - YL17G12_20 | ecosystem: Environmental > Aquatic > Freshwater > Lake > Sediment | place: USA: Wyoming | collected... | reverse complement strand
CACCTGGGCTTCTCTGCCAAGTCCCTCCATGCCTTCGGCGATGTTAAAGACTATGTCCCATCTGTCACCGTATGCGAGCCTTTTGACAAGTGACTTGATGTTGCCTATGCGATCGGTGAAATAACCTAAGTCCTGTAACGTCTGCTCAATTGCATCTATCGTATCTGCCCGGTCAAACTCTGCAGTCTCTTCTTCATTGTATCCCTCTGCGATATAATCATCGCGAAGGTCGTATGTAATTCCCGTCCTCAAAGCGATACCTCAGGGATTGTCCGTTTGCGGCAACTGGCAGTCCGGATAACGATAGATATTCCCCTCGTAGTTTCTCAATATCAGATCGTCGCCGTCCCGACCAACTGCGTAATCCGGTAGCAGGGGGATTTTGCCGCCGCCCCCAGGGGCATCGATGACGTATGTCGGTACCGCATAGCCTGTCGTGTGGCCGCGCAGACCTTCGATAATGTCAAGTCCCGCTTTTACGGGAGTGCGAAAATGGGATGATCCGGGGATCGGGTCGCACTGATAGAGATAGTAAGGTTTAACACGTACCTTGAGCAGACCGAGAACCAGTCGCTTCATGGTTTCCACATCGTCATTTATTTTGTTGAGCAGGACTGTCTGGCTGCCGAGCGGTATGCCCGCATTGGCAAGGCGGCTACATGCCTGACTCATTTCGGGCGTTAATTCGTCCGGGTGGTTCACGTGGATGCTGATCCAGAGAGGGTGAAAACGCTTTAACATGTATATGAGTTTCGGGGTTATTCTCTGCGGCAGCACAACGGGTATCTTGGTGCCGATACGCAGGATCTCTATATGGGCAATTTTTCTCAGCCGGCCCAGAAGCCATTCCAGTCTTTCGTCGGAAAGAGTCAGTGGATCTCCGCCGGACAAGAGCACGTCACGAATCTGAGGATTCGCTTCTATGTATTCTATGGCGCCTTCCCACGCATCAGTGTTTGACATGGTCCTACCTTGGCTCCCGACCATGCGTGAGCGCGTGCAATACCGGCAGTAGGTTGAACAGGTGTCCGTAACAAGGAAAAGGACGCGATCCGGATAGCGGTGTACGATTCCCGGAACAGGGCTGTCATGCTCCTCTCCCAATGGATCATCGGCTTCCACCGAAGTACGGTGACGTTCATCGGTTACAGGCACTACCATCCGTCGCAGGGGCTGGGATGAATCAAATTCATCAAGTAGGCTTGTATAATAAGGTGTGATGGCAACCGGTATTGAGCCCTCATGATGGTTCATGGCATTCCGCTCGTCTTCCGACAGCCAGATGAATTGCGAAAGTGCATCGACATCCTTTATGCGGTTGCTGTATTGCCAGTGCCAATTGCTCCATTCGAGGGATGTTACTTCAGGATAGAAACGCTTCCGAAAAGCCCGTGTACGGGGGCTTTCCTTAAAACGAAAAACGTATTGGACACCCTTTGTCTTAATGACCGAAGGGGTAAGGAGAGTATTATATGATGTTAATATGTCGTTTGTGTAATTTTCAATACCAACAAGACCTGCTGAACTACCCGGAGGTTCAACCTCCTCCATAAAAAGGGTCTCGTTATCCATTCTGTTATCCTCCTCCGTGTGCAGGGATGATAAAAATTTTTCCCCTTTCTTTTTTTTCTGTAATATATTTTTTTTGTACGCTGTTTATAAATGCTTGTCAATATTTTTTTCATTTTTTTGAAAAAAAATTTATTTTTCTTGAAACAAAAAAAATCAAACATTAAAATGCTGAAAAAATTTTTTGATAAGTGAGCATATGCCTGAACTTCCCGAAGTAGAAACTCTATGCCGACAATTGAGACGGGTGATTGTAGATAGAGAGATCCTCAGTGTGGAGATCCTGGATCACAGGCTCGGCGCCGTGGACGGGCTTGTGGGAAGGAAAATCACTGCCGTTACTCGTCAGGGTAAGGCCGTGGAGATAAAGCTTGATAACGATGTGCGGCTTCTTCTTCATCTTCGCATGACGGGCAAGATGCAATGGCAGAGCGATTCTCGGGCACTACCACCTCACACACGTTTCATAATTGCATTTTCTCGTGGCAGGCTTCTTTGTATCGACCCTCGGCGTTTTGCGACACTTGCCATCACTGCAGATGGAAGCTCTCAATCTTTCGTCAAGGATCCTTTGCATGATTTCCGGATCGAAGAGCTGCGCAAGATCGCGCGCGTGAAAAAACTTCCCGTGAAGTCATTCCTGATGGATCAGCGACTGATTGCGGGCATTGGGAATATATATGCCTGTGAGATTCTCCATGAAGTATCCATGAGTCCGTGGCGACCAGTAAGCGGAGTGTCCTTGCGGGAGTGGAAGAAGATAGAGAGCGCGACCAAGGAGATCCTTGAGAGGGCCATCGCCTGCCGCGGCACAACGGTATCGGATTGGCGTGATCTGTTTGGCCAAAAAGGTGAGTATCAACATGAATTGAAAGTTTATGACCGTGAGGGACTTCCCTGCCTTCGCTGTCACGGCATTATTCAGCGTTTGCCCCTGAGCGGCAGAGGGACTTATTTCTGCCCCACCTGCCAGAAAAGATAATGATCGGATAATCTGAACGAGATAATCTCTGGGAAGAAACCTATGGCGGAAGATTCTGATGTTTCCAAAGAAGGCCAGGTGCTGAATGGCAAGAAAGCGGCTTCACCGAATTTCAATAACGTCTTAAGAGCATCACGGTAACATGCCCTTAGCAGCGGGAAAGCATTCTACCGGTTGGCTGTTGCCAGCGTCGCACGCAGCATCTCCAGACCATCCCTGATTTCAAACGTGCCCGTGTACTTGCGGATGTCATCGCTTGAGTACTTGATGACACAGGTCGGGGTTGATTTAGCCTGATATTTATTTATGATCTTATTGAGCGCCGGATACACCGGTGAAAGGTCGTACACTGCGATGGGAATGCGCTCCGCCTTGAGCGCTTTCTTGAGCTCATCTTCAGCCTGAGCAGTATGATTTCTTGCCAGGGAAAAGAGCACCCGCCGCGCATGGAGCACATTTTTGTAATTCTTTGCTGCCTTCGCCGCATACAGATAGTACTGAGCATACAGACGGGTTTCCTTATGGATAGGAAGATCGACGAAGGTCACCCTCACGCCTCCTCCGGAAAGGAATTCTTTTACTGCGGGGTCAATCTCAGTCTCCATGGCCTGGCAAGGCGGACAGAAGTAATCAGTGAAGATGATCAACTCGTATCTGCCGGAACCGTAAGAAGGCACGATTGATTTTTCCGCACCGTACGCGGGTGTCGCAGAGCCGGAGAATGTGAGAATCACAAAAATATATCCCAGGATAACGAAAGCAAGAAGGGGTAAAGGCCTCTTGATAGTGAGAGGAAGTTCCACAGCGCCGAGGCCATAGACGATCCGGTTTAACCAGCCTCTCTCCGGCGTTGGCTGTTTTTCGTGGTTCAGAATAAAGGCTATGATAATCATTGATGCAAAGGCCAGGCAGTAGGGGCAAAACACATCCTCTCTGAATTGGAATGCGATGAGATACACCTCAACGCCGATCCCTGATGCCAGGAGGGCACGGACGTATGGCATTTTGCTCACGGCGGCAAAAACGATGATCATAAGCATATAAACGATACCGATGTATGACAGGTCAATCCCGAAGATATCCCCCTGCAGGTAAGTGCAGGCAGTTTCGCATGCCTTATAATAAAGCATGATTCCAATACCCGTTGCCGCAAGGATTATTGTTATGACACTTCTCTTTGCTTTTATCTTTTCCACTTTATTTATTTTGATGCCATCGAGTCACAGTTCTTCATGCGGTAACAATTTCTCATGAACTCTATCAATTTCATCTCCCGCAAGCAAGGGATGAATTCTCACGCATCTGAAAAATTAGCATTTAATCCTTTTCAATCCCTGCTTTTCTTATCCACCCTGAGACCTCCTTGTCTTCCGGGATGGACCTGTCCAGGGGTATCAATGTCCAGTGAAAGCGGTTATTCCGGGAAGGAGGCTCTCTGGAAGTCCTCAGCTCATCCCCTGATGAAGCCTGCTGCCTTGCTTGCTCCGCCGTCCTTTCGTAACTGTAAGGTGAGGATGCATTGACAAAGGTGAGTTGCAGCTTGCCTGCATACATCCCATATTTATAGGATTCAAGAATGGGTGTCTGTCCTTCCCAGAGAGGTGACTGGACATACCTGCCGTCGCGTCCGCCAAGGACGAAATGAATCCCCGGGGCCGCCCTGATGACCTCCTGCTGCCGGTCTGAAGGGAGAGCTGAGAGAAGTATAATTACATCCGCCTTGCTGCGAAGTATACCGGTCATTTCCCGCGCCGTCTTGACCGGTTCTTTCACCAGGAATTTTTCCCCTGCTACCTTATATATATCTGTCCTGATGTCCGGAGAAAGAAGGCCGAAGAAGGCGACGCGGATGGAGCCGACTTTTTTTATGATGTATGGTTTGAAGATCGAAGTATTTGTCGAAGGATCGACGAGGTTGGAGGAGACAAGCGGGAGCCCGCGGGATGCCTCTTTGCGCAAGAATGCCAACCCCTGCAGCAAATCTAAATCACCCACAGTTATTGCTGCGACTCCCATCCGCATGTATGCGCGACTGATCAGCCTTGCCTTTGTGAGTGATTGCTTCTGATTGGCTCCTGGCCATCCATCTGTGAAGAGATTGCCGGAATCGACTACCAGAAGCGACCTGTCTTCGCTTTTTAGCTTCTCCACGAGGGATACTCGCCTGGCCAGACCGCCCAGCAGCCTCTCTCCTCAGGTTGGACAGGGGAACAGGTGCCCCTGTACATTGCTGCTTTGAATTACTGTCAGTTGTGTTGCATCGGCAAATGCACTGGCAAAAGGGAAGGTTTGGACGGCGCAGAGAAGAACCGCAAACGCTATCATGAATTTTCGCGCGTGACTGATTAGGATGCTATATTTATCACAAGCCTTCATTCTCTAAACTCATCGATGGTATTAGATCTTTGGAAATCCATGCCTGATGGCATAGCGTCGTTGTGCCGCATCTCCGAGGCCATATAGCTATCGGGAAGAAAGCCTGTCCTGCATGAAGAACGGGGCATTCACTCTCCTTCTTTCGACCCTGCGTGAGGGCCGTTAACAGGGCAGGACAGAATTCCTGTCGCTGCACATGCCGTTGCCTCGAATTGCAGAACGGGATGATCGATGGAAAAACGACAAAAAAGTTCATGTCGTATCTTGGCGGCAATGTCATCGACCTTGCTCAACATCTGGTCCTCGACGACGACGTGGGCAATGAGGGCGACACCTTCACTTGCAATGTTCCACACATGGAGATGGTGAATCCTCTCCACGCCGGGTACAGCTTCCATCTCCTTTTGTATGGCATGAAGATCGATACCAACAGGTGTGGCATTCATGAGGATTCCGAAGGCATCTTTCAGAATGTCCCACCCGCTGTACATGATCAAGATCACAATGACCCAGGATACGACAGGATCGAGCCAGTACCAGGGCTTGAATATCCATATGAGACCCAGAACAGCCACCCCAAGGGAGGTTATGGTATCGGTTAACATGTGCAGGAATGCACTTCGTATGTTAAGGTTGTCATGGGCCTCCGGCCGCAGCATCAACGTCGATAGCATGTTTGCCAGGAAAGCTATGGAGGCGATGAGTATAACAAGGTTGCCTTGGATGGGCCGCGGATTCTGGAGACGGTGCCATCCCTCAATAGCGATAAAGAGGCCGGCGCCGAAGAGCACGGCTACGTTAAACACGGCGGCGAAGACCTCCATGCGTTTGAAGCCGAACGTATGTCTCAGGGTGGGTTCGCGCCTTCCGATACGCAGGGCCGAATAGCTGATCAACACGGACGAAAAATCACTCAGATTGTGTAGGGCATCGCTGATCAGGGCCATGCTTCCCGATACGATTCCGCCGTAGATCTGAACGGCGGGGATGATCAGGTTCATGACCATGGTCGCTATTAGCCGCTTGCTCAAGTCCATGAATTTGAAATAATGTCTTGAATGCTTTTCCATTTTATCAGCAATAGAACTCTATGATAACTGAGCTTTCTCCTGTCAGTCTTCACAACTCATGAATAATGCTAACCGATATTGCAGTGCCCATATAAGGAATTTATAATCGATTTTATTATTGTCAAGCAGAAAGAGTGAGATTTTGTGCGCTCGCTATCGTGAAGGTGGACCCGTTTATGCATTGACGTATCAGAAATCAAATCTTATAATAACAAAAAAGATGTGAAGATCAGATGCAGACAAAAAGCATCAAAGACAGGACATGGAAGATTCCTTTAAAGGAGAGACGATGATGAAGAAGATATTATGTCTCTTGGTTTCACTAACATTTCTTTTTGTCTATCCCGGTCTGGATCAATTAGGGGCACAAGTCAAAGGAGGGGGAAAAATGCAAATTAAAAGCTCAGCCTTCAAGAGTGGCGCAAGAATACCGGCAAAGTATACCTGTGACGGTGTGGATGTTTCACTCCCTCTGGAGTGGGGTAAATTGCCGGCAGGCACGAAATATCTGGCCCTCATCTGTGATGATCCCGATGCGCCCATGGGAACATGGGTTCACTGGGTAATCTATGATATACCTGCGAACATTACAAGCTTGCCGGAGAAATTGCCGCCGCTGAAAGAAGTTGCCAATGGCGCAAAGCAGGGCATGAATGATTTTCGCGCCATCGGTTATGGAGGACCATGCCCCCCGTCCGGCGAACACCGCTACTTTTTTAAACTCTACGCCCTTGATGGTCCGACAGGGCTGAAGCCAGGGGCCACTAAAGCGCAACTCCTGGCAGCCATGAAAGGACACATACTTGCGGAAGCGGAGTTGATGGGAAAATATAAGAGGTAGCAAGGAAAGAAATGCGCGAGCCGTCCTATCTCAGACTTTACAGGGAGGGAAAGCTTCAGGACCGCATTGATCGCGCTGTGGAACTGATGAGGGACTGCTCTCTGTGTCCCCGGGAATGCCATGTAGATCGGCTGTCCGGGGAGCTTGGATTTTGCCGCACGGGGAAAAAGGCGAAAGTCGCAAGCCTGCATGCCCACTTCGGAGAAGAGCCCCCCCTTGTGGGAACGGGCGGTTCAGGCACTATCTTTTTCAGATCCTGCAACCTCCTGTGCTACTTCTGTCAGAACTATGATATCAGCCACGATGAGAAAGGCGGTGAGGCAGAACCAAAAGATCTGGCAGACATGATGCTGGGTCTGCAACGGCGGGGATGTCACAATATCAATTTTGTAACACCGTCCCACGTGGTTCCGCAGATACTCCAGGGGCTCTTCATCGCCATCGAGGGCGGGCTTAAGTTGCCCCTGGTCTACAACACGGGCGGATACGATAAGGTTGAAACATTGAAGATTCTGGATGGTATCTTTGACATCTATATGCCTGACTTCAAGTTCTGGGAAGAAAGGTGGTCTGAAAAATTCTGCAAGGCCCCTGATTACAGAAAAATAGCCGCAGCGGCCATAAAGGAGATGCACCGCCAGGTGGGGGACCTGCTGATCGATGAATCGGGCATAGCAGAAAAAGGGTTACTGGTTCGCCATTTGGTCATGCCGAACGACGTGTCAAATACGGGGGAGGTCATGACATTTCTTGCCGATAAAATATCAAGAGATACTTATATAAATGTGATGGATCAGTACCATCCCTGCGGAAAGGCAACATTGGACCCCGTGATCAATCGCCGTCTAACCAGGACGGAGTATGCCGAAGCCGTCCGCCGCACCAGAGACGCGGGCCTTCACAGACTGGATTCCTGGCGCTGAAGGAGTTACGAGACGGCCAGTTTGAGAAAGTCGCGCGTAACGAAGCACCACATTGGGACGGTCAGCTTTGCTTGTTTCGCAGGTAGTCTCTCATCCCCTTGATGCTGTTTACGGAAAAAATCTTTTCCCGGGACTGCACATCTTCCGGAAGGGTGCGGTAGGTGGATAATCCCCTGTCATTTTTCAGCAGGTCCGCGTAAACGCTTTCCTCAAAAGGATCGCTTCCCATCCGATGGTGTTTTTCCACTGTAGCGAGCCAATAGTCCAACTGGTTGAGTGCCGTATCGAATACATTCCTCACGTCCTGCCTGTAACCGTAATGTCCGAAACATACATGAGAAACATTGAGGGAGGCCGCCCTTTCCAGGGAATTACGGTAGGTCTCGTAGCTAAAGGGAGGCGGTGTCGCGATACGCAGATATAGCCCCTGGTCCAGGGGATAGTTTATTCCCGCCACTTCTCCCAAAAATAAGAGATTCCCGATCTGATAACAGAGGTGGCTCGGCGCATGACCCGGAGTTTCGAAGATGTTGATTGTGACGCCGCCTGCCTCAATGGGATTCTTATAGCTGATGTTTTTTTCGGGAATCGCGGCGATTTCACCGTACACGTCTGCAACTTTTCCCAGAAAGCTGCGGGAGCCTTCCCAGAGCTTTGCAGGATCAACCATGTGACGAATCCCCTTGGGATGGCAGATGACCATGGCATCCGGATAATGATCTACCAGGAGCCCTGCGCCTCCCGCATGGTCAATGTGTATATGCGTGAGCAGGATATAATCGAGCTTCTTTACATCGAGCTCCTTTAATGCTTTCACGAGAACGGGAAGAGTAGAGCGAGGACCGGGATCGACCAGGATGGTCAGGCCATCACGCCTGTATATCCAGCTGTTGAGAAAATTGTAAAATCCCTCCAGAGGCTGGTCCAGATCCACGATGTAAAGATTTTTCAAGGGTTCATGTGTTGCCATTTCCCGCCTCCTTATATAAATATCAGTCTGTATCCCAAAACCTTCCCACTTAACCTCTCCAGCATGGAACGATTGGATAATCGGTAACGCCAGATTAATATACCATATTTTCTATGAATGCAAAGAGTGTCCGCCAAGGAAATTCAGAACCACGGAGTTGAACTCCTCGGGTCTTTCGAAATTCGGCATATGGCCGCACTGCTCGAATATATAAAGGTGAGAGTCTGGTATCTTTTCTCTGGCAAAGCATGCGTGCCTGACAGGAAAGAGGCGGTCCTCTCTCCCCCAGATAATGAGAGTCGGAATCTTTATGTTATCCAGATTCTTTATGATGGGGTCGAGGACATCCGCGCGTCCGCCCCGGATTGTCGCACAGGCGCGGAGAACCGAGAGTACAGTCTTTGCGGCTCCCTGCGAAAAGTTGAGTTCGTAATAAAGGTCTATCAGGTCGTCAGTGATGACAGCCGGATCGTGCACCAATTGTTTCAGTACAAAGGCCATTCCCGCCCGCGATGGACTTAACATCAATTCACCCATGACGGGAATTGTAGCGAGCCTCATCGCTAAGGGCATTTCCCTGCCGAGGCCCGCGCTGTCCACCAGCACTATCTTCTCGACCTTCTCGGGGAACTGGAGTACGTATTGAAGGGCCACACCGCCTCCTAAAGACAGTCCCATAAGACAGGCATGTTTTATGTCAAGCGCTGCAATGAAATCGTTGATGAAGGAGGCCATGTACGATGGGGAATATTTCACGTCCGGCTTGTCGGAGCGGCCAAAACCTACGAGGTCGGGGGCATAAACACGGTATCCCTCGGAGAGGGCCGAAATATTATGCATCCAGATATCCGCGGATGCACCGAGCCCATGGATGAGAATAACATTCGATCCCTTATCCCCTTCGGCCCAGTAACGGGTATTGATGTTACCGATCTTGATGTATCTATCTTGCGGCATTGTCATATTACAGGCATATACTGCGGCATCTGCTGGCGGGAAAAAAATGTGCTGCATCAGACACCGAAAAATTTTCCGCCCGTGAAAATTAATGGTTCTGGAGCAATAGGGATAAAGCAGTTGGGATGTTCACTTTTTCTCTAAGAGTGTCTGGAGCACAGTTTCTACGGCAAAATATTTTCTGGTCAATATCCGTCCATCCTTATTGATGAGAACCATCGTCGGTATGCCCACAATGCCATAGGCGCTCGCTACACGTCCTTTTTCATCCAAAAGCGTTTTGTAGGGAATCTGGTTTTTTGCTGCAAACTGTGACACTCTGTTTTTGGGTTCCTCAATGTCGATGCCCACTACTTCGAGTCCGCGCTGGCCGTAGGTTCCATAAATGTTCTTGTAGTGAGGTATCTCGGAACGGCAGGTAGGACACCACGTTGTGACAAAAATCAGCAGCACCGGTTTGCCCCTCGCGGCGCTAAGTTTGAAGTCCTCGCCTGCTAAGTCTTTCAGAATGAAATCAGGCGCTGCAGAATCGGAGATATTTTGCCCCGTTTCCGGCTGCTTGGTTTCGGAGCATGAGAGCGCTGATGACAATACGATGGCAATCAGTCCTGCGACCAGTAAAAAGAAAAGCCTGCCCTTTATCCCCATTATAGAATCTTTCATACCCAGAGCATTCCCGCCTGGATGAGAAAATACTCTCCCACTGCCAGCAATATCCATCCGCATATGTGGCTTACCCTGGTCATCCACATGCCGGATTTTGGCAGGCTGGCTAAAAGGCCGGCGAAGGTTCCCAGTATTATAAGTAATGTTCCCATTCCAAAAGCAAAAATAAAAAAGAGGCTCATTCCGAAGACTATATTCTGGCTGGTCGCCACAAAACTCAAGAGCACCGCAAGCACCGGGGTAGTGCAGGGACCAACGATCAGTCCCGATAGGGCTCCGACAAGAAAGCTCGCCACAATGCCCTTTTTTTTCGGTTGCGCTTTCGCCAGAAAGCCTGGTACCCGTATGGGCAGCAGAAAAACATCAAGCATGGATAATCCCATCAGGATACAGATATTAGCTACGATAAAGTTTGTCCAGGGGCTCGCCTGTATCTGTCCGAATAGTTTGCCTGTCAAGGCTGCAATTGCGGCAAGGGCAGTATATGTAACAGACATGCCCAAAACATAGACGATGGAGAGCAATAGACCCTTCACCTTGGAACCGCTGCTGTGAGCTCCGATGAAGGCGATGGTGATGGGGACCATGGGGTACACGCAGGGGGTAAAGCTTATTAAAACGCCCCCCAGATAGGCGGCCGCATATGCCAAGATAAAAGACCCGTGGAGATAAACGGACAGTCCCTCCATGAAATTTTCCATTCACATTCTCCCCGGTAAAAGGCCTTGAAAGATACCTTGGTATCAATTAAACTCTTAACCAATGTAAAGTAGCATAATAACTATTAAAGATCAAACATATACAAACAGTCGTTCTCCCTATTTCCCAGATATCCCGAGGGCGGCGGCAATCATGGACAACAAGGCGGCCAATCAATGATATGAGCAAGTAAGACTGGACGGGTGAAGAGGCACCGACTGGATCTGCTGATGATACTTATTGCTTGCGCTGTTAATAGAAAGGATATATACAGCTATCAACTTGCCCAAAAGAGGTATGAGGAGATTTTGTGCGAATGGCTAAAATGTTAAAGGATGCTTTGAAGACTATAGAGAAATACAAGAGTATAACTCCCCACTACGGGGAGTTGCTGGATATCCTTGGGGAAATATTAATCCTCAGGGAAGAATACCGGCGCAAGATGAAAAAGGTGATTTTTCCCATAGACGAGGGGCTCATGGAGAAGAAAATATTCGGTGGCTTGCCGCTGATTGATTTTTCCACCGGGACATTTGACCTCACGGAACCTAAGCAGTACTTCAGTGCGCTCCTGGAAATTGCGGAAAAGCGGGCTCCCGGTGAAACAAAAGAGGTTCTTCAGATGATTCAGGACGGGAACTTCAATTTTGAAAAAATGATTTCCGATTCCTTCAATTCACTTCAGGATGATGATATTGCGGAAGATATTGACGACGATGTCATTGATCTTGTCGATCTGTTCCTTGAAGAGAGTCTGAGACCGGCCCTGGAAAAGGTTGTGGAGAAGTACGGGAAAAGCGTTGCCAAGGCCGGATGGACCGAGGGCTACTGCCCGATCTGCGGCAAGGAGCCGAAGATTGGGGAGATAAGAGAGGAAGAGGGGAGACGGTTTCTTTTCTGTACACAGTGCGGATTTGAGTGGCGTTTCATGCGCATCAAATGTCCCTTCTGTGGCAATGAGGAGCAGCAGACGCTGGCTTACTTCAGCATCGAGGGAGAGGAAAAATACCGGGTTGATGTCTGTAATGAGTGCAAGCGATATATCAAGACGGTTGATTTCAGAGAAACAAAGGAAGAGGCTAATCTCGATGTTGAGGATATTGCTACGTTGCATCTTGATATGCTTGCCAATGAGGAGGGGTACGATTAAAACCGCAGCGCGTGCGCATGTATGAATGACCGTGACATAAGGAAAGTCATTCACCTCATTGAGAAAGAGGTCGCTAAATGGCAACTCCCCATAGTATCCTCACTGGCCGAGGAGCATAGCGGTCCCTTTCCAATCCTTATATCAACAATCCTGAGTCTGAGAACGAAGGATGAAGTAACCGCGAAAGCTGCGGAACGCCTCCTGGCATTGGCCAGGACCCCGGAGGAAATGTTAAAACTCTCCGAAGGGAAAATCATCAAAGCAATTTATCCCGTCGGGTTTTACCGGACAAAGGCTAAAACGATCCTTCACATATCGAAAGAACTGGTAGACCGTTTTCATTCACGGGTTCCCGATACAATCGAGCAGTTGCTAACCCTGAAGGGTGTGGGCAGGAAGACGGCTAACCTTGTTGTGGCCCTTGGATATAATAAGGAGGGGTTGTGCGTTGACACGCATGTCCACAGGATATCGAATCGCCTGGGCTACGTGAAAACAAAAACCCCTGAGGAAACGGAATATGCCCTGAGAAAAAAGCTGCCATCAAAATACTGGCTCCGGTATAATACTTTGATGGTTGCCTTCGGTCGGCATGTCTGTGTTCCCATCTCCCCGTTCTGCAGCAGATGCCCTGTCTTTGCTTACTGTGACAGGGTCAACGTTACCAGGAGCAGATAGGGCGGACAGGAGGGACCTTTGAAAAAAAACCATCCCTGTCATTTCGGGTATAAGTATAGGTAAGGTGTTGCTGGAAAGGAGAAATAATTATTGAAAGCTTAATATATTTAATAGTTTATTGTTGAGGCTAAAGAATAATATTAAAGTGGTTCAATATTATGAAAAAAAAGTTGTTTAAGGTGCGGTTCTTTTGATGTCAAATTATATGGACGTACACACAGCGGTTATCAGAGATTTAGATGCAAGAGATGTAATTAGACTTACACATTTCATAATCACAAGAACAAGCTGCACAGGGAAAAGAAGAATTTTTTATTATGGGTCACAGAAGGATATTCGGTTAGGCAATTAGTCTCAATAAGCAGTCACGGGGTCTGGAAAATAAACCAAATAAAAAAATATTGGTTGGCAAGATCTCCGGCTAAACGTGCTTTTGATTTAAGCGCGATTAAATATTTGCAGTTTGATGGCACATATTTCAAGCATGAAAACTGTCTAATGCTTTTAATGGATAATGCGACAAGCAAGATCATTGCACATAAATACCATTATCGAGAAAACTATGAATCTGCGTACCAAACATTTAAAGAGATGAACAATGGTGACCTTAATCCGGAGGCAATTACAATCGATGGCAACACAAGTGTAATTCGAGCATTGAAAGCTGTTTGGCCGGATATAATTATTCAGAGGTGCATAGCACATATACTGAGACAAGGATTATCATGGCTGAGGAGATATCCAAAGATTCAAGCGTCAAAAGATTTAAGAAGAGTACTGTTAACGGTACCTGAAGTTAAAGACATAAAAAGGAGAGATATATTCATTAAAGATTTTGAGAAATGGGAAAAGCAATATGGTCGACTTGTGCAAGCTCTTCCATCAACCCATAAGGTGTATGGTGATTTACAAAGGACGAGAAGCTTAGTTTTGCATGCTTTGCCGAATATGTTTCATTATCTTGATAACAAATGCATTGCAGCAACTACGAATAAACTTGAAGGTTATTTTTCCAGACTAAAAGAAATTTACAGAAAGCATCGAGGCTTGTCAAAAAACCATAGGCAGAACTACTTTGCTTGGTACATTAATTTTAAAAATGGTAACTAATTACCAACACGTTACCTATATATATACCCGCAATGACATTAGGTGTACATTTTGAAATGTCTCTTTTCATTAGTTGCTGATTATCGTAAACGGAAAAAACGAGTTTGAAAAATAATTCCGATCGGGTTTTGACAAATTCGAACGTCTCAAGTCAGGGCAGTTTCTTTGCCTCATCAATCAACATAATCGGGATATCGTCTTTGATTTCGTACAAAAGTTTGCACTTATCGCAGATCAAGCCATCTCCCGATTCATTCAGGCGGATGTCACCCTTGCACTTCGGGCATACCAAAATATCCAGCAGTTCTTTGCTTATCGCCAAATTCTTCCCTCCCTTATAATTCTGCCGTATCAACCTTCTTATCCCCGTCCGGGGAGAAATCAATCAAAAAAAGACCGAGTAGCCTATAACACCCAAATTCGTGTCAATTCCCCCGTTGGGATCTGCAAGATTCGCATTCGAAAGATGCCGGAAACGGTAACCTACATTGATGGCTGAGTCCTTTGTGAGATAGTAATAGAACCCTGCGCCGATAGAGTTGGCGAAAATAAACCCATTGGCCTGTTTGGTTGTGACTACGGAAATATAGTGCGGTCCAACACTTCCGAGGGCATAGACGGATAATTTGTCCATGATCGGATACATGTACTGGAGGCCAATGCCAATGCCCAATTCGAAGTCAGTTCGCGGATTCACGACGGGATTGATCTGGGGCTCGAGAAAAAAGGAGAGGGTTCCCCGGTGATTCTTCAATTCCCGGAAATATCTTTTTAGATCGACACCGAAATGGCCGATCAGTAAGACAGGCTGATAGCTGCCCTCCGGGAGGCTGCCACTCCCGAAACCGGTGATAAATCCCATCTCTGTGAAGAATCTGTCACTGGTGCGACCTTCTTTCTGCACTTCTTCAGAACAATAAGCATAGTTAACCGAGAGAATAATGACGACGACAATGAAAATCTTTAACAGCGCAGCATTCCGAAGATTCCACATTCTATTCACCTCACCCCGATAATTTTTCTTTTACCGCATGAAAGACTTCTTCAATGGTAATGCCGGACATGCATTCCATAGAGTCGCACTTTTTCAGGAAACAGGGACTGCAGGATAATTCCCTCTGTATGACCACATGCCCTTTTCCGTACGGGCCCGTCCGAGATGAATCGGTAGGACCGAAAAGGGCGATAACGGGTGTCCCCATAGCTGCCGCAAGGTGCATGGGACCTGAGTCTGTGGTGATCAGGAGCGAAGATCGCAGGTAAAGATAAGCCAGGTCTCGCAGCGTCGTTTCCCCTCCCAGGTTGACAGCGGGAGTCTTCATCCGTGATTGAATGTGCTCCAATTTGTCGCGCTCGGTTCCAGTAAGAATAACGCTGATCTTTAACTCTTTTGCAATCCTGTCACACAAGCCGGCGAATTTTTCATCCGCCCAGAGTTTAGTGTCCCATAACGCTACAGGGCTTACTGCCACAAACCGGCCCTTCTTGTCAATGTCGTTTCTTTGCAAAAGTTCTTCCACCCTGTTTATGTTTTCTTCGCCGATGGGAATCAAAAATTTCGGCTCTTTGACATCTGCACCCAGATACCGGAGGAAATCAAGGTAACGGTCAACGGCGTGCTTATTCATATCTTCGGGAATCTTTTCATTGAGAAACAGCCCGCTGAGTTCCTGCATACTATTGTAGCCCAGTTTTCTCTTGCCGGAACTGAGAAGAACAACTGCGGCGCTCTTGATGAGCCCGTGAAAATCAATTACCAGATCGTAAGGCTGCCTTCTCAGATCATCGATGAAGTTTCTAATTTCTCTTATGGGTTTTGTGATGCGGCCCTTTTTCAGGTCATTTATCCATTGTTTCCTGTGAGAGACTATGAGTCTGTCCAGATATGGGTGGTCAGAAATAAGGTCTGAAGAGGCATCTTCAATGACCCAGGTCATATTTGCCTCAGGGTAGAGTTTTCTAAGGGCGGCCAAAGAGGGAAGGGTATGGATAACGTCGCCGATAGCGCTCAATTTTACAATCAGAATATTCATTTCTTGTGACCTGGAAAAAAATCATTATGGAGCGCGATATTACATTCAGTGTCATTGCGAGGAGGGAAGCGACGTGGCAATCTTATAATTTTTCAATTGTTTAAAAAGATTTCTCCCTTAGGTCGAAATGACACATGTGAAAATCATTTGATGCTCTTGGACATTTTTTAGGCCTTTCTTTTCTTCTTCCGGTCCTTTATGATCCACTTAACAGCATCGAGAATATCTTCTGCGATATAGCTTGGCTGACAGATCTCGGGAGAAGCGGACGCCAGGTCTTTCTCGATGGTATTTATACCATAGCCTGTCTTGACAAGGATTCCTTTCGCTCCCACCGTACGTGCCACCTGGATGTCTTTGAGCATGTCTCCCACCGTGTAAGAACGCCGAAGGTCGATGTCGAGCTCTTTCGATGCTTCGATAAGCATTCCCACCTCCGGCTTCCTGCATGCACAGGACTGCAGATAAACCCCGATACCTTCTGTCTGGTGATGGGGGCAGTAGTAGAAAGCATCAATGAATGCGCCTCTCTCCCGCAGCATTTCCTGGATGCGCTCGTGAACCGTCCGGACGAATTCCTCGGTGAAATACCCCTTCGCTACCCCTGACTGATTGGTCATCACCACGGCTTTCATACCGCTTTCGTTGATCAGCCTGATTGCTTCTGCTGTATAGGCGAAGAGATTCAGTTTGTCGATGCTGTCAAGGTATCCCACTTCTTCATTGATCGTTCCATCCCTGTCCAGAAAAACTGCTGCATTCTTTTTCATATAATCATTCGATTTCTTATCAAAATGTCATTGCGAGCACATTCGCTGCGCTCAGTACGGGCTCCGCGAAGCACCCATAACTTTGAAAAGTATCCCCTCTGTCATTGCGAACGCAGTGAAGCAATCTCATGATCACTGATGCTCAATAAAATCGATAGGTCGTCCCACGTCTCGCGATGAGTTGAAGAACAATTCTTCAAGGATCTTTCCTTCATAAACCTTCATATAAATCGATCCATTTTCTGTTTGTACTATTAATCAGATCAATTTTCTTTTGCCTCGATCCGCCCTTTATTTGCTTCTCTCTGGAAATAGCACTGGTTGGATCATTATAGACTTCGTAATAAACCAACTTGGTTATATTGTACTTCTTCGTAAATCCATCGGCCATTTTTTGCTTGTGTTCGTAAACTCTTCTTTTTAGTTCGTTGGTTACACCTGTATATAAAGCAGTATGATGTTTATTACTCATAATGTAGACGTAATATTGCTTATCCATTATTTTTGAGATTGCTTTGTCAGCCTCCGGCTTCCTCGCAATGACGAAATGCGCTGTATTCCGCACAATGCCGTTAACCGGGCAACAGCCTTTTTGCCACTTCACAGACTTCCTCAACACTAATCATGTCCATGCATCTGAAATCTGTCGGGCATGTCTCTTTGAGACACGGGCTGCATGAGGCGCCTTTGTAAATAACTACACTTCTGTCTCCGACAGGCGAGGTCGTGACAGGATTTGTTGAACCGAAAATGGCAGCCGTGGGGATATTTAAAGCTCCGGCTATATGCATCAAACCTGAATCGTTGGATATGAAAAGGCTGCACCTGGAGATAGCCGCTATGGCTTCCTTCAGATTCGTTTTCCCTGCGAGGTTGATCAGTGGACGATGGGCATGCTGCTCTACAAGATCAGTGATTTGCCTGTCTTGACGACTTCCGAAAAGAACCACCTGTGCGGAAAGGTCTTCAATCAATCTGTCACTGACGGCGGCAAACCTCTCCGGAAACCATCTCTTCGCGGGTCCGTAAGCAGCTCCCGGTGCGAGACCGACTATAAGCCGCTGCGTCCCGATATCATGTTCGCTGAATATCTTTTCCGACAAAATCTGATATTCATTTCCCGGATGAAGATGAACGTTCGCTTCTGCGGAAAGGCATCCGAGGGACTTTACCATCTCCAGGTAGTACTGGATCTGGTGCACTTTCCTGACGTCTTCTGTCCTCTGGACGGAGTGTGTAAGTAGCAATCCTCTTCCGTCGGAGTTGTATCCACCCCGGACAGGAATACCGGCCAGCCATGTTATGATGGCTGCCTCTATGGCATTCTGCAGGAGGATGGCCGCATCAAATCTCCTGGCCTTCAGTTCTTTTGCCAGTCTCAGCATTCCGGCAATGCCTGAATGAGGACCGGGGCTTTTGAACACGATAACCTCATCAATATCTTTGCAAATATTGAATATCTCTGCAACCCACGGCTTTGCAAGAACAGATATCCGCGCGTCGGGAAAGGTATTTCTGATGGCACGAACTGCGGGAAGCGTCATAACGGCATCTCCGATCCAGTTCGTCCCGCGTATCAGAATATTCTTTGCCGTATTAAACGGGATGCGTGTTGAGATTCTGACTTTCATTTGTTGGCGGTACCTTCTTCCATAGGCGTCTTCGCTACCTGCCAGGGTTTGGTCTTCCATCTCTGATGGATCCAGAGCCATTGATCCGGGTACTCCCTGACCGTGTCTTCTATGACGCTGGTGAAATTCTGCGTGTTGATGAGTATATCTTCATCATTGCCACCAGTGCGGATGACCTGCATCTCCTCCTTGATAACCAGCCAGTACTTGCCGCTTTCCAGCCTGACTACATAGGCAGGGATAACCGGCGCTTCCGTGCGAAGGGCAAGGAGTGCAAGCCCATTGGTGGTACAGGCGGGTCTTCCGAAAAAATCCACAAAAACTCCCTCCTGCCAGGCTACGTTCTGATCAATCAGGATACCCAGAATCTCGTTTCTTTTGAGGCTGCGGAGCATCTGCAGCATCGCGCGATCTTTGCGTACAGGTGTATTGCCGGTCGATGACCTCACCTGTAACACGAGATTATCAAGGATAGAATTGTCCAGGGGACGATAGATAACGGCTAAAGGCTTTAACATTATGGGCATAGCTGCAGCCCCGAGTTCCCAGTTGCCGAAGTGGGCGCCAAACATGAGGACGCCTCTGTTCTTTTCCAGGGCCTTTTCCAAATTTTCCAGTCCTTGGACCTCTAGTAGATCGCCTATGTTGTCCTTTGTCAAGGAAGTGATGTCAAAGAAATCCGCTGCCACAATGCCGAGAGTCCTGTATACTCCTTTGGCGGTGGCGATAATTTCATCTGCGCTCTTCTCCGGGAAGGCGCGCCTGAGATTGTGAATAGTAATAAATCTCTGCCTTGGAGATAGATAGTAAAAAAGGCGAAACATTCCTGTAAAGAAGCCCCTTCTCAGCTTTCGGGGTATGGCACTGAAGCACCTCAGTATAATGTCTGTCAATACTGATCTTTTCATTTCAGTCTCTCGAAAATCAGCGCTTCAAATTCCTCCCGGGAAGGGAGCATTTCCATCTCCACCCGCAGGAGAAAGACATCTTTCAAGAAATCGGGGAAGTCTGTCAAACGGACGCCGTCTTTTTCTGTCGTGATAATGACATCAGAAGAGGAATCGATGCATCTTCTCTGAATATACAAAATATCTGCTTCGGTATAGTGGTAATGATCGGGGAAGTCAATGAAACTCGTTACGGCCCAACCTAAAGATTCGACGGTTCTGCTGAATGCCTCCGGCGACGCGATTCCGGCAAAGGCACAGACTTTCTTCCCTTTGACGAATTCCAGGGAATAGACCTCTCCCGTATCGGCGCGTATGATATCCTTCGGTCGCAGGTACACCGAGAGGACGGGAAGGAACCAGCCTATGCCCTGCTCCTGGTATTTTGGATAACGGCCATCTCTGGCGCTGTCTCTCCATATGACGAAGTGGGCACGATTCAATGCTCCCGTTGGTTCCCGAAGTGGTCCTCTGGGAAGCAGGAAACCGTTTCCAAAGGGTTGTTCCCGATTAAGGATGACAATATCCACATCCCTGAAGACACGTCTGTGCTGGAATGCATCATCAAGGATCAGGACATTGGCTTTCAGGTTTTCTATGGCGAACCTGGCTGTGTGAATTCTTTCCGGTCCTGTAAGTACCGGTATCCCCTCCGCAGCTTTCGCGATGAGGATCGGCTCATCTCCGGCCTCAATTTGTCCCATCAGGATTTTTGAACCGTCTGATACGACGTTCACAGTGGATTTGGCCTTTCCCCCATATCCCCTGCTTAATACGGCCGGTCTGTATCCCTTTTCTTTCAGCGATTTTGCCAACATTATCACCGTTGGAGTCTTTCCGGTGCCGCCAACGGTTATGTTTCCGATGCTGATGACCTTACAGGGTAGCTTGGTCTGTTTAAAGATGCCGCGATCGTACATGCGGTTTTTCAAGTTCACGACAGAACGGTAGAATAGGGATAGAAAGGATAGAATCAGTGTCAGGGGGTTCAGAAGGGATGCATCAGTGTCGGAGTACCAGATTGTTCTCAGCTTACTGGACAGTTTTTTCAATGCTGTTCCTGTTTTCATCTTTAAACTGCATGCTGTAAAACTTAAAGTATTCTCCTCTTTTTTCCAGAAGAGATTCGTGAGTTCCCTCTTCAACAATCTCGCCGTTTGCAAGCACCAATATCCGATGGGCGTTACGGATTGTCGAAAGCCGGTGCGCAATGATAAGTGTCGTTCTTCCTTTCATCAGATATTCCAGGGCATCCTGAACTTCTATTTCCGCTTCCGTGTCAAGGGACGATGTCGCTTCGTCAAGAATTAGAATGGGTGCATCTTTGAGCAGGGCTCTTGCAATAGATATTCTCTGCCTTTCCCCTCCGGATAGTTTTGCCCCCTGCTCGCCGATAACAGTATCGTACCCTTTCGGCAAATTCATAATGAAGTCATGGGCGTTGGCTGCCTTCGCCGCCTGGATGATATCCTTATCGGTCTTTTCGATGTTGCCATAGGCGATATTATTTCGCACCGTGTCATTAAAGAGGATGGTCTGCTGTGTGACGATGCCGATCTGCCCGCGCAGGGACTCGATGGTGACATGGCGGATGTCATGGCCGTCTATCAGAATCTGCCCCTGCGAGACATCGTAAAAGCGCGGGATCAGATTGACAAGGGTCGTCTTGCCTCCACCGCTCATGCCGACAAAGGCAACAACTTCACCAGCTTTGATAGAGAGCTTGATATTCTTCAAAACCGGCGCTTCTTCGTAACAGAAGGTAACATCCCGGATATCAATGCCCCGCGAGATTTTCGGCAGCTCGATGGCATCGGCGTCATTTTTTATATCCGGCACGATATCGATGATACTGAAAACCCGCACTGCACCGGCGATTCCCTGCTGAATTGTGTTATTCACATTGGTCAGCCGTTTGACCGGTTCGTAGAGCATGATTAGCGCTGTCAGGAAAGAGAAGAAGGTGCCTGGCGTGGAGACGCCTTTTATTACCTGGTACCCTCCATAGAAGATAATCGCGGCGATGCCTATACCTCCTAAGAATTCCATGAAGGGGCTCGAAACGGCGCTTACGGATACGGATTTCATAGCAAGCTTGAAGAGGTGCTCGTTCTCTTTCGCAAACCTCCTGTTTTCATATTCTTCCATGTTGAAGGCCTTGACGATCCTCGTGCCGGAAATTGTTTCCTGGAGAAGCGTGGTAAGACTGCCTATGGTAACCTGAGTGCGCGTGGCAATGTTTCTCATTTTCCCACCGAACTTGGCTATAGGATAGATGGTGAGAGGAAATACAAACATGGCAATTATCGCCAATTGCCAGTCACGGTAAAAGATGACAAATAAGAGACAGATAAGGGTGAAGGAGTCTTTCAGGAGACTTGTGACTGCTTCCGATACGGCTCCCTGGACATATCCGACATCACTTGTAATCCGTGACATGAGAATGCCCGTCGGATTCTTGGTGAAAAATGAAAGGGATTGCATCTGCATCCGTCTGTAGAGATTATTTCGCAAATCCGCTACAACCCGCTGGCCGATGAAACTCATCAGTATCGTTTGGGTGTAATTGCAAACCCCTTTTATCAGGTATATGACAATAACGGCAACAGGGATCCACATGAGCATGTCCGAGTTATTTTTGAAGAAGATCTCATCTAAGGCCGGCTTCACAAGGAAAGCCAGGGCAGATGTTGTAGCGCCAACAACAA
>Ga0315291_10002944_pt1 | contig 22084 bp, 23 predicted proteins | sample YL17G12_20_MG_FD_203070 | JGI IMG/M metagenome (GOLD analysis project Ga0315291, IMG submission 203070) | Sediment microbial communities from Yellowstone Lake, YNP, Wyoming, USA - YL17G12_20 | ecosystem: Environmental > Aquatic > Freshwater > Lake > Sediment | place: USA: Wyoming | collected... | reverse complement strand
GAGATAATCCTCAAGAAGCTCCTTCTCAGTTGGCCTGTAGTAACTGTCTGAAACGCCTGTTGAGTGGCCCATCAAAGTCTCAACATTGATTGGCCGCATCACCTGCTCAGCCCTAGTTTTGAAGAACTTCCTGATCGAGTGGATAGAGAATTCATGTCTTTTCTTTTTCTCTTTGCGCAAACCAAACTTCCACAACGCATCCTCAAATAGCCGCCTGACACCAGACGACTTTAGCCTAAGAGGCTTCTTCACTTCTCCAACATATCCGCCTCTTACTGTATCCCATCTGTCTCTGATCAGTGGTGAATCCTTGGCTATCTTCTCGCCATGCTCTTCTCGCAGTTTGATGTACTGCTCAAGCTTTCGATAGGCCTCAGGCGTTATGAAAGTCAAATACTCCTCCGCATCACCAGCATAGACGCGCAACTTAGCAGCAACTAATTCTCCACTCTTCTTGATCGGTTCAACATGGCCCCACTCAAGATAATTCCATGCACCAATCCTTATTCCGCTGCTTGCCATTGTCAACAATATTGCCTGCAATCTCAATTCTGAATTGGAGATAAGCAGTCTCAGCTCATCTATGGTTGGAGCTCTATCGAGAGCATACTTTCTCTCTTTCGGCATCAGCCGCGAAATCTTCTTCCAGTTTATGTCTGTAACATCGTTCATCTCAAGCAGAAGTCGCAGAGGCTTCCTGATGTTTCCTAGACTGCTAGCCTCGATCTCTTTGTTCAGAACTCGCTGCTTCTGCTTCAGCATATAGTCGGTAATGAACTTCTGAGCCCACTCTGGATCAGCTTTGGCTTTAGTAACGAACTCATCTGCTTCAAAGCCAACATCACGAAAGAATCCTGCCAGTCTACGCTCGTACGCAGCGCGAGTGAAAGAACTATTCAGCGCCTCACGTAGACCTTGAATGGATTTGCCCTCGATAACTGACCGGTCTATCTTCTTTCTGCCTACAGGCAAAGATGCTCTGTCTTATACTCGGTAGAGGCCCTATTTTAGTTTTGTACCCCTTTTCAGGAGCGTTAATGAGGTGGACCGGGCGGGATTTGAACCCGCGACCTTCCGGTTTTTCAGGTATCCATGCGAACCGGACGTTCTTTGGCCAATCTGTATACCAAGCTGAACTACCGGCCCAAGCCGTTCATACGCTTTTAGGCATCGCTTTTGCCTAGACAGCGCCTAAAAAATAACCACAGTGGTTAATATCGATTTAGATTTGAACTCAGTAATCGGTAAATTGGGGTATCCGTATTCTGCTAGACGCAAACTCTTTTGTATGCATCAGACATGATCTCCTCTAAGTAACTCCGCCAACCTTCAGGATCAGACCCTTAATTGACTTCACGTTATCCGACTCGCTCCACACACCTCCCCAGTTCATTTCCTTGATGAGTCTCCTACGAAATGCGATATTTTGCTCTGGATCTGACAGATTGTGATCAGAAGTAATGTCGACTATTTTTTTCACTAGCCCCAGCGTGTTGGGATGATTCTTGTGCAATGTCCATTCCAGTTGCGGACGCTTCTTGAATGAACAGTTCAGTAGGTCATCGGCTAGACAAAGGGCACTGCGCACTTCATCTATTGCACCGCGCGCGCTAGTCCGTTCACACCTAGCTGGACATTTAGAACTGGAATCTGCGTTCTCCTACCTCGAGCGGCGAGAGTCTTCCGATTGAGATTCTCCTGGAATAGGTCTCGCCCAGGGTCTGGATCTCCGACTCTACTCCTCTTATCCACTTGTCAGATGATGAAACCATCCATAGCCGAACGCTTTTCTTGTGCTTGTCAACCAATTTTATATCCGATGAAGCTGAAGTCATCGCGGACATGATTGCAGATGAAGAATTCAATGTTTACTCAGATGATGCTATAGGTAAGCCCTTGGATATTCCTAACAGGCCGCCTGAAGAGGCCATGGAACCTAATGAATCGTTTATTGAAATGGCTGAATCAGTCCTCGAAAACCCGCTATTAGCTTATGATATTGACTCTAGAATCTGGCCAGAAATTGAAGCTTTGGTAATCGATCTTAAAGCAGAACAAATAGAGCCGAAAGCTGAACCTCTAGAGCCAGGTTACTAGCATCTTTTTCCAACCCGAAATTCTCAGAGGCAATTAGTATGACCAGAGTAGTTGGTCTCGACATAGGCTCAGGCTTTACGAAATGCTATGATGGACAAAACAAAATTATCTTCCCAAGCATCTACAGCTACCGCCAGCCAAACCTATGGGAAGAAGGCAGTATTATTGAAGCTGTAGGCGAAGAAGCATTAGAAATAGCTCAGCATCCCAATGCAGTCACATTCTATCCAGTCATAGATGGCAAACCGCAGCATTCAGCATATATCAAACTTGCAGAAGAAGCCCTAAGCAGACTGAACATACGCTTCTATGAGGATCTCTGTTTGGTTACTGGTCTACCGTATGAAACAGGCAAAGAAGATAGAGAACAAGTCAAGAAACTGCTGAAAGACAAACTTGGCCTGTACGAGCTAGCAGTCTACCCTCAATCTCTCGGCACGTTATTTGATTTAGACCTGCAAAGCGCGACGGTAATCAACATCGGCCATGGTACGACTGAAATCGCAATCATTGAAAAGCTGAATATGCTCGGCGGCATGTCCGAGCCTCTGGCAAGCGATTACATACTCACAAATCTCTCTAATTTCATTCAATCCAAGTATGGGTTCAAACCTACTACCGACAGCCTAGTTGCATTAATGTCAGGTAAAATAGATTCTATCACAGCCTTCGACAAATTTCCAATCTATAGGAAGAATATAGAAAGCCAATTGCAGAGTGCCGTCAGCCATCTAGCCGAGAAGATTGGTTACAATGCCCGTTACCTACTCACACAACTTCCACCGAACCTAGAATGCGTGAATAAAATAGTGCTCTCCGGAGGCGGCTCGTTAATAGCTGGCATACGCGAGGCGGTCGAGCAACAATTGAATTGTAAGGCACTAGTGCCATCCGACCCGATCCTTAGCAATGTCTACGGCTTCTACAAGATGGGGAAGAAGCTGTATGGCTAGAAAAATCTCGGTAAGGCTGAATGATGAACTACTTGTCAAAATCAAGAACTGGACATCAAAAAGCATTAGTCTGTCAGACACTGTCCGACAAGCATTGATCTTGCTGCCTAATTCTCCTGAGGAAATCTCAATCCTAAAACATGCGATTAAACCACTGCCTAGAACCGGTACTAGTATTAAGTCGAGAAATGAGACTGAAGCTTTGCAGATCCTACAAGATTGGTAAGATGATTTTTCATCTTATACAGCCCATTTGGGCTGTATTAAAGAAAAACAGTATAAATTGCACGTTTTTTACTCCTACAGCTTTCATAAGCTGTATTTAAATATTTGTAAACCCATATGTTACTTGGTATGTCTACAGAATACTTTGCCATCGTTGGAGATGTAGTCAGCTCGAAGAAGATTGAAGAGCGAGACGCCTTCCAGAGCAGATTACAGAAAGCTTGCGACCAGGTAAATGCCACCTTTGCCGACGGCATCTATGCTCAAATAAAGATAACAAAGGGGATTGATGAGATTTCAGGCATTCTAACCAAGATAGAGAATGCGTATTCAATCACCAATGTGATTTTTGAAAGCATCTATCCTAATTTGATGCGATTTGCCATAGTTCATGGGGTCTTGGACACCGCATTAGAAAGCAGAGATGCAACAAAGATAGATGGTCCTGCCTTCCATAAGGCAGCCGAGTTAATAGCCCAACTTAAAAAAACAAAGAATTTGGTAAAAGTCCAGATATACGATGAACTCATAGACCGCCTATTGAACCTGCAGATAAACTCGGTATTCTTACTTAAGAAAAAATGGACCAAGAGACAATTCGAAGTGGTAATCTTGTACAAGAACCTCAGGAATCAAAAAGAAGTAGCTAAGAGATTAGGCATAAAACAGCAGACTGTATCAAGAATAGTTAAATCAGCCAATTATGATGAAATCCTAGAATCAGAGCAATCTATCAATGAGATTTTAAAGGAATACCAGCAAAGACTGTTAAAGGAGAAAACCTGACATTGACAAATAGCATCACCTGGATCAATATTCTCGTATTGTTGATAGGCTATCTTCTCACACTGCTGCTAAGTGGTCGCTTAGTGAAGAAGATCGTCTCTATGATGACATTGGAAGGCTACAAGAAATTAGATAGGAAAGCCATTGACACTGGAACAGTAGTAGGCAAATGTGAAAACATACTAATCATCACATTCATACTAGTAGAAGCCTACACTGCCTTGGCCCTAGTGCTCGCAGCAAAATCTGTTGTCCGGTCTAAAGCCATGCAGGAGACACCTGAATATTATCTTGTAGGGACGATGGTCAACTTCACCTTCTCAATCCTCATGGGTCTCTTAACCAAAATCTTATGGAGCATATTCTAGTTCTTGATTTATTCAAATCTCTTTCAACATTTGTTATGGTGAGAGATTAATTCAGTGAAGTAATTGTTTCTTTTTATCACCTTAGCCTTTACCAGTAACTTTCTTTTTAACAGGTTCTATGATTGATCTCATGTCAGCAGTAGGCGTGCAGACAGCATGCGCGCAACACTCCTCCTCAACTGGCATTACATACGGACAAAACCAATTGACTGGTAGTCACCAAAGTTCAACTCCATCGGGCAGCGGTAGTAGTGGTAGTATTTCTGGTGCTGGGTCTGCTTCTGCTTCAGGGGTTTATTAAAACTCTATTTACTAATTCAACTAGCATAAGGGGAAATTAGTTTAACAGAACTTTCTGAAGAAAATGGTCCATAAATGGGATTTCTCCTGCTTTCTTTCATTGTAGGATCATGCACATAAAATATACCATCTTTGTCCCTAAATAAACAAGCTACATGAGTAGTTGGTTTAAGAGTTGAATCCACGAATGGCCGAGCATAATAACCATTCTTTTTAAGACAATACGCGGAAAATTGTGCTTGGTCTGCGCAGTTACCCCTTTTTCCATTGAATACTCTTCCTACTATTATCATATCTATGTTATCACCTTGACTCAAATAGCGAGAATAATCGATGTTTCTAAACATATACAAACTCACTGCTTCCGGAAAATTTAATCTGTCTGTAACGACATTAAAGTCCTCCCATGTATTTGGTGGTTCATCAGAAGTAAACCACACTCTAGGCATCAATTTCTCAACGTCATAAGGATTAATTGGATTATTTTCTTTGTTGAACAATTCATTCTTTCCTAACCAAATTAATGCTTGAAGTGGCGTACAATATTTTCGAACATTTGGATAGCCCTCATTCAACATCGCAACAATGTTTTCTTTTGGAGTATCACATAGCAAAGCTAAATAGGTCAAATTCTCTACTCCTTTAACAACATCAATCTTATTAACTGGATATTTTTCAGTACCAGCTATTTCAGGAATCTTATCCAGCTCCTCTGCTAACTCGTTGAATGGCTGGCCGGATTTGTCCAGCTCGGATTGAAAATAATCTATAGCTTCGCCTGCATGCTCAATGGTTTCTTTCCAGAACTTGTTTTGAAGCTCAGCAGCCACCGGATATTGCATCAGTATTTTACGCTTTGCAATGTCTTTTGCCCATTCTTTCTGGCCAGATTCATAGATTTCCCGTAGTGGCTTGGGTGCTGGGTTTACTGCTATGGTTGCGGATGTTGTATTTGAATTAATACCAATATAATCCTTCTGCGGCTCGATATGGAGTAGTTCAGAAATCCAGCATGGCTCATACCGTTCAGCATATAGTTTGGCAGTGGCTGTTGCTTGGAAATCACCGCTTTTGGCCTCCCACCCAGGAGTGTGAGTGAATACAACTGTATATCTCTCATTAGGTTTCAAAGGCTCGGTTAGTGAACATACTACTGTGTTGTCCAGGACTTTGGGTTGCAGAGTTTCATAATCCCTTTCAAACTGCCCCACTCTACCCAACTTGGCGGATTTTAATTCAAACCTTTCTGGAGCTTTCTGCACGATTTGCAGTTTCTCTAAGGGCTTGTTGGCTGTATTGAGTAGCTCTACCTTTGTCACAACATCATACTCATTCAAACCAGGATAATCCAAGGCTGCAGGTGATGTCTCTTGGCCAATTGCCAAAATCCCGTCATAATTTTTGGATTTGGGATTGCACAGGTATTGAGTAAGAACATCTGGCTTTAAATAAAATGTACTTCCAACAGTTGCAACTGCAACAGTAACTACACCAGCTGCAATAAACTTTCTTCTACTAAGCAAACATCATCAATTAATGATTAGCTAGTCTAGGTTGCTAAAGCTTTTCGACTAGATTAAACCAAGGACAAACAATGCTAGCTGAAAGTAAAGTACTTGTTCCTTCTCATCAGCTTGACCTTCACTGGCAACTTATCCTTCATCTTTCCAAGCTGGTCAAGTATCACCCTTGAGCTGGTAGTTGTAACGGCCTCGCCACCATTATGTTCAATCAAGATAACTGCAAACTCTTCGCAGCCCTCAAACTTGGAAGGAAACAGCTCATAGTTGAGCACAACAAAGCTCTTGTCAACCAGCTCGGCAAAAGACATCTTGGTATCCACATCGAAATTCTTCTTCTCCGGAACTATCTCACTAAAACTCTTAACTTCCACAACATCACCTCACTTCAAACTTGAAATTCTGCGTTTAAGCTGATTTCTGTGCTGGAACATATGTATCATTGTACATATTTCCGAAAATCATCTAGCCTGAGAAGGCAGGCTGAGCCTGCCATTTGCTCTCAAGGCGATTCTGCGTGTGTGGTAGAGGTGCTTGAATACCTCTGTGTTTTGAATTGACTCTACATATTCTGAAACCGTGTGAGCATCTTTGAGATACTGCTTGACTCTTGATGAAACGACTTCTTTCAGTGTTACACTCTCAGCTGTCAATGGTCGAGCTCTTGAGATGACTACCGCACCTTTGATTTCAAGGCTGTCTAAGACCTCGTATATCTTGGACTGCGGAACCCTTGAATACTTGGCCACCCGGCCCATCTTCATCTTGCCACATGCACAAAGCGTAGCATATGTCATCGCCTCATACTTCGAGAATCCAAGCCTCTTGAATACCGTGAAGATGTCCTCAGGCAGAATTCCATTCATTTTGTTTTCCATTTCCATCACCGCGTTAATTTTAGTGAGGCGAGCCAACTGATTTTCAGCCAAGCGTGGTCAACAGACCAAAAATCAGATTGAGTGAGCCGAACAATGGTTTTCTTTCTCTGAATCATCCAAGAAACTAAAAGGCGAATGAGTAGTCCGTGTTGACCATTAAGGCTTTTTTAAAGCTCGTCCACCCCTACAGGATCCTCGTCCTGTGCGATGAGGGGAAGCTTTCTACCTCTCAGCTAAAGAGAATCCTGAGAATCACCCACACTAATCTAGTCAAATATCGCAAATTGTCGGAGCAAGAAGGTTACATGTGGTTCTTGAAAAAAGATAGTGGCAGGAAATCTGGAAAGGTTTGTATTATTGCTGTGAAGGATCTGCTTCTGTTTCAGGAACTTATACGTCTCACCCAACTCTACGGCCCGAGTCTCACGCCTTGTATATTAATGTCTGAATCTAGGCCAAGATGGAGGGTGACTTAATAATGGGCAGAAGCTATGCAGAAACAATCGTCTACTTCAACAAGACACCGCAAGGCATAGTCTGTCCCCATTTCTATGAGTTACGTTGGGCCTTCGGATGTAACTATGACTGCCAGTGGTGCTACCTGTTGGGGACGAGCTTCGGAAAGAAACATTTCAGAGCATACGATATCAATACTGTACTGAAGCACACTGCAAGAGCTCTACGGGAGATCAAAGAACCACAGATCTTCAATTCAGGTGAACTCAGCGACAGCTATCCTAGTCATCCGAACATTCAGGCAATAATGGATCTATTCGAAACTCAATCACGTCATAAACTTCTGTTACTCACAAAAACTGCAGACGCGTCGAGCCTAATCAACAAGCAACGAAAGCAGGTGATTTACAGCTGTAGTTTGAATGCCAATCCAGTATCGACCAGATGGGAAAAGCTTGCTCCTTCACCAATAGAAAGAATCAGAGCCGCGAAGCAAGTTGCCGAAGCTGGCTATGAGGTCAGAGCAAGAATAGACCCGATCGTCCCGATAGAAGGCTGGAAGCAACATTATGCTGAACTTGTGCAGATGATGGATGATGTTCCGTTTTCACGTATCACACTAGGCACTCTTAGAGGGCTCCAGAGAACTATTAACTTTTCAAAGAAACTCGGCAAAGACACATCATGGACAACGTACTTCAGCACAACCACGAAGTGGGGCAAGAAGATCTCGGATGAATCCCGTTTTGACATCTATAGCTTCATGATTGACCTTCTGAAACCAAGGACTGTGGCTATCTGCAAAGAGACAGATGAGATGATTTCTAGGCTTGGCACAAAAGATCTCAGATGTAATTGTGTCTGGTAGAGGTTTATCTTATGAGAGTTACTCTTCTAGGCTACGGCGGCTGTAAGCCAACAGATTTCTTCAATCGAATAGAGCAACTTGATCCTGACCTGGTAGTTGATGTACGAGCAGATCCCTACCACGCTTATCTTGCCACATATACAAAACCTCAGCTAGAGAAGAAGCTGAAAGACAAATATGTCTGGATTCCTGAGCTTGGAAACAAAACAAAAGACATCAAGAAGATACAGTTAGTCAATGAAGAAGAAGGACTGAAGAAGTTATTGGAACTTGTTAGACGACACGATCATATTGTCTTACTGTGTGCAGAGAAGAAAGATGAGGACTGCCACAGGTCTTATGTAAAGGATCGCTTGCTCCAGTTAGTCAAATAGCGAGCGAGCGCGCGCGTGCCCATATAACGTCTTCTCGAAATATTGCAGCAGCATCCATCCCATGCCAGAATGGTTTCTGGTTTATTATTCATTCCTCAAGGAAGATGTTTTCAGTGACTAGCCCGCTCACTCAACAACGCAGCAATATCATTCAACAATTAGAGCGGGAGCTATCAAAACTCAAAAACAGATTCCAGATAGCCCTAGAATTGCAACTAGAATGGTTGCCTGGGGGCGACAGTAAGAAGAGTGGTGAAGTCATAGGCAGAACGATATACATTTACGAAAGGGATGAGTCTAAAGCACTAGACACGCTTAGACATGAGTTCATAGATTACATCATATCTGTCGAGTTAGAAGCGCCTTACAAGCGGCTCATTAACAAACTAATCTCTGTTTTTGAAGAAGACATGTATGAGAGAAAGGAGAGGTTGATCGAGAAGCTATTAGAAGTCGTTTAGCGCGCCCTAGAATGGTGCGGGGGGTGGGATTCGCGCACCAGTTTACCAGTAAAACCCGCTCATAAGGCGTTTTCTGAGATGTCGGGTTGGTGGGCCTACTGAGACTCGACGCGTAGCGCGCGCTAAGCGGTAAGATGCTGATAGCCAAAACTGGGTGATGGATCTCTTGTCCGATACACTTGACATCTCAAGAATGAGCCTTCTCAAGAAACTGAGCAAACAGTGCTTGCCGACTTCAAGCGTAGATAGCTCCCAGAAGGATTATCGCCACTAACTCGTTCTGCTTCCATAAGTCGAAAAACTAATAGACTAACGTCACCATCCCTAGAGCAGGCACTGAGTAACTCAAGAAGGAGCACCGCGTCGATGCCCAAGCGTTCCGCCAAGAGTCAGTCTCCAACCCGTCTGTCAAAAGATATCAGCAAATCGCTTCAGCAGATTGCGAATTGTCTGGGATATATTGTCGTCCATACAAGCGAAATGAAAGACAAGAACGATGCCGACAAGATTCCAATACTCTATAATCTCGGATTCGACCGATTCCATATCGCCTCTGTCTTGGGAACAACACCTGGGACTGTTAGCGTGCGGCTATCTGAGCTTGGATTGACAAAGCGCAGGAAGAACAAGGAGGGCACAGAGAGCACCGATGACAAAGATCAATCCGAAGCTCCTGAGTAGAATAAAGAGTAAACTCAAAGTTGGGAACAGTCGGGTTTATGAGCTGATCGATGAGAAAATGCGGGAGACACATCTTCCGCGTCATCTTGCTGCAGTGGCATTAGCATCAACGCATGGCATTAACATCTCTAAGTTTGTTACTGATGATGATCTGGCTACGATCCGAACAGCCATAGGATCAGTCCCACATCCTTCCGATCAAACACAGCGAGCGAAGATTCGATCTGATGGAGAACCTAAACGTCCTTCGCAACCACACGGCGTTTACAAAGATCCCTTCGTTGACGACCTCCTTGTGGCTGCTGCTTCGAAGAACGCTGAACTCTATCCCATAGTCTATGTTTTTGAGAATTCGGTTAGAAGATTCGTGGCAATGATCATGCAGGAAAAGTTCGGGCCACAATGGTGGGAAGACAAGGTTGATGACAAGATCAAGAACACAGTGCAGATTCGAAGAGTCGAGGAGAGCCATTATCCTTGGCACTCGAAACGCGGTGCAGATCCAATATATTACACCGATATTGACGACCTAAGGAAAATCATTAGCATGAATGGCCAGGTATTCAAGAAATTCTGTCAAATACAGCGTATTCAGTTGTGGATCGAGGAAATCGAGAAAACTAGAAATACACTTGCGCACAACAACCCCGTTGCCAAGAAAGACAGAGAACGCCTCACTGTCTATGCCAGAGACTGGAGTGACTCTGCAAAATCCGCCTTCGAACGAATTCGCAGAAGTAGCTAGCGTGCAGGCGCAGAGACTGGGTACAACCGTGTTATCCGACTAGCGCGCGCACCAGTTTACCAGTAAAATTCTGCTCATAAGGCACTTCCTGAGACATGTGAGAAGAGCGTAGCTCAAAAAGACAAGCAGATTCCAGAATTCAGAAAACTCGCATTTGGCACAGCTGCTTGGGTGTAAATTCCGCTCGGTCTACCATCTTCGCATCTTTGTTGGCGCATGCGCCATGGCGGAATACAAGGAAAGCACAACACGATCAAGCGTTAGCGCGCTAAAGGCGGTTGCGAAACGTGCCAACTTGCTGGATCGTGGCCAGATTGCGCTCAAGACGGGCTGTTACGGGTACGTTAGCAAAACAATGACGTGAGAGACACGGAAGAATATGTGGAACGAGCGTGAACAGAAGAGCGAATAGAACTGATTATTCCGTCAAATCAACGTATCAATGTTTTCTAGGATAAGGGATTCGTCCCGCTGTGTTTTAATTTGGATAACCTCTATTTACTGTCATGGATAGCAGGCCGCTCTTGAAGGATGCTACAAGAATCGCGGTTTTTATAGACTCAAAAACGTTCGATGACTTACTTACAAACCGAAACAGACTTGCAGTTGCAGTACTGCGACACTGCGATTCTGACTACCTGACGTTCGTAAGATCTCCCCTCGAAACTAAGCATGATGAACTGAAAGCAATAGTAGAATACAAGTTCCTAGAGAACGCAGGAGTGAGATCAATTCAAATCTCACGGAAAGATATGAGCGAAGAATCATCTTTCGGCTATAGACTCGAAGACATCAGAGCAATCGCCCAAAAACTCTACGGAAGACTCCAAATTACAGAAGACAAATTAGATCGAATAAGAACGGTCTTCATCCAAGCTACGTTCAATCGCTCTGATAAGCCCAGCATCTACATCACCAATGACAAACTCCTTCTCGAAAGACGTTTATGGTTTGAATCGCACTTCCCAGGTTGGCCGCTAAACATTATGTCGCTGGAAGAGTCGTCGATGTTCCTAGACCTATTCTTCAAGAGAAAAGGGAAATACTACGCCTCCAGCAAGTACGCTCTCAACAAAGGATATTGGTACTGGCTATCGATGAGATCGAAACTTCCGCACTTCAACGTAGGTGACCCGTTGATAGACGCGTTGGCATTTAGGTTCTATTACTGTCTGATGGGATTAGATGAGATGGGCATTCAATTCTTCCTCGGATCTGGTAATGACACCATGGACAATACCCTCTATCACTTCAATTACTTGATCTCGTTGATAACGGGCATTTTTGACAACCTCGCGCTGAAGACCAATACGTATTTGAAGATTTGCTTTTCAGATCTGAGAAAAGTGAGTCTCTCCAATATCAGCGGAAGAGAATTCCTGAGAGAGGTGAGGTGTAAGAATCAGGTCATCCGAGACCATATCGCCTTGTACATGAATTTCATTCAACTAGTTTACACCTTCAGAGAAATCGTCATACATAGGGAAGGCTTAGCGAAGGTCAGTTTTCAGTATAGAGGCGATAATGCGAAATGGACAGCGAATTTTATACGGATATCTGAAGAACAGAAGAATTACATTAAGATCTGTCGCGACGTTAGTAGCGTGCTTGATCCGTTCTCAAAATGGGGTCTTTACGAAAGTAAGGGCCTGTTCTTAGAGCCATATCATTTCTCTACAAGAGCCATCACTACTCTGAAGAGCTTTGTCGACAAGTACCTGGAACTCCTCAGCTATCCATCATTTATCGAAACGCAAAAGCAGAAGGATGATGAGTTTACCAAAACACTAAACGTTTTCGAGAGAGATCATTTGGGGTTTGAGGGAAACTAGCTGAAAGGCACACAGACTTTGCTACTCTCGCTGATCTCGACTACTGCGGTCACCATAAAAGCTCCTTTCTAGGCTATTCAAAGGACTTAACCACGCGCGCTAAAATGGTGCGGGGGTGGGATTCGCGCACCAATTTACCAGTATATATAAACTTAAACAGCCTCTATGTGCCGACGATTGGTCTTTAGCACGCGCTATCCTTTGGCGTGCACACGCCAAAAAAACATGACTTGCTCGCTGGCGCAAAGAGCAACAAGCTAGAGTAATATATATGCATAGAACAAATGCATAACAATTTTCCATAAGTCTATACACTAAGAAACTATCAAAACAAATGTGAGCTACTCTGTTAACACATTTGCGCCTCATGCTTAGGGTGGTCTAGGAAGCGCGCGATTGTATACCTGCTTGATGCATTCCATATTTCTCCAAGAAGAAATACAACAATGGTAAGAGCTCTAGAACTCGGTCAGCTTGGTTCCTTTGCTATCACTTCACGCGGTGCGTTGTCCTTCTTTCTTCTTCTGAGGAACACTGCACCAACTACCAGAATCACAATTACAACCCCAGCCAACATACCCAAGGTGTTGGTGTCTAGACCCCCTTGCGTTGTCGTTGTTGTCATGGTTGGTGTAGGTTTGGTGGCCTCTGTCGTCGAAGGAGTAGCGGTTGGAGAGATTGTAGGCGTCGGAGTTGGAGTGGGGGTAGCCGCAGGGGTTTGGGTTGATGTGGGTTGGGTGGCTTTAACATAAGTCGCTGACAGCAACTTCAGAGTCCCCCAAGTGTTTGGGTTGAATTCCACAAAATCTCTTGGCCATGCGTTGGCTTCAGCTTTTTCAAGGTTGGTCGCTAAGAAGGCAATTCCGATCTCGTTTCTGCCTCCTATAGGCATCATTCCTTCTGATATGAGGTGTGCCTGACTAGAGTGTTGAGTAGTTCCCATGATGTACTTCACAGTGACTGGTGAACGTTCAATATTCCGGCTCCACCCTCCTGCCTCACCTCTGATGATCTCAAACAATGGTTGACCCTCCATCCAAGAGACAGCCTGCACTGTATCATCTTTCTGAAGAACACTTGACTTGTTGTTGTTAAGATCTACAAAAACGCCAGTGAAACTCCATCCATGTTCACTAGGTATTCCAATCGGGTGCGTAGCGTTTGTCACATCCATTAGGAAGTATAGATTGGAGTCATCGTGTTTTATTCTAAGAAACACGTTGCCTGCGTTTGGGTAGGCTGGGTGAGTTGCAGTCGCAACTGTGAAAGTATCATAATGCCCAAGTAAAATCTCGGGGACATCCGCCCACTCATCAGGACTTGTCCACTTCCCATCGAAAGTGACAGTATTCGAGAGCTTGTAACATTCAAGAGTGGTTTGAGACTGAGCTAATGCCACCGGCATACAAGTCATAACTAGCAAGATAAGAGCGATAGAGAAAGTCTTCATGTTGTAGGAATGGTTCCATAAGAATATAAGATTTGACGTTCCTAATGGCTATTGGCCCATACAAAATATTTGGTCTTCTGCTATCGAATGGTGTCTTCAAAAAGTAGGCATGAATAGTAGTGCTCGGAAAGATCTGTTGGGATTACCTTGGGTTCTTTACGTTAATGCGTCAGTTCTGTTGCGTTTTCCTTCGTGAACGAAACACCAGAAACATCATCAAGAAGACCATCGGCGTTACAATGATTAACAGAATAGGATATGCTTGTGTATAGTCAGTTACCCATACAGCATTGATAGTTTTTGGTGAATTCATAAAGACAGTCGTTTTTGCCGCGTCTGTTTCAATATTGCCAGTCCAGTAGCTAAACCTTTGCTTGACCCCCAGAGACTCCAGAAGTCCAGCTTCCTGAATCGGTGTGTCTACTGATATATCTGCTGTGTCGCCTTCTTTGTACCAACCGGAACCTTTGGGGTTCCCCAGTTCCGAGCTAACTTTCAACAAATACTCTTTGCGAATAACGTAGGAGAACTGAATCGTCATATTTGCTTTCAAAGAATCAATGGAAAAAGACGGCCGCTCGCAATAATAGTTCGTATGCACAGTATCGTTCCACATGCCAGTAATATTTGGATCAACAGTGATATTGACATTAGTGCCTTTGTCGTATTCCAACATTCTTGTAGTCGTCGTTGGGACTTTTTCCACCGTACTCCCGTTTACATAGAGAGTAACTTTGACATCGGCCGGTATCCCTTTGAAATCTATTTCACAAGCGTATTTTGGTGGTGCCGCCTGTGTACCTTTATAGGGAATAATAAGCCCCCAATGATATGCTATTCTATAGTTCCATAGGTCAGAGAGCATTTCGCTTGAGATGTATGTATTAGGACCTGATTTTCGCTTTTCTGGAGATCCCCATTCAGGTGGCCATGGGTCATGGACAAATATGCCGGTGCTATTATAACCAATAACAAGTACGAAATGACCGAACTTGTGAGTAATATCAGAATAGATCAGGATTATCGTTAGAAAGCCTTGTGAATTATATTCCTTCAACTCATCCAAGGTCATAGGTACATCTTCACGTGTCTTATCAAATCCTCTTTCCTTGAATGGGATTGCCATAGTGCTTGTTCTAGTTACTTTCTCGACTTCGTCAGTTTTCAAATGTACTGCGATCACGTCTTGGGGAGGAGGCTTGGAGGGATATAACAAATAACCGAGAGCCATTTGGACACAAGCAGGACCGCAGTAGTAATTCAATACCTGCGTATAGTAATCAACATGGATAAGATTTGAGTCCGGCAGGTTCGAAGGTCGTTGAGCCCACGCTTGCAAAACGTACGGACATGGACAGAGGCTAAAGACCAACAAAAGAAGTGTTGAGAAGTGCTGCATTCTGGGCATTCATATAACCCAAGATTTGTCTTCACGATCTGCCCTAAAACACTTAGTATATGCTAAGTCACCACTACTGTGCGCGCGCTCTACCGCAATCCTTTGACCCCATGAAGTCTTTTCGAGAGAATGCAATCAAAGAGGAAGAGGATTTCTGGCTACTCGATGATCCTTCAGGCTACGCTGTCTGCCCGATTTGCATGCAGATTCAGAAGCCTCGGTTCGGTTTTGGTTTTGATTGCCTCCCGATGATTTTTCACTGTAAGGACTGTGACTGGCACTGGGAGGTAACTGCGTACGAAGGTGGCATGATTAATGTTAAGGATGAAACGGTTAACGTGGTCTTACACTCCTCATTCGGCACAATCCACCGTGACGTACCATCGAACATGAAAGTTGGTCAGGTCATCGGACTAATTCTGAGGCAACACCGTGGAATCCGAGGGGAGAAAGAAGGTTGTATAGTCCAACCTGAGGATCTGAAGGTTTTTGATGGAGAAAAAGAGTTGAGGCAAGACCTCAGTCTAGCAGAACAGCGAATATGCTATTCAGTGAGCCTACAAACGAAACAGAAATGAGAGACAGAGCGCTCGCTAAGACAACTAAACGTTTGAACGGCGCGCGCCGTGTGACGGCAAGTCTCAAATCAGTTCCCAAGATACTTAAGATTGAAGAGGATGACTGAGCTTTTGGATTGTCAACAGATGTTAGAAATGAGAAAAGTCACCAAGGCAGTTCATGCTATTTTGCTGCTATCTTTACTTACGCAGTTTTTCCCTTTGGGCTTGACTCAGCCCCAAGTTGGCGGCAAGATTCTTTTTGATGAATCACACCACCCCTATTTTGGAATCTCTGTTAAAGAAGGCGGATTCGCCGACCTAGCCAGAGAGTTGAGAACGGCAGGTTACACGGTTGAAAGTGACAGAATTGGTCCCATAAGTTACGAGAAACTCTCGAAATACGATGCCCTTGTATTCAGCTCATATACCCCTCTTAAAGCGGTTACAACGGATGAAATGGGTGCTGTAAAGAATTTTGTAGAGAAAGGCGGAGGTTTGTTTCTAGTAGGCTGTGGTTGGTCTTGGGTCGATTACTCAAAGCTGAGCATCGATGTTCTCCCTACAAACCAGTTGGGTCATGAATTTGGTATAACAGTCAACGATGACATGATAATTGATCCGAGACATAATGTTGGAGATGAAGCAAATCCTATTTTTCGCAAATTTGCATCTCATCCGATAACTGAAGGAATAACAAGTATAGCTCCGTATGGTTATCCGGGATCGCTGACGCTTTCGGGTTCTGGCCAGGCTATTGTCATGGGAGACGAGGACGCATACAGTGGGCATCATCAGAAAACCTATGCCAAAGGGTCCTTCCCCCCAGTTACAGCTGTCGCAACATATGGTCAAGGAAGGGCCGTATATGTTGGGCATGAGGGATTCTTTGCTGTAACAAATGGGAAAGGCCTGTATGATTATGACAACTTGAAATTTGCCTTGAACATTTTCAAATGGCTGAGCCAGCCTGAGTCTACCACTCCCACCACAACAACTACATCCACAGAGACTTCTACTCGTACACTTACTACCCCAGTTGGACAAACACCTACCGCCACCACCTCAACGCCTGAGTATACTTCTCATATTCTGATAATCTTGGTGGGCGTATTTGCAGTCGTGACAGTCTTTACCGTCAGAAGGAGGATAAAGCTCTCAAAAGAAGCTGAAGAGAGGCCTTCAGATGTAGAAGAAGTTAAATCCACTGTGCAAATCAAAATTGTCGATAAGGCTTCAGAGAAACACGTAGGACTTGAAGTGAGCCCCCACAACATAGTAGGTTCAGTAATTGATACGACTATTGGTGGCTTGAAACTTCCTAAAGGAGACTGTGTTCGCGCGCGCTATGAGAAAGTAAAAACAGAGGTAAAAATTACAGAACGGCGACTTACAAGACTTACTGAACTACATTCTAAAGGTGGAGTATCAGATAAGGTATACTGCACTATACGGATGGAGTATGAACAGAAGATTTCGCAACTCGAAAAGTTGATAGTTGAACTGAAAAACACAACCGATGATAATGCTCATGGGCCAAGATCCTAGGCGTGAAAACTCTATGAAAAAGCGTGTTATCGTAAAGGTTCTTCTCTTAGCATTTCAATTACAGCCGCGCTGACTAAACAATGCATTTCTGACTTCAAGTTGATGATGATAAAATGGTTGATCATGACGTCTCCTTGAGCGAATGTGAAACAAAACTTCTTATTACCATCGAAAAAAGCAAAGAAGATAAATTCTTTTCTGTAGCCGGGCTTGCTCATGAAACAGGATGTACCTTGGATGAGGTTGAAAAAGCATTATCGTCATTAGAGCTCAATGGTTACCTAATTTTAACGAGAGTACTCAAATCATCTCCACATAATGGTCCTACCAACGAAAAGGTCATCCGCCTGATTCGCGATGTACTTGATTGTACGCAAAAACTTGAAAGGATATCAGCAAAGAGAAAACAGACCAAAGAACGCACGTTTCAGAAAATAAAAAATGAATATGTCCAGAAACTTGAGGTTATTGTCGACAACATTGAAGTCATGCTTGAAGAGCTTCAAAAGGAGAGTAACGAATTCGATAAAAGGATTGAAGGGATCAAAGACAGAATTGAAGAAACTAGGATCCGGGCTGATATATCGGATATTAGTGCTGAAGAGGCTGACCGACTTATGACAAGCTACAAAGCGGAACTTCAGAATCTCGAGTCCAGGAGAAAATCTTCCCTTGATGTATTTAGAGAAATGCAAGACATTCTAGATGCAAAGAAGAGTCACTCGGAGATTCTTATGCAGATCGAGGAATTGGAAGCGCGACATACTATTGGAGAAATTGGGAAGCAAGAGTATAATCAGAATAGAATGGGACTTGAAGCGGAGAAAACAAAACTCGAAGATCAGATCAAAATCAATGAACTACCGACCAAGAATAACGTACATGAAACGATAGAAAAACTGACCAAATTGAAAGATGACGCGATAGTCTCAAAGGAGACATGTAACAGAATAGATAGTGTCTTCGAAAAGCTGATAAAGAGTAAAGCGAGTAAATCATGATCAGGTGTCGCGAATTTGCCATCGTGTGAATTTTTTTTTGCTGTAGCAAGACTTTACAGAAATAAAAGTATCAAGAGGTAGTTGGATCAATGAAGTGCAGAAGATGGGTCATCCTATTTGTTCTACTACTGTTTGGGATTATCACGACCAAAGCTTCCCTTACACAAACTGAAGAGTTCTCCATGAAACAGAATTTGATGAATGTTGGAATTACGGCGACCCATACTAGTTTATTAACGTCTGAATCGAACCAAAAAGATATTTCAAAAGTATACACAGAACCTCGACAGCCCATTGCAAGTAAACCTCCACCCAGCCCAAGCTTCAATCTATCGGTTACACCTGCTCAGCAGAGCATTCTTCGAGATTCGTCAACCACTTTTAAGATCAATATTACTTCTATAGGTGCATTCAACAGAACTATCTATTTGGTGCTCACTGGGGCTGAAATTGGTGTTACATATAGTTTTGATCCAGCTTCTGTGACGTTGCAAGCAGGAATGTTGAAAACTTCCACCCTTCTCATTCATACTGACGAAGGGGCATTTCCTAAGACCTATAATCTAATGATAAACGCTTTAGCACCAGAGGCTAAGTTACAGAATAATCGTCAAGTGTCATTGAATGTTATCGACAAGACCAAAACTACAATCCTCTGCTCCCTCAATGTTGTTACTATTAGTCAAGGGCAATCTGTAAGAATAGAAGGACAAATTGAACCTAACATAGGCCCCAACATCAATATCACTTTGGAATCTATTCATATATCTGACGGGTGGAATGAAATAACAAAGGTCGAAACCGATTCAGGTGGAAAATTTGTCGGAACTTGGATACCCAGCAAGGAGGGAAGCTACCGAGTTATTGCCAAATGGGATGGATCAAGCAAGCATGCTGGAGCAAAAAGTTCTGAACGATTGTTGACTGTTACCACAAATCTACAAACTACAGGTTCACAAGCGCCTAGTATAGCTAGCGGTGTTGGTCCCGCAAACTGGTTCACACCAGAAAGGATTATCTGGCTTGTTTTATTATTGTCGATAATAGCTTCTTTTCTTATCACCTCAAGTAAGGCTTCAAGAAAGGTAAGTATCGAGCCCGTTCTCCATCCGAACTATGGTGACCATGAAACACTTGCAAGCGAGCTGGAAGACCTTTATGTTCGCGGAGCCTTGGAACCAGATGAATATGTGAAGATACGTGCACGGATAGAGAAGACGCCGCCTAGCAGGAAAGACTCCGAACAGGGCTCTAAAATCAAGATCGAGCAAATAGAGATCGCTAAGAAGCTATATGCGGAGGGATTAATAGATCAACGAAGATATCAAAGGATTGTTCGACAGCTACAGGAACGAGAGAAGAAGCAGTAGACAATTCTAGATCTGTTTCAACTGCGAATCTATGCCTGCAATTTTTGCTTCAAATTCTTTCTTAATTATCTGTTTTGTTTCCTCAGGGATATTCTGTTTCTCAGCAACTTCCAGCAGGCTGACGAATCGAAGACGGCGGTTGATGAACTCCTGCTTCAATGAAGCCTTGTCTCCGATAGGCATATAACCAGTTGAGAGGTCAGATGGGGATTGTTGACTAGACGACGTATTTAGAGTGGTTCGTTGTGTAGGCCGTATTTCAACTATGGCTGGCTTGTGCTCAGAACTCCCGTGGTTTCTTTTAAGATATCCTACTCTCCATAGAGCTACGAGAATTATTACTATTACCCAGAACAAGCCCAGCCATACCATTACCATGCAATCTCATCTATGTTACCGGTTTTGTGCTCTGCAGAAGCGTTAGATTCTTAGTTCTGCCAGGGCAGGAAGGGTTCACACAGGGAATAAGTGGTGAATTGTTTTGAACATAGTCAATGCAAGGGTCAACATGGTACAACTCCCCACATTCCTTGCACATGAGTAGGCTTCCGGTTTGCGACCCACCTATTGATTCATAACAGATTTTGCAGAGAAGCTCTGAACTCTTGTTGTTCATAATAATTGGTGCATGATGCTTCAATAATGCTACTCTAAAAATTTTGGAGAGAGCTTCTTCCGCTTTCAATGTCAATTCGACGCGAAGCTCTCTATTTGCTGGATCAAACACCGGCAGGGTACCTTAACATCATTTGGAGCTTCGCGTTCTCAGGAATAGCCATCTGTGCTATCGTGGTGTTGTCTTCTAGTGGTTTACCCATGAATACAAGCATTGTCATGCTGGGGTCTACCATAAGAGACTGGCAGATCGCCTCCTTCACCGACCCGACACTATCGGAAGGCCATACATCTACAATGACTTCAGTCTCTCCTCCTCCAACTACATTCTCAATAATTAGTCTCAGAGCTCCTCACTCCTGTCCTTTCTTCCTGACTTCAACCACCTGAGGTCTATGGACGGTGCCTGGTTTCATTGGTTTTGTTGGCATATAAGCTGTCGTCGGCGGCAGACTCATTGTGGGGACACGTGAGACTGTAGGTTTGGGGCGGGTGAATCTCCAGATCGATACGACTGCTATTATCCCAATCGCACTTACAAGAATCACCAATAACCATGATTGATCCGACTTTGGCATCACAACTATGCTGGAGATATCGCTGGAATAGCCTGTTGCGCTCGCGAATATTGATATTGTTCCTCCCCCTGTTGGCGTAATTGGGGCCGTCATAGGTGTTCCAGCCACGGTTAAGGTCTGGCTTAAACCTGGTCCCGAAAGCGTTACACTAGCTGTGTCTCCAGCGGATAGGCCATTCACTGAGATGGTAACAGGTGTTTGTTCACCCTCTTTAATAGTTGTGGGGGAAACCAAAAGTTTCAGATTTTTGGTTGTGGTGGTTGTATCGGTTGGGGTGGTTGTTGTTATTTCTTCTTTCCTAAAGTCAAAGTGCTGAATTGTAGTAGCCCAATACCATCTAGATCCTATTAGGGTCATCAAACCGATTTTCCATGCATATTTTCCTTCTGGATCAGAACTTCCTCGTGCAAATGGACCCATTTTTGTTGTACTTCCAGCGGTTCCTATGTACTGGGCAGAACTAGGCAGATAGTTACTATAACTGTATGTAGGAGGATAGTACTCAACGATGCCTACAACCCAATTTAGTACTGAACCGGCTGGGCAACTAATCTCACAATATAGAGGCTGATCATCATAGTAGAACACATCCTTCTTTTGTCCTTGTCTATCTGTTATAGCTGTGGAGTAATCAACGCCACCTATGACGATAGGTCCTGTAGCGCTTAGGCGATAAGCAGAGGCAAGCGCGTACCAAGATGCATAGCCAGCTGGTGGCGGTGGTGCTGTCCATTGTTCTTCAAATCTAGGAACCTGAGCAAATGTGGTTGTGATACATGGAGTTATGACGAGGATCAAAAGAGCGATACTATACTTAAGGTAGCACATACTCTCCACCAACAAGAAGTGTGCTGTGTAGACATAAAACACTTCCGTTGTAGACTCATCATTACCCTCTTTGTAATGTGAGAAGTATTAGAACATCATTTTTGGTTCTTAAGTCATCCGGATCTATGGCATATATTTCCTTAAACGAATTAACGTTCAGCTCTGTAAGAGGAATGTTTTCCGATAAGCTTCTG
>Ga0315291_10002942_pt1 | contig 22095 bp, 17 predicted proteins | sample YL17G12_20_MG_FD_203070 | JGI IMG/M metagenome (GOLD analysis project Ga0315291, IMG submission 203070) | Sediment microbial communities from Yellowstone Lake, YNP, Wyoming, USA - YL17G12_20 | ecosystem: Environmental > Aquatic > Freshwater > Lake > Sediment | place: USA: Wyoming | collected... | reverse complement strand
CCGCATCATAACCGGCGAACTTCAGTTCGGGACCGAAGAGTCCTCCCATAGCGCCGCAAGTCGTCAGAGATCTATCGGGTGCGCCATCCTCATAGACCTGGGGGCTTTTCGACGTTATTATAGTTCGGGTAGCGCCAGGCACCTCCGTGCCGACCAATGGCCCTGTAGCGAACACAATCCGGTTCTCGGGATCGAAAGCGTCTGCCTCCAGCGGCACCTCATCCCATATGGCCTTAAACCCGATCCCCGCTCCGCCGATAAACCTTTCATACTTAGGGATCGTTAACTCCTCAGTTATCACTCCATCGGTCAAGTTGACCTTCAATATCTTGCCTGTCCAGCCATTCATTGATTCACCCCCGTAAATTTGATGTTATTATTATCCATAGTGGCCTACTTAAATTTTCTCATATTTCAGTGGCTGTTTTGGGACTTTACCCCATCAAAATTTGTCCCGCTGAGGTTCGCTTCGCTGAGGTTTGTCCCGCTGAGATTTGCCTCGCTGAGGTTTGCCTCGAAGAGATCTGCTTTGCTGAGGTTCGCTTCGCTGAGGTTTACCCCGCTAAGATTTGTCCCGCTGAGGTTTGCCTCGCTGAGGTCTGCTTTGCTGAGGTCTGCCCCGCTGAGGTTTGCCTCACTGAGATCTGCTTTGCTGAGGTCTGCTCCTCTGAGGTCTGCCCCGATGAGGCTTCTCCCGCAGAGGTTTGTCCTGCTAAGGTCTGCTTTGCTGAGGGCTACCCCCCTAAGGTCTACTCCTATGAGGTTTTTCCCACTAAGGTTTGCTCCTTCGAGGTTTGCTCCTTCGAGGTTTGCTCCGCTAAGGTACGCCTCACTGAGGTCTGCCCCGCTGAGGTCTGCCCCTCTGAGATTTTTCCCGCAGAGATTTGTCCCGCTGAGGTCTGCCTCACTGAGGTTTGCCCCTCTCAGGTACGCCCCGCAGAGGTATGCACCTCTGAGACACGCCCCGCGGAGGTACGCCTCGCTGAGATCTATCCCTCTGAGGTCTGTCCCGCAGAGGTTTGTCCCTCTGAGGTCTGCCCCACAGAGGTTTGCACCTCTGAGGTATGCCCCGCTGAGGTCTGCTTTCCTGAGGTCTGTCCCACTGAGGTTTGCTTCACGGAGATCTGCTTTGCTAAGGTTTGCTTTTCTGAGGTTTGGGCTACTAGGATGATGTGTTTCTCGCCAGAGGTTCCAGACCTTTACACTTTGTTGTAGTATTTGCAGATGTTCTTCGTTCGCCATTTTTACTACCTCGAATTCCGTGTTATTATTATCCATAGGGGCCCCAGCTCATCCCTTTTTCCCTCGCGAAGGTTATGCTTCTTTAATAATCCATCTAATCCGCCTTGCTCAGTATAATCTTTGAAGCATCTCCAATGATCCCTCCCTGAAATGTACTCTAGGGCTGCGGATAAATAGGAAGATGGGATTCGCGGTAAGGGGACCTTATAATCGATAAAAACCAGGGTGCCTTCTTCCTTCAGCACTCTCTTCATTTCAGAAATGATATTATCTCTATCTGCTCTTTCTTTCTCGTGAAGCGCCATGGAGATCGAGGCATAATCGAAGAAGCTGTCCTCAAATGGCAGATTTATGGCGTTTGCCGTTTGGAATGAGGCATTAGTCAAGCTTTGTTTTTTCCTATTCGTTTCAGCCGCTTTTATCATGCGAGGATCCAGGTCGATTCCATCAGCGATAATTCCCATCCTTGCATATTGGAGCACCTGGGACCCCGTCCCGCAGCAGATATCCAGTGCCCTGTCCCCCGCTTCCATTCCAGCAAACTCAGGAGTATATATCCTGAGCCCTCGCATTGCAGGGTCGATTACCCTGCACATTCGATTGCTGTCAATTTTTATGTGCATGATTGACTCCTAGCGGACCTTCCATCTGGGGAGAGTCATATGCTACTTACCATGTGGCACCGATGGCTCTCTATGGATATGTTAGAGTTTGCCTGTTTTGTGAAACCGTATCACAGGGGTTGGTGCTTTACAAGAGACGGAGCCGAGATTTATCTCGGAATGACCCGTGAAAGTTCGCGGATATATTTGTCACTCTGGAAAAATGTTGAAGACAGGCGAATGAACATTCCAAGTAGGCTGTTTTCAAACTGAAAGACTTTGTGCAAGGAGCTAGACGATAATACGAATATTATCAAGTGATTGTAGTGCGTGCTTATTAGGCCAGGAAGTCAAATGGAATGCAACTGGTGTCCCAATCTTGTCAGCGATTCTGGCGAACGCGTCGGCTGTTCCGCGATCCATCGGGACAACTATGCCCAGATATAACTCGCCGGCGCTGGTAATTGCTGTACGAATGGTAGGAAAACTTGAAATTGTACCCCATTTTGGTGAGTTCATAACTATGTCTGCAGTGTCGAAATGAATGTCCTTCTCATGATAGTAGACTTCACGCCAATAGCGTTTGAACAGACGCAATTTATTCAACTCATGCAGCAATTCCTGGAAGTACTTCGTAGCCCGGTACCGCAGGCTGCGCGCTCTAAATATCTTGATTGCCGAGTAGGCATAGTTGTGCCACCCCTCACCCATAAGCCCTTGCATATAGGCTGCTATATCTTCGGAAAAGAGGAAACGCAATTCATTATGTGGAAATGGTTTGCTGATTTGTGATCCCATATCCCATCCGCAGGACGTTAGATCGAGAAGTTCAATTAATGCAAGATTGACAGCCAGGATGTCGCAGTATGGATCCAGAAGTGTGGCAGGCAGCTGTATTTGTTTCAGGTTATCAAGCAATTCGGACAGCACTTCCTGAGGGTTGCTGTCCTGGCGGGTGATTTTACGGCTGTCGATACCGGATGCAGCTAGAAAGAATTCCCGCCGTTCCCCTCTGGTCAGTTGCAGGGCGGTGGCCAAAGCTTGCATGCCGCGATAATCCACGCTTCGGACGCCCCGTTCGATGTTGCTTATGGTGTCTTCGTTGAACAGCGCCTCTTCGGCAACACTGTTGGCCTCCTCCGCCAGTATAGACTGGGTCCAGGGCTTGAGGTTCTCGTCCTCGTGTTCCCTTCGCAGGGCCGCTATCAGATGTCCGAAGTCAACTCGGTTCATGGCTCACCACGATGCTTATTATCACGCCAGTCATTCCAACTTATTGGGCGATTGTAGAACGCCGTCACGTGGTTGAGACGGGAACTGATAGGTAAAATCATACACTCCCCATTTGTTACGGTCAACATCTCCCGATATATTAACATATATTGATACTAATATGACGGAAATTAAATCGGGATCAGGGTGTGGCGCAGCGGCTTAGCGCGCATGGTTTGGGACCATGAGGCCGTCGGTTTTAATCCGATTACTAATCTGCTATATTTACATAGTGTGTAGACACTTCATAGATATTAAACCAAATAGGAAAGAAGTCTAATGGCAGAGGAATGGGATATTTTTTGTAAGGAAGCCAGGGCTCTTGGTGGAAAAGGGCAATATAGCGATGCGATGATCGCAGCGGAAAAGGCACTTGCACTCGCTCAGCAAGCTCTTGGCCCGGTTGATCGCGGTGTAGACAAGTGCGTGATGGTCATTGCGGGTCTTTACGAGGATCAGGAACAGTATGCGGAGGCCGAATCGTTCTACAAGCGTTCATTGGCGATGAGAGAGGAGGCTCTTGGTACGGATCATTCTAGCGTGGCCGGGAGCCTGCTCAACCTGGCAGTGTTATACCGTAATCAGAAACAGTATGCCAAGGCCGAGCCGCTCTTCAAACGCGCGCTGGGGATCATGGAGAAGGCCTACGGTCCGGATCATCCCAATGTAGGCGACGTCCTGGAAAGGCTCGCGACAACATATTATGAGCAAGGTCAGTATGCTGAAGCCGAGCCCCTCTACGAGCGCGAACTGGCAATTATGGAGAAGCTCTACGGACAGGACAATCCCGATGTGGTCATGTATATAGAAAACCTGGAGAAGGTTTACTGTGATCAAGGCCAGTATGCGAAGGCCGAGCCGCTCTGCAAGCGCGCGCTGGCGATCTGGGAGAAGACTCACGGTAAGAATAGTTTCGCTGTGTCCGCGAGCATGGATGTTCTCGCCGAGATATACAGAAAGACGTCGCGAGAGAAAGAAGCTAAACCGCTGGAGAAACAGGCAACGCATATTCGTGCGAAGAACTGGGATCTTCTAAATAAGGAAGCTCTCTTTCTTCGTGAAAAAGAGGAACATGACGATGCGGTGATCGCAGCAAAGGAAGCACTTCAAGTCACCGAGCAAGCAGCGGGTCCGGAGCATGAAGATCTGGTCACGATCCTGGATACCATCGCATTGCTTTATTGTGAACAAGGCCAGTCCGAGCAGGCCGAGTCTCTCTACAAGCGTGCGCTGGCGATTATAGCGAAGGCTGATGGTCCGGATCATCCCGATGTAGCCCGGAGCCTGATCAACCTTGCGACAGTGTACCTTGCCCCAAAACGGTTCGAGCATGCCGAGCCGCTCTTCAAGCGCGCGCTGGAGATCAGGGAGAAGTTTTACGGCCCGAATCATCCCAGTGTGGCAATGATCATGAGCGACCTTGCGGCAGTGAACGCTATGCAGGCACAGTATGCGCAGGCCGAGTCGCTCTACAAGCGTGCGCTGGAGATTATGAAGACAGCTTACGGCGCGGATGATCCCAGGGTAGTTAGCTACATGGAACAACTCGCGGAGCTGTACAATGACGAAGGGCAGTATAATAAAGCCGAGCGTCTCTTTAAGGGCGCGCTGCGTATTATGGAGACGAAGTACGGCCAGAATGACCCCATTTTGCTCACAAGTCTTGACGGGCTTGCCAGAGCCTATCGAGGGCAGTCGGCGTTTAGCTCAGCGGAGTTGTGTAAGCGACAGGCAGCGCATATCCGTGCGTAGCTCGGGGCGTTCGGGGAATCATTCATTTAGACAGGTTCTACGTAGAATTTAGGATTTGTCCGGATGCCAATTCGGCAAAGTTAAAAAATATGAAGGAAATCACACTCATCGCAACAGCCACATTCGGCCTTGAAAAGGTTGTCAAGAATGAGGTAATAGCCCTTGGATTTGAGAACATAAAAGTGTCGGAGGGGAAGGTTGAATTTGAGGCGACACTGGGGGATATTCCCAGAGCGAATCTATGGCTCAGGTCCGCGGATCGGGTGCTGCTTAAAATCGGGGAATTCGAGGCATTTACCTTTGACGAACTTTTTGAAAAGACAAAGGCGCTGCCGTGGGAAAACCTTATTACGGAAGATGGAAAATTCAATGTAAACGGGAAGGCAGTGAAGTCCACGTTAGGCAGTATTCGAGCATGTCAGTCCATCGTGAAAAAGGCCGTAGTTGAAAGGCTGAAAGAAAAATACAACAAGGAATGGTTCGAGGAAACCGGGCCGGAATTCACCATACAGATATCCATGCTTAAGGATGTCGCCACTCTGACAATCGATACCTCCGGGGCCGGGCTGCATAAGCGCGGGTATCGAGAGGCGGGCGGGGAAGCGCCGCTGAAGGAAACGCTTGCCGCTGCGCTTGTCCTGCTCAGTTTCTGGAATGCAGACAGGATTTTGATCGACCCTATGTGCGGGTCTGGAACCATACTGATCGAAGCCGCGATGATCGCGAGGAACATAGCGCCGGGGTTGAATCGCGACTTTGCTTCCGAAAAATGGCCTGCTATCGATGAAAACTGCTGGAGCGAGGCCAGGCTTGCCGCGCGTGACGCCGTTATTCCCGATCATAAGCTGCAGATATTCGGCTACGATATCGATGAAAAGAGCATCGCGGCCTGTAAAATCAATGCCGCGAACGCCGGTGTCGGGGACGATATTCTTTTCGAACGGAAAGATATAAAGGATTTGTGGATCGACAAACAGTACGGGATCGTTATTTCGAACCCTCCTTATGGCGTAAGGATGTCCGAGTTCAAGGACATTAATGAAATCTACATCGCTATTCATAAGGCGTTCCGCAAAAAGCGGGGCTGGTCCCTCTATATATTGACTGCCGATGAGCTGTTCCCCAACTATTTCAAACGCGCGCGGCCGGATAGAGTAAGAAAGCTGTATAACGGCAAGATCAAGGTCGATTATTATCAGTATTACGGCGAGAAACCGGGTTCCGGCGGTAGGCCGGCCGAAAAAGATGTGCCGGATCAGCCCGACCCGACCGCAGACGACGACTTGCCCTCCGCGTGAGGTCGTGATGGATATGGGCATGGTAAGGGCCAGGGTAAGGGCTTGATTAATCAAGCCCCTACGGGACGTCCCGCCCATCGTCCCATAATCGCCAACCGTTATATTGGGCAGACACGCAGGTCTGCCCCTACCTATCCTCATCGTTGTCATTGCGAGGAGCGTAGCGACGCGGCAATCTCATCGTTCGTATGGCATGACGTGGTGGGAGATTGATTCGCTTCGCTCGCAATGACGGGCACGATAAAGAGGTGTCCTTCCGCGGAATCCTTCCATTGAATTTTTCACATGGAAGGACCAAGAATGGGGGATCAGGGGGTTGAGCCATTATTTAATTAAACCTTTATCTCTTTAACCCGGCCGACCTGGCCGCTTTCCAGGCGGACCTTGATGCCGTGGGGATGAAAAGAGGACTTGGTTAGAATATTTTTAACTATACCTTCGGTCAGCTTCCCTGATCGCTGGTCTTCCTTCAAGGTAATTAGAACATGCGATCCCGGTCTAATATCAGCGCGATTTGTGCCGTTCATAGTAAGTTTATTTAACGTATCCCGTGCCGACGAATGCGGATTTTTTACAATAAGGTTTTGTATACTTCAATGTGTTTATCAATGGCCATATTATTTTCGTACCAGCTTTCCACATACTGATAACCGTGTGCGCCGAGCTTTTGCCACCGATTATTTTCAAGAAGCCATTCAAGGCCTTTTTTAAAATCTCCGTCTTTCACCCAGTATCCGAATTTTGACGCGAAATCATCCGGATTGGGCGAAGAGAGTATGGCACACTTATGGGCGGCCGCTTCAATGAATGAGTTCGGTAACCCTTCCCTCAGAGATGTGTTAACGATTATCCAGCTTTTTTCGAGGATTTCGGATAATCTGCCGGAATTGAACTGGTCAATGAAACCCGCGAATTCAAGATTTGGCAGTAAAGAATATTTTTTAGCGAGGGATTCCCCGTATTTGTAGTCTCTTGACCGTCCTACCGCTATAAAACGCACTTTCGGGAAAAATTTCACCAACTCAAAGAACGATTCAGGATTTTTTCTCCTGTCCAGCCTGCCGATAAAACAAACTGTGGGTTCCGTCGCCTTCACGGCGTCCGGCTTCATGCGGACGGGCGTGGGGAGCAAATCGGGCAAATGCCTAAGACGATATTTCCCTTGCGCCGTTAGAGAAATGCATCGCGACGCTCCGAAAATTCCATCCGCTTCTTTTACCGCCTTCCCTGTTAAAAAATTATCTTCAAACAGTATGTTCGACAAGACCTGTAATTTATTCAGAGACGGATTACGAAGTTCTATTTCCCATCCTTTTTTATCCTTTGTGTCGCGGAATGTTATAACATGTTTTTTATGAGGCATGGCTTTCATTGCCAGATACGTTAAAAAGGAAGGCTCCTGGGAATGGTATATATCGGCATCGGCCTTTTTGATGCAGAAAAAAGCGGACAGCGGATTGAAGCGGCAGAATCCGTAAACTTTGATGCCGTCAAGATATTCCACGCTTTTCTGGTTTTCCCTTTTCGGAACGACAGCCGAGACTTCATAACCTCTTTTAACGAGCTCCCCCGCTATTTTCCTTGTCGCCCTTCCGAAACCGCCGTATTTGCCCCACGCGAAAATTTCGGTGCTTAAAAAACAAATTTTCATAATTTATTCGGCTATTCAGGATTTAATGGAATTCTTTTCGATTTTTCTTTTTTAACGGCGCTACTGGGGCACGCCGCTTCTCTTTCTCTGTCAGTAGGATTTTAGTGTCTATTCTTCCGCCCTTTCTGCTTTGATAGATGTAATTTGAAAACACAGTGAAAGATTATAATAAACGGCGCCTGTTAGTCAATAATCGTTATATGTAAGGCGACGGTGGATAAAGAGAGCCCCCCTGCTGTCCCCCTTGAAAGGGGGAAACAATATCCGAACCCCCTGTTAGTCCCCCATACGTTGGGGGACTTAAAATAATCTGGGGGACACCCCCAAACCCCCGCCAGAGGGCGATCCCTCTGGACTTCCCTTTTACGGTTAGAGGTCGCTACCCCCTCTTTGACAAAGAGGGGGCTAGGGGGAGTTCGTATTCACCGTCATTCCGGCGAAAGCCGGAATCCAGTCGGCATGGAATCAAGGTATAATACTAAATAGGGATAATCCCATGAATATTGAAAACATCTACTTGCCAATTCCACCGCACCAGCGGACACCTTATGTCGATCATCCCTTCGGCATCTACAATATCGAGCTGACTAACAAATGTCCCATGAAATGCGTCATGTGCCCGCGCACAAAGAACATGACGCGCCCGCAGGGATTGATGGATTATGAGTTATATAAACGCGTCATTGACGAGCTGGCCTCGCGTAATTGCGAGTATATCGATAATCGATTGGTCTGGCTGCATCACTTCGGGGAAAGCCTGCTGCATCCGCGCTTCGGCGACTGCATCGAATACGCGTCGTCCAAAGGCGTGCGCGCCGCCCTATCTATAAATCCGATCATGTTACGTGATAATATCGTCGATGAACTGCTGGGATCCGAGCCGTATCTCCTGTGTATGTCCCTCGATGGTCATGACGACGAATCGTTTTACAGAATTCGTGGCATGAAAAAATCATATGGATTGTCTCATAGCCGGCTGGTCAATTTCCTCGATCGTAAATTGAAGAGCTGCAGCCGCATTCAAGTCATGGTCTCCATGATCGATTTCAATATGAATGAAGAGAGCATAAAGGCTCAGGAATCATACTGGGGGAATGTAGCAGGAGTGGATCAGTTTTTATGTAAAGATTTTTCAACCTGGGATGGCGCTGCCGGGGACATCAATGCGTTGGTCAACAGTGACAGTCGAGATACTGACACCTTTGATACTTCGACAGTTATGTGTACCCTGCCTTGGGAGGTGATGACCGTTACATGGAACGGCGACGTGGTGCCCTGCTGTTATGATTACGATGCGAAAGTGGTGCTGGGCAATATGGGTGAAGAATCGCTAAGCGCAATATGGAATGGGGAGAGGATGCGTTCGGTTCGCAAGGAGTTCATTGCAAATAAAGTGACAAATCCTCTCTGCCGCCGTTGCGAAAAGCTTTACATGCCTCAGGGACTGCGCCGATTGTAGTGGCGAGGTTGCAGCCCTTTATGCAGTTGAAGGTTGTCATTGCGAGGAGATCTTCCGTTGTAGGAAGGGCAACGCGGCGATCTCATTGATGTTCAACCCCATGTAATCCCCCAGTCTTGGGGGAATCGCTATCCAAACCCCCTGTGAGTTCCCCATACTTTGGGGGACTTAAGAAGATTTAGGGGACACCCCTAGAACCCTGCCAGAGGGTGATCCCTCTGGACTTCCCTTAGAGTTTTTGCTCGGCGTGGTGTTCTTCACCGCGCCGAACGTTGAAAGTTGAAGGTGAAGAACACCTTCAACAGCGGAAAGGGAGGGAGAACCAGCTACCCTCTACCGCCGTAGCGGGAGAGGGCTAGGGTGAGGGCCACGTTCCATCCCCAGAGTAGGGGCACTGCTTGCCGTGCCCATTAGCTACCCCCTCTTTAATAAAGAGGGGGCTAGGGGGAGTTCGTATTTCCCGTCATTCCGGCGAAAGCCGGAATCCATGATAAGGGCGAACACATAGGTTCGCCCCTACGAGGCCGTCGAAAATTTGGTAAAGTACGTAGGGGCAGACCTGCGTGTCTGCCCAAATCTGAGGGCCAATAAAAAAACCCGGGAGCGATTACCACCCCCGGGCTTTTCTTATTTGATTCTTAATTCACTTGTTAATAAGGGAATGGAGGCATGGTGAGGTCGCCGAGCTCGCGGATCCTCTTATGCAGTTCCTGCTCGGTCCAGCGCTTGCCGATGTCGACGGACTTTCCCAGCACCCACGGCATGAATAGCGTAATCTTGCCGCCCATTACGGTGAAGATGCGGCCGGTGATATCCGCGGCCTGGTCGCTGGCCAGGTAAACGATCAGCGGCGACAGATTCTCAGGCGCCCATATATCAAAGCTACCATCAGCAGGGGCCTTTTCTCCCATGATCCCGGCCGTCGTCGATGAACCCAGCGTCATCCTGCTTCTGGCCATCGGTGCCACCGCGTTAGAGGTAACGCCATATTTGGACAGCTCGCGGCCCCACACCATGGTCAATGCTGCGATGCCGCCCTTGGCTGCCGAGTAGTTGGCCTGTCCGGCGTTGCCGCCGAGGCCGGCATGGGAAACGGTGTTGATGATGCGTCCTTTGATTTTCGCGTTGCCGGCCTTGCTCTGCTCGTAGAAGTAGATGGCGGCCCATCTGCCGCAGTTGAAGGAGCCCTTCAGGTGAACTTTGACCACCATGTCGAATTCCTCTTCGCTCATCTTGAAGGTCATCCTGTCGCGCAGGAAGCCCGCGTTGTTGACCATGATGTCTAGCCTGCCGAACTTGCTGATGGCGGTGTCGATGATCTTTTTCGAGGACTCCCACTCGGTAACGCTCTCGGGGCTGGCTACGGCATCGCCGCCTCCCTTCTTGATCTCATTGACCACTTCCTGCGCCGGTGTTGCGGATGCTCCGGAGCCGTCCGCCGCGCCGCCCAGGTCATTGACAACTACCTTGGCTCCGGCCTTGGCCAGGAAGAGCGCATGCGCCCTGCCCAGTCCCCGTCCGGCGCCGGTAACTATTGCAACTTTCCCATCTAACATACCCATACCTTTGCTATCCAACCTCCTTTTTATATATTCTTATATGTTCGGTTTAAGAGTTGACCGCTGCAATTATACTATATTGAGGGGATATCTGGCTTGCGCCTCGTTACCCCCTGCTGTCCCCCTTGAAAGGGGGAAACAATATCCGAACCCCCTAAATCCCCCATACGTTGGGGGACTGAGAAGAATTAGGGGACACCCCTAATACCCCGGTCCTTCCGCGGAAGGACACCTCTTTCTCAGCTAACCTCTCACCTTACGGGAGAGGGCTGGGGTTTGACGGTAGCTAACCCCTAATTTGGGGGCTGATGTAGGGGTGAGGTAATCTCGCCCTTACGGATACCCCGTTTCGTTCCTCCGTAGGGGCAGACCCCTGTGTCTGCCCTTATGACGGTAATCGTGTAGAGACGCAATATGTTGCGTCTCTACGTTACCCCCTATTTGTTAAGGTGCTAAAGCCCCACTATGCAGACGCTGACCACGGGCGCGTAGGGCTCGTTGCCCATGTTGTGGGCCAGGCCCAGCTTCGGGTTCTTTATCTGGCGCTTGTCGGCGCGGCCCTGCAACTGCAGGTAAAGCTCGTAAACCATCCTGATGCCAGAGGCCCCGATGGGATGTCCGAAGCACTTGAGGCCTCCGTCCGGCTGCACCGGCAGCGGGCCGGTCAGCTCGAAGAAGCCGGCTTCGATGTCTTCCTTTACATTGCCCCTCTTGCTGAACTGCAGGTCCTCCATAGTGACTGCCTCGGTGATGGAGAAGCAGTCGTGGACCTCGGCCATGCTGATCTCCTTGCGCGGATCCTTGATCCCCGCCTCCTTGTAGGCGGCGATGCCGGCGCGATAGGCCTCCTCGACATGGGTGTAATCGTAATCCGAGGTCATTCGGCCCGATGTCGGGCTTACCGATATCTGTAATGACTTTATGTAAACAGGGTCCTTCCTGTATTTCTTGGCATCCTCGGCGCGCACGAGCACGGCCGCGGCGGCCCCGTCGCTAACGCCGCAGCAGTCGAACAGGCCCAGCGGCCAGGCGATGATGGGCGCCTGGAGCACCTGGTCAACCGTCAGCTCCCTGCGCAGGTGCGCCTTGGGGTTCAGCGTGCCGTTATGGTGGCTCTTGACGGAGATCTTGGCCAGCATCCTCTTCCCTTCCTCGGGGGAGAAGCCGTATCTGTTGAAGTACCTGGTGGCCATCATGGCGAAGACGCCGGGCATGCTGGACTGGTAGTGTGTTCCGGTGCGGTTCTCCATCCCCGGCAGTCCGCTGCCGCCCTCGTCCTTCAATTTCTCGAAGCCCACCGCCAGCACGACGTCGTGTATGCCGGCGGCTACCGCGTAAGCAGCGTTCCTGATGGCCTCGTGTCCCGAGCCGCAGGCGTTCTCAACGCGTGTCACCGGTATGTACTGCAGCTTGAGCGGCTCGCTTAGGGCGCGGCCGCCGTTGCCGCTGAAGAGCGTTCCGACCCACGCTGCCTGTATATCTTTTGCCGTGATGCCGGCGTCCTTGTAGGCCTCGCTCACGGCATCGACTATCATATCGCCGGGGCCCTTGCCCCAGAGCTCGCCGAATTTGGTGCAGCCCATGCCGACTATGGCAACTCTATCTTTAATGCTTCCTGTCATCTCATCCGTCTCCTTTAAAACCTTACCGGGCGGACTTTCCAGAAGTAGTTGGTCAGTCCCCTGTCGAGCTGCAGCTTCCTGAAGGTGAACTCGCACTTGGTGCCTACTTTGATCTCATCCGGGTTTCTGTCGGTGAGATCAAAGAAGGCCCTGCCGCCGCCCTCGAACTCCACCAGAACGACGGATGCAGGCGGGTCCACCACGGGCGCCAGCTGGTCATGCGTGTAGCTGAACACCGTGGACGTTCTCCCGGAGAAGCAGTAGTCGTCGAAGTCGTCCTGCGACTGGCACTTGGCGCAGATCCTGATGGGTGGGGTGCTCATGGCGCCGTTGTCGTACTGCGGCTGCCCGCACTTGCGGCACTTGACGCCCCACAGTCCGAGGAGTATCTTCCTGTCGCGCCAGGTGGCCGCCATGCGTATGTGCTGTTTATCCGGCCGTCTCGCGGCCTCCAGCGGCACGATATCGCGCCACTTCAGTATGCTTTCGTAGTTATCGTATGATTTCTTGATGAATAGGTGTTTGATCAGTCCGCGGCGCTCGGGGAGCTTGGTGATGGCGTCGGTGACCTTGAGTATCATGCAGTCCACGCCGTTGCCGTAGCCTGCATAAAGTATCACGTCGCCCGGCTTGGCCATCTCCAGACATGCCGAGAGCATCTGCGGGGCCATGGCGCTACCGGTCATGCCCATGTTGAGGAACAGGCCCATCGGGTCCTGCAGCTGCTCCGGCTTGAAGCCGAGCTCTGTCGCCACCTTGCCGTGCCTCCTGGCATCCCCCGGCGGATCGAAGACGGCCTTGGTGATATCTCCCGGCTTCATCCCGGCCTTGGCCAGTAAGGCCTTGATGGCCACGGGAACGAGCTTGGAATAGCCCTCGTCCATGACCATGCGCTCTTCCCAGAATCGTATGAATATATCGTTCTCGCCGCGCCACGTGGCGACGAGATCGTCCGATGTGGAATATGTGCACAGTATCTCCGCGACCACGTCCTTGTTCCCCAGCAGGAACGCGGCTCCTCCGTCTCCGAGGGATTGCTCCGTCATGCCCGCGGGCGCCGCTATGCGGCAGTCGGCCGCGGCTACCAGTATGCTGTTGGCCGATCCGGCCTTGATGGTGTCGTAGGCCATCACCAACGCCGTCGAGCCGCACCTGAGCGATGTGGTGAAATCCGCGGTGCGGATGTCGTCGCGCATGTTCAGAGCGATCCTCATGGTTGCGGCGGATTGTTTTTCCTTGTAAGGCGCTGTCGTAGTGGCAAAATAAAGGCCGTCAATCTTTTGCGCATCGAAGTCCTTTATGCAGTTTATCGATGCCTCGACGGCCATTGTTACGCTGTCCTCGTCGTAATACGCCACCGACCTCTCGCCGGGGATAGCAAAGCCTCCCCAGGCTTTAAGGAATTGCTGTCGGTCTAGCCGGTGCCAGGGTATGTAGGCACCGAAGGATTTAATACCTATCATCTACATCTCCATTCAAATATAATGATGGCCCATACAAACCTATTATTACTTACTTCGCTTTAACGGCTTGAAATATTTGATGTCCAAGACGCTGGCCACGCGATCTTTCTTGACCTTGAATACCGCCTTAACCTTCATTCCAACCTTCAGTTGCTCGGGAGCGACCTCCCCCAGCATGTGGATAAAACCGGTGTCAGCCCCGTCCAACTGGACTATCCCGTATGTAATGGGGAGGGCTGACGGTTGGACAGGATTTCCCCCCTGGTGGGCAACAGCATAGGTGAGAAGGGTCCCCTGCCGGCTCACCTCAACCCACTCACTGAGCTTGCCAAAACAATCCTTACATACAGACCTGGCAGGGACATAAACAAGGTTACAGGTGGGGCATCTCGTACCCATGATCCTCTTGTTGTCCCTCAGCTCAATAAGAAACCGGCTCCCCACAGCTCCGGCGGAATACGTATTTGGGATATGTATCTTCCCGTGGTAAACCCAGACGTCCATCCCCTCCAGCTTCTCGGTTACCTTTGCCATATGACCTCCTACTCCTCGATCTTCCTGAAGTACAGGATATCCTGGAAACCTTGGCCGCGCTTCTCGTAATCCTCTTCCCACACGGCCTGCACTCGCATCCCCTCTTTCAGCTTCTTTGTGTCTGTCTCCTCGAGTCTGTGCCTTAGATAAACGCCATTATCGAGTAGGATGATGGCAGGAGGGTGGGGATCAGCAAATATCCCACCCACGTGCGGGTCCCACAGTGGGTAGACCTGATAGGTATACTGGAATACCGTGCCAGTCTGGGGCAGTTCCACCCAGTCCCAACCCATATCTACCTTGCACTTGGGGCAGACCGGTGTCGGTGCGTGCAAATGGATCTCCTTGCACTTCGGGCAGCGGTTAGCCACCAGCTTCTTGTTCTCCTTCGCCTCGGCGTAGAGTTTACCCAGGTACCTGCCCGTAGACCAGTTGTAAGGCCGGGGCAAATTGAACTTTATGCGAATATACTCCGGCTGTTCCGGCTGTTTTGCCGGGGATCCTTCTGCCATTCCATTACCTCCTATAACGACCTCTTGAGCAAGAACAACGCCGTCCAGTTGGGCCCGCCGAGGGCGGTGGCAACAGCCGTCTTAATGTCCCTGGTAGCCTGGTGCTCACCGGCATCCCCACGAATCTGAAGAGCAGCTTCAGCTATACGAATCACGGGAGTAGCACCGATGGGATTGGTAGCTAGCACACCACCGGAGCAGTTTACCGGAAAGTCTCCCCCTATCTCGGTTACCCCCTTCTCTATCAGCTTCCAGCCCTCGTTCTTTTCACAGAAGTAGAGATGCTCATAGAGACTTATTTCTTCCCAGGTGGATGGCTCGTAAATCTCCGCCAAATCGACTTGCTTTCTAACATCAGTTATGCCATTCCTCTTATAAAGCCTTTCGCATGCCACATGCTGAGAGTACGTTTCTGTGCCGGTGGGGTCGCCAAAGCTACCGGCACGGAACGGTTCTTGGTGCACTACCTCGAAATCAGCCACCCAGACCGGTTTCTTGTGAATCTTCTTCGCTCTCTTCTCGGACGCCAGGATAATGACACATGCACCGCAGGATTGAGGACAGAAGTCATAAAGCCTGATAGGCCACACCAGATACGTCGACTTTAGTACCTCGTCTACGCTCGTCAGCCCGAGCTTCAGGTGCGAGTAGGGGTTTCGGCACGCGCCCCGGTCTGCTTTGAGCCGGACCATGGCAGCGTGCTCCTCCCGGGCACCGGACTCGTTCATGTAGCCCAATGCCTGCTTGGCGAACTCACTGACGGCGCCTGTTACCATCCCTTTGGCAAATGTTGGGACGGCAGCGGCGGAAATGCCAGCGGTAGCATCACCACAATCGTGCTTCTGCCAGCTTACGATCATGACTATGTCATATAGGCCCGCAGAGATCATATGGCAGCCCTCGCCAACAGCTTCGGAGCCGGTTGTGCCGCCTCCAGTGACTTTGAAGCCGGGCTTTCCCACTGCACCGACTTCAGCAATTATCCCATGATCAGGCAGAAGGATTCCCTCAAAGGCCTCCATATTGCTGAAGATAAAAGACTCAATATCCTTTACGCTCAACTGGGCATCGGCCAGGGCCGCCCTAACTGCCTCACCGACCATCTCTGCCACGTTAACATCGTTACGTTTAGTAGTGTGGTGGGTCTGTCCGACCCCTACTATTGCTGTTCTAACAGCCATACATACCTCCGACTACGTGTTAGCCAGGATCATCACTGCTTGAAGCTGCCCGCAGATCCCGGTATAGCCATGTGCAAGGGCTACCTTGGCTCCCTTCACCTGTCTTGCGCCCGCTTCCCCGCGGAGTTGCAGCACTGCCTCGGCGACGCGTGCCATACCCGCTACAGTATTCGGGTTGCCGGGAAGCACCCCTCCCGAGGGGTTCACCGGAAGCTGGCCGCCCATTTCAATCGTCCTGGAATCAACCAGCTTGCCTCCCTCGCCGCGGCTGCAGAAACCAAGCCCCTCCATCCACAAGGGCTCTTGATAGGAATACTCCGTGGATATCTCAGCCACGTCTATCTGAGTCAAAGGATCATTGATGCCCGCCATGCTGTAGGCTTTCTTGGCAGCCTTCACCAGAGCGTCACAATCAGCCAGTTCCCGGTCCCCCAGGTAGTGCGTCTCATAGCAGTTCGACACTCCCATTATCCATACCGGCTTCCTGGCAAGCTTCTTGGCCTTCTCCTCTGTAGCCATAATCATGACACATGCGCCATCCGAGATGGGCTTTGTGTCCAGCAGCCTTATGGGATCAACCAGCATTTTTGATTTGAGGACATCCTTCACCGTGATATTCATGGGCTTTTGGGCGAAAGGATTATTCTTGGCATTGCTGTGGTTCCTGACCACAGCTTTGGCGCACTGCTCCGGCGTCACACCGTATTTATCCATGTAGCGCCTGGCCTGCAGGGCAGCGGCTGAGGTGAAGTCCAAACCCAGCTGCCTCATGAGAATGGCATCGAAGCCAGCATTTTCAATCAGGCTCTTGTCACCTTGAGACTCCTTCATATGAGATTCAACCAGGACGATCTCGTGGCCACCGGCGAGGATCTGTGACATGGCTACGTATGCTGCGTTGATTCCATCTTCAGCTACGGTGAACTCATGCCCGAAATGCGCTCCCACAACGTGCTGGAGATTCAAGCTCGCTATCGTCCTGCCATCCCAGGCGTCCTGACAGCAAGTTACGGCTGAGTCGATGTCGGGCAGGGTGAGTCCGGTCTCCTCCAGCACTTGCTTTATCGCTTCATACGCCAGCTCCGCCTCATTTACATCAGCCCTGTTCGGGTGGTATTTGGACTGCGCTACGGCCACAATCCCCACTCTTTCAGCCATATGCATCTCCTTCTAACTTTTCAACTGAGATCTCAACCAGCCCAACTTCCCTGCCGTTGACGACTTACCGGGCAAGCTAGTGTCCTCTGGCAGGCAGGGCAATAGTTCCTGTCCCGCCACAGTTGCGCCCCTGTGGAACAGCGAAGTTATATTCCACATCTACCAGGTGCTGACCTCCCTCGGTGTATTTCTTAATAACTTTTCCGGTCTTTGTCATGGTGTCACCGGGGAAGCATGGTGTCTGAATTCGGAATGATATCTCTTTTAGCTCTCCTTCAGGTCCTGTCCAGTCGGTCAGGTACTTACCCACGAATCCGCAGATGGTTGCGTTGTTCAGGAAGATATCCTTTACGCCTGCTTTCTTGGCAAAGTCACGGTCGTGATGCACGGGGGTAAAGTCCCTGCTAGCTATTGCGCCAGCGATTACCGTGGTACAGGTAATATCCGTAGTTACTGTGGGAAGCTCTTGTCCTTCCTTAACATCATCCCAGTAAATAGATTTCCCAGCCATATCTACCTCTCTATTAGTTCTAGCGCCTTAGAATCCAATGCGATACTTCAAGACGGTAAGACTTTGGGTTCCAACCGTCTCCCCTTTCTGATTAGTGAAGATAAAGGTCGTGGTCACGAAGTGACCCATTCCCAGACCCGTCTTTTTCTCCGGTGACACATCAGTAACCTTATACGTGAAGGTTATGTGGTCCCCAGGAAATATCGGCCGATGATACTTCTGAGCCACATTGGTGATGAGTATCCCATAAAAGCCAGCTTTATCGAGCTTCTCCAAAAACCGCTCAAAGGGATGCGGCGGCTGCTCCTTCGGAGGCCATAGTGGAGGCATAGTCCATGTCAGCAACATCGTGGGCGGGGCGATGATACTACCATACTTGCTTTTCCTGGCGTATTCTTCGTCGGTATACAAAGGATTTCCATCCTGCATCGCTTCGCACCAGTGTCTGATCATAGGCTTGCACACCTCATCAACAGCCACTAGCCGCGACCCCTCCTGCCCAACCAACGCCTTCAGCTCATCATAGAATTCTTGACCCATATCGAGTGCTCCTTAGCTAGTAAAAAATTCGAAGGTTCTGTCACCCAGGGCTATCCAGTTCAAAATCCACCCCCTCACCCCCTGAATACCGCCTGGAAGGTGTAACCCCTCAGGCCCCTGTGCAATGGGCCAGAGCTCATAAGTCGACCTATCTATATGCTTGTTCAGAGATTTGCCGCCCACATGGTCGTTCTTATCCTGCGGCAGGGCGGCCCGGGCAACTCTCACCGGGACCGCCCCTCACCGCGATTAAGTCATACTGTGGTTCAGCCATGATGGTTCAGCCATGATGGTTCAGCCATGATGGTTTTCCTCACCATTTCATAGCGGCATACCCTTTGCGCGGGCGGCGGTCACATGGTCAGGCACCGGCCACCATTTCTTGATGCCGCAGTCATCGGCTACCACGTTGGCCGTGCCGTACCCCGCACCGAAGGTCACCAGGCCGCCGGGGTAGCTGCTGGCCCCTCCCAGATAGAGGTTCTTTATCGGCGTCCTGTGGTTGGGGCAGTCATCATTGGGGCGCCAGTAACCCATCTGCGTTGAGTCGTAGGCTCCCTGCTTTATGGAGCCCTCGACCATATTGACGAACTTGTTCTCTATATCGGCCGGGGTGGTCATATTCCACCACAGCACCTTGTCCTCAGTTATATTGGGGGCATACTTCCGCAGCATCGCCAGCTGCTTCTGCGCCTGTGCCTCTTTATTCTTCATGCGCAGCCAGTTATCCTTATCCCCCTTAATCTTATACGGGGCCATCTGCGAGATGAGGCCGGAGCACCTGCCGGGCGGCGCCTGGTAGGGATCATGCACGCTGGGGAAGCAGCAGTTAAAGCCTGCGGTGTCCGACAGTTCCCCTTTTTCCATGCCGTCCCAGTGCTTTTTCAGGTCGCCGCTGTTCTCAAATCCCAGGACGTAGATGAAGGCTTTATTGATGTCCGGGTTGTTGGCCGCCGCTTTGAACTGTGGCGCCTCCTCCATCGCCATGTGCAGGTGGCACAGGCTCCAGTGCTCCCATACCCATGCCTTGATCTTCTCTACAAATGTCTTCTCCAGGTTCTTCTCGCCAACTAGCTCGAGGAACGTCTGGTGGGTATCTATGGTGCTGATCACAGCCTTATTTGCCATGTACTTGATTCCGCCCTCCAGTTCCACCCCCTTGGCCTTGCCGCCCTCAACGATAATCCGCTTTATCTGAGCGCTGGTGATTATCTCCCCCCCGTACTCCAGCATGTACTTGGTAAGGGCATTGGAGAGGCGGTGCGACCCGCCTTTCATGAGGCGGTAGTTCGTGGCACGATTGATGAGCAGCGGAACCATGTAGCTCGCCCCGGAGGCGTCATACGGGAGGCCCCAGTGACAGGCAACGTAGAGCATCAGCGTCCTGACGACGTCGTTCTCGAAGAGCTCATTCACGATCTCCTCTGGCGTCTTTTCGGTGAGTTCGTTAATGTCTTTTCCCACAGCGGTCTTGTCCAGCTTTAACACCTGCTCCAGGGGCGGCATCGCAGCGCAGTATGTGGCCGGTCCAATGAAGTCATTCACGATATTGTAGAACCGCTTGCTCACCTCGCGGTAGCTTTTTGCATCCTTTTGCGAGAACTTTGCTATCGACTGGCAGGTCTTCTCCACGTCCTTGTAGATGCACAGGCTCTTGCCGTCGCTTAACGGCATGCACCACTCGAGCTCGGGGTGGATGTATTCGATATCATACCTCTTTGCGAGCTCAAAATCCTTGGTCGGGGGAGCGTAATCCGCCATCAGGTGATAGATGGCATGGGTGTTGTGGAAGTAGTCCGGCAGCGTTATCTCCTCCGTGGCCAACCCGCCTCCCAGCTCATATCTCTTCTCCAGCAGCAGTACCTTCTGTCCCGCCTTGCTCAGATAGCAGGCAGTTGTCAGCCCGTTGGGGCCCCCGCCAATAATTATTACATCGTATTTTTCTGCCATTTTCCCTCCTTGATAGGTTACATTTTTATTATTGATACGGAGGAGAAACTCCCCCTATTACGTCTTCTTGAGATCATCCCTCTTGAACGTGTCCTGAATCTTCTTCTGGCGGAGTCTCATCTGCTCAACCAGGGAATCAGGCTCCTCTTTACCTTTCTCCTCCCACGGCTTGGCCAGATTAAGGTCTTTAGCTATGATTCTGTAGCAGTTGTAGCACTCGGTTCCGCCTATATTTGTTCCCACCCACCAAGATCCACCTGTGCAATAGAGGTTCTTTATCGGTGTCCTGTGGTTGGCCAGCTCGGGGGTAGGCCTATTCTCAAAAGATTGGTAAGTTGGGCGGTCATCCCCTGACATGGCCCCGTTGGGCGCCAGGTTCTTCATCCTCAGGCAATCGTAAGGGGTATTAGGATCATAGCCGATAATATTGTCCCAGTTCATGTTAGGAGCATGTTTCGACCAAAGTTTGATCAGCTCCTCAGCATACCACTTCTTCAGCTTCAGCCACTCCTTCTCCGTATGGGCGGAGGCAGGCGGTCCTACCTGCTCGTTATTGCAAACGAATTTCCCCTTGGGTGCGTAGGACGGGTCAACCATGCTGTGAGACCAGACGGTGGGACAGAAGTCCTCCGGAGGAGGCCACAGTCCCAGCTTCATATAGAAGGTCTCCCTGGCGACATGATCAGGGTCGGGAGTTTCTGCCAACCCGAGCCAGAAAGTCTCATTGATATCGGGATTGAACGCCGCCGCCGAGTATTTTGGCCTGTCGTGACAGGCGAAGCTGTACCACATAAGGCAGCCGAAAGTTGCCTCAGTCAGCTCCGCATGACGCGCCGTTTTCTCATCCAGATTCTCTCTGCCTATCAAGTCGAAACAAAGCTGGCGCGGGTTCAAGGTGCTCAACACCAGCTTCCTAGCTTTAATTTCACTTCCATCGGTGAGGCGGATGCCTTTTGCGGTTCCATTCTCTATGATGACCTTATCCACCTCAGCGTGGGTGAAGAACTTGCATCCGCCGGCCACCAGTATCTTGTGGGCGGCATGGGCGATCTGGTGAGTTCCCCCCCTGCAAAAACCCAGGCCTGGAAGCTGCATAGCCCAACCTATGGTTTCGGCCCCAACCCCCGTCTGGCAAACATCAACCGCCCCAGAAAGGACTATTCTCGCAATGCAGTACTGCAGTTCCTTGCTTTCCCACATCTCCTTCATCGACCGCAGGTGGCTGGATGCCAGGTATAGTGAATCTGGCGTAAAACCGGCTCCCATAAGGTGTGGTAATAAAGCCAGCTGCCTCTCAAATACCTTGGGATCGGCCATGCGAGCCTCCGCCGGCAGGTACAGCCGATCTAACTGCACTCTCATGGCCTCATCGCCGGTCCATACCTTCCAGAATTTAAGCCACTGCTCGGCATCCTTCTCTGAGAAGCGGGCGATCTCCTTCGCGGTACGCTCCTGCGTGGGGTCATGTTTCTCGCTGTAGATGGTGATGCAGGTCTGGTCCTTTCTGAAGACGGCGCCATCGGCAACTAGATACTGGTCGTGCTGATTCCCATAGTCCCAGAACTCGGGGAAATCGCGATAGAATGGCAAATGGTACCAGTCAAACATCATCGTGGCATGGGTATTGCCACGAAAACCTGGTGCCGATGCCTCCTCGGTGGACATGCAGCCGCCAATCTCATGCCTCCTCTCAAAGATACCAATGCTCATACCACCGTACTTCTGGAGATACATAGCAGTGAATAGAGCTGTAGTACCACCACCAACTATTACCGCATCAAACGTTTCA
>Ga0315291_10002941_pt1 | contig 22099 bp, 24 predicted proteins | sample YL17G12_20_MG_FD_203070 | JGI IMG/M metagenome (GOLD analysis project Ga0315291, IMG submission 203070) | Sediment microbial communities from Yellowstone Lake, YNP, Wyoming, USA - YL17G12_20 | ecosystem: Environmental > Aquatic > Freshwater > Lake > Sediment | place: USA: Wyoming | collected... | reverse complement strand
TTAAGACACCTTTAAGAATAGTACTTAAAGAAAATAGGGACGAAGATATTACCACTCGCTTCCGTAATTTAGACTCTATTGCTTTCAAATCCGAAGTACCTAAAAAATATACGCCAGGATTAGCATGCGAGAATTTGTCTGTTTGCAGCCTGCACAAGAATTTAACAGGCGGACATTGCGCAACAATGACAAAAACTGAATTCCAGAATTCAGCTAAGAGTGCTTTCGGCTTAGTGTTTATCACTAAATAGCTGATATGTACGACCAAAGAATGAAAACACAACAATGGACGAACAACTAGAGGAAATAATAGAAGGCATCATAAGGCCGCAGAAAGGCCAACCAAATAGAAAGTTTCATATCATTCCTGAACGCAAACCTAGCACAAAATATGAAACAAGAGATATAGAACTAGCACACCTGTGCGCAGATGCTAGTGCCTTAACAGCACAGGAAATAGAGATAATAGGAAAAGATTTGGCTGAACGCTATGCTCGGTCTTTAGATCACATAACATATTTAGGCATTGTTGGCTCAACAAAATGCCACCATGTCATAACAGATCCCGCATTCCCAAACACTCCTTATAAATTCAGGATAAAATATATGCGCCCGGATGAGATATGGAAAAATGTATTGTTCTCAGAATTCCTGAACTCGCAAAAAGAATTAGGCTGGTGCCTGTCAAGAGACTGGCCAAGCGAAAAGATAGAAAAGCCATTTTACATAGTAATGCTGCAAGGCAAACAATCATTAGCCAGCAAATTAATTGCCGAACATGAAGAATCTACGGAAATAATGGATTCTACCATAACATTCCTAGGTGACTATTTCTTCGGTGAAAACAAGGAATACATGAAGCCTGATAAAAACGGCGATATAATCAAGGGCCACATAAACTTGATAATAGAAGGCATGAAGAGAAGTGCAGGCCCAGGCCATACTAAAGAAGACTGGGACAATATTCTCGAAGATATAAAACAAGCGGTCTACAAAAATATAAAGGGCGAACTAACATACTCCCGAGTTGTTTCAGATTGCATAGCACAAAATATAGTCTCTGTTAACGGCGATAGCAATCCAAGCAAAAAAGAATACGACAAGAAAATGGCGTGGGTTGATCAGGGTTATAGAAAAGACCTGCTTGATACCTGGCTTGCAAAACAAAACCTAGAGCCATCACAAGAAAATTATTTCAAAGCATTTTGGGGAACACCCCACTTTAACTTAGGACATTTGTATTTCTCCATGCAATATGCAGAGAACATACCTACTGTCTGCAAGGATACATTAGCAACAGCTGTGCGTGATTTTGTATACAATGGCAGATTCGGAAGGCAGCAGGCTCAAAACAGGATAAAATTCACTAATTGGGGCCCAGAAAACTCACAGTTGGCGGCAAGCTTATTCGCACTAGGAGAACTCCGGGCAGCTGTATTTAATTATCATATTGGTCAGCATCCGGATGAAATGAAAAAGCTGGTAGATACTTTAATCCCACTAATCAAAACAGGAAATATGTACACATTTACGACAGAAAGCACTGTCAAAAATTATAATAATTAAAATGGCAAAAAAAATAGTTTATTACGCCAGCTTCCAAATAGGGTTTAATCCTAGAAAAGATATCAGTCTTAAGGAATTTGAATTAGCTGTTAAAGACCTTACACGAACTGTTCCACAGGTCCAAGGCATAGAAGTTAGGTTTAATGGCATGATAAATCCACGCAGCGGAAAAATAGTTAGAGGGCCAACAGTAGAAGATATACTTAAAGCATCAGATATTATAACTGATAATTATAATTGTGCCAACCTTCACCTGTCTGAATTTGGTCTGGATATTTTACAAGGAAATAACAATGGCAGAAAAATTAATTCAGAAGACTTTATTCGAAATTTTAGATACATAATCGGCCATTCTGGAGAGCATGAAGACTTTTGGGGTAAAATCTTTTCACAAGATTATATAACCAAAAATATGGCAAGGGTTCCATTTAGACTGAAGAAAAATTATCTTGAAGATAAATTAGACAGTGATATGCCTATTGAACTAAGAAACAAATTTCTTATAGAAAATGGCTACCTTTGGCACAATTGCCTGCCAGAAGCGCATAAGCTTGCCTTACAAACAGGTACGGGTATGACTTTAGACATAGGTCATGTTATTCGTGCCATATTAGATAAAGACCCTAAAAACAATAACCAAAGACATGATTCTATAAGCCGTTATATAACAAAGCACAATGGCGTTAAATCATATAATATAGATTATCTACATTATTTTGGAAATGAAATTGAGCATGTGCACGCTCAGGGTGTAAGGCGCACAGAAGATGGCAGATTTATAGATCATTTCCCGCCGTCAGATGAAACAATAAAGAAAACACAAAAAGGAATAATATGCTACATTCTAGAAAATGCAAATTACCATAGTTGTACCATAGAATTAAGAAAAGAATTCAACCAGCCTAAAAATATAATTAAATCAATCGATTTTTTTGATAAAACATTTGTAAATACATAAGTTATAGCTGGCGCTATTTTGATGTTGCCAGTTTAGTCTTAGTAAATTACAAGCCCACACTTCAAGCAAAACACTTCGCCCGAGAAATAATTCGTGCTTATATCTTTAGAACTGCACGCAGGGCATTGGGTCAATGTCCATACTTTGGCCTGCTTTACCTTTCCAACTGTTTGCATTGGTTTTACTGATAACTTTATTCCCATTTCGCACGCTCCAATACACTGTACGCAGGCTCATTTAAAATATCTTTCTTCGTGATATGTGCTATCTAGATATATGATACTATGTCAAATTGTGATAGAAAACCAGCAAAATATCGTGTTATAGCTTCACATTGAAGCAAAGGGCTAAGTGTTAAGTTCACATTAAGCCTTAACGTAAAGCTCTGGGCATTACAACATTAAGACATTCCCCTCGTATCATAAATAACAGAACTAACTTTTATAGCCTAGAGCTTCTCAGCTATGTTTGTTGGCACACAAACGTCTATGCAAGCTGTTGGGCATGCTCTGTCATCATTTGCATATAATCTCGTTAATTCGCAGTTATTTGTGCAGACTTTTACTGTATTGTATGGGCAGATATTGTCATGTGCTAAAACAAACGTATTGCCATTACAGCTTATTCCGCTCGTAGTGTCTATGCAATTTACTGTTGCCGCACCTGTCAGTGCATTCCCGCCAAGATTAGTTATGTCTCCGAAAAATAAAATTATGTTTATACCTACGATAAGAACAATAACAAAGCCAATCAGCATAGTCTTGCTGTCGTCCTCCCAGGCCATAACAAATTTATTAAAGGGCTGAATTTAAACTTTTCTGATATGTTAATAGGGATAGTAGGCAAGCCTAATGTTGGAAAATCAACCTTTTTCAAAGCGGCAACGCTCGCCGAGGTCGCTATTGCACCTATTCCATTTACAACCATAAATCCAAACGAAGGAATTGGTTTTGTTCGTGTTGACTGTGTTGAGACTTTCTTCAAAACCAAATGCAATCCTAGGCAGGGCTTCTGCATAGACGGACAGAGATTTGTTCCTGTAAAATTAATGGATGTTGCAGGCTTAGTTCCAGGGGCACATTTAGGAAAAGGCCTTGGAAATAAATTCCTTTCAGATTTAGTTCAGGCTGATGTTTTGATACATATTGTTGATGCATCAGGTTCTACAAATGCTGAAGGAAAAATGATAGAAGCAGGAACATATGACCCTACAAATGACGTTCGTTTTTTGGAAGAAGAGCTTGATCACTGGTTTACAGGCCTTTTGAAAGAAAACTGGAATAAATTTGTCAAACAATCGCAGCAAAAAGAAGCTGCTAAAGCTCTTGCTGAACAGTTCTATGGCTTCAAGATAACTTTAGAGCAGGTTGTCAAAGCCCTAAAGCAGACTACATTGGAAGGCAAAAAGCTGATGGCATGGACAGACAAAGATTTATTCACATTTGCATCTTCTTTACGGCAATTATCAAAGCCAACCATAATTGCTGCAAACAAAATAGATATTTCAACTGCAAAAGCAAACGTCGAAAAACTGAAGAAAGAATTTCCAAATTATTTAGTTGTACCTGTTTCAGCTGAATCTGAACTTGCATTAAGGGAAGCAGCAAAGAAAGAACTGATAAAATATATTCCTGGCGATGGAAAATTTGAAGTTCTTAAGGGGAAATCTCTTAATGACAGCCAAAGCAAAGCACTAATCTTTATTCAGGCTAAAATCCTTAAAGTTTGGGGTGCAACAGGCCTGCAGCAATGCCTCAATTCTGCTGTTTTTGATTTCCTGAAACATATTGTTATTTTCCCCGGCGGAGTACATAAATTAGGGGATTCTCAGGGCAGAATCCTTCCTGATGCATTCATACTACCGCCAAATTCAACAGCGCTGGATTTTGCAGCCAAGATACATACAGATTTTGCAAAGAACTTTGTAGCAGCAATAGATGTAAGGACAAGGCAGAGAATAGGCAAGGATGCAAAACTAAAGCATCTGGATGTTATTGAATTAGTGGGCGGGAAATAAAATATTAGTTATGGAACTACCATACGACCCTATTAAATTAAGTGAAGAAGTTGAGGCCATAGTAATTGATGGCAATAAAAGAAAATATAATACATTCAGATTAGAACCTTTCTATGGGCAAATTGCTACTGCAAGAGCAGTTGGTTGTAATTTAAGATGTAGTTTTTGTTGGATTAATCCATCAAGAGATAATCCCAAAAATTATGGAACTTTTTATTCTCCTCAAGAAGTTTATGAGAAATTAATTGAAGTTTCTTCTAATAAATTTGGTAGAGCGACAATGAGTGGCACTTTAAGAATCACTGGATGCGAACCAACTATTGGCAAAAACCATCTTTTATCTGTAGCTGAAATTAGCAAAGAAGAAGAAGATTTTAGGCGATTTTTAATTGAGACAAATGGAATTCTATTAGGCAGTGATGAGAATTATGTTAAAACATTAAGTAAGTTTGGCGATTATATACGTGTCAGATTATCTTTCAAAGCAGGTACACCAGAAGCTTTTGAGAGAAAAACGGGAGCAGAAGCAAAATTTTTCGATTTACAGTTCAAAGCTCTAGGGTATTTGAAAAAACATAATGTTTCGTATAGTCTAGCTGCCATGTCTAAAGATCCTGCTATTATGCCTGATAAAGAAAGACGTAGTTTATTAACAAGAATAATTGAATATGGTGCTGGAAATCTTAATTTGTTAGAGGAAGAAAAGGCAGATCCTTTTGGAATAACTAAAAAGAGACTAGTTGAAAGCGGAATTGTTGCTCGCGCAGAGGACATTAGACAATATGTTTACGAATCATTAGATGCTTCGCTAATGCGATTTTTTGAAGGGAGAAAATCTATAAGCCTGGGCGAATTAAAAGAAGCCATACAAACAATGGACATTAAGATAGTTGAAAGCTCATGCCGAACATGCAAACGTCATAATCCTTGGCATGGTTATAATGTAATGGACGACCTTGACACAAAACTAATCTGATAATAAGCCATAACCCTTTTAAATGTAAATTTTAGCTCATTATTGCAATATGGGACGAATTAGACCTGGTTTCGTTAAAAGGCAGGCAGACCAGCTGATGGCTGCAAATAAAGAGACTTTTACAGTAAAATTTGATGAAAACAAGAAAGCGCTGGAACCATTAGCAATTTTCCCAACAAAGAAATTAAGAAATTTGATAGCAGGCCATATAACTAAGAAACTTAAGGCCCAAGCAGTACAGTAATAACAACATAATACAACAATGACAACAATTGTGATGGGGGTGTAAAGACAAAAAATGGCAGAAGAACACAGCATCTTTATTGGCGGAAAACCATTCATGAATTACGTAACCGCTGTAGTGATGCAATTTACAACAAAAGGTGCCGATAGTGTAGTTATAAAGAGCAGAGGCAAATTCATCAGCAGAGCTGTTGATGTAGTAGAAGTTGCCCGGAACAGATTTTTGAAAGACCAATTAGATGTTAAAAATGTAAAAATCGGCTCTGAAGCTTTTACTAACAAAGAAGGCCGCCAAGTACAAGTATCTACACTGGAAATTACTTTAGGTAAAAAGTAAGCATGGCAAAAGTCAAATTTAAAGTTGTTCAAGATAGAGAAAAATGTATCGGCTGCGGAGTATGCGCAGCAGTTTGTCCTAATAACTGGTTTATGGATGATGATGGCAAGTCATCCCCGAAGAAAACAATAATAGAAAAGGAAGGCCGCAATAAAGCTGCAGCAGAAATCTGTCCTGTTCAGATAATTAAGATTGTTAAGGTTTAAAATCAAAAAAGTTAGAAAAATCTACATTTGTGTCCATCAGGCGCTCTTTCTCGCACTTATGCACATAAGCTTCAGCCTTTTTTACACTATCTATTAACGTATTGGCGTGACAACAACCAATATAATTGGCTAAATATTCAGTTAATTCTCCATGAATAGGAACAGCATCACCATATTCGTTAATTTCATAAATGTCATATTTCCCACAACCATTAGGGCCAATGTAAAGACTGGAACGCGAACTTCCGCAAGTTTCACAGGCACGTGCTTCTTCTTCAGAAACTATAGGAAAATCTTCTAAGTCAAGTTCACTAATCTTACCTGCAAGTTCTTCTAGCTTCTCTGCCACAGCCTTAAAAAATTCCTTCTTCGCTTTTCCAAAAGATGCCAACTTATTTTCTAAATCATCTGTCATAGTTAATATTTTAAATAAGAAAGTCATAAAAGGATTGTGGCCACACGAGCAGAAGTTGTCAGATTTCTTAAAGGACAGAGAAGCATTCATCTGTACAAGAACTTGCAGATAGCGCTAGCTGATGTTTTAAGTGCCATGCCTGACAAGAATTACAGATATCTGACAAAAAATCTCATCATAATAGCATTGCACAAAACTGCTTTAGGGCAGGCAATGTTTTTTCCCAATCCAAAAGGTGAAATTAAACTAATTGAATTCCACTACAGAAAAGAATTGCCTCTAGACGCTTTAAGATATGTTGTTGCTCATGAGCTAGGGCACTTGATGTACGGCCAGCTTATGCCAAAAAAAGGCTATACTTGGGGCAATTTAGAAGGCTGGGCAGATGAACGGGCTAAAGAATGGGGATTTCCTAAAACTAAAGAAATAAAAAGAAAGCTGGATGGGTTAAGATAATGGCCACATTACAACAAACTGTATCTGACATCAAATCATTAAAGATACAGGGCTCTCAGACTATTGCTGAAGCTGCACTAAAGGCTTGGACTTCTGCTAAAGACAAGAAAAAAGCTTCTAAATTGCTTAAAGATGCGAGACCAACAGAGCCTATGCTATTCAAAGCATTGCATGCTGTTGAAACGGGCTCCGATCCTCTAAAGTTAATTGAGAAATTCAAGAAAGACAGGCAAAAAATAGCAAATTTTGGTGCAAGCTTGATTAAAAATAATTCAATAGTGTTTACACACTGCCATTCGAGCACTGTTATTGATATCCTAAAAGCTGCAAAAGCGCAGGGAAAGAAATTTGTTGTTCATAATACGGAAACAAGGCCTATGTTTCAGGGCAGGATAACTGCAACAGAATTAGCAAAAGCAAAAATTCCTGTAAAACATTTTATTGACTCTGCAGCCATGCTCGCCATGAAAGATGCAGACATAATGCTGATAGGCGCAGATTGGATTTCACAGAAAGGAATTGCAAATAAGATAGGAACAGAAATGTTTGCTGAAATAGCCACTAAATATTTCAAGATTCCAGTCTATTGCTGCAGCCACAGCTGGAAATTTGCAGAAAAAGGAATTACAATAGAGCAAAGGCCTGCAAAAGAAGTTTGGCAGAATGTTCCAAAAGGCGTAGATGTTCATAATCCTGCCTTTGAGGTAGCAGAAAGCAAACATATCAAAGGAATTATTTCAGAATTTGGAATTCTAAATTACAATGACTTCCTAAAGAGGATGACATGGTAAAAAAATATGGCGGATACTTGCAATTGGGCTACAAGCCATCTAAAGATGATTTAATTATGCTGTATAAAATAAAGCCTGCTAAAGGCGTTTCTATGAAGCAGGCTGCAGAAGCTATTGCAGCTGAATCTTCTATTGGAACTTGGACAGAAGTTTCAACAATGTCCTCTAAAATTAAGGCGATGGGTGCAAAAGTCTTCTCGCTAAAAGGAAATTATGCTAAAATTGCATATCCTTTGGAATTATTTGAACCTGGAAACATGCCACAAATATGGAGCTCTGTTGCTGGAAACATTTTCAACATGAAAGATGTAGCTTGTTTGCGCCTGGAAGATGCACAGTGGCCCGCAAAACTTGCGAAAAGCTTCCTTGGGCCTAAATTTGGCATAACAGGCATCAGAAATCTGCTTGGCATTAGAAACAGGCCTCTTTGCGGCACTATAATCAAACCAAAATTAGGATTGAGTGCAAAAGAACATGCTAAAGTTGCGTATCAGGCGTGGATAGGTGGCATAGATATTGTAAAAGATGATGAAAACTTAACATCGCAACCTTTCAATAAATTTTACGAAAGAGTGGTTGAAACTCTAAAGATGAAAGAACTAGCAGAAGAAGAAACAGGGGAAAAGAAAGTATACATGCCAAATGTTTCTGCAGAAACTAATGAAATGCTGAAAAGAGCTAAATTTGTAAAAGATTGTGGCGGAGACTGTTTGTATGTAATGGTTGATATTCTAACAGTTGGCTGGGCAGCGCTTCAGACATTGAGAAAAGCGACTGAAGATCTTGGCTTAGTTATGCATGCACACAGGGCTATGCACGGTGCATTGACTAAAAACAAAGACCATGGAATATCTATGTTGTTTATAGCAGATACTGCAAGATTAATTGGTGTTGACCAGATTCATATCGGAACAGCTGTTGGAAAAATGATGGAAACAAAATCGGATGTAAAGATGGTTGGCGAGGAAATAGAGCAGGGCTTTGTAAAAGAAAAGCAAAGACACAGATTGCAGCAGGATTGGCATAATATAAAACCTGTTTTTGCTGTATGTTCTGGCGGATTGCACCCTGGTTTAGTACCACCACTTATGAAAATGCTCGGAAAAGACATTATTTTACAGGCCGGCGGAGGTGTACATGGGCATCCTCAAGGCACAACTGCAGGAGCTAAGGCAATGAGGCAGGCCATAGACGCTACATTAGCAGGAAAAAGCCTAAAGGAATGGGCAAAGAAACATAAAGAACTAGAGCTGGCAATAAAGAAATGGGGCACTTATTAGAAACCGTTTTATAACTATCTCTATTTGAAATCTTAATGAAACAAAATAGAGGTGCAGAACTTGGAAAATGCATTGCAGTATGTGTAAATTATCTTATAGATACGCTTCCAAAAGCACAGAGAGAAAATTACAAAGACAGATTTACTGATGAGCTCAAGAAATATTCTTTCGTTCCTAAACGAAGAGATGAGCCACCTAATGCCGGCTGTGTTTATGAACTAGAAGATATCGTAAATAAGTTTAACCCCCAGGATCCTAAACATTTCGCAAAAGTTTGCAAGGAAATAGCACACTGGCGCTATAACAAAGCCGCAGCAGCAAGCTTCCTAAATTCAATACTAGACTGCCTACAACAGAACCCTTAAAAGTCTAAATTTTGTGGTTTTTACATGACTCTGAACACAGATAAGATAAGGAAAGATTTCCCAATAATAGATAGAAAAAGAGTAATTTATTTTGACAGCGCCTGCAATTCTCTTCGGCCAAAGCAGGTAATTGCAGCTATGAATTCATATTATGAAGACTTTCCAGCATGTGCAGGCAGAAGTGCGCATAAATTAGGCCAGCTTGCAACAGATGCTTATGCACTAGCCAGAAATAAAGTTGCAAAATTCATAAATGCAAAATCAAATGAAATAATATTTACAAGAAACACTACAGAAGGAATCAATTTGATTGCAAAATGCCTTGATTTCAAGCCAGGAGATGTTGTTTTAACAACAGACAAGGAGCATAACTCAAATCTTCTTCCTTGGCAGCAACTGGAAAAAGAATTAGGGATAAGTCATAAGATATGTTTCTCAAAACCTGACGGAAGTTTTGACATTGAGAGCTTCAAGAAACAATTAGATAAAAAAGTAAAGCTAGTATCAATGGTTCATACTTCAAATTTAGATGGAACAACAATACCTGCTGAAGAAATTATTAAAGACGCTCATAAGAATGGCTCTTTAGTACTGCTTGATGCTGCACAATCAATTCCGCACAAGAAAATTGATGTGAAGAAATTAGATGTGGATTTTCTTGCATTTTCAGGCCATAAAATGCTCGGCCCGTCAGGAACAGGTGTCTTGTATGGTAAATTTGACTTATTGAAAAGCCTAAAACTCTTCATGGTTGGTGGAGATACTGTAAAAAATACGACTTATGAAACTGCTGAATTCCTGCCACCTCCTGAAAAGTTTGAAGCTGGCCTGCAGAATTATGCAGGTGCTATTGGCTTAGCTGCAGCTTGTGATTATTTAAACGAAATTGGCATGGAAAATATAGAGAAACACGAAACTGAATTGAACAAAACTATTACCGAAGGGATATCTTCCATACCAGGATTGCATATTTTAGGGCCGAAGCAGGCCGAATTGCGAGGTGGCATAATCTCTTTTACGATTGATGGCTTGGATATGCACTATGTTGCACAGCTTCTGGATAAAATGGCAAATATAGCTGTAAGATCAGGCCAGCATTGCGTACATTCTTGGTTTAATGCTCATAAACTGCCAGGCTCTGTCCGTGCATCTGTATATTTGTATAACACTAAAGAAGAAGCAAAAATATTCATCGAAACTTTAAAGAAGATTGCTGAGCTAAGGTAAAATCACATGGTTGTATGTATAATAGGTCTGATTGCTTTTGCGATTGCAGGTATATTTTCAGCAAGGTATAGAAGGCTTGCAAAAGAAGCTTTCAGCTGCACTTTCAAAAAATTAACATTTAGAGCTTGTGATACTGGCCTTGATATACGAATTAAAGCACACATCACTGCAAAATTAATCAAATGGCCAGGTACAGCAAGATTTGTGCACAAGAATTTTGAAAGAATATCTGTGCTGCTTGTAATAATCATGCTGATTACTTTTGCAGTATCTGGCTTTTATGCGGCAAGAGGAGTATATAACTATGCAAAATTCGGCAATTGCAATGGAGAAAGTTCTGATGATTTCTGTATATTTAATATTGGAGGGGCAAAGCCGCACGAAATTGGAACAGTACAATGCGGTGCCATAGATTGCGAGTGCATAACACCAACAACTAATTGCTCAATTGGACTAAACAACAATAGTTACTTAGACTACACGCCTTGTACAGGAAGCACTTGCAGCTGTCCATAGTATGTAACGCAAAGGGTTAGTTCTTATGTTCAGACAAGCTTGAAAGTTTAGCGTCATTAAGCTTGGGCATTACTAGCATTAAGACATTCCACAGTTTAGTGCTAAACATTTAGCTTTTGTCATAGAGTTTACCACACATCGTGAGTTACAACTGTTTAAATCCTATTGAAAGATTTTTGTCTTATGGCAATACAGAAATTGAACGAAAAACACGTGGCTATGACTATCGGCTGCTTTGGTGCAGTCATGCATGCCATTTGGGCAGGAATAGTGTTTACAGGTATGGGACAATCAACACTAAACTTGTTATTCGGTTTGCACTTCATAAGTGCATTGTCCGTTACTGCCTTCAGTTTGTTTGAAGCCGCGAAACTAATAGTATTAGGCTTCATCGGTGGTGCAATATTCGGTTGGATATTTGCAGCTCTATGGAACTGGACAGCCAAACAAAAGTGGGCTACATAAATAGCCCTTTTTTTCTTTTATTTTGTTTTTCATCTTAGCAAACATTAAAAACCACTTTTAGCTATTGTTTTAGATGGCCACTAAGCTAAAGCGCTCACTTGGACTTTTCGAAGTTACATTATATGGTGTTGGTGTTATCATAGGTGCAGGAGTTTATGCTTTGATCGGCAAAGCTGCAGGCCTTGCAGGCAATGCTATCTGGGCAGCATTTGCAATAGGCGCATTCATTGCAGCATTTACAGGCCTGAGTTATGCTGAATTAAGCACAATGTTTCCAAAAGCTGGCGGCGAGTATGTCTATACAGAAAAAGCATTCAACAGGAAAATCGCCTTCTTAATTGGCTGGCTTATAGTAGTAGGAGGTGCTGTTGCTGCTGCAACTATTTCATTAGGATTTGCAGGCTATCTTTCTGTTCTATTCCAGACTCCAATCATATTATCTGCTATCGTTTTAATTTTTCTTCTGACATTGCTGAATTTATGGGGGATAAAAGAATCAGCAATTGCAAATATCATAGCAACTTTAGTTGAAGTTGGAGGTCTTATCCTGATAATAATCTTCGGCTTGAAGCACTTTGGGGCAGTTGATTACACACAGCTTCCGCCACTAGGTTTTACAGGTTTGCTTAGTGCAACCGCATTAATATTTTTCGCATTTTTAGGCTTTGAAGATATCGTAAGGCTTTCAGAAGAAACAAAAAATCCAAAAAGAAATATACCTTTGGCACTTCTCTTATCAATTGTAATATCAACAATAATCTATATTTCTGTTGCAATAGCTGCAGTTTCTGTTGTTGGCTGGCAAGCACTTTCGACTTCAGAAGCGCCTTTGGCTTTAGTTGCACAGACTGCATTCGGCGCAAAAGCATTCTTTGTTCTCGCAATTACTGCATTATTCGCAACATTTAACACTGTTCTTGTAACACTTATTGCAACATCGAGAATGCTGTATGGCATGGCTGAAAACCACGGCCTGCCTAAAATATTAAGCCAAGTCCATAAGCGGTTCAAGACGCCTTGGCTAGCTGTTATCATAACAGGAATAGCATCTGCAGCATTTGTATTAGTAGGAAAAATAGAAATTGTTGCATCATTGACAGATTTTGCATTATTTACCACATTTGCACTTGTCAATCTCTCATTATTATGGCTAAGACATAAACTGCCAAAAGCAAAAAGAACATTCAGAACTTTTGCTCCTTTGGCTGCATTAGGAGCAGTAACGAGCATAGCTATGCTATTTTATCTGAATAGGATAGTAGCGCTGGCAGGCATAGCTTTGATTATAATTGGTTTTATAGTATTCGAGATATTAGAAAGAATAAAAAAATAAAAAATTAATTTCAGTGTTTTTCAGTTATGTGAATGTAGCCAGTTGCCAATAGTGCTAGTCCTATGACTGCTATTCCAACTATAAAGTTCTGTGCCCAAACGGACCACAACGCTACCAAACCTGCAATTAACTGAAACCAGCCAATTGTTTTATTGATGCTTCTTGCCATAATTTAAACATAAAACCATAGATTATAACGATGTGTCACAACTTGTAAAAAGTCATAAAGTATAATAATTCACAGCACAATTCTAATGAAGTATGATACCTGATGCGCTAAATGATGTTTTAAGTGCTGTAAGAGAAGCCATAGCTGCAATAAAAGACAGGAGATATGCAGAGCTGCATGCTATTTCAGACCATGTGCTGCATGTTATTACAGTTTATCAGGATTCAGATATTGTTGATCTAGCTGTTGCAATATATGCGCTAGGCAAGATACTTGAAATAGAGAAATATCGCGTACACCCCAAAATGAAGGCATTCTCAAAAATTATTTTACAACTACTAAAAACTGCAGAAAACCAATTGAAAAACAAGGATTATTCTGGCTTTAGTGAAACACTGAAAGAAACTTTAAACAGCATAGTTGTATTCAGCAGGTCAATAAAATTTTACATAGAAGATGTTCTGCATTTTGCCAGAATTAAAAAGGGTACAAAATTATACGAACATGGCTTGTCTTTAGGCAAAGCTGCTGAATTAACAGGCGTCACGAAATGGGAGCTTATGCCTGCAATAGGGGAAACTGCAATACATGAACAATTTATAACACCAAGGAGAATAAATGAACGCAGACTGGATTTTGCAGAAAAGATATTCAAAGTGCGAAAGAAAAAAGCAAGGGTACAAAAATGAGCATCTTTTTTGATTCTTCTGCATTAATCAGCCTGGCTGCTACCTGTTCTTTGCCTTTATTGAGGAAATTAAAACAATCATACGGCGGCGATTTTTATATTACACAATCTGTTTACCAGGAAACCATAGGCAAAGCATCAAAAAGCCTGCGTTTCAGATATGAAGGGCACAGGCTAAAGGAGCTTCTCGATGATAGTGTCATTAAAATTTATTCAGATGTAGCACTTTACGGCCAAATAAGCGAATTAATGAATTCAATTAACAATACGTACTTTGTAAATGGTAGACACATAACAATAGTACAATTAGGAGAAATATCCACTGCTATTGCAAGCATAGAGGACGATGCAGATACTTTTGCAGTAGACGAAAGAACAGCCCGCCTTTTAGTAGAAAATCCGACAGAACTAAAACCTTGGCTTGAACATAAATTGCACAGCAAAGTTATTGTCAATAACAAAGCAATGGCACAATGGTCTTCAAAAATATCTGGAAAATTCATACCTTTGCGGTCTGCAGAATTCGCTATGGCTGCATGGGAAAAAGGCATTCTTGGAAATGACAACGATGTTCTCTTTGGTTTATTATGGGCCCTAAAATTTGCAGGATGTGCAATAACAGAAGAAGAAATAGGCTTTTATATGAAAAAAACAACTAAAGCAAATGGCCAATAACAAACGAACATTAATCCTGCTGGAAGAACAAACTATACTTTCTAGAGAAAGAACTATGCAGCAGTATATGTCTACTGGCCTTGCATTTATCGCATTGGGCGTAGTTATTGTACAACTTTTAGTGAAAGTTCCTTACAATACTTACATTGGGCTTGGGCTTGTTGCCATAGGATTTTGGCAGGTATGGCAGGCGTATTTACGACACAAACGATACAGAAAATTAGCAAGAAAATTGCGACATAAAGAAAAAGGATTGGGCTTGGAAGTCGGCGAATAAAATGTCAGTTGGTAAATCTGCTTTATTGGAATATTGGCGCAGCACAGGCATAATAATAGACAGGGAGATTTTTGCTGCTTTTGAGAAAGTCCCAAGAGAAAATTTCATTTTACAAAAATATAGAGCAGATGCATATTTAGATGAGCCTCTGCCTATCGGTTTTGGACAGACAATTTCCCAGCCTACCACCGTTGCAATCATGACGCAAGCAATTGAACCAGACAGCGGGCAAAAGATTTTAGAAATTGGCACTGGTTCTGGCTATCAAGCAGCAATTTTATCAGAGTTAGTTGGACCTAAAGGAAAGGTATATACATTAGAGAGAATTAAAGACTTAGCTCTTTTAGGAAAGAAAAACCTAAAGGATTACAAAAACGTTCTAGCTATACATACAGATGGCACAAAAGGATATGCAAAAGCTGCACCTTATGACAGAATAATTGTTACAGCTGCTGCATCAGAGCTTCCTATGGCAATTTTCAAGCAGCTCAAAGAAAAAGGCATAATGGTTATTCCTATAGAAGACCATTTATTTAAGATTACAAAACAGAAAGGCAAGCCAGTAATGGAAGATCTAGGCCTGTTTGCTTTTGTTCCATTAGTTGCCGGGAATGCCTAATTTTGAATCTCTTATTGTCATAAATACCAAACAAGAAAGCTTTCTGGATTTTCTGATGTTAAGAGCTTCCCCTTATCCAATTGTATACAAAATTTCCTGTAATTTGAATGTTGTTCCAGGCTCTACAAAAACTTGGAGCTCAAAATTGCTGGCTGTGAAATCATTAGCACTCAAATAACAGCTGTCTACACAAACTGCGGTAACTGAGCCGCTTGCTGAATTCTCCCCTAAGTTGCCTGGCCAATCCAGCTTTTTCCCTTCTTCAACAAGCAGACCTCCAGATTCTACAACTTCAACTGCATGAGCTGCGGGTATTCCTGTTGCCATGCCTGTAATTGGAGATGCTTTTTTCTGCTGGCCTGTATTTGTATAAACTAATGATCGTGCTGCGCTGCTAGCTAAATAAACAGCAACATCACCATCTCCTTTAATTTCACCAGATATGCTAAAAGAACTGATATAAACAGATTCATTCCCTGAAGTTAAAGTAAGTGCTTGGCTTTCTGTAAAGTCCATATTCAATATCTGCGCTTTTGTATCTGAAGCTACAAAGCCTGTTACTGATGGCCTGAAAAAGAAAAGCGGAATTGCAACTACAAGTATAATTATGAATACATACTCAAACCTATGCAGATTTTTCTTTGCATTTTCGGACAACATTTTGAAGCTTATTTGTAGACTATGCGTTGTATTATAATACTTGTGTCTGGCTCTAATTCAACATATAACTAATAAGGATGACTTTCAGTTACAAAATAACACGTTTCCTCACAGGCGTTTCTGAAGAAATTTGGGTCTGTTTCTGAAATAAAAGCAAATCCGGTTATACCTGCTGGTTTTTGCATTTGTGAAGAACCTGAATAAACTACAAGCTTGTGATTGTCTGCATCCTGAAGATAAACTGTGGCTTTACCCGAGCCTTTAACAATTCCAGTTATGCTTAATGATGTTATATCTGTATCTATGCTTAAATTATGACTTGATGTCTCTGAAACGTCTAAATTAATATCCTGACCATCATATTGTGGGTTAAATATGGCTGCAGAATGTGCATTTAATAAAAATGGCGCAAATAAAATACATATTATGCCTATTACTAATAATACTATCAAATTTTTATGCTTCATCTTTCCCAAATCCTAATGATGCTTTTTTCAGCTCTTCCTGGGCCTGCTTAAATTTCTCCTGTGCAAGCCTCATTTGCTCTTCTGCTAGCTTTTTCTTATAATCCTGCAGCATCTTTTCTGCTTGCTGCTTTTCTGCAAAAGCTGCTTGTCTTATCTTTATTGCATCCGCGCGCTCTTTTGCTATTTCTGTCTTTACCTTTTCTTTTTCTTTGACAATAGAATCCTGAAGGGCTTTCTTTGCCATTTGTGCAGATTTGAGCTCATCTGCAGCTTTTAATTTTGCATCTTCAGCTGCTTTTATCCTGATTATTGCAGCTTTTTTTATCTGTTCCGCTTCAACCAGTCTTTTGTTAATTATGAATGATTCTCTCTCAAATTCTTTTGTTTTCACAGCCTTTAACCTAGCAAGATCTTCATCTACTTTCTTCTTTTCAGCAGTTATTGCGTGATTCTGTGATAAAATGTAATTATATCTGTCTTCAACTTGCGCTCTAAGCTGTTCTGACTGTTCTTTTTCAGCCTCTATTTTTGCAAGTGTCTCTTCAACTATTTCCTTTGCTGAATGCGTGGCATCTCTTTCCTCTTCAGCGTGAGTTTTTTGCATAGCCAACTCGTGCATCTCTTTTTCCAATTCGAGCCTTTTTTCATCTTCAAGTTTTATGTCATCTAAAAGTTTCTGCTTTAGTGCATTAACCTCTTCCAGCGCCATATCTTGCTTTAATTTCTCTTGAGAGACATCCCTTAGCTTATTTTCAGCATCACGCCTTAAAGTTTCAACTAATTCCTTGGCCTTTTCTTTCTCCTCAGCAATTTGCTCGCGGAGTTTTGTCTTTTGAACATCCATTTGATCAATAAACCTGTGCTTTTGTTCGGCAATATTTTCACGAGCCTTTTGTTTTTGTTCACTTAAAATTTCAAGAGCATTATGCAGTTTTTCCCCTATCCTTTCTTTCTCGCCCAATAAATTCTCACGTTCATTATGCAAATATTTCAGCTCAGCTTCAACTTCTGCCTTCTCCTTCGTAACAGCATCAAGGTCTGCTGAAGCCTTGCGCGAATTGTCTTCCGCATTTTTCAATAATTGCTCTGTTCTGATTTTTTCTTCTTCCAACAGCATTCTGACTTTGTGGGCTTCATCTTCTGCCTGCCTCTTCTCCAAAAGCAAGCTCTCTTCTGTCTGCTTTTTGATTTTTACCAGTTCTTCAATCTCTTCTTTAGCTTTAGCCTTCTCTTCTTCAATCAAAGCGCGAGCCTTTTGCTTTTCTTCAGTTAAACTCTCCTGATACCTTTGTTTTAATTGAACATACCTGTGATTTAATGCAGAGATTTTCTCGCCTGCCCTTGCTTTTTCTTCTTCCAGCTTTTCCTTTTGAACGTCTAATGTCAACTGAATGCGCTGTCTGGCAGTTTCCAAATCATCATAAAGCCTCTTTTTCTCTTTCTCCAGTGCAATTTTTTCCTGCTGCAAGCTCTTCAATTCATCTCGTGCTTCACTGTGTAATCTCTCTGTTTCAGAAAGCTTTCCTTCTGATACCTGCTTTTCAGCTTCTATGGCTTTCACTTTGTCAAACAATTGTGTTCTATCCTCAACAATTGATTGAATTTGTGTTTGTTTCTTCTTTTTCTCCTCAAATAACGCATTTTCAAGTTCCTTTAATTTATTTCGTAGATTTTGATTCTCTTTCTGCAAACCTTCAATAGCCCTTTGCTTCTCACCCTTTAACCGGTCTATTTCCTGGTCCTTAACGATAGCTACATCAAGTTTTTCAGAAATCTTTTTCTCAAAGTCTTCTATCTTCTGCTTTTCTTCCTTTATGGCTTTGCTCGGCCCAAAGATACTAAGCTTCATTATCCCTTATCTCCTTTAGTTATTTTTCTATTTAGATAATTACTAACCTTATCATACAATTTCTCCAAATGCGTACGCTCTTCTCTTAAGAGCTCTGCTTCAATGGCCATATCTCCTCTTCTTTTTACAATAAGGGCAGTAATAAATATTACGGTTAGTGCTGCAAGCAATGTAAACATAATCCCCCTAACACTTACTGAAGGTAGCTTAAACTGAACAGTAGGCAATGTAATCCCCAATCTTGATGCAATTATGTTAGTTTTGCCACATACTTCCAGCTGAATCTCTTGGTACATGCCATATGCGGACTTCAGCAAGTTCCTGGCGAGCTCATAATTGCCTCTTGCAGCTGCATCTTCTGCCGCCTTGAGGATATTATCGAGGTCTCCAACTTTTAGGTTTAATTCATTGTATAGGTTTCGAAGCTCAATCAGGCTGTCAATTATGTCTTGCGGCACTCCTGGCGGCAATGTAATATTCACAGGCGGAATCATCACAGGTGGTGCAGAAGGCGGTGTTACTGGTGGTGTTACTGCAGATGTTACTGTAAAGGCCTTGCTCGCATTTGCATCAGCAGTCGGCCAGGTTAATTTAGATACAAAATAATATGTGCCAGGTGTTAATGGCGCAGTTAATGTCACAGAAGCTGTAGCTGACTGGTTTCTGCCGACAAATATAGTTCTTATATCCAAAGCAGTAATATTTCCAAATGCATCTTCTATCCATGTTGTCAATGTTCTGTCTTCAGATATTTCTGAATTCATGTTAATTGCCTTAACAACTCCTGTAATGGTGCTGCCGGCTGTAACAGATGCTGGCAAGCTGTCTATAATTACATCATATGGGCCTCCATAGCCAGGAATTATTATTGAAGGCTGGTTTGAATAGAAGAACTGGCTGTTTGCAAACGCAGATGTCTGTGTGAAATTAAATGCATAGCTTTGTGAGCTCTTGGCTATCGTCTTATTTGCAGAATAAGATACCGATGCGCCTCTGGTAAGATTTGCAGTTGTTGTCAGACTGATATCTGAATCAACTATTGCAATATTTGTAAGATCTTCCCCGCCAGAATTAACAATAGTATCAACAATCATATATGTAATATTCGTGGTTGTCTGATTTACAAACACTAAATTCTTTATCAACGTCAGTTGTGCTGCCGTAATATTCTGCGGTATGACAATTACCGGCTGGTTTGATTCTGTAAACAAGCTCATGTTATATGCAGGATCATAGCCTGTAACGTTCGCTTTTTGCAACGTTATTAAATTATCAACAGAACCTCTATTATAAGTCAGCAAATAGCTCTCTATAATTTCCTGTGCACCAAAGATAGTACTTTCATTCCAAGTCTGACCTGCATCGGGGTCTGTTAGTATTGTATTTTCTGATGTTCCTCTGCCGTTTGCAAGGTGCAATGAAATATTATATGTTATATGCGATGAATTTATAGTCAGCACACTAGGTATTTTATGCAAGAGCAGATTTGCTTTCTGGCCCGATTCCAGCAAGAATATGCTGCTGTTCGTATAAGTTCCAAGATGATAATAGGCTTTGGTTGCATTTATCCGCACGTCATATATTCTCGGCGCAGCCATGCCCGTTGTATCAAGGGTACAATTGTAAATACCACTACCTTCTCCTAAACTGCTGCTACAAACATAAACAAAACTACCATTTATCGGCTCAAATGTTACAGTTGCACTATCAACAGGGCTTGCAAGGTCATCATAAACATAGCCCTTGAATGTAATATTCTGCCCCTCATAATATTTCGGCGTTCCTGTTGGTATTGTTACATATGCAGACAAGATTCCATACACATTCAAGAGGTGTGTTGATGCAATTGCTGCAGTATAATTCTGTGTTTCATTTAAGTAGAGAGTAATGTTCCGTTGCCCTATTGTGGCATACGAAGTAAGATTTGTTATAACTGGAGCGCCAGTGTTAATCAACGTACCATTATCATATAATTGCATATTGCCTTCGCCAGCATTGCGTATTCCTGTTATGTTTACAGTCTGACTTCTGTTGACATTAAAGTCGCCATCTGTGCCATTCAGCAATAATGTGATATTTGCTATCGCTTTGGTAATATTTAGATAATATGTTATGCCAAAGTTTGCTGAATAGTTTGCATTGCCTGTTGAATTTGCCTTATATTGATACGTGCCTGCTGCTAATATTGCAATTTCTGGATTAGATACTGGCGAGTCATTGCGGAATAGCTGGTGCGTGCCTGATAGCGAAGTTGTAGTCGCGTTCGATTGATTGCCATAAGTTATTGTCAGATTACTTTCGTTCCCGTTCAGGTATAAGCGTACGACATCACTGGCTTTATTAACAGTCAAGAACCATGTTTCAGAGCTTGGCAGGTAATTGGAGTCGCCAGTATTTACAGCAGTATAATTGTAAATTCCGACACCTAATGTTGCAATTTCAGGGTTTGAAACATTATTTCCATCCCTATACAAAATTACAGAGCCTACTGAGGTTATTGCAGTAGCATTGCTTTGCGTTCCATATGTTATTGTTTTGTTTGCCTGTGCTCCATCTATGTAAAGCTGTGTTGTTGTAGGCATTTTATTGATTGTATATGTAAATGTGCCTGTGCTGTTCCAATTTCCTGCAGTGTCATTTGCATACCATTTGTAGTTATAACTGCCCGCAGGCAGTCCTGCGAAAGTCTTGCTATAAACATTTCCAGATTGAACTGCATCAGTATAATTAGTTCCATTAAACTCAAATATTACAGTACTAACAGCTAAATTATCTATCCATGTCGCATTGAATTCATATGTCTGTGTTGGCGAATATATCGTTGGGCTTGTTGGACTTGCTGAAAGGTTTGAGTATTGGGGTGCAAGCTTGTCTATTATGAATAAAACAGATTCATATGCAGGATAACCGACATTATTTCTCGCATATATTGTAAGATTATACGCGCCTGAAGACAAGCTGTTTACATTTACCAAATCAGTCCAATTATAAGTTGACTGGTTTATTGAATTATTTGAATTTGATTGTACAACATAACCTGTTGAGTTTGTTATGTTATACGAGCTTGCAGCTAATAGTTGATTTTGAATAGACACATTCAAATTGAAATTAGAATTCCATTGTGAATTATTTAATGGCGTGAAGATTTGTATAAGCGCAGGAGTATTATCTATTGTAAAGTTCACTGAGCTATTAATCTGGTTACCTAAAGTGTCATTTGCATATGCTGTGAATGTATAATTATATTCGCCGACAGTTATTGTATTCCACGTATCTGTGTAAACGGGCGCTGTGCCTGACATCGTTCCTGACTTTACGATTCCAGATGTATTAGTTATCTGGTACCATACTGAATTAACGCCAACTACATTATCTGTTGCATTAGCTTCCAATGTAACAGTATATCCCAAAATATCACTTTGCACTGGCCTGATATGTGTTATTACAGGAGGTGTTGCATCAACTGTCAATAACCTAACGTTACTTTTACCTATGTTGGCTGCACCATCTGTGCAATTTACATGCCATAAATCATTTCCTTCAG
>Ga0315291_10002940_pt1 | contig 22102 bp, 12 predicted proteins | sample YL17G12_20_MG_FD_203070 | JGI IMG/M metagenome (GOLD analysis project Ga0315291, IMG submission 203070) | Sediment microbial communities from Yellowstone Lake, YNP, Wyoming, USA - YL17G12_20 | ecosystem: Environmental > Aquatic > Freshwater > Lake > Sediment | place: USA: Wyoming | collected... | reverse complement strand
CTCAACCAGTGCAGGAGCCTCATCTTTTAGATCAGGAGCAGCCTTAACATTATCAGCAGGAGCAGCTTCAACCTGGTCGACAACAGCCGGAGCCTTAACTTTAACCTCAGCTGCTGCAACTACCTGGTCAACGGCTGTAGGTAACCTTAACCTTCAGGCTGCAGGGACAGGCACAGCCAATATTCAAATCGGAACCGGTGGAGCATCAGCTACCCCAGACCTTTTAGTTCTTGACCAGGCTTCAGGTTCAAATCCAACCGGTGTTGCTGGCGGCATGGTTCTTACTACCGGCGGCAAATTTAATATTTATGAAGGGGCCCAGTGGAAAGAAGTCTGTAACAAAATAGATGCAGGATGTGGAGCGGGCGGGTCAACTACATGGGATACCATCGGCGATCCGATAGGAGCAGGAGCGATTACTATGGGAGCTACTGTCCAAACTTTGGATTGGGGAACTTTGACCACACAGGTAGGATTAACCATCACCGGTGGTAGTGCCATGACAACTGGACAGCTCTTTGATGTTGGCAATGCTTCGACTAAATTTGTGCATACGACGCCAGAGACCGGAAATCTATCAACCTTCTTGGTGGTGGATGAATCAACCAATGCCTCGGGGACTACGATAACTAACGCCTTGAACCTGTTGGCAACGATTAATTCAACTTCTGGGGCCGGGGATAAGTTCGTTAACAGCTTGAATATTGCAGCTCCGACCCTGACGGCTTGCTCGGCCGGAACCTGTACATGGAGTGGTCTAAAAGTAACAAACGAATCAACCGGTGCAGCGGCGGCAATTACCCAAAACGGCTTAAATATTGCAGCAGTCGGAGTCGGTGCCGGAACACTTAATGGTATTAATATTGGCACCATCACAGGAGGAGCAGGAACAGAAACGGCGATTTCAATTGGTACGGGTTGGGATAATACAATTTCGGCTAATAATTACACCCTGACTGGAACAGGGCTTTTGGCGATGTCAGGTAGTAGCGCGATTAATAATTCTCCTTACTCTATGGTCTTAGATGAGGCGACCACAAATTTGGTTCCGAACCCTTCATTTGAAGTGAATGTTACCGACGGCTGGCAAATTTATGGAACAGGTGTAACACTTGCCCGCAACACAGCGAATCCGAAGGTGGGCGATGCGAGCATGAGTGTTACTAAAGTTAGCGCTCTCATCACAGACGGAGTCCAAACCAATGCCATTACTGCCGCGGCCAGCACCAACTACATTGGCTCGGTCTGGCTTAAACAAAACGCGGGAACTGCGGATACCTTAATTCTTGGTTTGGTCGGCAACAACAGCGGGGCCACCGAGTCCGTCGCAGTTACCCTTGCTTCTATCTGGCAGCGCTACACGGTAGCAAAAGCCACTAATGGATCCGATACTTCTATTCAGTTGCGAATCCGTTCACAGGCTAGTCAGGATATTGATTTCTTTGTTGACGGCGCACAAATTGAACAAAAATCCGGGGATAAGCCCACCTCCTACGCAGACGGAAGTATGGGGCCCGGCTACTCTTGGACCGGAACTGCGCATAATTCCTCATCAACGAGGACGAAAGGGCTCAAATATCTCGATACGATTGCCAACAACTTTACCAATCCATTGACAGTTACCAACCTCGGCTGGGTAGGAATTCAGGAGGCCAGCCCGCAGGCTCCATTATCGATCCAAGGACATAATTTGACGGAGATGCTCACGCCTGGTACCGATTTTCCATCTTTAGTAGCCTTGAGTCATGGCAATTATACAAATGCTACTACTGACATTACTCCCACGCTTTCGATGGAACGGTTTGACAACTCTTCAGCCGGATCCGCCAATACAGTGCCCACCTACTTCTTTGCAACCCGCCGCCTCGGAGGAACCACTGGCGCAACATACAATTTGGTCGGTTATACCGATTCTACGGCGGCAGGGACTGCCGTTGATATCGTTGGGACGGCCGGAATTGCGAACTCCTTGGCCGGGTCCAACACAGATGCTTATGGTTTATTCGGCGATGCAAGGCTAACCAACATCCTTGGCCGGGCAATTGGGGAAGAAATTGATGTCAGGAATTATAGCGGTGCGACAGCCCCGGCAATTGCCTCACCTCTTCCTGCTGGTGCTACGATTGGTTTGGCCGTTGTCGGCCGTACCGATGGTATATCGGGCTCGTCTAAGAATTCTGTGGGAATCTTGTTCCAATCCGGTCAAGCCCAAACAAGCGCCTTCTTAACCGGTATTCAGTTTGAGGCTAATTCGACCGACAATACGGCCACGGGTAAGGCCATCAATCTCGACGCAATAACGGGCGGGACAATTTTGGCTACATCATATTCCGGAGCTGCGACGCAAAACGCGGCGATTACCGGCGTAAGCTTAGATTTCAGTGCGGCCAACTTTACCCCGCTTTCCGGCTCAACCATTACCGGCTATGTCTTTAATAGCAAGGCAATTACAACCACCTCCGGAGCAACTGTCTACACTGGTTTTAGCATTGCTACCGCTGGAGCGATTAATAATGCCACTGCTGGCTCGATTACCTGGAATGGTTTAAGTTTTACGACGCCCAATGTGACCCAGGGGGCGGGCGGAACGGCTACGGCGACGGGAGTGAATTTGACCATCGGGACACTAGCCACGGCGGGGACGCAGACGGGAGTGAAGATTACCCCGCCTGCGACTGAAAATACGGTAGGGACGATGGTGGGTCTGAACGTGGGCTCGATTACCACCGGAGGGCAAGCAGGAGCATCGAATGCGATTCAGATCGGGTCAAACTGGGATACATCAGTCCTTTATAATGCAGTTGTCGGCAATTTCACTTTAAGAACCCTTAATAATACCGGTGCAGCTGCGTCCGGTATTGACCTTGATGTTGGTACTTCAAGTGCTGGTGCACCGGCTATCAATATTGGTCAGGGCACCAACAGTATCGGCAAAACAATTTCAATTGGAGGTTCAAGCGGTACCGGAATCATCACTTTAGGATCATCTTCGGCCGCTCAGACTACTATTATAGGCGGCGGCGCTGGTATATCAACCGTTCAAATTGCTGGAGGAACCGCCGCTAACGTCATCACCATTGGCAATGCCCAAACAGCAGGTTCCATTGCCATGGGGGCGGCCATGACCGGGGGTACAATTACTATCGGTAGTGCCGCAGCCCAGACTGGCACAATCCAGTTTGGTGGTGGCACTGGTAACCAATCGGTCCTTATTGGCCCGGGTAACGGTATCAAGACTTTGACGATAGCTGGCGGAACCTCCGCTAACGTTGTCGCTATTAGTAATGCCCAAACAGCTGGGTCGGTTAGTATTGCCAACGCCGCTGCCACTTCCACAACACTTACTATGGGTGGTACTGGGGCCAGCACCGGCACAATCACTATTGGTCAATCGACTGGATCGCAGACCATTAACATACTAAATACCGTAACTGCGGCGGCTGCCACTAAAACGATAAATATAGGAACTGGCCAAAACGCCTCAACTGGTATTACGGCAATCAACATCGGCCTTAACAACACGAGCACGGGAGTAAATACGGTTACTATTAAAGCTGGCGGGTCGGGTGGCTCTGCTGGACCATCAGTTACTCTTGGCGCCACTGCCAGCACGACGGGAGTGTGTTCCAGTCTAGCTCTAGTCACAGCACCCACCGCAGGTACGGCGTACGAACTTCGTGATTGTAGCGGTGCCCCGGCTCCAGACTACGCAGAGTTATATCCAGTTGAAATTACCGCAGAATACGGGGACATCATGGTTATTGGCCCAGAATTAGTTGATCAGCTTGCATATGACGAGCAAGGCAACATCCTACCCGATGCCCCCAGGAAAAAAGTCTCTAAACTTATTAAATCAACCACTGCCTACGACAGCAAAGTCATCGGCATTCTCTCCAATAACTACAGCGATTTTACTTCCACCGGATACCACATAATCGCTGACTCCGATAACCCTAAACCGGTTGCTCTTAGTGGCCGTGTCCCGGTGAAAATTGCCCCCGACTCAGAAGCCATCCAACCAGGGGACTTCCTTACCACGTCCTCCACTCCCGGCCGCGCCACGAAGGCCACCCAAGCTGGACAGGTTATTGGTAAAGCACTAGATAGCTGGGATAGCGCCTCAGGCAAAGACCAAATCATTGTTTTTGTGGAGCAAGGCTATTTTAACGGTTTGTCAAATTCTGCTATCTTGGGCCTGACCGGCGATGCCGCACAACTTGCCCAGTTTATAGGCGTGGCCTCTCATTTCTCAACTGATGTTAACAACAATCTGGTAGTTAACGGAGACACTACTTTTACAGGTACCATTACAGTAGATAAAATTAAAGCCAACCAGATTGAAGGATTGGAAGTATTTACCGATAAGCTAACAAGTCTATCCGACAAGTTAGCAACATCAAGTGCAACTCTTACTCCAACACCCATTCCAACTCCAGTGGTCTTGGGTAACATAACTATTGAGAGTGCCAAAGTTAATTTGGATCTGCAGGTTTTGGGTAATTTGACTGTAAACTCCTCTTTTACAGTCAAAGGTTTGTCTGAGTTTTATGGCAAGGCAGTCTTTTATGAAGCTGCAGATTTTGAAATTACACCGGTCTTTAATAAAGATATGGGAGGATTTGCAGTTATCAAGCAAGGTGACAGGGAAGTATTGATTGCCTTTGAGAAAGAGTATGCATATGTGCCGGTTGTCACCGCAAATGCTATTTGGGATGCCGATCGGGCGACCTTAGATGTTATGAAACAATTGGGGACTTATATTTTGCCCAAGCAAGACTTTATAGTTGCCGATGTTACGACAAAGGGTTTTACAATTCTACTTCAGGATCCGACAGTTACCGATCTTAAGTTCTCATGGGTAGCCCTTGTAGTAAAGGACGTAAAAACATTTGTAAGCGGGGCAAGTGTCGTGGCTACCCCGACGCCCACACCGACATCATTCTCGACTCCGGCCCCAACTGATACACCGTTGCCGACCGCAACACCCATCCCTACGGCTAGTCCGACGGCTACACCTATGTAAACCTTGAGCGTTTCTTTATAGGTATTTTGATCCTTGATTTAAGGTTGGAAAACTTTTAATCTGTCTAGTCAATATGAAGTTAAAATCATCCTTTATTGTTGCTATAATACTTTCCTTTTCTTTTGGACTTTTGGCCTCACACTTTTTGCAGCAAAAGGCGGGTGTAAAGGAGAGTGTTGATGACCAAAGCCAAAAATATCCTCTTTTAGCAAAAAGGATATTGATAGAAAATCCGAACGATATCATTATCAGTTTTAGCCCCTTGCGGTCTGACCTAAAAGAAATCACAAAAGACTGGGGCGAAGATTTTGCCTTTTATTTTGAATACCTCCCGACGGGAACTTCAATTGGAGTCAATGAAAAGATGGAATATAACCCTATGTCTTTGGTAAAAATCCCTTTGGCCATGGCCTACTATTACATGGGTTCAAAGCAGGGCTTGGATTTTAACCCGTTAGTTGCAATAAAACCTGAAGAGATAGATAAAGGTTCGGGGGACCTTTGGCAAAAAGGGGCAGGCTACCAAATTAATCTCAAGGATGCGGTGAAGCTGGCTCTGGTTAATTCGGACAATACAGCTGCTCAAGTAATTGCCGATAATATCCCTTTACCGGACTATCAGGAAATATTTTTGGGCCTTGATATTCCGATACCGGATGATAAGAACTTACTCAAAATTACGGCGAAACAGTATGCCTCAATTCTGAAAGCCTTATATTTTTCTGCGGTTTTGGATAGAAACGATTCTCAAGAGGTACTTAACTATCTGATAGAGTCTCCGCTTGAGGGTGGGCTTAAAAGCGGGGTGGGCGCAGGCGTACCTGTTGCCAATAAAGTTGGGGTTTTGGCGGATAAGCTCTACCAGGACTGCGGGATTGTCTATGTGCCCAAAAGGCAATATCTCCTTTGCATGTTTTCCAAAGGAGACGAAAAAAAGTCCAAGGATAGAATGACTTTAATTTCAAAAACGGTCTATGATTATATTATGAGCGTAAACGGGAAATGACGTAGTAAATTTACCTCTTGCATTGCGCTTTTTAATTATGTTATAAATACCAACAGCAATGGCAGAAGAAACTACACAAGAAACTACAAAGTTAAGAAGCCCGATTGTTTCTATTCTTCTTAAAGTCCTCCCTTATCTTTTGGCAATCTTAGCAATAGCTGGAGCTACTGCTTACGGAATTAAACAAAAACCCGAGCTTTTGGGGCTTTCCAAAGGTCCGCAGCAGGTTCAAGCCGAAGTAGATAGATTGGTTTCCGAAGTGGGCAAACTTATTGTTGTGCCTTCGGATGAAAAACCCACGGTTGCAACCATTACCGATATGGATAAGCTTAAGGATCAACCATTTTTCAGTAATGCGAAAAACGGAGATCAGGTTTTGATTTACACAAATGCCAGAAAAGCAATTTTATATAGACCTATCGAAAAAAGAATCATCGAGGTAGGCGCTGTTAATATAAATCAACAAGAAGTTTCTCCTTCTCCAAGTCCATCTCCAACTTCAACCCCAACTCCCCAAGAGTAATTTTACAACTTTTTACAACCGTCTAGGATGTAGCCGGCGGGGTGGATTCTTTCGGTAGTTCCAAAGGAGGCTTTATTATTTGCTACGTCTTCTGGGGCACGGTCAGCGTTTCGCTTCCCTTAGTCTCTTTAGCCGGCCTTCTTTGATTGTTTTTTGAAGCGTGCCTACAAGATTTGATTTTTCAAGATTAAAATTTCCTCCTTTGGGGTCAAGGCGTGTTAGTCCGACAAACGAAACCCTGTTTTGTGTAAAGTTAAACATTTGTTTCCCCAAAGAGAAGAAGGGTAATTGCCAGGATTTTAACAAGGAAGGCGATTCTACTTGACATTTGCCGTTTGCCAAAGTATATAGTATTAAAGCTTTAAAACCCAGCTCAAAATGGCAGAAGAAACTACACAAGACAAAGAAAGTTCACGAAGCCCGATTGTTTCCCTTCTTATTAAAATCCTTCCTTATTTATTGGCAGTATTGGCTATAGCAGGTGCTACGGTTTATACAGTAAGGCAAAAACCGGAGATTTTTGGCCTGTCTAAGTTGCCAGCCTTAGTTCAGGTAGAAATTGATTTACTTGTGGGTGAGGTGGGAAAACTAATTTCTCTTCCTTCTGATGAAACTCCAACCGTTGCCACAGTTACGGATGTTGAAAAAGTGAAAGATCAACCATTTTTTACTAATGCGCAAAACGGTGATAAAGTTCTAATTTATACCAATGCCAAAAAAGCAATTCTTTATAGACCTACCGAAAAAAGAATTATTGAAGTAGGTGCAGTTAATATAAATCAACAAGAAGTCTCTCCCTCTCCTTCTCCAAGTCCATCTCTAACTCCGACCCCGAAGGCCGGAGAATAAATTTACAATTTTTTACTACTTTTTACCACCCCAGAGTGCCTAATTTTACAAGTTTTTCCAAGTTGTAAAAAGTTCATTATCATTAATTCCTAGTTGAATTTTAGTCAGAATAGGGGAAGGACCCCTAAGATGGCCCTCACCCTTGACAATATGTCACCATTGTATGTAATTTGGTTACATGAATACTGTAATCCATATCAAGGCGGATAAAGAGGTTAAAGAAAATGCTCAGAAGGTCGCCCGTGACCTGGGACTTTCCTTGTCTGATATTATTAACGCCTCCTTGAGAAATTTTATTAGAACCCGTGAGATTCATTTTTCTTCCATCCCGCAAATGACCCCCGAACTTGAGAGATTGCTTGGCCCCATAGAGGCGGATATTAAGAAGAGTAGGAATCTTTCTCCTGCATTTGAAAGTGGTGAAGAGATGGATAAGTATCTTGACTCAATATGATGCCACATGAGAATTAAGCTCCATAGGGACTTTGAGAAGGGATATAAGCGGAGCTTGCTGCTTCGCAGTAAGAAGTTAAGGTCAGGCGAAAAGAAAAAGTTTAAAAAAAGAAAAGACCTATTCTTACAAGATGAATTTAATCCGGTTCTTAATAATCACCCCCTTAAAGGCAAATATCGGGGATATAGAAGTATCAATATAACCGGCGACTTAAGAGCGATTTATAAACGGAAAGGAAGTATTGTCATTTTTGTTGCCATAGATATTCACAGTAATTTATACGGCTAGAATTCATTCACCTGTAGCCGGAGGAGTGGCTTCCTCGGGAAGGGTGAGAGGGGGCTTAAGAACAGGTTCCTCGGCGGGCGCAGGAGGGGTAAGATTTTGGGTTCCTTCAGCTTCTTTTGCCGTCATATTTCGAACTAAAAGTTCACTCAGAAAAGATTATTTTATATGCAACTGACTGTACACCCGGTCACGCCGGTATTGTAGTAAGTATAGAGTGCACAAGGATTAGGATTATAATCGCATGTCGTCGCCTTGCCTCCGGTGCAGGTAGAGCCGCCGGCGCCGCAAGTTGAAGTGCTTCCAGAACAGGTATAGCCAGTGAAGTACGTGTCATAGGGGTCGGTCCAGCAGTAGCCAGACTGGCACTGGCGCCAGGGTAGGCTAGCAGTGGTGCTATAATCGGTGGAGCAGGAGTTGCAGGCAGTTTGTCCATCAATACAGTTGTAGTCGTAACTCGCGTCGCCTCGATTGGTAGTATAACAAGAGGTTTGGCCGGGTTTGGCGTTGGCATTACTGTCATAGCAGTCGCTATTGTTGCTGACATAGCCCCCAGGTTGGGTGCAGGAGGAGCTGGTGACGTTGGGATTGCCGTAGGTGTCGCTATCAAAATCTTGATACCAGGTCGCTGCGGTGGTGACTGCGGCACTTGCATCATTACAGTCGACAGCAGATGTTGATTTTAGAAGTCCGAATCTTGTTCTCCCCGAGGCTGTTGCATTATAGACAGTAAAATTGGCTGCATAAAAGTCCGAATCAGCATCTGTCACCCAGGAAGCATTAGGTCCACCACCAACGACGATCTCTTTTGCGCTACTTCCTTGGGCAATTACCCCCCCGTTTAAAGTTATTGAACCAGCCGTTACCCTGGTCGTACCACCTGATCCGCTTGATACCAAAAGTGTTCCACCCGAAAGATTTAAGACGCAGTCATTGGTTGAACTCTGGCCGCTTGAAGTGTCACATCCATAAGTGCCGTCGGCCGGAACGGTGCAATCTGAACTGATCGCGTTATTGCCGATGGTAAGTCCGCAAGTCGCCTTTGCCGAGCCCGTGAAGATAAAAGTAAGAGTCAAGTAAAATAAGAAAAAAAATAAGACCTTGAAAATTTTGCTGTCTGAAAAAATATTTTTCATTCTTGATTGATTAAGCGAATTGGTAAATTGACAGAGGACTGAACAAATGTTCCTTGTGCTTTAATGGTAAATACGTAGGTGAATAAGATGGTATCATTCATATTCCAGGATGTTTCCCAAATTCCTTCTAAATTAGTTCCTTCAACAAGCTTTGTTGGGGGTAAGGTTGTGGTTTTATTGTCTGACTTAAGACTGATCGTAACTCCTCTGATTGGATCTTTATCACTAACCCTTACTCTAATTTTTTGATTTGTCCCGACTTTGGGCTCATGAGGGTCAATTTCCGCAAGTTCAATTCGGGGCCTGACTCCCGAAGTTTGGGAAATAGAATATGTTTCTTTACCCTGTTTAAGGGGATAAGGGGTGGGTTTTGGGGTAGGAGTGGGCGAAGCGGCGGTTTTGGGTTCTAAAGTAGCGGTGGGGCTGGGTTTTAGTGACAGCCCAATTTGAAATCTCTTAGCCCAAAGGGCAAGTTGATTTTTGAAAAGTATCAGGAGAAAGGTAGCTACTATAATGGTGGGGATAAGGATGACTATAAGCCTTTTAGAATTAGGAGGTAGCCCTTTCCAGTTTTTAAGAGCTTTTTTAACAAAATAAGGTCTTCTCCAGGAAGGCAGTTTCATTGCTGCTATTTTTAATTTAGTCACAAGAGAGAGGGATGTCAAGTGGTGCCAAGAGGATTTATAATGGAAAGGATGTTTTGGCATCTGGTACTTCTTTTGCTCGGTATGCTTTTATTTTTTGGGGGGTTGGGGGTGAAAGTTGTCCTGGTGCAGTATTCGGGAGCCTTGGTTGGCTTAGTCCTTTTAATTTTGGCTTTAGTTTGGAAGAAAAGATTTAAACTGCCATCCGGTATCGGTCTCTATCTTCTTTTTTTACTTGCCCTTACGGCAAGCACTATCTGGCATCAAGGGAGAAAAGTGAGTTTAGAATATCTGATTCTTTTTGTCGGGGGAGGACTTTTTTGGCTAGTCTTTTATAACTTGAAAGAGAAATTAAGAGATGGAATCTTGTGGGTTGTGATTTTCTTGGGCCTTGCTTTTGCCGGACTTTTTGTTATGAATCAGGCTAGTGGGGAAAAAGTATTTGGATACCAGAGCTTGTTTTTGCCGAATACGCCTTATCTGCAACACAATCACCTGGGAGATTTTTGGGCAGTGGTTTTGGTTATAGCGGCGTATTTTCTGCTAAGGGACAAAAAATGGTGGATTTGGTCGCTGATTGGATTGGGGGGATATTTTTTGCTAGTATCCCTTTCCAGGTCCAGCTATGTCGCTCTGGCGGTTGGGATTTTCTATCTTTTCACCCGTGGCAAATGGTTGGCTAAATATCGAAAGGTTCTTTGGTTTTTTCTCGGCTTGGCACTCGCCCTTTCTTTGTTTGTCGGAACTACCAAAACCATTCTCTTTTCCCGACCTTACTTTGTGCAAGCAGTGTTAGGTTTTATGCGCAATCCTTGGGGGGTGGGCGTGGGTAATTTTTATATCATCTCTTCAAACCCCGCCAATCAGCTGTTGGGGATGCATGGCTTATCGGGGTTCACCCACAACCTTGTTTTGGAATTTATGGTGGGGATGGGCTTTTTGGGACTTATTTTTGTTGCCTGGCTAACCCGGGTGATGTTAAGCCTTTGGCAGGACAAAGACCCCCAAAATCTTCCTTTTCAGGCCATTTTTATCACTCTGGGGGTTAATTTTCTTTTTGATTATACCTACATTATTCCTACCATGGTTTGGTTGTGGTTTATGGTCTTGGGACTATCCTATAAAGAGGGAGGGCAACGTGTTAATTAGGAGATTTCACCTGCGAGTCAGTATTCGCTCCGAGGTGTATGAGCTGGTTAAGGCGTGGGCGAGGGGGAAGCCTCCGGTGCAGGCGGCGTGGCTTCCTCGGGAAGAGTAAGAGGAGGCTTAATAACCGGCTCTTCGGCGGGGGCCGGAGGGGTAAGATTTAGGGTTCCTCCAGCTTCTTTTACCGGCCTCTTTTTCTCCAGATTTTCGATTTCGGTCTTGACCAGATTGTAATCCTCGGAGTCCTTTATTACCAAGGAGAGGGTTGCATTAAATTGGGCGATTGCTTCGTCTATGTTGCCCTTTTCTCTGTGTGCGGCGGCCAGATTATAGTGGGCATTGGCCAGGTCGGGTTTGGAAACGACTGCCAGCTCAAAGGCTCTTATCGCCTCATCGTACCTCCCCAATGCGTAATACACCCCGCCCAGGGCAATCCTAAGGTTAGGATTTATGGGGTCGAGTACAACCGCTTGGGAGAAGGATTCGATGGCAAAAGCATCAGCTCCTTGTGCCAGGGGCATTATTGACTGATAGGTTCTGGCCAAGCTTTCCCAGCCACCGGCCCTTCCCGGGTTTAAGGCAACAACGGCCTTGCCTTCCCTTATGGCCTGCTGGATAAGCTGGGAAACGGTGGTTCTGTCCGCATCCGTCAGATTTTCGTTTTGGGCCATGGCTCTTGCCAAGGCCATGTTTACTACGGTGTAGGAAGAATGGTACCTGTCGACATAGGGGTTTAAACTGATTGCTTCCCTCAGCGTGTCATAAGTGGACTTTCCGTCGTTAGCTACCAGAAAGTCAAGGGATTTTTTATATTTTGCTTCTGCCAAAAATGCCCTTCCTCCAAAAAACCCGAGTGCTACAACCGCCGCAATGATGGGAAGAGTGACAACCGCGGCCGGTAGGCGGGAGGTTACGCCTTCACCCGAGGCGAAAAGGGGAATAGATATTTCGTGGGTCTTGGCATTAAGAAAAATCAGGACAAGGACCAAAAAAAGAAGGGGAGTGTTTACCGGGAAAATAATCAAGAGTACAAGCGCAATAAGAAGCGAAAGCAAACTCGCGGCCTCAAAGTTAAGGTTTAAAGTCACGGTTGAAAGACTATCTTTTACCCCGGCAAATACTTTCCAGTAAATAAAAGCCAGGGCGGCAAGACCCAAAAGCCCAACCTCGGCCAAAACGGTTAAGGGAAAGTCTGAGGCGGTTGTAAATCTTACCGCCCAGAGAGGAGTGGCGTTATAGCTAATTGGCCTGAATTGGGAGAATGCCGTAATGTAATTTCCCGGTCCGACTCCCAAAAGGGGACTTTGCTTTAAAGCCTCCACCGCAACCGCCCAAGAGGTAGTAAACGGGGGAAGGGCGGGGCTTTGGGGTTTACCGGGCAAAATATTATAAATAGTCAATACCAGGGCAAGGGCGGATACCGCAACGGCGACTGCAAAGAAAAGCTTTCTTGTAGACTCCCGAGTGGTTAAAACAAGAGAGATCCCGATTGGAAGAAGAATTCCGATAAAAAGAGCCTGCGGCAGAAGTCCGCCCAGGGTAGAGAACGACGTATTTTTGATAAAAGCCGGAAGCTGCGGAATCTTGGCAAAAAGTCCGCTCACTGCCAAAAGATAGACGACAGAAACCAAAGTTCCGGAAAGAAAAAGGGCAACTCCCGCGCTTTTCTTATTTGCCGACTTGATATTTAAAAGGAAATAGAAAATTACAACTCCCGCAATAACGCTTGCGGTTCCCGGGAAAAAGAATGCATCCATTTTGTTGGGGGTTCTTATAAATGCCGAAAGAAGGTAAGCCGCCAAAAGAAGAAGTAGGGGAAAGTCAAAATTTGATATCCCTATTGTAAGTTTTCCCCCCAAAAGGGCTCTTACGGCAACAAGAAGGAGAGTTAGGCCAACCCCGATAGCAAGGATAAGTACTTTAGGAATATCAAAGAAATTGGAGAATAGACTGGTGAAGGCTACGGGAACTAAAAAGATGGTTATATAAAGAATGTATTTTTCGAGTTTATTCATACCTAATAATTTCTGACTTCTTAAGACCATAGACCAAGGGAAAAAAGATGTCAAGAGGGAACCTAAAACGTCAATTTTTAGATTATTTTAAGGTCGGGATTTCGGGAAGAAAGCCTATTTCTGGGTAATTAGTTTTTTCTGCCTATTCGCAATTAAAACTAATTTCCATTTAACAATAGTACATCCCCGTAGTCAGGAGCGCTTTTGACAGGTTTTTCAAGCATGCCGTTTATCTGATTTATAAGGCAGATGGCGGCATTTGAGGCTCTTTCCCCAGAGGACAAAAATGGTTTATACATAGAAATTGAGCTAAAGGGCCTAAAGGCTATTCCTCTAACCCTTCTTAACTGGAGAGAATACCCGAGCCAATGTTCAAGGTCGTTCATATCCAAAAACTCCCGGTACTTTTCCTGAAGCTCGGAAAGATATATCGGCTTGGATTCCTTCTTTGCGGCCAAAGCAAGGCTGACCATGGACTTGGCTTGCTGGGCACTCCCTACATAGCGTTTGCAAAAAGCAACCGTGAATTCGTAAATAATATTAGTTAATTGATAGGACTTATTCATTGATGTCAATCTATGGACTTCCCGTACTCGGGCCGAAGCGAACGGCGCCATCGTTGTACAGGGTCTTGATCTGAGTAGGGGTGAGGGCGTAGTTGAAAATCTTGGCGTCGTCGATCTGGCCAGTGAAAAACTGTTTATTTCGGCTCTCACCCACTCCAATATTTGTTCTCAGGGTTGTGGAGGTATAGTAACTAGTCATAGCGGCCGTACCTTCGCGCCTTCCATCAACGTATATTTCAAGAGTGCCGTCTGTTTTTCTTGTACCCACAATATGATGCCAGTTTCCATCGTTGACGTTGGTTGTAGAAACTGCATATTTATAGTTGTCCGCGGCAGAGTATTGGACCATCACGGCTTTATTGGTGTTGCTGTTTATGTTCAGTTGGATCCCGGAGTTACAAAAGTAAGTACATCCAGTGTTTGTATCCATGCCCACAATGGCCGAGTTCGAGGACTGGGCGGTTTTTATCCATGCAGAATAGGCTATGCCATTAGAGGCAGTTAGAGCGGGAGTTATCACGAGATTTGAACCTATGTAATCATCCGTCCCGTCGAACTCCAGCGAAGAATTAAATTTCCCAGTGACTCCGTCTTTCCACATCGTGCCAGAACTGCCAGTACAGGTGCCTACGCCGACATTTGATCCGGAACCCGGTTCGGTGATGGTACCGGAGTTGCTATTACCTGATGAATCATTAGCGACTGTTCCCTGACACTCATCCATCTTCCACCAGCCTACCGGCCCGCCGCGGCTGTAATCCCAGGCAATCTGCGCCGGTGTCCGGGCGTAGTTGTAGATTCTGACTTGATCTATAACACCCGTAAACACATCGCTAGTGGGATTTGGTCCATCTCCGATTCTCATATTGGCCGTGGTATTAATATTGCTAACAGAAGTTGTTTGCCATGTTCCTTCTGGTTTGCCGTTGATATAAGTAAAAAGTTGACTCCCGTTTCTTCCTACAGTAATGAAATACCAACTATTGTTATCAAGTGTTGTTGTAGTACCTGTAACGCCCTCGGTAAACCAAAGTCCATACGACCATCGTATTTTATTGTTGTTTGATGTGATGCTAAAGGCACCGTCTTCTGCTGTTCCATAATTATTAAGATTTAACCACCAACGCCAAGTGTTGTTTTCTGCTCCTTTTGACCAGAAGGAAATAGTAAAATTGTTGTTGAAATTCATTACATTTGGAGTTTGAACATAATTAGTTTTTGATCCGTATGTTCCTCCGAACTGGAGTCCACCGCCATATTTGCCGATTGACCAGGTAGGATTTGAACAACCCGTTCCTGAACAAGTGAGAGTTCCGGTATTCCCATTCCCACTCGTATCATACGTACTCGTGCCTGTCTTCTCATCCATCTTCCACTCCGCCACTGGTGCTGAACAGGAAGTGGTATCGCCGGGGATGCAGTATTCGCGGGCGGAGGAGTTATCCGGGTTGCCGGAGGAGTCGGTTGAAGTCGCTCCCATCACCAAAGCCGAGCCGTGATTATAATCAAGTTTTATTTCGTCTTCGGTGAGGGCAAAGTTGTAGATTTTGGGGTCGTCGATAAGACCGACAAACGAATGGGCATTTGTACTTGTATCCCATGTTCCGATTTGAAAATTCTTGCCTACGTTGTAAATGGAAGTTGCTAGGCCGGTTTTTGTAGATTCTGGAACACCATTAATGTAAAAGTCAGCCGTTCCAGCTGAAGCTCTGTAGATCACTACAACATGAACCCATGTATTGGTTGAGACTGCCCTTGTTGAGGTAGCAGTTGTTGTGTTAGTTCCATCGGCGCTGATTGTAAAAGCTGGATAACCAGTTGAGGAAGTAATACCAAATCTGTAACCTCTATTACCTGCGGTATTGTAGAATTTTGAGACTATGCCTCTAGCGTAAGTTGGATCGATGCTAGAGAGATTTATCCAAGAACTGATAGTTAAATCAGAGGTTATTTGTAGGGGAGAGGTATTACCCATATCTACATAGGTACTAGTTCCCGAAAAATTGAGGGCTTTTCCGAATTTGCCGGTGTTTGACCAAGTAGCCCCAGTTATAGTTCCGTTAATTCCTGTGCCCGCCCCACCGTTATAAGTGGTGTTTCCATAACCTTCGTCGAATTTCCAGTAGCCCACTGCCGAACCGACGGGGGAGCCGGGAGCCGGGTGTCCGGCGTTCATGTCCTCCACAACTTGCTTGGCGCTGCGGGCGTAGTTGTAGATACGGACGTCATCGATAACCCCTTTGGCAGTGCCGGCTCCATTCTTACCAATTTGAAAATTGGCAGAGCTTGTTAAATCACCAACAGAGCTGATACTGATATTGGAAGTTACTTTATTCCCATCCACATAAATGTAAGAAATATTATTAGTACGATCAGTTATAGCAGTAATATGATGCCATTTATTATCAGCAAAATTGAAAGAACTATTATAGATATCATAACTTGTCCCATATTGGGGTCCACCAGCCCAGGTTAAACGAAAAACAATTCCAGTAGCACCATTAGTAAATAGTTCAAAGCCGGCCGCAGTATTATCTTGGCCTCCTTTACCAACAATTCCACTTAAGGTAGTTTTGTCCGAGTCCTGTTTGAACCAGGTTTCTACTGTAAAGCTAGTATTGGTACCAAAGTTTAATTGGGTAGGATTACCATGAGCAGTGTAATCATTACTCCCATCAAACTTCAGCGCGCCGCCGAATTTGCCGGAAGTCCAGGTGGGATCGTCGGAGCCGGGGGAGGAATTGGCGCCCAAGGTGCCAGAAAGACCGTTTCCGGAAATATCATTTGCCGCTTGGCCGGTTTTTTCATCCATATTCCAGTAGCCCACCGGCCCGGGGGCCCAGTTGTAGAGTTGGGAGACTTCGACAGGGGATAGGGCACGGTTGTAGATACGAACATCGTCGATTTTGCCGTCGAAATAGAGGTCTCCTAACGGTCCCCAAGCGGCGATACGAAAAGAGCAAGTGTTAGACATATCGGCCATGTTGGTTATATTCGCTTGCGTGCCGCTTGGTTGTCCGTTTATATACACTGTTGCTTTATTTGTCTTTCTGTCAACGATAAATCCTACAAATGTCCAGTCAGTTGTAGGAACTGCTACAGTCGAAGTGGCAATATAATTTACACTGTTTTCGGCCATGTTTAAATTGATTGTTCCCCCAGCCAAAACGTCGAAATTGAAACCTTCGGAGCAACTGCCATCTCTTTTGCCAAAAATGTGTACTCTGCCCGCAGTTGAATCTGGTTTAATCCAAGCAAAACCTGAATAGTTTGAGGTGGAGTTAATTTCCAAAAGGTCGTTGTCATTAATTGTTACTGACTCTGTATTTGCAGAATTGAAATCTCTTGTGTTGCTGAATCTTCCAGAAGCTATTGTAGTTCCTGCTGTGACATTACCACTCAACCCATTTCCTGATGAATCAGTGGCGGAGTCGCCGGAATTTTCGTCCATTTTCCAGTAGCCAACTAAGCCACTTGATAAGAAGTTGCCTTGATCCTTCGACGAGCCCAGGGTTGCGGCAGATCCCTTGCTCGTTCCACGAGCTGCGTAATCTGCTTTAATCTGCGCCGCACTGCGGGCGTAGTTGTAGAATTTCAGCTCATCCAACGTTCCGTTGAAGTAATTTGTAGTCCCAGAGATTATTTTTCCGATACTGAGACTTGTTATATCAATCGGTGTGTCCATTACTATCGTGACATGATGCCACGTATTGGCGGATATGGGAGCGCTTACTTCTTTTAGTGATACATTGTCATAACGGGCTTCGCGCGAAATGGTGCCACCGAGTGTTAGGAATCGGTACGTGGTGGGTTGCGCCACAAAATAAAGTGTCGATAGCTCCCAGGCTTTCCCCGTATATGATGATCTTGTAATAGAAGCATACGATGCATCAGCGAAAACTATGCCCGCATCACCATCAGCACTTACCGCTTTAAGTGATGCAGTAGCTTTATATAGATGACCGCTTGTAGGTGCGGTTCCCGTAAACTGCGAAATCCAGGTCTGATCGGTGCTTACATCGTTCATGGCATGCGTGCCTCCAGCGCCACCAAGTCCTTCATCGTCCACTGTAGTGATAGTATTGCCTGCGGAAGGATTCCATCCTGTCGGTGGGCTTCCTGTTTCCATGTTCCCATTGGTAACCATTTCGTTGCCGACAGTCGTTTGTACTCCGTCAACATATGTCGTACCGGAAACGGTTCCGAAACCCGCCAGGAAGCCATTGCTGCTAATATATCGGTTGTTTCCGAGATTCATTACGAATTCATTTGTGGTTTTTGCCTTAATCCAATATGAAATCGTTTTAATGCCGGTCAAGTTATTCGTTCCACTAATATAACTACTCGACCCGTTAAACTGGATGCATTTTCCGGACACGCATTGGTCTTCGGATTGCCAGGTGGCGCCGGTGATGGTGCCGTCGTTGTTGTTGGCCATGCTGTCCTGCGCCGTGGTCCCGTACCCCTCATCAAACTTCCAATAAGAGACGGGGCCGAGTGATTTTTCTTCGGAGGCGAGTGAGCCAATCGAATAACTGGAGGCCGGGCTGCTAAAATCGCTGCCTGCAAAACCGTTTGCGGCCGAGGGGTTGCCGTAATACATATAAATATCCTGCAAACCGGCTATTAAAGTATCAAACTGAACATGGAGGGTGGTGGTGGCGGTGCCACAGCCGGAGACGATGTAGTAGTCAAGAAGCTGGCCGTTTTCTTTGGTAAAGCGGATATCACCGCAGTCTGCTTGGAACCTTGAAGTGTCGGAGGTGTCAACGTTGGCGATGGTGATATAGACGTTGGTTTCGGCGGTGGTATTGTTGGTGACGGGGATGCGGCGTCTAAAGGCCCAGGACTCGTCGAACCAGGCGGCCAGAGTGTCTTTTCCGCCAAAAAACAGCATCAAAGCTACAGCAATTATTATTGAAGACGACAACCCCAGCAAAATATATAACCTCTTTTTCCTGGTTTTCCTTAAAAATTCTCTAAATTTACTGATTTTGTTGATTATTTTTGTAATTTTCATTAGTTGCCGTTGGAATTATCAGATATTTTATTGCTTAAGTCTTCGACATCAATAACCCACCAGTTAAAGGTAGTATTGATGTTAAGGGATTGGCTAAACCCTGCGACAAAGAAACCTTCTCCTTTTGCTTTTACATAAAGCACATTGTTTAGGGTGGAAGAGGTTGGTGTTACATAAACAAGCGTCCTACTTGTAATCTTGGGGTTTTTAATGGTTATCTCTCTTGTTCCCGGGGGGATTACCGCTTCACCCGCTGTTGCGTTGGTTTGAGTTACGAGTCCGTCAAGAATGGAGGCTGAAGTTGTTGCAACGGAACCCGCAATCACCAGTTTATCAAAGTATGCGGAACCCGAGGCGTCGATATAGGCAACTTCAGAGCCGTCGAGGTTTTTGAGACTAAGGAGCCTTCCAAATCCTCCGTTTTCATTAACAGGGTCCGTCTCTATTACTTTTTCCTTGAGGGTCAGGCCGGAGGATTCGATGCGGCCTGCGACATATAAGTTTCCTTCAATTATTACGTCCCCGTTGGTGTCGATTCTCACTTTTCCGGCCATGATCTCAACCGGGGCCAGGGCCAGAGACTGGATGGATAGGGGAGCGGAGAGAGTATCTATAGAGTTGATAGTTAACCCCTGGTCGTTGATTGTTGATTGGATGATGAGGTCAGAGCCGACGGTTAGGGAAGAAGACACCGAAAGGGAGTTGACCGCTGCCTGATCGGTTACATAAAGATTATCAACAGCCAGCTCCTCAATATTTGCCGAATCGGTGGCGGTATTTATATTCCAAGTTGATGCTTGGGTAAGAATATTCTGGTCTTCCTCGACCTTTCTTAGCATTTCCTCGATTTCCTCCCTGGTTATCCCGGAGACCGTGGCGGTATTTGTTTCTCCGAAAAATCCGTTTCTGGCAACAATCTCATCGGCGTAGATTTTTCCTGCTATAATTTCGTTGGTTTTTATTTCTTCCGCTTCCAATGTGCCGCTAAAGGTTGCATTGCCTTCGGTGTCAATCGAGGCAACTTCCTCGCCTTGGGTATTTTCCACTGTTAATTCACCGAATCCGGAGTTGATATCTTCGTTGCCAATCTTTACTTTTACATCCGACTTGTCAGCAAGTGGAGAAATTGTTTCCGTTTGGATGGTGGGGGAAACAAGGCCGTTTGTTATCAGGAGATTATCGATGGTTCCCTGGAAGGCCAGGAAGGATTCGGTGGCGATTTCCTTACTATTAATGGCTCCGGCTTTAACGTTTCCGGCTACCAAATTGGCGAATGCGCCGAACTCCTCAACGACTATTTTGCTACCTTCCGAAATGGTTTGATACACTTTGTATATAGTTTCCGGAACCTCTTTTACTATTTCAAAGTCGGTTAGCGCCAGTGGTTTAGGTGCTCCAGCTTCGCCGCTTGCAACAAAGGGGGAATTTTCTACTTGGAAACCGGTTGATCCGGGGTCATCGTTGTAGTTTGACCACTGGGCGTAATCGAATCTGGGTGCGGTTAAGCGGTAAGAAATTGTGGTTGGTCGGCTTGAGTAAATCGAAAGTGTGTAGTTTCCCTCATCCACCTCGTACCAGGTTCTTGTGTTATCCGCGGGGGAAAGAAGCACAACCATTTTGCCGATGTTATTCTTAATGTCGGTTGTTCTGCTAAAGAGCCAAAGGTCGGAGCCTTCGGGTTCGGCTTTAAAGTCAATAACGGTTCTATACCCTACACCCGGAATATACTGCGAAGTGGTAATATTGCCGGTTGTTTCTTCCTTGACCCCCACCATGCCTGCCATATAGGTTGCGAATTTTTCTCCTCCTATCGAATAAACAGGGTCGACGGTTCCAACGTTAATTTTTCCGGTTCCGCCACCGACAGTTAGCATTGTTCCGCTTCCATCGATGGTTACATTTCCGTTATTGGCAATTGTAAATTTGGTTGTGCCGGAGGCAGAAGCGGTAAAGATATCTCTGCCGGTCATTGTTTGGTTGACCATGAGGGCAGCCATACCTACATTGTTGGCGTTTTGGATAAGCCAGCTAGAAACAGCCAGAGTGTTGGCGTTATTGACCGGGTCGGATGCAAGGCTTATTTGGACAGTACCTGGGCCGAAAGAGCTGGCGATGGTTCCGCTGTCAATATAGAGAGCTCCATCAACTTCCAAGTCCCCAACAATAACATCATCGGCGGTAGCTAGGCCATGGCCGGTTGTTGCTGTCCCAAAACGGGAATAGGCGAGATTGGCGGTGTTGCCAATCTGAAGACTTCCTGTGGTTGAGCGGATATCTCCCGCCACATCTAAGGTCTCTGTTGGGCTCGCCGTCCCGATGCCGACGTTGCCGGCACCGGCATCAGTTACCAAAGCATACTTATTGGTAATAGTGCCAGTTGTTGTAGGAGGAGCAACATATAAACCGTAAGCATTTGTTAAAACCGACCCCGAAGTTGATGAATTATCTACACGGAAGTAACCTGCGTAAGCACTTGTTACGTTTGCTGAAGCTGCTGCAGCAATTGTGGGAATTGCCGTCAATCCATAATAATTTCCCTGTGGACCGCCGCTTGTCGCCGCAAACACCGGTCGTACATCAAGTCCGTAAACACCACTTGCTGCGACAGAATTAACAGAGGGAATGATTTTACCCCCGAAACTTTGAGTAGTTCCAGTTAGTGCCGTATTTAAATAGATTCCATACTGGGTGGTTTCTGTAGGGGTACCCGCGATTTGAAGAGGTGCTATCGGGCTTGCCGTCCCGATGCCGACGTTGCCGGTTGATTTTTGTATAAACAATCTACCTCTATCAATGTTATAATCAACATCTCCACCACTTCCCCAAGCGTGGGTTAAATATAATGTGCTCGCCGAATCATCCAAATAAAGATACGCTTGAGTATTCTTTGTCCCATCAATTACACCAAACGAGTATCCAACCTTTTGTCCTGCTGTGACTGATCCAACTTGAACTCTTTGGTCAAAAGAATAAGCATTGAGCCCACTTGTCCAAGCTCCAAATGCACCACTTCCTGCTGTTTCTAATTTGACATTTGGTCCCGTCGTCCCGATGCCGACGTTGCCATTTTCAAAGATACCTGCATAATTATTAGTTCCGCCTGATGCAGAGAAATATCCTCCAACATTGGTTGATGATGTTCCTGTATGGGTATTGGTGGCATAGAGTCCGTAGGTAGTCTGAGTTGAGGTAGAGTTAGCTCCGGCGGTACTTAAAGACAGAACTTTTTGAGTATTGCCGGCCGCGGCTGTGCTATTGACAGATAAAGAAGCCAAAGTCCCTGAAGAGAGAGAAGTGCTGGAAGCGCTTAGTCCTGTTCCGGTTGTCAATGAATCCCAGGTCCAGGTAGTCGTATATGCTCCCATGGTTAAAGCCTGGTTGCCATTGGGATTGCCAATCTGATTCCAAAGGATGCCTCCGCCTGCACTACAAGTC
>Ga0315291_10002937_pt1 | contig 22107 bp, 18 predicted proteins | sample YL17G12_20_MG_FD_203070 | JGI IMG/M metagenome (GOLD analysis project Ga0315291, IMG submission 203070) | Sediment microbial communities from Yellowstone Lake, YNP, Wyoming, USA - YL17G12_20 | ecosystem: Environmental > Aquatic > Freshwater > Lake > Sediment | place: USA: Wyoming | collected... | reverse complement strand
CTGCGCCCTGTCCTATTCGCCCAAGGAATCCGCGACGCGTGAAGGCGTCGCGCCGGCCGTCTCTTGCGGCACGATCGGTCATGGTCTGGCCCTCGTGTCACTGTGGTCTAAAGAGGATCAAGTGGCATCGGCGTCTCGCCGGTGTGGCACAAGTGAGAGCTTCGCCATCAGTTTCACCACACCGGCGAGACGCCGGTGCCACTGTGCACGCGCTGAACAATCGCCGAGTATAGCGCGGCGGGCGTGGGAAGGCAAGCGATTCCCCGCGGGCCTCTGCCATATTCGCGGCCGTGGAAGGGCCCTCTCAGCATCCGCGCGGAAACAGGTTGGGCGATTCTGGCTGAGGGTGGCCGGCGTCGAGCAGAGCGAGCCCCCGGAATCCTGGGCCTGTGGGCTCGCTCCGCTCGACCACAGCCACCCTCTGATTACTGCGCTGAGTGAGGCTGGTTTCGCTGGCGGGAGGCCGTCGCGGCGTCTGCCGTTGAAGGTTGGCTAACCATTGGGGCCAGCCAATGCTGGACGAAATTGGGCCGGACCCAGCCGAAGTGCCCCCCGGGGTTGCCCGAGGCGAGCATCTCGAGGGTGTAGCTTTGCTGGATAAGATTCTGCTCATACAGCCGGCGCTCTTCGCCCTCGATTCCCTTGGGCACCGTGAACCCCCACGCCCCTGCGGCCACCGTGTGACGCCCTTCCATGGTTCCTACCAGGGTCATGGTCGCCATCAGGACTGGCACGTCGACCGGTGAGTAGTAATTGCGGATTCCCGACTCGGTGCGGCTCATGGCCAAGCGGAGATCATAGTCGGGCGCCAGCGTAGCCGCCAGCAGCATCACGCTGGTTACTCGGCGACCGGGCGGCAGGGCCTCCAGCGCCATCACCGCCATGCCCGCTCCCCCGGAGTACCCGATCACGTGCACCGGTCGTCCGGGATACAGGTCCTGATAGGCGACGATCTTGGCGGCGACGATGCGGGCCTCGCGCCGATTGCGTGTCAGCCCGCGAAGGTTGGAGATCAGCCGCCATTTGCCCTCGGTCCAGTCGTACATCTCGATGGCCAAGGGCACCTCGGCGCGGGCAAGGCCCACGGTGAGTTCGTGGTCGGTCGAGGTACACCCCATGATGCCGGGCAGCAGCAGCACGTAGCCGCGGTCCAGGCGTTCGAGAGAGGTCAATTCCTCGGGGTTGAGGTGCGCTCTGGGGAGACTGCAACACCCGCCGCTCAGACAGAATGCCGCCGAGAGCGCCATCACTGCGGCGAAGGGGCGCCAGTTGCCACCGCCATACGGCCCGGATTGCACGAGCAGCCCGCTAAGCGACGTGTCCGTGTGCATTTCGCCCGTGTGTTGTCGTGCGTGGAAAGGTGCGTCTGCCGCGGAGTCACGCGACGTGCGCGGAGAATCGGGCCGTGCGGTCCTCGCCAAACCAGGCTGAGGCCCTGCAAATTCAATTCGACCGGCGTTTTCACGACGCTGAGAGTATCGGGTTCAAGCGGTACGCGCGGAATAATCGCTACAGCCGATACAATCGCTAGAGATTCTCACCGGCGCGGAGGCCGCGACCCTGTGCTTTCAAGCGTTTAGCCGGTTAGTTTTCGGATGCCCGTAAGTGCTGTGCCCTCAAGCGTTTAGCGGGCGGGCTTGCCCGCCGTGCGGTTGCGGCTGCACCGCATGGGGCAGATCGTGCCGAAACGGCGGGGCGTCCCCGGCCGCCCGGACTTCCTTTTTCGGTTGCGGTGTCCTACAATGCGGCCTCATAAGAGCGTTGCCTGCAGGCGACGATGCTTGCGGGCATGTTTTGGGCACGGGTTTCTCAGACCTTGGGAGGAAGCCATGGATTCCCATCCCGCGCTGATCCGCACGCGGCTTTCCGCGATGATGTTCTTGGAGTTCTTCACCTGGGGGACGTGGGGAGTGGCCATCACCGGCTACGGCGCCCACTTGGGGTTCAGCGAGTCGGAACTCGGCTGGCTGGGGGCGGTCCCGGCCATCGGCGCCATCATTTCTCCGCTGTTTGTCGGGTTGATTGCGGACCGATTCTTCGCGGCGCAGCGGATGCTGTGCGTGCTGCACCTCCTGGGCGGGGCGTGTCTGATCGCGGCGGGATTCCAGAACAGATTCCTGCCCCTGATGATCTTGATGCTCTTGAACGGCTTGGCCTTCATGCCCACCATCGCCTTGGCCAACGCGGTGGCGTTTCGCCACATTCCCGACCCCGACAGGTTTCCGCGGATTGCCGTATTGGGAACCCTCGGTTGGATTGCCGCGATCCTGGGGGCCTCCGTCTTGCTGGGCGGAGAGGTGAAGCCGAACTTCCTGTTCTTGGGGGGCGGTGGGGGCCTGGTGCTGGCCCTCTACGCCCTGACGCTCCCCGACACGCCGCCCAAAGGCGCCGAAGCCGGCGCGGACGTGTTCGGCCTCAGCGCACTGAAGTTACTCAAGGAGCCGAGCTTCCTGATCTTCATCACCTGCGCGTTCCTGTTCAGCATTCCGGCCTGCGGCTACTTCTTCACGCTGATGGTGCCGATGCTGCGGCAGCGCGGCTATCCGGCCCCGCTGGCGCTGACGTCGCTGAACCAGTTCGCCGAAATTATCTTCATGTTCAGCATGCCCTGGTTCGTCTTCAAGCTGGGGCTGAAGCGGGTGCTCCTGATCGGCATGACCGCCTGGGCGGTCCGCTATCTCTGTTTTTCCCGACCCGAGTTCGCCTTGGCCTTGCTGGGCCTGGTCCTGCACGGCTTCTGCTACAGCTTCTTCTACGTCGGCGCGTACATGTACGTGAATCGTCGTGCGCCGGCCGAGCTGAAATCCAGCGCCCAAAGCCTGGTGGCGTTCCTGCTGGTGGGAGTGGGCTATCTCTTGGGAGCCAAGGGCGCCGGCTTCATGATGGGGCGGTTCCCCCCAGACCTGCCCACCATGCCGGCCGTCAACGCCGCCACTGGCCAGGGAATCCAGGAGGCGATGCTGCCCCGCTGGGACGACCCCCAGGCGGCCACCAGCGCGTGGCGCTATTTGGACCTCTCCGGGACGATCAAGGGGCTGTTCCAATCCCCAGAGGAGCGGGCCAAGCTGGACGAGAAGAACCTGGTGGGCTTGCTCGACCAACTCGACGCCGACCACAACGAGGCCATTTCTCCTGCGGAGATCGATGCCCTGCCGGACGCCGGCGTCAAGGTCGGTGGGCTGACCTACTCCAAGGGCGAGATCGCCAGGCAGTTCCAGGGGGTCCAGGAGAGTCTCGGCCTGAAGGACGGCGACCCTGTGGAACGCACGCAATGGCTCGTGGTCACCTTGAAACCCGACTTGCTGAAACAATTGGACACCAACGGCGACGCGAAGATCTCGCAGGCGGAAATCGAAGCCGTCAAGGATCCCGGCGTCTACGTGGACGGTTTTCTGTACGCCAGGGGCGACCTCAGGAAGACGTTCGATCGCGTGCACGACCGTCGCGGCTTGGAGGCCGGCGTCCCCCTGACGCGCCAACAGTGGCTGGCGGTTCAATCCACCAAATGGGGACCCATCTGGCTCTGGCCCTCGGTCGCCGAGTTTGTCATCCTGGCGGTCTTCGCCCTGACCTTCCGTGATAAGCCGGGCCAGCGGCCGGGATCGGCAGAGGGCTAAGCTCTTCCTGCGGATACGGCAGCAGCCGTGGCGGCTCGGCGTCGGCCAGCAGCAGCCAGATCTGCCGGTCTTGAAAATAGTCGAACAGCTCGCGATTCTCGGCCGTGTCCATCTCCCGGGCCCAAACGACCTTGGCCGCGTCGATATCGGCCGCGTTGTAGACCCATTCGTCGTTGATGGTCTGGAAATGCTCCGGGCCGTACCGCACGACCACCAGGTGCCGCCCCGAAAGGTGCTCGAGCTGGGCCAGCAGCCGTGGCCTGTACCGGGCGATCCCGGTCGGCTCGGCCAGCACGTAGTCGCGGACGGAGAGCCCGAAAACCAAGACGTACAGCAGTCCCAGTCCCCAGACGGCCGTCCGCCCGCAGGGCCTCCCCTTCCAGGTCCAGCAGCGTAGCCGGCGGATTCCTTCCACCACCAGCAGCAACAGCAGCGGCACGGCAGCCGCCAGATAGTGAGGCAAGAACCACGTTGTCACCAGCGAGCCGGCCACCGCCAGCGCCAGCGCAGCCAACACAAACCACGTCCAACGCCTTCGCAGTATCCAAGGCAGTCCCACCAGCGGAATCACCAACGTCGGCCGCAGCAGCAGATACCACGTGTAATCGACGATTCGCGGGCCTTTGTACTTCAGCAGACCGGACAAGGTCTGCTGCTGGCGATAGGCGAACATCTCGCCCTCGGTATGTGCCCATCGCTGCAACTCGTGGCGGTACGCCGGCTCCGGCCGAGGCGACTGACACAACAGCAGCGGCGCCACCGCGTAGGTCTCTTGGTGAACCTGGTAGGGCATGGTCAGCGGGTTGCCCGTGACCGCCGCGTTGTAGAACGCCATCGCCGCGCCGCCGGCCGCCAGTACGGCGCCCAGGGGAAGGACGACGCCGGCCAGCGCGGTTCGCAGGGGCGGTCGTCTGGTCCCCAGCAGCCAGAGGGTCAAGGCCAGGGCGGCCGGAATGCTGACCAGCAGCCCTTCATAAGGCCGGCTATTGGCCAGCGTCACCAGGCCCAGCCCCAGCATCACGGCGGCGGTGGGTTTGGCGTGTCGCACGATCCGCGGCAACGCCCCGTAGACCAGCGCTCCGCCGATCATGGCCACGTCGCCGCCCCAGAAGCTTTGGCCCCACGCGAGTTGGATGAAGACGTGGAACACGACCAGACCGCCCCCCAGCAACGCCCAGCGCGGCGGCACCCACCCGCCAAGCATCCAGCAGACGGCGGCGGCGGCCAGGCCGGTGCTCAGCCAGAGCCCGGCGGTCGGAGCGCCGGCGGCTACCTGTCCCAGCGCGAGAACCATGCCCTGCCCCGGTGGGTATTTCGAGGCGTACGTCGGCTGCTGGATGGTGTGGAAGCTCTCGAAATGCCGCCACATCGGATGGGTCGGGTTGGAGAGTCTCCCGTGGGCGAACGTGTCGGCGGCCAACAGGTAACTGAACGAGTCGTGACCGAAGGGCTGAGGCGGACGCATCCACGAGACCGCCATCCCAATCGCGGCGGCTGTGACGCCGACACCGGCCACCGCCAGCCAAGGGCGCCGTCCGAGTCGCGCAACTCGACGCACGGCCCGGGTGGCAGGGATAGCTAGTCTATTCCCGGCAGCTCGCAACCGCGGCAGCGGCGCAAACAGGCTCAGCACCAGGATCGCCGCGATCCCTGCTCTCTCAATCCAGTCGGTCATGGGAAGGTACTTTGATCGGGGAGGAAAAAGGGGACAGGTCCAATTTGTGCGCGGCCGGGCACCGACCGAAGGTTGGTCGCGGGCCGTTCCGGCAAATTGGTCCTGTCCCCTTTTTCCGGCTTGCGGCAGAGAACCTGGTACTGGCCGCCCAGCGGCAGCTTCACCAGCCGCCTCTCCAAGCCGCGGAGCCGGCGGAGAATCGCCGGAAAGAAAAAGAGGAAGTCCGTGCGTAAGACCTGGAAGCCGGCCTGCCGCAAGATTCGACGGGCCTGCCGCGGCGAGATCACGATGGCGTCGCGGTCGAAGGGCACACGGCTCATGACGTACCGCGTGCCGGGATTCCAGGGGTTGTTTTCCCAGAAGGCCAACAGCCCCTCAGGCCGCAACGCCGCGAAAACCCGCCGCAGCGAGTCGTCACGCTCCCGGATCGGGATATGGTGGAAGACGCCGTTGCAGAACGCCAAATCGACGTTGAAGAGTCCCAAGTCGCGGGGGAGGGTGGCTGGGGTCGAACGAAGTGAGCCCCCAGATCCGCAGGTTTCCGGGGGCTCGCTGGCGCTCGACCCCGGCCACCCCAAGTCGGACCATCCGAACCTGGGACTACTGACGTTCTCCTGGGGCTGAAAGGCCGCCAGCTTCAGGAACCTGGCGGGATAGTCCCTGTAGCGGGCGCGGGCTACTTCCAGCGATCTGTCGGAGACGTCCACCCCCCACAGAGACCGCGCGCGAAGATGCCGGAAGAAATACGGCGTGGCCGTGCCGGTGCCGCAACCGAAGTCGAGCACTTCCCGCGCCTCAAAGGCCAGGGCGTCCAGACAGTTGCCCAGGTGGATCAGGCGTCGCTCGGCGAAGTACTCCTTGTCTTCGCCGGTGGTCGCCAGCCCTTGATTGAGCTGGGCATCGTAGTCCGCGGCGGCCTCGTCGAAGGTCGTAGGGCTCATTTCCGGCTCAACCCTACGATGCTCAAGAAAAAGCTGAACAAGACGACTTGGCATCCCAAGGCGGTGGCCACCACGGCCGGGATCACCAGGCGCAGCGTCTCGCCGGGCTCGAGGGCTCCGAACCCCCTTCCCGCCCAGATACGAACTGCCAGAGCCGATCCCGCCAGTCCCCCCACAATCAGCGCAGCGCCGACTAACAGGCCCCATTCGAGCGTGACGCAACGGGAGAACCGCTGCAACCTGGCGTCGGGCGGCAACAGGCCCTCGCCGATCGCAAAGACCTTGCTCAACACCGCGAACAACACCGCCTGGAATCCGATCAGGATCGCCACGCAGGCGAACAGCAGGGTGTGGACGTCCAGCGTGAACGGCCCCAGGTTTCGGGGGCCGGGGAGCAGCCATGCCGAGACCACGCTGCCCGCCGCCATCAGGGCGCAGCCGGGATAGAGAAAAAGCCAGCGCGGGCTGTACATCAACAGGAAGCGCAGGTGCCGCCAGCCGTCGCGCCAAGTCCGCAGATGCGGCGGGCGCTGCCGCCCGTCCGGCGAGAGCGTAGTCGGCACCTCACCCAGCGAGAGGCCTTGCAGCGTGGCCTTGACCACCATCTCGCTGGCGAACTCCATGCCGGTGGTGCGGAGGTTCAGCCGCAGGATTGCCCTCCGGTTGAATCCCCGCAGCCCGCAGTGAAAATCGCCGCAAGGGCTGCCGAAGAACAGCCGTCCGAGTGCGGAGAGGATCGGATTGCCGAGGTAGCGGTGCAAGGCCGGCATCGCGCCCGGCTCGATACCGCCCTGGAACCGATTGCCCATCACCAGGTCGTGCCCTTCGCGGAGCTTCTCCAGGAAGCGAGGGATCTGGAGGAAGTCGTAGCTGCCGTCGGCGTCACCCATGATGACGTACCTGCCGCGGGCAGCCGAGATTCCGCCCAAAAGCGCACTGCCGTAACCTTTCTGCTCGACCTCGACGACCCGCGCCCCCAAGAGCCGGGCGATCTCTGCGGAACCGTCGGTGCTGCCGTTGTCGGCGACGACGACTTCGCCGCGAATCCCGTGCTCCCGCATCGCCTGCTGTGCCTTCTCGATACAACAGGCGAGGGTCTCGCCCTCGTCCAGGCAGGGCATCACCACGGAAAGCTCGAGGTCTCCGCCCGCGGCGCGTTCTTCCGCCCCCTGGCGGTCCAGCGTTGCCTTCAGTTGCAGGGCCATGCGTGTTCCTCTCCCTGGGGATGGAGGAGTTTTCCGGGGCCGGCGAGCCGGACCCATAGCCCCGCTCCGCGGCGCAAGAAAGTCTAGGTTACTATCGAGGAACGAGCTGTTCCCCTCGATGGACGGAGCGGCCGTTCTGAAGCGTCGCAACAACCTGTAGGAGGCGACTCCTGTCGCCGATAAGCCGTCCAGCCGGTGGTACGCCAATCGGCGTCTGGAGACGCCTCCTACAGGCCGAGAATTAGCCACGTTGTCCTGTTAGCTCCTTAGCCCAACACGGTAGCGTGGTTCGAGCTACACTTGGACGAGTTGCCCGGTTCGCCGTTGACGGGGACGCTCGGTCATGCCACAGAATTCCCGCTCCTCTGGCTACGCCCGCCTCACGCCCGGGCAGGCCCGCATGGTGCTGCTGGCACTGCTCCTTGTGACCGTTTTCTGTGTGGCGGTCACGCTCTCGCCGATGGCGCAGGGCCGGGTCGGCAAGCCGGAGTGCCGGGAAGGAGACGTGGTGCTCTATCGGGCGGAGGTCGATCGGATCCATGCCGGCCAGGGCTACTACCAGGCTGCGTCCGCGGAATTGCTGGCCCGCGGCTACACTACCCGGAGCGTCTTCAATTGGCGACTGCCGTTGCCGATCTGGCTGATCGGGCGAATGCCGGCCGTGGGGCTCGGTAAGGTCCTGCTGGGCCTGTTGGCGGCCGCCGTATTACTGACGGCCTATGAGGCCCTCGCCCGGGAAGGGAGCGTGTGGCGGGCCCTGGGGTGCAGCGTGCTCTTGACCGGTCCGCTGATGCTGTGTGTGCTGGGCGACATCTTTGTGATGCCGGTGATCTGGGCAGGCGTGCTCATTACCCTGTCCACCTGCGCCTACGGTCTGAATCGGCCGGCCTGGGGCACCGTCATCGGACTCTCCGCCGCCTTCTGCTGCGAACTGGCCCTGCCGTACTGCGCAGTCTGTGCCGCCATCGCCTGGCAGAATCGCCGGCGAGCGGAACTGGCCGCCTGGGCCATCGGGCTGGCGGCCTGGCTGGTGTACTTCGGGCTGCACTGGGTGCAAGTTGCCGAGCTGATCACGCCGGACGCCCGGGCACACAGCGACGGCTGGATCCAGTTCGGCGGCGCAAGCTTCGTCCTCTCCACGGTGCAGATGAACTCCTATCTGCTCCTGCTGCCCCAATGGGTCGCCGCCCTGTACTTTGCCGCGGCCATGTTCGGTTTCGCCGGCTGGCACACGCCGCTGGGGCAACGTGCGGGTCTGAGTGCCGCCCTGTTCGTCGCCGGGCTGGGCATCGTCGGTCAAGAGTTCAACCAGTATTGGGGCAGCCTGTTTGCCCCGCTGTTCTGTCTCGGCTTCGTCCAGTTTCCCCAATCGCTGCGGGATCTTTGGAAGGCGGCCGCAAATTCGGCAGCCGATTCAGGGAGATTCCAGGAAAAGCACCGAATTGGCTAATCTTCCCAATTTGACATTGGCGGATTGTGACATACGTTTCATTGTGGAGGTACGATGCGAGAGCATCGGCCTTCCACAGGCGGCCAAAAGGCCGTCACCCCGCAGGGGCCTTTTCTGCTGGAACACGTTCGTAGCGCTTGTCTATCCGGGAGACTCCTGCGGTTTTGAGGCCTGTAGCCTCTTCGTCCTCGACAAAGGTAAACCGGTCGTAAGGCCGGGACGCAAAGCCAAGGGCCGGTGGGGATTGACTCACCGGCAGCCTGGCTGCCAAAAGGATGAGACGGTTCGGGAGGCGACGACGCAGAGGCGCGTTTTTACCGAACTTGGGAGCCGGAAGGTGCTGTGCAGGCCGGCCCCGGTTGAACAAACCGGGGCGGTACCCGAAGGAACCCGAAAAGTTTTTCCGGTTGATCCCCGTTTGCGGGGATTCACGCTGGAATGGAGGAATTCCCATGAAGTTGCTTGCTCAGAAGATGCATCGTTTCCTCGTTTCAGAGGATGGACCCACCGCAGTCGAGTACGCGGTGATGCTGGCCTTGATCGTGATCGTCTGCCTGACGGCGATCAGCGCGATCGGCACGAGCACCAGCACGACGTTCAATACCGTGGCCACAACCCTGGGCGCCGTTGGCAGCTAACGCCATCTCGTTCCCGACGCCGGGCTTGACCCACAAGGTCGGGACACCTGCTGAGCCAAGACCGCAAAGCCCCCTCGGCACCCCAGGAGATTCGGCGCCGAGGGGGTGTTTTTTGACCTATACATGTAATAGAGAGTTGCGTTTCAGGGGAAAAAGGGGACAGGTCCAATTTGCCGGAACGGCCCGAAGGCGGGCACCATGCTTGCATGGTCGTCGCACAAATCGGACCTGTCCCCTTTTTACCGCAAGCCGGCTTACGAGGAGCTAGGTCATGTACCCGCTGATCCCTGGGGAAATGTTCCATGCCGCGGTGCAATTGGCGGTCTATTTCGTCACCGCCGCGGGGGCGTTGATCGGCCTGATGCTGACCGCTCGCCCCTGATCGAGTGGCACCGGCGGCTGGCCGGTGTGGCGAAACTTGTGGCATCGCTCTCACTCGTGACACACCGGCGAGACGCCGGTGCCACTACACCACACCGAACAACTAAACTCGCTCCGGAGAGGAATCAACGCTCATGTGGGATGCCCATGCGTTCTTCAGCGGCCTTGCGGCCAATTGGCACGTCTGGCTGATCACCGCCGTGCTGGTCGTAGCGGCGGTGATCGACGGCTGGAAACTGAAGGTCCCAAACTGGATTACTTTTCCGCTGGTCATCAGCGGATGGGCCTACAGTGGGGCCCTTTTCGGTTGGCCCGGACTGGGGTGGAGCCTGTTCGGCACGGCCGTGGGACTGGGCCTGTTATTGCCGGCCTATGCCATCGGCGGCATGGGAGCCGGAGACGTCAAACTGCTGGCCGGCGTGGGCGCCTGGGTCGGGGGAACGGTCACCTTCTACGCCTTCTGTTTCTCGGCCATCTTCGGCGGGGTGATCGCGCTGGCCATGGTCCTCTACGCCCGCACCTGGCGACAACACCGGCGTCAATTCTGGTCCATCCTCACGGAGATCATGGTCGTCCGGAGTCCAGACCAGTTGGCCGCGCTGGCCGCCGGCCGCAAGAGCTCGATGATGCTGCTTCCGTATGGGATTCCAATCGCCGTTGGGACGATCATCTACTTCATTTGGGCGGGAATGCTGCTATGAAAATGCCTACATTACCCAGAATCTACAGTCCGCGGCGTATGCAGTGTCACGGCTGGTCCAGGGGCGGGCGAATCGCGCCCAAAAATGGAGTGAAACTGGAGAGAGTTTGCCGGTTGTGCCGAATAGACCGACGAGGTGCTGCCGCCGTCGAGTTCGCCTTGGTCGCGCCGGTCTTCTTTCTGATGATCTTCGGGATGATCGAATTTGGACGGATGATAATGGTCCAGCAGGTGATCACGAACGGGTCCAGGGAGGGGGCACGGATTGCCGTCTTGGACGGCACGACCGGCGCCGAGGTGATCTCCGCCGTGAACAGCTACCTGGTGGGGGCACGTTTGTCCGGTGCAAACGTATCGGTCAATCCGGCTGAACCCAGTACGGCCGGTTATGGCGCGCCCGTTACCGTTACCGTCACCATCCCTTTTGGTCAAGTAAGCTGGCTTCCCTCGCCAATGTTTATAGGCGGAGGGACCGTGCTGACGGCAAGCAGCGTCATGCGCCGAGAGACAATGCAGTAGGGGTTAGTGGATAGTGGTTAGTGCATAGCGGACAGTGAGGAAGCGGGGTTGGGGCCCGCCAAGTCGCCGCTACCCACTATTCACTACCCACTATTCACTACCCACTATTTCGTGGGGGGAGTTTATGCGAGCCAGATCCATTGCCTTGCTCATCCTGGCGTTAGGGTGTGGCCTGGTGGCCTCCATTGGCATCACGCAGGTCATCGGCAATCGAGCCACCGAGCCGGCGGTCCCCACTGGGGATGGCACCCCGATTTTTGTGGTCCTGGAAGAGGTCCCTTTCGGAGAACGTCTGAGCGCGCAGGTCCTTCGCCTGGAAAACTGGCCCAAGGACAAGGTGCCCGGCGGGGCCCTTTCTCGTATCGAAGACATCGAAGGGCGTCGGCCCCGAACCAAGCTCTACGCCGGCGAGCCCGTCCTGGAAAACAAGCTCTTCCCCAAAGGGGCCAGCGAGCAGGGTTATAGCACGGTGATTCCCAAGGGGTATCGGGTGGTGGCGGTGAAGGTCGACAGGGTTAGCGGCTCCGGTCTAATCCTTCCCGGCGACCGCGTGGACGTGCTGGTCCACCTGATCCGGAATCCCGCCCGGGGGATCCTCAAGACCAGTACGCGGACGATCCTTCAGGACGTCAAGGTCTTCGCCGTCAACGACGTCGTGGAGACACAGGGCCAGGACGAGAAGAAGATCACCGCCCAGACCATCTCCCTGCTGGTCACACCCGAGCACGCCCAGTTGATCATGCTGGCCGAGGAGCTGGGGAAAATACGACTTACCATGCGCAGCCCTGAGGACAACGAAGTGGCCAAGGTGCTGGACACCACCCCCAGTGAACTGCTCGACGCCAGCACGGCCGAAAGCCCCCGCGACGAAGAGGCCCGGGCGGCCTCCGACGCGAATCAGTCGTCGGCAGGGGGGTCTGGTTTCCTGACGTTCCTCGACCAGTTACGGGCGAAGAGGGCCGGACAGGAGGATGCCGCGATCCCTCCGCGTCTCGTCCCAGGGCACACCGTGCACCGCATGCGGCTGGTCTCGGGATCTGAGGTCAAGGACGTCGTGCTCGAAAAAGAGGCAGGCCAGCCGGATTCGACCGGCGTCCAGTGGTGGAAGCTGAGCGAATCGACGCCGGTGTCCAATAGTATCCGGCCGGGCGGCGTGCCTGAGCCCGCTGAACCCGTGGCGAAAGGGAAGCAGGGACCTGCCGGAACGCCGGAGAAGCAGGACCCCGCCGGAAAGCAGGAGAACCAAGACCCTGCCGGGGCCGGGAAACGGCAACCGCAACCCCAGGAAGCAAACGACTAGCGACGGCGGCTGGCCGGGCCCCGTGGCGCGCGAGTCGATTCCGGCCCTATCGACCAAGGACGGTCGATTCCACGGAGGAACTTGTTCCGCTGATCTGATAGCGAAGATTGCTCTGAAGGAACTCAAGGATGATCAAGCATGCTCTGCGGCGGCTATTCTCGCCGCCCATGGTGGTTTCCGCGCTGTTGGCCGTGGCATCTCAGCCTGTGCTGCTGGGTGGAGAGCAACCGCAGCCACCGTCGATCAACTTCAAGGTCCAGCGCGCCAGCGAGCGTCTGGAGATGACGGTCAACACCAGCCGCATTCTCACGCTGGATCAGAAGATCTGGAAGGCGCAGGTCAACAACCGCGAGATCCTCGAGCAGACCCCGCTCTCGCCCACCCAGGTCCAGATCTTTGCCAAGCAGGCCGGCGTCACCCAGGTCAACCTGTTCAGTGAGGACAATCGGGTCTTCACGGTGGACGTGATCGTCTACGGCGACGCCCAGGAGCTGGCCGCGCTGCTGAAGGCGCAGTTCCCCCACGCCTCCTTGAAGGTGATTCCCGTGGCCAGCAACGTGCTGATCTCCGGTTACGTCGACCAGCCGGAGCACGCCGACCTGATCGCCCGGATCGCCGAAGAATTCTACCCCAAGGTCATCAACAACATGACCGTCAGCGGCGTGCAGCAGGTGCTGTTGCACGTCAAAGTGATGGAGGTTTCGCGAACTAAGCTGCGCAACGTGGGATTCGACTTTGCCCACATCTCCGGAAACAACTTCTTGGTGTCCGGTGTGAGCGGGTTGATCGGCGCGGTCGCGAGTCAAACGGGAGCCACGACGGGGGCGGCGCTTCCCAGCACCAGTGCCGGCGGTCCGAGCTTCCTGTTCAACGTGCTCGACGGCGGCAGCGCGTTCTTCGGGGTCCTGGAAGCGTTGCGCCAGGACAACCTCATGAAGGTCCTGGCCGAGCCTGCCCTGGTCACGGTCAGTGGCCGCCCGGCAAGCTTTCTCTCCGGCGGCGAAATCCCGATCCTGGTGCCCCAAAGCCTCGGAACCGTGTCGGTGGAGTATAAGCCTTTTGGCACCCAGTTGGACTTCGTGCCGATCGTGCTGGGCAACGGCCGGATCCGCCTGGAGGTCCGCCCCCGCGTCAGCGAAGTTGACTATTCCCACGGCGTGACTCTGGGTTCGATCACGGCGCCGGCCATGCGGACTCGGCAAGCGGAGACCGGGGTGGAGATGCAGGCCGGGCAGACCCTGGCGATCGCCGGGTTGGTCCAGAGCCGCGACGAGGCCGAGAACAAGGGCCTGCCCCTGGTCAGCGAGGTCCCCTACATAGGCGCCCTGTTCCGCAGGGTGCACCATCAACGCAACGAGGTCGAGCTGCTGATCTTGGTCACCCCCGAGCTGGTCGATGCCATGGACGCCGCCGAGGTCCCGCCCTGTGGGCCCGGCATGCGGACCACCGCCCCCAGCGACTTCGAGTTGTATCTCCAGGGCCATCTCGAGGTGCCCAACTGTTGCCCGCCGGGGTGCGATCAAGTTGCCCCGGGCCAAGGGGCCGCCGGCGCGATCATGCCCCAAGAGGGGATGATTCTTGAAGAACAGCAGCCGACGGCCGACGCGGCCAAGCCGGCAAAGTCGCGCAACCGATACACCCCCTCCAAGCCGCCAGGGCAGCCCGCAGATTCTCTTCCGGCCGGGCAGATGGCCGAGCAGGGGTTGATCGGCCCCGCCGGCTATGACGTACTACAATAGTATTGGTTTTCAACTATGAATTGTAGGAGGCGACTCCAGTCGCCGATTCCTGGGGGGAATTGGCCAACTGCCGACCGGCCCCAATCGGCGACTGGAGTCGCCTCCTACAATGCGTTTCTCCCGCAGGCCGTCCGGTGGTGTTGGCCTGCCGTCCAAAATGCCGCCCCTGGCAACCACTTCTATGAGCAACGTCCTCCGATTGGCCATCGTGGACCCCAACGACGCGGCGCGCGAATCGCTGAAGAACATGTTGTTGGGAATGGACATGATCTGGCTGGAGGCCGAGTGCTCCCGCTACGAGTTCTTCGCCGACGTCGTGGCCCAGACGAATCCCGACATCGGGTTGGTGGCCCTGGACGGCGACACGGAAAAGGGCCTGGAACTGGTCGGTCAACTCGGCGTCGCCTCGCCCAGTTGCGCCGTGCTGGTGGTCAGCTCGTCGAGTGACGGCAACCTGATCTTGCAGGCGATGCGGGCCGGGGCCAAGGAGTTCCTCACCCAACCCGTGCGGATCGAGGACTTGCTGGCCGCGTTGGGTCGCATCAGCCAGCGCCGCTTCGGGGGCAGCACGCGAACGTCCCGCGGAAGCCAGATCATCGCCGTGGCCGGCTCCGCCGGCGGAGTCGGCACCACCAGCCTGGCGGTCAACCTGGGTTGCGCCCTGGCCCAGGAACAACTGAGCTCCGTGGCCTTGGTCGATCTTGATCTCGCCCTGGGCGACGCCGACGTCTTCCTGGATACGATCGCCGACTATACCCTGGTCGACGTCGCGCAGAACGTCACCCGGCTGGACTTCAGCCTGCTGAAGCGGTCTTTGACCAAGCACGCCTCCGGCCTGCACCTGCTCCCCCGCCCCGTGCAATTGGAAGACGCCGCCCTGATCACCCGCGATAATCTCCAGCGGGTGATCGGGCTGTTGAAGGCCACCTTCACCCACCTGGTGCTCGACCTGTCCAAGGGCTTCACTCCCATCGACATGGTGGCGCTGGAAATGTCTGACCACATCCTCTTGGTGACCCAGCTCGACTTGCCCTGCCTGCGAAACGTGGTCCGCTTGATGATGTCGTTCGGCGAAATGGAAGGAGTTGCGGACAAGGTGAAGATCGTGGTCAACCGGGTGGGCCTGGGGAGTGGGCAGATCGCGCTGAAGAAGGCCGAGGAGACCATCGGCAAGGAGATCTTCTGGCAACTGCCCAACGACTACCGCACAATGGTCGAGGTCCGCAACAACGGGGTCTCTCTCCTGGATCACGCCCCCAAGGCGGCCATCACCCGGGCTGTGGTCACCCTGGCCGCGGTGCTCTGCGGCGAGGCAAGTTCCGATGCCTCCATCGCTACCGCCAAGAAATCCTCGCTGGGCCGACTCTTCCAGCTCTGGCCGAGCAAGAGCGGGAAGTAGCGGTGCTGCGTGCAGCGGGGGACCATTTCCGTTGGGGTCAGTGGGCGAATGGGGTGGCTTTCTGCCCTCTTCCAGAGGGAAAGGCGGTGGTGCTGGAGTTTGCCAGGCACCGGGTCCCAGGGCCTCGTTAGAATCGTCAGCACCGGTCTGCGGTACCTCCTGTGCAGCGGGTGCGCAAGTCCTCTTCCCGCCGCCTCTGTAAGCTATGTTTTCTTGGGCCCATCGGCAAGCGGGGCCGATCTGCCTGCTAAATGGCCTTGCGTGATTCCGGGAAAAAGGGGACAGGTCCAATTTGCCGGAACGGCCCGCGACCAACCTTCGGTCGGTGCCCGGCTTCGCACAAATTGGACCTGTCCCCTTTTTCCTCCCCGGCAGTTTGCGTGTAGCAACAGCTCCATGGCCAAGACAACGACTATTTCGCGTCCGGCGGACTCCAAACAGAGCAACTTCGAGGCTCTCAAGCAGCGGATCCACAGCAAGCTGGTGGACAAGCTCGACATGTCTCGGGTGGGGGAGCTCGAGGGCGACGTGCTGCGCCGTGAAATCCGCCTGGTCGTCGAGCACCTCTGCGACACCGAAGACACGCTGCTGAACCGCAGTGAGCGGGAACTGCTGATCACCGAGGTCCTCAACGAGACCTTCGGTCTGGGGCCGTTGGAGGCCCTGCTGAAGGACTCCACCATCAGCGACATCCTGATCAACGGCCCCAAGAACGTGTACGTGGAGCGCCGCGGGCGTATCGAAAAGACCACCGTCACGTTCCGCGACAACGATCACCTGATGCAGATCATCGACCGGATCATCTCCAAGGTGGGCCGCCGGGTGGACGAGACCTGCCCCATGGTCGACGCCCGCATGTTCGACGGCTCCCGCTTCAACGCCATCATTCCGCCGCTGGCCCTGGACGGGGCCTGCGTCTCCATTCGGCGTTTCGGGGCCAACCCGCTGAAGCTCGAAGACCTGTTGAACTACAAGGCCTTTACCCCGGAAATGGTGATGCTCTTGGAGGGCGCCATCAAGGCCCGGCTGAACATCATCATTGCCGGCGGGACGGGTTCGGGCAAGACGACCCTGCTGAACACGCTGTCCAGCTTCATTCCCAACACCGACCGCATTGTCACGATCGAGGACGCCGCCGAGCTGCAGTTGCAGCAGGACCACGTGGTGCGGCTGGAAACCCGGCCTCCGAACATCGAGGGCAAGGGAGCCATCACGGCCACCGACCTGGTGCGAAACGCCCTGCGCATGCGGCCGGATCGGATCATCATCGGCGAGTGCCGCGGCGCGGAAACCCTCGACATGTTGCAGGCGATGAACACCGGGCACGAGGGTTCGCTGACCACGATCCACGCCAACAGCCCCCGCGACGCCATCGCGCGGATGGAAACCATGATCATGATGACCGGCTTCGAGCTGCCGCTGAAAGCCATGCGGACCCAGATCGCCAGCGCAGTCGACCTGGTCGTGCAGGCCAACCGACTCCAGGGTGGCCCTCGCAAGATCACGCACATTGCGGAGATCGTGGGAATGGAGCAGGATACCATCGTCATGCAAGAGGTCTACAAGTACGAGCAACAAGGAATCGACGAGACGGGCCGGGCATACGGCCAGTTCACCGCAACCGGCATCCGGCCGACGTTCATGGGGCGATTGGAAGCGGCCGGCGTGCGGCTGCCCTCCAGCGCCTTCCGCCAGCGGGTGATGTTGGAGGATTGAGTGGTGAGTTTTCAGTTCTCAGTTCTCAGTTGTCAGTTGTCGGCGGTCCCTCATCAGTCACCCCGCAAGAACTGAGAACTGACAACTGAGGACTGACAACTGAGAACTGAGAACTGACAACTGAGGACTGAATTGTGAATCCATTTTTGATTGCCATTGCCGCGTTCGTGGGAGTGGCCGCTTTGGTGGGTGGCTTGGCGATGATCGTGCGCGGAAAGCCGGGCAACCGCATCGAAGATCGGTTGGATATGCTCACCGGTGCGGCCGCACCGGCCGCCAAGGGGGGGCTGCTTAAGCAGAGCACCGTCTTGGCCCGGCCGCTGGACAACGTCCCCAGTTTCTTCGAAGTGTTCCTGGAACGCTTCGGCAACGTCAGTCTGCTGTTCGAGCAGGCCGACACCTCGCTGACCGTCAGCAAGCTGCTGGTGATTTCGGCCGTTCTGGGCATCGCTGGCGTCGCCTTCGGAGCCGTGCTGGGAATCTACGTGGCCCTCCTGCCCGTGGTCGCCCTGTTCCTGGGATCGCTGCCGCTTTTGTGGGTGCTCTTCCGCCGCCGTCGCCGCCTGAAGGCCTTTGCCGCCCAACTACCCGATGCCCTGGAAATGCTCTCCCGCTCGCTGCGGGCCGGCCAAAGCCTGGGCTTCGGATTCAACATGGTTGGCGAAGAGATGAGTGCGCCGATCGGCAAGGAATTTGGGCGGGTGTTCGAAGAGCAGAACCTGGGCGTCCCCCTGGAAGAAACCCTCGAGTCACTGACCGACCGCATCCCCAACCTGGACCTGAAATTCTTCACTACCGCCGTGATCCTGCAACGTCAGACCGGCGGCGACTTGGCCGAAATCCTGGACAAGATCGGGGGGCTGATCCGCGACCGCTTCCGCATCTGGGGACAGGTCCAGGCACTGACCGGCGAAGGGCGCCTCTCGGGCGTAGTGCTTTTGGCGCTGCCGTTCGTGTTGTTCATGGCCGTTTACCAGCTCAACCCCGACTACCTGATGGTGCTCTTTACCGAGCCGATGGGCAAGAAGATGTTGGCCGGCGCGATCTTCATGCAGGTCCTGGGGGCACTGGTAATTCGCAAGATTGTCAACATCAAAGTCTGAGTCGTCAGTTCTCAGTTTTCAGTCTTCAGTTCGCAGCTCGTGACCGGCCATGACGGAAAACTGCGAACTGACAACTGAGAACTGCCAACTGCCAACTGCGAACTGCGAACCAAGATTGGGGTGAACTGTGATCTTTGCAGCCGACCTGATCAAGTTTGAGAGCCTCATCCCTCTGGCCGTCTTCGGCACCTTTGCCGCATTGACCTGGTGGGCCCTCGAGCTGGTGGCCGCCGGAAAGCCCCGCGAACTCGAACGACTCGATCAACTGAAGAAGCCCCGCCAACACCGACGTGGATCGGACGACATCCTCCTGAAGAAGACCGACTCGGTCACCAAGATGTTGCAACGGGCGACTCCCGCCCTGGCCAGACCACTCCAGCCCAAGGACGAAATGTCGCTGGGCAGACTGAAGACCAAGCTGGCCAACGCCGGCTTCCGCAGCGAGGCGGTCGGGAGTATCTTCCTGGGGCTGAAGTTCGCGGGACTGGTCACCGGATTGCTGTTGGGCGGCTCGCTGATCGTGAGCCTCAACGGCGTCAAACAGAACAGCCTGTTGACGACCGTGGGCGTGGCCGGTGTGCTGTTTTACCTGCCCGACCTGGCCGTCGGCCTGATCGGCCGAAGCCGCAAGCAAGCCATTTTCCTCGCCCTGCCCGACGCTTTGGACCTGATGGTGGTCTGCGTGGAGGCCGGGCTGGGGCTGGACCAGGCGATGCGGAAAGTCTCCGAAGAGATGAAGAAGACCTACCGGATCCTGGCCGAGGAGTTCGCGCTGTCCAACTTCCAACTGCAGATGGGCCGCCCCCGAAGCGAAGTCCTCCACGAGTTGGGCCTGCGGACCGGTGTCTCCGATCTCAGAAGCCTCTCCGGAGTGCTCATCCAGGCCGACAAGTTCGGCTCAAGCGTCGCCCAGGCGCTCCGCGTGCAAAGCGACTCGATGCGCACCCGACGGCGCCAAATGGCCGAGGAGAAGGCGGCCAAGACTGCGGTGAAGCTCATCTTCCCGCTGGTGCTGTTCATCTTCCCCGGCATCTTCGTAATCCTCGTCGGCCCCGCCGCCATTACCATGGCCCGCGATATGTTCCCGATGATGCAGGGAAGGTGAGCCGTAGCACACGCTTCCAGCCTGTGTCCGGAAAGACTATGCGGTGCCACGGCTGTATCAGCCGTGCTCCAGACTTCCACGTTGACCCCCGGTCACACGGCCGACACGGCCGTGGCACCCCGTAGGGATCATCGGGGCTAGACGGATCGGGCAGTAAGGCCGGAACTTCTCAGAGGCCGAAGGTTCTCGCTGCCGATATAGATCAAGGTGTGCTACGGGATGCGCGGACGCCCCGGCCGCCTTGTCAATTCCCCTACAGAGGGGATAAACCCAGCAAGGGGGGAACCTGAAATGATGGCTCGGCTTGTTCGCTTCGCAGTCCTCACCGTCGCCACGTTCGCATGTGTCGCACCAACCCGCGCCGAATGGCTTTGTGGCCTGATCGACGGCGCCAAGGAGTTCGGCCGCAGTGTGGTCCGCGACACCAAACGCCGCAACTGCTGGCCCGAACCGTTCGTGGCGCCCGACCGCTACGCGGTCCGAGCCCCGCTGGCCCTGATGGTCTCCAACGGCTGGAGACGCCAAAACCTCTTGGGAGACTACCACTTTGTCGACCAGGGCGGTGAGCTGACCGAGGCGGGCCGGATGAAGATCCGCTGGATCCTGACCGAGGCGCCTCTGCAACACCGGACCATCTACGTCCACAGCTCCGGCAACGCCGAACTGACCGCCACCCGCATCGACAATGTCCAGCGACTCGCCGCCCAATTGGTCCCCGAAGGCGAGTTGCCGCTGGTGCTCGAGACCGGCATCCCGGTCCAGGGTTGGTCCGCGGCGCGGGCCGACGTGATCGGGCGGAAGTTCGACGCCTCGACCCCCGAGCCGCGCCTGCCGGAAGCACCCTCCAGCGGAACGGAGACCAAGTAGACTGCACGGCGGGTCCGGGCCGGCCGAGCGATCCTCGCGGATCCACCTCTCTGGCCAGGCCCAATACCCTTGGATTCTGTCGCACGTCAAGGAGGATCAAGTGGCACCGGCGTCTCGCCGGTGTGACCGAAGTGATGGCCCCACCTTCACTTGCATCACACCGGTGAGACGCCGGTGCCACTGTGTCCAGGCTCGGTCAGCCCTTGATTCAATGCTATTGCGGTTAGCCTCTTGCCCGTATTCTCCCTAGTCTTCTTGTTTATTCAGACTTGCCAGTGAGTCGGCCGGCACGATCGTCAAAATCGCTAAATCCAGCCCAATCTCTCGATTCGGTTGCAGGACCGTCTGTCCGGAAGTCGATCAGTAGACTGACATCGTCTGATTGCGGCCCGTCGGCGGCGATGTGCGCCCGCGCATCCGCTCCGACGATCTGGTCGGTGGAGACACGGAGGTGCACTGTGGGGAAGGTATCACTTCGACGGTGGTTATGGGGACTAGCGGTAGGAACAGGCCTCGTTGCCGCCGGGCTGTCGGTGCGGGCCGCTGAGCGCCCCTTTCCCATGTCCCCCCAGCCGCAGGCATTAGCCGCGGCCGACAAGCCGGGGGCGGGCGGGTCGATCACGTCCTCGATCAAGGAGGGTCTGGGTAAGCTGGGCGAGGCGGTCATGCCCAAGCCCCGCGTTGAGCCCGCCGATGACCCCGTCTCCCTTGCCACCGAGGCAAAGCCTGGGGCTGAACTCCACGTGGCCGTGGCCCGCCTGTACGTGGAGTCGGGCAAGCCGACCGAGGCGGCCAAGCATTATCAAGAGGCTTTGCGACGCGAGCCGAACAACCTCCCGGCCTTGCTGGGCTACGCCCAACTGAAAGACCGGTTGGATGAGCCCGCCGAGGCGAGAAAACTCTACCTCCAGGCCGTCAAGGCCCATCCCAAGGAGGCCTCGGCGCATAACAACCTTGCCTTGTTCTACGCCGGGCGGGGGATGCTCAACGATTCGAGCGCTGCACTGGCCCGGGCGATCCAGTTGCAGCCGAAGAACCCGAAGTACCGAAACAATATGGCCCAATTGCTGGTCACGATGGGGCGGACCACCGAGGCGTTCGCCCACCTGAGCGCAGTGCACAGCCCGGCGGTCGCCCACTACAACCTGGGGTACCTGCTGAAGAAGCAAGGGCAGTCAGAGGCCGCCGCCGAACAATTCGCCATCGCCCTGCAGATGGATTCGTCGCTGGTTGCTGCCCGGCAGGGGCTCGAACGGCTGCAGGGTTTGTCGGCACGGCGGCAGCCGCCGGGCGACCCAGCCGGGTTGGGTAATTGGGTGAGCCGGCGTCCGGCGCGACCGCCCGGCAGTGTTCCGCTCCAAGGCTCTTCCGACGTCGGGCAGCGGCCGCCAACCGGCCAGTCTCCCCCTGTGTGGAATCCTGAACCTGGGGCCGTCGAGCCGCAGCCGGCCGAGGCTGCACCCTTGCCACCGAGCCTGATTCGCCTGCCGCCGACCTTAGGGGAGGAGGCCGCCACCACCGGGCCGCCTCCACCGCCAACGGACTCCTCCGGCCGGCGACCGACCCCTGCCGCGCCAATTCCTCCCCGGACACAAGAAGGCCCGGCGATCGAGTCTCTGCCACCCGTCAACTGACCACGGGCTTGCCACGGTGAATCTGCCGGGTGCCAGGGGCAGCTTGTCTGCCCCTGATGCGGCAGTGGCGGACCAACGCTTCGCGTCGGTGCCCGCCGCCACTGCACCTAAGTGGAAA
>Ga0315291_10002936_pt1 | contig 22107 bp, 16 predicted proteins | sample YL17G12_20_MG_FD_203070 | JGI IMG/M metagenome (GOLD analysis project Ga0315291, IMG submission 203070) | Sediment microbial communities from Yellowstone Lake, YNP, Wyoming, USA - YL17G12_20 | ecosystem: Environmental > Aquatic > Freshwater > Lake > Sediment | place: USA: Wyoming | collected... | reverse complement strand
CCAGAGGAACCCCCAGAGGAACCCCCAGAGGAACCCCCACGCCGACCACCCGCAGCCCCTCTCCGAGCATCACATGCGGATCGGCATCTGCTGCTACCCCACGGCGGGAGGGAGCGGCGTGGTGGCCACCGAGCTGGGCAAGCACCTCGCCGAGCGCGGGCACTCGGTGGCCTTCATCAGCTACGCGAGCCCCCTGCGCCTGCGCGAGCTGCCGCCCCGGATCTGCTACCACGAGGTGGATCAGGAAAGCCATCCTCTCCTGCGGCAGTTTCCCCACAGCCTCACCCTCACGGCGAAGATGGTCGAGGTCGCCCGCACGCACAAGCTGCAGATCCTCCACGTTCACTACGCCATCCCCTTTGCCGCGGCGGCGATCCTCGCCGCGCAGATCGCCCCCGAGCTCGGATTGAAGGTCGTCACGACGCTGCACGGAACGGACATCACCCTCGTGGGCGGAAGCCCGTCGTTCAAGCCCGTCACGGAGTTCTCCATCGACAAGTCCGACGCCGTCACGGCGGTCTCGCGCTTCCTGCGCGAGGAGACCCTCCGCCAGCTCTCCGTGAAGAAGGACATCGACGTCGTCTACAACTTCATCGACCCCGACAGGCACGACGCGCGCGTGCCCCGCTGCATCCCCGACAAGAATTCCGAGCGCCAGGTCACCCTCATGCACATCTCGAACTTCCGTCCGCTCAAGCGCCTGGAGGACGTCGTGCAGATCTTCCGCAGGGTGCGCGAGAAAATGGACGCCCGGCTCGTTCTGGTGGGCGACGGTCCCGAGTACGGAAACACCCGGGCACTCGTCGGGAAGCTGGGCCTGGAGGATGCCGTCAGGTTCGTGGGAGTGGTGGACGAGGTCGCCCCCATTCTGAAGGCCGCCGACCTGCTGCTGCTTCCCAGCGAGACCGAGAGCTTCGGCCTGGTGGCGCTGGAGGCCATGGCGAGCGGGGTCCCCGTGGTGGCGACCGACGTGGGAGGCCTGCCCGAGGTCGTGGAGCACGGGGTGAGCGGGTATCTCGCGCCTGTCGGCGACGTCGATGCCATGGCGCGCTACAGCCTCGAAATCCTGGGCGACTGCGCGGGGGCGAAGAAGTTCGCCCGGGCGGCGCGTGCCCGCGCAGTGGACGCCTTCGACTACAACACGATCGTCCCGCAGTACGAAGCCATCTACGAGAGGGTGCTGGGGCAGGGCGGTCGTTGACCCCCCGCGTGCGGGAGGAACGGGTCTCGGAGAGCTGAGGCCCCTCGGTTAGTTGAGGGTCCTGGGCTTCGCCACCTGGGAGATGTAGCTCGACTCGAGGCCCTGGATCTGCTTCACGGTGGAAAGGAACTTCTCCGCCTCGCCCTTGTTGGCGTACGGCCCGATGCGGACGCGGAAGTAGGTCTCCTTGCCGGCGGTGTACGAGAAAACCCTGCCCGCCAGGCCCTTGCCGTCCAGGAGGGTGGCAAGCTCCTCAGCCTTTGTCTGGCTCTTGTAGGAGCCGGTCTGGATCCAGTACTCGGGTCCGGTCCGGCCCGCGGCCTTCGGCGCGGCGGTCTTCGCGGACGTCGTTTTCTGCGCAGGGACCGCGGGTCGTGCGGCCACGGGGCTCTTCGACGCCGGGGAAGCGGTCGGGGGAGTGGTCTGCACGCCCGGGGGGGGCGTGATCGACTTGGGCGTCGACGGTGTCTCGTCGCCGATCACGAAGTGCATTGTCTCGGTGCCGCCCGAAGGTGGGGCCTCCCGGGAGTACTCGTAGAGCTGCGTGCCGGGATCCGAGAGCGGGCTCACTGTGCCGGGGGCGGCTGCGAGGGTCGTGGGCTTCTGCCTGAGCAGGAGCACCCCGACCACGAGCACGACGACGACGAAAACGCTCACGGAGAGCACGACCCAGAAGATCTTCTGCCTGTCCATCACCCTTCCCCGCCCTTCATCCGCCGCAGGATCCATTCGACGCGGCGCTCCAGGGAACGCGCAGTCCCCCCGTTTCGCACAGTATAAGTATCGACCGCCGGGTCATTCAATTGAGCGCCGACGTCCCCTTGCGAGGATATGCGCGCCAACGCCCCGCGGACGGTGATTCCGTCCCGGCGCACAGCCCGGCACAGTCGCAGGAAAAGCGGCGCTGTCACGCAGACCACCGCGCCGCAGAGGGAATGCAGGCCCATTCTGTGGAGAACGGCGGCGTTGACCAGCACGTCACCCGGATTGTCCCGAATGAACTCCTTCACCCGCTCGACCATGGCGGGATGCAGGATCGCCTCCAGGCGCGCGAGGGCCCGCCGGTCGCCGAAGACGAGCCGGCCCAGGGCGCGCCTGTCCACGCTCCCGTCGGGCCGCAGGACAGAGGGGCCGAAGGCTGCCGCGACCTCCGCCGCTTTGTCGGCCAAAGCCTCGTGGCCCAGCGCGTCGACGTCGACCACGCGGTAGCCTCGGGCCGCGAACAGCCGGGCGACCATGTCCTTGCCCGCGCAATACCTCCCGGTGAGCCCCACGACCATGCCGACCGATCCTTCCGGCGAGCCTTCCTAGTGGAAGGCACCCCAGCTGTCCCCGATCTCGCACTGCACCTTCAGCGGGATCGCGTGCTCGGTCACCTTCTCCATGACCTCGCGGACGATACCCGCGACCGCCTCGGCCTCCTCGCGCGGGGATTCGAGGATGATCTCGTCGTGCACCTGCAGGAGGATGCGCGAGGAGAGTCCCTCGCGCTTCAGCCTGTTGAACAGGGCGATCATCGCGAGCTTCACGAGGTCGGCTGCGGTCCCCTGGATGGGCGAGTTGACGGCGACCCTCTCAGCCGCGGTCTTCTCCGTCCTGTTCTGGCTGCGGATAGCGTTCACCTTCCGCCGCCTGCCCAGGAGGGTCTGGACGTACCCCGTCTCCTCGGCGCGGCGGATCGTCTCCTTCAGGAAGCGGTCGACCCCTTCGTAGCGCTGGAAGTAGGTGCGGATGAACCGCTCCGCCTCCGCCTTGCCGATCTTCAGTCCCTGGGAGAGCCCGTAGGCCGTCTGCCCGTAGATGACGCCGAAGTTGATCGTCTTTCCCACCCGGCGCTGCTCGGGGGTGACCTCGCCTTCGGCCACCCCGAAGATGAGGGAGGCGGTCTGCCGGTGGATGTCCCGCCCCTCGCGGAACGCCTCGACCAGGATCGGGTCCTTGGAGAGGTAGGCCATGACGGCGAGCTCGATCTGCGCGTAGTCGGCGCTCACGAAGCGCATGCCCGCAGCGGGCACGAACGCGGAGCGGATCCGCCTGCCCTCCTCCTCCCTGACGGGGATGTTCTGGAGGTTGGGGTCCTTGCTCGAGAGGCGACCCGTCGCCGTCCCGGTCTGCACGTAGTGCGTGTGCAGGCGCCCGGTCCGCTCGTTCACCAGGAGGGGAAGGGCGTCCACGTAGGTCGACTTCAGTTTCGAGAGCTTGCGGTGGGCGAGGATCTTCTCGGGCACCGGGTCCTGCGCAGCCAGCACCTCCAGCACGTCCATGTCCGTGGAGAAACCGGTCTTCGTCTTCTTGACCGGCGTGAGCTTGCGCCAGGTGAAGAGGATCTCCTGCAGCTGCTTCGTCGAGGCGATGTTGAACTTCCTGCCGCACAGGAGGTAGATCTCCTCCTCGATCCGGGCGAGGTCCCTCTCCATTTCCCGGCTGTATGCGGCAAGTTCAGGCGAGAGGATGCGGATGCCCGCCAGCTCCATCTCCGCGAGCACCTCGATGAGGGGCATCTCCACGGAGGCGAAAAGCGGCGCGAGGCCCTGGTCCCTCAGCTCAGCCTCGAGTGCACGGTACAGGCGCAGGGTCAGGTCCGCGTCCTCCCCCGAGTAGTCCGTGACCTGCTGGATGGGGAGGTCGGCGAGGGTCTGCCCTTTGGGAACCAGCTCGGAGTAGGCCGTCGTGCGGTAGCCCAGGCGGGTCTCGGCCATCCAGTCCAGGCCGTAGGAGCCCTGATCGCTGTCGAGCACCCAGGCGGCCACCATGGTGTCGAAGTGGAGGTTCGCGGGCTTCACCCCCCAGCGCCGCATGACCTTGTAGTCGTACTTCGCGTTCTGGGCGACGATCCGCATCGCGGGATCCTCGAGCAGCCCCGCGAGGCGCTGCTTCACCGCCGGCTCGGGAATGCACGCCACCCCCGCCGCCCGGATGGGGATGTAGCAGGCCTTCCCCTCCTCCAGGGAGAGAGAGAAGCCCAGCGGCGTCGCGCGCATCTCATCTGTGCCGTCCGTCTCGGTGTCGAATGCAAAGATCCCCGCTGCCCGGGCGCGCCGCAGCCAGGCGTCCAGCTCGGCGAGATCAGTGACCGTCGTGTAGGTGCCCGCCGCCGTGCTGGCCATGGTCGAGACAGCGGGCGCCGAGGCTGCCGTCGCCGCCTCGGCCTGCCCCCGCAGCTCGGCGACGAGACTCTTCATGCCCTCGCGAGCGAAAAGGGGAACGGCAGCCTCGGCGCGAAACCCGTCGAAGAGCAGTGCGCCCACGTCCGGCATGCCCGGCACCGCCCGGTCCAGGACCACGAGCTCCCTGCTCAGCAGTGCGGAGTCCCTGCCTTCGGCCAGCTTCCTCCTCACGCCTTCAGGGGCGACCTCGTCCAGCCGGGCGTAGATCTCGTTGACGCTCCCGTACTGGGAGAGCAGCTTCCGTGCCGTCTTCTCGCCGATGCCGGACACGCCCGGCACGTTGTCGGAGGCGTCGCCCGTCAGGGCGAGGAAATCGACGATCTGCTCGGGGTACACGCCGCGCAGTTCGAAGACCTTCTCGCGGGAGTACTCAGCGATGTCCGTGGTTCCCCGCTCCTGCGCGAGCAGGCGCACGTTGCCCCCGATGAGCTGGAGGATGTCCTTGTCCCCCGAGAAGATCCAGCACGGCCGCTTGGTCGCCCGGCACTGCTCGGCCAGTGTGGCGATCAGGTCGTCGGCCTCGAAGCCGTCGGCCCGCAGGCAGGTCACGCCGAGGGCCGCGAGGATCTCCTCGATCACCGGCACCTGCGCGTGCAGGTCGGCGGGCGCCTTTTCCCGAGTGGCCTTGTACGCGGGGTAGCGCTCGTGGCGGAAGGTCGGCACCCGCGAGTCCATGGCGACGGCGAGGTACCCGGGGGCCCGCTCGCGCACGAGCTGGAAAAGCGTGCGGAAGAACACGAAAACTGAGGAGGAGTTTCTGCCCTGCGGATTGAGCAGGGGTTTTTTCAGGAAGGCGAAGTATCCCCGATAGACGATGCTGTACCCGTCGATCAGGCAGAGCGCGTGGCTCATGTCGTGATGTCGACGAGACTCGGCACGACCTCCGCGTAGGGCGACAGACGGGGCCAGGCCCGCAGCGACCCGATTTCCTCGCGCAGCGCCTCCATCCGCTCCTTCAGCATCGCCCTGTTGCGCGCATTGCGCTCGATCACCTGGGCGCCCATCCTCTCGAGGGTGAGCGCGAGGGGCGGGATCGTCTGCTCAGGCTTGGGATACGCGGCCTGGTAGAGGTCCTCCAGCGGCGCGATCACCTTCTTCAGGGTGAAGATCTCGGCGATGACGGCCTGCTCGAGCTCGACGTGCACGAGGAGCTTCTCGGCGTCCCCGTCCGCGATGTCCTGTTCCTGCCGCTCGAGGATCGCGAGGTAGGACTGGAACCTCTCACGCTGGCGCAGGAGCATCTCCCGCAGCCTCTTCACGATCGACGCGTTCTGCCCGGATGCACTCACGGCCCTCCCCCTCCCTACCCAGCGATGTTCACGCCCGTCGCCGGCGCGGCCTGCCCCTCCAGCCCCTTCTTCGTGGAGATCTCGTCCCATGCATCCCGAAGGTCGATGAGGAGCTTCTTCACCTCGACCAGGGATGCCGGGTCCTTCTTGAGGTTGCCCTCCAGCAGCTGGCGGTTCATGAAGGTGTAGATGCTGAAGAGGTTCTTCGCGAGCGTTCCGCCCCTTTCGAAATCCAGCGAGGCCATGAGCTCCGAAAGGATATCCTGAGCGGCCACGAGGTGGCCGTTGATCGCGTCGTAGCGGCGGTGGCCCTCGGCGAACAGGTCGAGGGCGAGGTTGACGTGGCGGATCGCCCCGTCGTACAGCATGACGATGAGCCGGATCTGGTTCGCCGTCTTGATCTGGATCTCCCTGTAGGTCTGAACGGGGTCGTTGCCATTCACGGCTGTCCCAGCCTCCTCTCGCTTACCGCGCGTGCTCGACCAGCGTCGATACCGGCACGATCTCGTAGCCCAGGCGGGCGAGCTCGTTCACGACGAGGTCGAGTTTCTGGAACAGGTAGTCGTCCCTGTTCCCCTCTCCCACCCCGATCTGCACCGGGATGATCGATCCTGGCTTCTTCTCGGCGATGAGCTTCTCCACGAGGTCGGCGGCGCCGACGTAGATCCCCTTCGCCTCGTTGGACTCGGTGCGCGCCACCCAGTCGGAGGTGTCCAGGTCGCGCCCCGCGTAGAGGTAGTTCATCTCGGCCGCCGCGGAGATGATCTGGGAGTTCACGATGTAGTACGGGGCGTGCCACAGCAGCGACAGCTCGCGTCCCGTGGCGGCGAAGTAATCCTCCTCGTTGCGCGCGAGCCCCGCCTTGACGAACTCGGCGTCGACTGTGAACCGCGAATCGGTCATGTTGAAGTTCGCGTGGAAAGCGGAGCCCACCTCGTGGCCCGAGTCGGCGATCTCGCGCACCGCGCCGGGGCTGCGGCGGATGAACTCGCCGTTCACGAAGAACGTGCAGCGCAGGCCGTAGGTCGACAGGGTGTTGAGCACCTCCGTGAGCCCCTCCACAGAGTCGATCGCATTGAAGACGAGGCTCACCTCCCTGCGGCGGATGCGCGAGCCGTGGGCGACGTTGCCGAAGTCCACGGGTTCGTCGGCGGCGGGGAACGCCTCGTAGGCCGCCGATTCGGCGGGGAACAGCGGCGTCGTGCCGTAGCCCTTCGCATCGCGCACGAAAAGGAGGTTCTCGTAGCTGCCGCGCGTGGAGGGCTCGAGGTACACGCGGTAGCTCTCGGAGGCCAGGCTCTTCTGCCGAACGGAGAACGACGGGATGGGCGACCAGGCGCCCGAGGCCTCATCAAGGATGAAGGTGCGGTCCTGCCCCTTCGCCTCGACGGCCGGCAGGCCCCCTGCCTGCGCGTCGGCCGCGTGCCCGTAGTCTCCCGGCTGCGACAGGGCGACGAGGGTCCTCTTCGCCTCGGAAACGGACCAGCGCTCGATGAAGGAGGCGCCGGCGATCAGCAGTTCGCTGCCCGCAAGCCACAGCGCGTGCAGGGGCGAGGGGTGCTGCACCCTTCCCCTGTCCTGCCACGCGGGGTAGTCCTTCAGGACCACCTCCTTCTCGCCCAGCAGCGCGATGGTGGATTCGTCAGGGGACAGGACGATGTCGCGCACGCCCTCGTCGGCGGTCTTCGTGAAGCCCGCGAACCTGCCCTGCGCGTCGCCCGCCATTCGGTAGATGGCCGAGCCCCGCCTGCCCGCCGAGCGGGTCTGGCAGAGCATCGTCACGACGTTGCCGGCAGACCAGACCACCTTCCGCACCGTTGTGTCGCGCGGCAGGGAGAGGTGGGGCAGCGCGATGGGTTCGCTCGAATCGCCTGGTGCGAGGTAGACAAGAACCACGTTCCGCCCGCCCTTGTCCAGGAGCAGGGACCTGCCGTCCGGGGAGACCCAGAACCTGTCGAAGTTGGAGTCGAAGGCGAAGGGGACCTTGCCCGCGATCCTGCCGATCGCGAGAGCGCCCGCGTACAGCGCCCGGGTGAAAAGCTCGCTCGGATCGATGGCGTACACGACGGACCCCGAGACGTAGGACAGGCCGCGCTCACCGGCCCACCGTGCGCTCGCGATCCGCCCCTCGCCGATCCTGCGCAGGTTCTCCGCGAGCACCCGGCCCTCGCGCAGCTGGGCGAGGGAGAAATAGTACAGGGAGGCTGACTTGCTGTAGACGATGTACCGCGAGTCCGGCGACCAACTCGCCGGCAGCTCCTGCAGCGAGACCTCAACCCGGTCAGCGACGACGGTCTCCTGCCCCGTCGCGACCTCCAGCAGCGCCAGGTCGCCGTGCGCGGAGGAACGGGGCCGCACGAACAGCAGGTACTTCCCGTCGGGAGAGGTCCGTATCGGGGCGATCCTGCCGGTCTGCACCTGGCTGCCCCCCACGAAGGAGGGGAACTGGGCCAGGGGCGCCAGGCCGCCGAAACCCGCATCGGAGCGAAACACGCCGAAGCGGTTCTGGACCTGCAGAACCTCCCCCTCCTGGAGCAGGAGGATCTCCTCGGGGAAGAAGGTGAGCTGGCGAATGCTCTTCGTCCGCACGTCCGCGAGGAAGAGCGTGTCGTAGGCCCCGAAGTCGGGACAGCGCGCGCTCGCGGTGAACAGAAGCCTGTCCGCGGGCGACAGGTCCAGCCCGGAGAATGAGACCTGGCCGGCGCCGGCCGAGGCCGCGACGAGAGAGATAAAAAGGAGAAGTAGTGGTTTCCTCAAGGGCCGCACCTCATCTTTTCCTGCTACATGCAATGTTCGGCACCGGGACGACTAAAGATTCACTGAAAAAGGTACACCTTCTTGACCCCCCTCGACGAGGGGTGCTACAGTCCGGCCATGAAAGTCCTCATCACGGGGGGGGCCGGGTTCATCGGGTCCCATGTCGCCGACGCCTTTCTCGCTGCCGGGCATGAGGTGGTGATCGTCGACGACCTCAGCTCGGGGTCCCCGTCGAACGTTCCCTCCCGGGCGCGGCTGCACATCATGGACATCTGTTCCCCCCAGCTCGAAAAGGTGTTCCAGATCGAGAAACCCGATGTCGTCGACCACCACGCCGCCCAGATCAGCGTGACCGTCTCGGCGCGCGACCCCCAGCTGGACGCCCGGATCAACGGCCTGGGCCTGCTGAATGTGCTGGAGTGCTGCCGCACGCACTCGGTGAAGAAGGTGATCTTCATCTCTTCGGGAGGCGCGATCTACGGGGAGGCGAAGGTCGAGAAGGTTCCCGAGGACTACCCCGCGACGCCGATGTCTCCGTACGCCATCCACAAGCAGCTGGGGGAGGCGTACCTGCGGTTCTACGCCGCCGCGCACGGCCTCGCATACACCACGCTGCGCTACGCGAATGTCTATGGCCCCCGGCAGAATCCCGACGGCGAGGCGGGGGTGGTGGCGATCTTCATCTCGAAGCTGCTGAAGGGTGAGGTCCCCGTCATCAACGCGTATCCCGAGGATCCCGACGGCATGTCGCGCGACTACGTGTACGTCGAAGACGTCGCCCGGGCGAACATCCTCGCCCTCGAGCGGGCCACGGGCGAGGCGGTGAACATCGCGACCTCCCGTGCGGTGAAGACCCGGGAGCTCCTGGCCGCGGTCTCGCGCATCATGGGCAGGGAGCTGCGCTACACCAGGGGCGAGGCGCGCCCGGGCGACCTGCGCAGGAGCTGCCTGGACAACGGCAAGGCGGCGAGGGTCCTGGGCTGGAAGCCGTCGCGCGACCTCGAGGCGGGGCTCGAGAAGACCGTCGCCTCCTTCAGCTCCCATGCCTGACGCAAGCCAGTCGCAGATCGGCATCCTGCCCTGCCCGGGCGGGATGGCCTTCGCGCAGAAGATCTACGGCCACCTCGAGTCGATCACGAAGGACAAGTTCGAGGAGCGCATCCGCTCGCTCAGCCGGGCCTACGAGCTGCCCCGCACCGAGATCATCCGCCAGATGAACCTCACCAGCGACATGATGCCCTCCTCGGTCGACTTCGACGAGCCGGTCGATGAGCATCGCAGGCGCACCTATCTCGTTCCAGCCAAGTATACCCGGTTCCCCAACGGCGAGTTCAAGACCGAGATCCTCTCGTCGGTGCGCAACACGGACGTGTACATTGTGCAGGATGTCGCAAACCGCTACCCGCTGCAGTTCCACAAGAACGATATGCCGCGGATGCTCTCGGTGAACGATCACATCTTCTGCCTTCTGGTCACGGTGGATGCGGCGCTGCAGGCCGGAGCGCTACAGGTGACGGTGGTGCTGCCGACTTTCCCATATGCACGCCAGCACAAAAAAAAGGGGCGAGAGAGCCTTTCGGCGGCGAGGCTCGGGCAGATCCTAGAATCACTCGGGGTGGTTCGCATCATCACCCTCGACATCCATTCCAAGGAGATCGAGAATAGCTTCAACCACCTTCGCCTGGAAAACCTGCATGGGGCCTACCAGATCATCAAGGTGCTCGCCACCGTGGTCGACCTCAAGGACGAGAACCTCGTGATCGTCGCCCCGGACACCGGGGCGGTTGATAGGAGCAAGTTCTATGCCTCCATTCTGGGGCGATCCCTCGCGATGCTCTACAAGGAGCGGGATTACTCCCGGGTGGCGCAGAGCGCTGACAAGGGCAATATCACGGACATGAAGCTGCTGGGATCAGTGGCCGGAAAGACCGCGTTGCTGAGCGACGACATGCTGGGAACCGGCGGAACGCTGATCAAGGCGCTGCGCGTGCTCAAGGATGCCGGCGCGCGGGAGAACATCTGCGCCGTGAGCCTTCCCTTCTTCACGACCTCTGAGACCGTGGATGCATTCCAAAAAGCCTACGACGAGGGGCTATTCCACCGCATCATCGGGACCAACGCGGTGCACCACGACGAGAGCCTTCTCAGCCGCGAATGGTACCTCAGTGCGGATGTGTCGAACCTGTTCGCCCGCATCATCTACAGGCTCCACCACAACAGGAGCCTCGGATCGCTGCTTGACGACAGGAGCGTGATCAAGGATCTCTTGAAGAGGTCTTGAGCATGAGGTCGAGCTCCTTCTCCATGCTGGAGAGAAGCTCTTCGAGGGAGCGGAGGCGTCCGAGGTAATCCTCCCCCCTCCTATTGGGGGCCTGCGCGACGCCGCCCAGCGTCTCGTCGATGAGAGTGGGGATGTCCTCTCCCTGGCCGAACTCGTAGCCGCAATGGGGGCAGAACTGGAAGCTCTGGTCCACGTTCTTGCCGCAGAAGAGGCAGGTCTTCAGCTCCTCCATGTCCCCAAGTATATGCGCGGCCATGGGGGGTTGCAAGGAAAAACGCGCCCGCCTCCGCGTCGCGCGGGCTCTCGCCTCCGGCTCGCCCTGGGCTCTCGCAGCGTGCTGCGCACGCTGCTGCCCTACTTCAGCTTCAGGATGTCCTCGATCGCGGCCAGAAGCTCGTCGATGTCGCTCATCTGCAGATCGCCCATGTGCGCGATGCGGAAGGTCTGCTCCTTCAGCTTCCCGTAGCCGTTGGACAGGTTGAGGTTGCGCTTGCCCAGCTCCTTGTTGAGCTCGGCCACCGAGATCCCCCGCGTATTCTTGATGCACGTGACCGTCGTGGAGGCGTCCTGCTCCGCGGGGTACAGCGCGAAGTGCTTCTTCGCCCAGTCCTGCACCCTCCTCGCCATGGCGTCGTGCCGCTTGAACCTGTTGTCGAGGCCCTCGCGGGCGATGCGGTCCATCTGCAGGTCCAGAGCGAACATGTGCGAGATGCTCATCGTCGAGGGGTACTGGAAGTTCTTCTCGCGGATGAACTGCAGCAGCTGCAGCAGATCGAAGTAGTAGCCGCGGTTCTTCACGCCCTCGGCCCTCTTCTCGGCCTTCGGCGAGAAGGTCGCGAGGCTGAGCCCGGGAGGGAGGCCGAGGCACTTCTGGCTGGAGGTCACCATGACGTCGATGCCGAGGGAATCGACCTCGATCTTCACGCCTGCGAACGAGGAGACCGCGTCGACGCACCACACGACGTCGGGATACTTGCGGAATACGGGGGCGAGCTTGGCGAGATGGTTCATGACGCCCGTGGAGGTTTCACTGTGCGTCACGGTGGCGCAGTCGTACTGTCCCGTGGACAGGCGCCTGTCGATCATTTCGGAGGTGATGCCCGTCCCCCACTCCACCTCGTGCTTGTCTGCAGGCACTCCGTTGCCCTGCGCGATCTCGTACCAGCGGTTGCCGAACGTGCCGACCGAGAAAACGACCGCCTTCTTCGCCGTGCAGCAGCGGATGGCGCCCTCCATCAGGCCGCTGCCCGACGACGCCGAGAACAGGATGGGGTTGGCGGTGAAGGCGAGCTTCTGGACCTTCTCGGTCACGCGCTTCTGCAGCTCGGTATAGTCCCCGCTCCTGTGACCGATCATGGGCGTCGCCATGGCCTTGAGCACCTCGGGATGGACCTCGGTGGGTCCGGGGATGAAAAGCTTCTTGTGCGCCATTCCGTACCTCTCTGAAACGATCAGGGTTGCATAATCATACATGGCATGAAAAAAGAGTCAAGGCGGGGTTTCGTGAATGTTTTCGCGATGAGGTTCCTCGGCTTCGGCCGGAAGCTCCGATCCCGTGAAAAGGCGGAACTGCTCCCGGGCCTGCGCGATGAGCATCTCCTTCCCGAAAACGACCCCGCACCCCGCCCTGCGCGCCCTGTCGAGGAAAGCGGTCACGGGCGGCGCATAGACCAGCTCGTAGACCACCTCGCGTCCGGTGAACTGGTAGCCGGGAAACGGGTCGATGTCGGCTCCTGGTTCCATGCCCGCGCTGGAGGCCTGCACGATGAGGTCCGAATACCCGCGGGCAAGCCGCGGCGCCTCCTCGTCGAGAGGGGCTGTCCTGACGGGAAAGAGCCGCGCAAGCTCTCGCGCGCGGCCCTCGGTCCGGTTGAGCAGGAGCACATCCGCGCCGCTGGCAAGAAGAGCGTGGAGCACCGCCCTCGAAGCCCCCCCCGCGCCGATGACGGTGGCGCGGAGGCCGCGCGGAATCTTGCCCCCGAACGCCGAGCGAAGCGGCGAGAGGAACCCCTCGACGTCGGTATTCGTCCCCGCCCATCCACCGCGCTTCGCCGGCGCCCCGGGTTCGGCTCCCTCTTTAGTCCGCGTCATGGTGTTGCAGGCTCCCAGCGCCTCCACGAGCGCGTCCTGCCGGGCCAGCAGCGGCAGAACAGCCTCCTTGAGAGGGACGGTGACCGAGAGACCACGGATGCCGAGCGAGTCTGCGACGAGCCCGAAGGCGGCGAGATCGTCCACGAGAAAGGGCAGGTACACGGCGTTCATGCCCAGAGCGGCGAAACCCCTGTTGTGGATCAGCGGCGAGAGGGAGTGCATGACAGGGTTGCCGATCACGCCGTAGATTGCGGTATCCGGGTCGATGCGGGAGAAACGGTAGACCGACTCGAGGGTCCGAGGGTCGGCCTGCCCGGGCGCGGCGCTTTCCCCAGGGGCCGAGGAGTAGCAGATGAGCGATCCGAACCTCGATGCGAGGACCCGGGTCGCAAAGCCGCAGTCGCCCATGCCGAGGAGGACCTTCTCGACGCCGGAGAGCTCCTCGCTTGCGACGAGCAGCCGCGCGAGATCGGCCGCTCCCCTCGTCATGACGGCTGCCTTGGGCAGCTCGCGAAGGCTCCGCGCAGTGCGCCTCACCCGGGCGGCGAGATCGGAGGGCACGCCTGAAAAATCGTGCATCGACCTGATGATCCGCCCGCCCGCAGCCTCGACGAGCGGCTCGAGTCCGGCAGCCTCCAGGTCGTCCTCGAGATCGACGAACGAGAATCCGCCCCCGGCGACCCTCCGCAGCAGCGCCACCCTCTGCTCCTCGCTGCCGGCAAAGCGCCCTCCGTCTCTGGCGCGCCGGACGGTGAGAATGACGGGAAGGCCGGCCAACCCGGGGAATCGCGCTGCCGCGGCAGCCTCGCCTGCCGTGAGGAAGTCCGCTCTCAGTTCGAGAAGCGCGACGGAGGGACGGTATTCCTCGACCAGGCGGAGGTCCGCCTCGAGGGTCTGTCCTGTGAGGCAGAGGCACAGGCGCGAGCCGGCGCTCAATAGTCGCTCCTGTAGACGTAGATGTCGGAAAGGGAGTCGGCCTCGAACACCAGCCTCACCCTCACCGGGTACCGCGCTCCCCCGATGTCGAAATAGAGGGAATCCCCCGCGGATATGAGGGCGCGGGTTGAGGCCCGCGCGACCTGCTCCCGGCTCATGCCGTGGGAGAGACCGAGCACTCCCCGCTCGAACCGGCGGTCGAAGCGCACCTGCCAGACCCTGCTGCGGAACCAGAATATGTAATGGTAGTCGTCGTAGAAGAACACCACGTTGTCCTCGCTCTCCGCCGTGCCGCGAAAGGGAAAGATCTCCCGCGGCGGGCCGAAGGCCTGGAGAGCGGCGGACGGATCCATTCCGATCAGGGGCAGCGGATCGAAGTCCTCCGCGCGGGTGAAGGCGCCCTCGACGTCGCGGGTGCTTTCCGCGCCGAAGAGGCCGCCAGCGCAGAGGACGCTGAAAACCGCGAGGAGGGAGACCAGAAGGAGGGTCCTGTGAGCCATCGCAGCGGTGAGGGTAGGCGTTTTCCCGCGCGCGGGCAAGGGGGATAGGGCTCCCGCCTCCGCGTGTGCCCCAGGGCGGCAGCAGGTCCGAAGGACCTGCGGGAGCCTTCGCACACGCTGGCTTCCCACGACAGGTGGAAACCTGTAGATTCCCCCCCATGATCGCAACCGTCGTCAACGCCCTCGCCGTCCTGCTGGGGTCTCTGCTGGGACTCCTCCTGCACGGGAGGATCCGTGAGTCCTTCAAGGCCATCGTGTTCATCGGCGCGGGGCTCACCACGATCGTGATCGGCGTGCAGATGGCGCTGGCGGGTTCGCGGATCGTGCTCCTCGCCCTGTCGCTGATCATCGGCGGCATCCTCGGCGAATGGTGGAGGATCGAGGATGGGATCCTCGCACTGGGCGGCGCGCTCAGGAAGACCTTCGCGAAGCAGGAGACCGGAAAAAACTTCGCCTACGGATTCCTCGATGCGTCGGTGCTGTTCTGCGTGGGGGCCATGACCCTGATCGGCTCGTTCAAGGCGGGTGCCGAGGGGGATTACTCGCTCATCCTCACGAAATCCGTGCTGGACGGCTTCATGGCCATCGTGCTCACGGCAGCCATGGGCGTCGGCGTGGCCTTTTCCGCGATCCCCATCCTCGTCTACCAGGGCGGGCTCACGCTCGCGGCGGTCTGGCTGAAGCCGCTCGTGAGCGAGTCGCTGCTGAAGGAGCTGACGGGGGTCGGAGGAGCGCTCGTGCTCATGATCGGGATCAACCTGCTGGGCCTGGCGAAGCTGAAGACGGCGAACTTCCTGCCGGCCCTCCTGCTCATCGTGGGCTTTGTCTCCCTGCTGAGCCTATTCCCCTCTATCCCCATTTGACGAGGCCGGGCAGGAACGGGTGAACGAGCGCCCGATGCTTCGGGAGGATGCGCACCGTATATCCCTGCCTGCCCGTGCGGTCGCAGGGCACCTCGGCCGAGTACATGGTGGTCTCTCCCTCCTTGCCGGAGGGGCTCATGTCCATGCGTCGAGGCTCGCCGATCTCACCCCGCGAGGATAGGGGCCCGTAGAACAGCTCAACGGCGACCTCGTTCGCCGAGAGCCCCGCAAGGAAGACCTTCGCGACCGCCGGGATCTTCTCGCCGATCTTGAGGATCGGGACCGAGGGTGAGCTGAGCCCGTCGATGCGCAGAGCGGGCCAGGCCTTCCTGAGCTTTTCGAAGTAGGCGGCCATGTCCCTGCACAGCGCGCAGTTCTTCTCGCGCATCGAGCGCTCGTTCTCCATCGCGCGCGCGTAGAACCGCTCGTTGTACTCCAGGAGCATCCGCGTGCTGCTGTAGTTCTTCCCCACCTCCCGCATGGATGACTTCATCCTCCTGATCCACTCGCGCGGCAGGCCGTCCATTCCCCTGCTGTAGAACAGAGGGATGATCTCGCGTTCCAGCAGGTCGTACAGGGCCTTGCCCTCCACCTCATCTTGGAGAACGTGATCGTCGTACTCCTCCCCTCTGCCGATCGCCCAGCCGATGCCGGCTGAGTACGCCTCGGCCCACCACCCGTCGAGGATCGAAACGTTGAGCACGCCGTTGATCGCGGCCTTCATGCCGCTCGTGCCGCTCGCCTCCAGCGGCCTGCGGGGCGTGTTGAGCCAGAGGTCGCTACCGGATACGAGGTATCGCGAAATCGTCATGTCGTAGTCCTCGAGGAACACGATCCGGCTGGCCACCCGCGGATCGCCAGAGAAGTGGACGAGCTTCTTGATGATCTCCTTGCCCGCCAGATCGTGCGGGTGCGCCTTGCCCGCGAAGATCATCTGAATGGGCCGATCGTTGTCCGTCAAGAGACGGATGAGCCTCTCTGGATCGGAGAGAAGCAGATCGGCCCGCTTGTAGGTCGCGAACCGCCGGGCAAAGCTGATCGTGAGGGCGTACGGCGAGAGGGCGTTCGCCCCGCGGTTGAGCTCCGAGTTGATGACCCCGCGCCGTTCCAGCTGCTGCTGCAGGCGCATGCGGGCGAATGCCACCATCCGCTCCCGCCGCCGTTCATGCGTGCGCCACAACTCCTCGTCGGACACCCTGTCGATCCTGTCCCAGATCGCGAGGTTGGTCGGCTGGTCATTGAAGGCGGGGCCGAGGTACCTGTCCAGGAGATCGACCATGTCGTGCGTGATCCACGAGCGCGGATGCACGCCGTTGGTGATGTGCGTGATGGGAACCTCGGCGAGCGGGAGCGACGGCCAGATCCGCCGCCACATCTCGCGCGAGACCTCGCCGTGCAGCCGGCTCACGCCGTTGGCGAACGCCGAGAGGCGCAGGGCGAGAACCGTGAGGCAGAACTCCTCCCCGTCGTTCTGAGGATCCTCCCGGCCCAGGCCGAGGAACTCCTTCCACGGCACTCCGAGCTCGGCGGCGAGCCCGTGGAAATACTTCTCCATCAGCCCGGGCGAGAATCGCTCGTTGCCCGCGGGAACCGGGGTGTGGGTTGTGAAAACGTTCGTGGACCAGACCGCGTGCAGCGCCTCCGCCCAGCTGAGCTTCTTCTCGCGCATGCAGGCGCGGATGCGCTCGATGCCGAGGAACGCCGAGTGGCCCTCGTTCATGTGGGCCACGGCGACGCTGATGCCCAGCGCCGAGAGCGCGAGGATCCCGCCGATGCCGAGGAGGATCTCCTGCTGGATGCGGGTCTCCCTGTCCCCGCCGTACAGCTGGGCGGTGATCAGCCTCTTCTCGGGCGGGTTCTCCTCGATGTTCGTGTCCAGGAGGTACAGCGAGTTCTTTCCGACTTTCACCTCCCAGACCCGGGCGGTCACGGGAACCCCGGCGAGGTCGACCTGCACGCTGACCGGCTTGTCCTTCGCGTCGAGGCACGGGTTCACCGGCATGTTGTACCAGTCGTTTTCGGGGTAGGACTCCTGCTGGAAGCCATCCATGTTCAGGTACTGCTGGAAGTAGCCCTGTCGGTACAGGAGGCCGACTCCTACGAGGGGCAGCCCGAGATCCGAAGAGGTCTTCAGGTGGTCGCCCGAGAGCACGCCCAGCCCTCCAGAGTACACAGGCAGCGCCACGTCCAGGCCGTATTCCATGGAAAAGTAGGCGATCACGCGCTCGCTGGGGCCCTTGTACCAGCGCTCGGCGCTCAGGTAGCGCTTGAATGCCGCGTACACGGCGTCCATGGCCGCGAGGAAAGAGTCGTCGCGAGCCGTCTGCTCGAGCTTTTCCTGCGAGACAAGGCCGAGCATCCGCACGGGGTTCTGCCGGGAGGCGAGCCAGGCCTCGTAGTCCAGGCGCATGAACAGCGTGATCGCGTTGTAGTTCCAGCTGATCCAAAGATTGCGCGCGATCTCCTCGAGGGGCTTCAGCCTATCGGGGATATTCGGCTTGATGGTGAAGGTGAGAAGTCCCATGCGCCCCTCCTGACAGGCGGATGGTAGATCAAATGCCGCCCGCTGTCCACGGATGCAACAGATATCGACACGCGCCGCTCAATCATAGTAAATTGCTCAAGCTTAGGAGGCCATCCCATGACGTTCTCCTGGTCCCTTTTCATCGATCTCGGTCTGATCTCCTTCGCTCTTCTGATCGCGACGTTCCTGCGGGCGAAGGTGCCCTTTTTCCAGAAATACCTCATCCCGAACGCTCTGACGGCGGGATTCATCCTGCTGCCGTTCTACAACTTCCTCGCGCCGCTGCTCGGGCTGGGCCGCGGGGGCCTGGAGAACCTCGTTTTCCACCTCCTCAACCTGTCCTTCATCGCCATGAGCCTCAAGGAAGGCTCGATGAAGGGATCGGGAAAACGGATCTTCGCGACCGCGGTCAGCATCGTGTCGCAGTACACGATACAGGTCTTCATCGGCCTCGGCATCACCGCGCTGTTCATCGCCACGCTGATGCCGAAGCTGTTCATCAACTTCGGGTTCTTTCTTGCCCTCGGCTACGGCCTGGGGCCTGGACAGTCCTTCGCGATCGGAAAGTCCTGGGAATCAGCGGGCTTCGAGAACGCGGGAAACCTGGGCCTCATCTTCGCCGCCATGGGGTACATCTGGGCCTGCATCGGCGGCATCTACCTCATCAACTACGGCAGGCGCAAGGGCTGGATCGACAAGAAGGTCGTCGATGTGCTCAACGCCAAGGGCCTGCGCACCGGCATCTACGGCAGGAACGAGACCCCTCCCGTCGGCTCCCTGCAGAAGACGGACACCGAGGCGATCGACTCCCTTTCCTACAACCTCGTGCTTGTGCTGGGCGTCTACCTCCTCGCCTTCCTGCTGCTGAAGGCGATCACATACCCGCTGGGCCTGGCGGGGAACATGGGCAGGCAGCTCTCGGAAAGCCTCTGGGGCATCTCCTTCATCTTCGCCGCCATGGTCGGGATGCTCGTGAAGAAGGTGATGAAGCTCCTGTCGATCGACTACACGATGGACGAGGGCAGCCTCAACAGGGTCGCCGGCGCCTCCGTGGACCTCATGGTGACGGCCGCCGTGGCCACGATCACGATCACGGTTGTCGCCCAGTACTGGCTGCCGCTGGTCGTCGTGGGAATCGTGGGAGGGGTCATCACGACGGTCACCTGCCTGTGGACCGCATCCCGGCTCTTCGATCAGGACCGGTTCGGCCGTGCGATCCTCCTGTACGGCAACATGACGGGGACCCTTTCCTCGGGCCTCGCTCTCCTGCGCGTGATCGACCCCGAGTTCAAGACCCCCGTCGCGAGCGACTACATTTTCTCGAACGGCATCACGTTCGTGCTTGCGATCCCGATGATCCTCCTCATCAACCTCCCGATCCAGTGGTACGCGACCGGCAACATCGTCTACCTGTGGCTGACGATCGGCGGGTTCGGCCTCTACCTCGTCTTCTCGGTCGTGGCGTACGTGCTGCTGGCGGGGAAGAAGAGCTTTGCGAAGTTCACAAAGATCTGGTACAAGCCGTAGGGGGCGGGCAGCGGCAGGGCTCGGCAAGGCGGGGGCGCGTGAGCATTTTCAAGTCCTACGACATCCGGGGCGCCTACGGAACGGACTGGGATGAGGCAGCGGTTCATGCGATCGGCCGGCACCTGCCGGCCATCCTTGGGGCGCGCCAGATCGCGGTGGGCCGCGACGTGCGCCTCTCCTCCGAGGAGATCTTCGCTGCCCTCTCGCGTGGAATCGTGGAGGCCGGCTGCGATGTCGTGGATGTCGGCCTGTGCGACACCCCCGCCGTGTACTTCGCCACCGCGTTCTACGGGCTGGACGGCGGGGTCATGATCACCGCTTCCCACAACCCCCCGCGGGACAACGGCCTGAAGGTGTCGGGGCCAGGTTCGGTGCCGGTGGGCTACGAGACGGGGCTCGCGAGGCTCCAGACGCTCGCTGCCGGCCCGCTCTCTGCCCCAGCTGCCCGGCCGGGTGCGATCCGCGAGCTGGACATCCGCAGGGACTACGTCGCCCACCTCGCCCGATTCCGCGCCGACGTGTCCGGCCTCAAAGTGGTGATCGACTGCTCCAACGGGATGGCGGGCATCTATCTCCACGACGCCCTGGAGGGCACGGGCGGGCATTTCACGCTGATGTTCGAGCAGCCCGACGGCCGGTTCCCCAATCACCCCCCCAACCCGCTGGTCGAGGAGAACCTCTCGGCGCTGAAGGCCCGCGTCGCGGCCGAGAAGGCTGACCTGGGGATATGCTTCGACGGGGACGCCGACCGAGTGATGTTCGTCGACGAGACCGGACGGTTCGTCTCTCCCGATCTTCTGATCGGGCTCATCGGCACGTACTACTTCCGGCTGCATCCCGAACGGCTCGCCGGCGCATCGAAGGCCGTCACCTACGACGTTCGCTCCTCGCGCGGAGTGGTGGAGTTTCTGCGGTCCCTCGGGGCCGAGCCGGTGATCTGCAGGGTCGGGCACTCGCACGCGAAGAAGCTGCTGCGGGAGACCAAGGGCATCTTCGGCGGCGAGCTGGCGGGGCACTACTACTTCCGCGAGAACTACTGCTGCGACTCCGGGATGATCGCCGCGATGATCGTCCTGGAGGCCCTGGCGGCGGACGGACGGCGCTTCTCGGAGCTGATGGCGGGTATCAGCGGGTACTTCTTCTCGGGGGAGATGAACTTCACGGTCCCCAACGGCGGCTGGATCATCGAGAGGGTGAGGCGGGACTACCCGGACGGGACGCTCACCGACATCGACGGCATCAGGATCGATTTCCCGAGCTGGTGGTTCAACCTCCGCACCTCCAATACGGAGCCCCTCCTCCGCCTGGTCGTCGAAGCCGGGACGAAAGAGGGGCTCGAGGCTCGAAAGGCCGAGCTGGTTGAAAAGATCCTCCGCTGCTCGAAGCGGCTCTCCCCTACTGAGGAGGAATGACCAGCTGCCACCCGGGGTGGATCAGGTCGGGGTTCTGGATCAGCTTGCGGTTTCTCCTCCAGATCTTCGGCCACAGGTACGGGTCGCCATAGATGTCGGGATACTCGGAGATGCGCCACAGGCAGTCTCGCCTCTCGGGGATCAGGCGCACCGTGTAGACGCCCTTCACCGCGTAGGACTTGTAGATCTCGATGTAGCGCAGCGCCTCGTTGAAGTAGTCCTGGGCCTTCTCGTAGTTGCCCTGCGCCTTCTCGCGGATGCCCAGCGTCCACAGCTCCTTGGCCTGCTTGAGGAGGTTCTCGGAGGATTCGTCGGCCATCACGACGGTGGCTCCCGCGGCGGGAAGGAGCATCGACTGCCCCCCGGGATTGGCATCCCGCTCCTCCTGCTCCATCCTCTCGATCTCCTTCAGGAAGTCCTCATCCGACCAGTTCTGAGGCTCGATGACCGTTCCGTCCTCCGTGACGACCGTGAGCTTCGAGGCCTCCTGGAGGGCCTTCATGACGTCGACCATGAGCGCCTCGGCCTTCTGCTTCTCCTCGGCCTGGCGGTTCTCCTTCTTCTCGCGGGCGATGCGCAGCGTGTCCCTGGCGGCTTCGCGCGCGGCGCCGAAGTATTCCTCGGCGGGATCGAGCGCGTAGCCCTGGTACGCGTCGATGCCCTTGAGGTACAGGCCGGTCACCTTCTCTTTCTGCCCGGGAGCGTACGCGTAGGCTCCGGAATCCTCGGCCTCCTTCATGTACTGCTCGGTCTCCCGCTTGAGCTGCCTGACCCAGTTCAGCCTGGTCTCGAGCCTGCTGGAGAGGTCCGTCATGTCCCGCAGCGCCTTGTATGCGGCCGCGCGGGCGTCGGCATACGAGCCCTGCGCGTACAGGTCCTGCGAATCGGCGATGCCGGCGGCGGCTGATTCATAGTCGGTTGGAAGGAACTTGTCCGCCTCCATCGAGAGCAGCTTCCGCTTCGCGGCCTCCATCCTCTTGGCGAGGTCCGCCGCGCCCCTCTGGACGGCGTTGTCGAAGGCGAGCCCGGCCTTCTCCTTCGAGGCAGCCAGGTACGAGCGCGCACCCGCGGGATCGGGGGAGCGCGCATCCAGCCCCTCGTCGAGCAGGCGCTGGGCGGCCGTGAAGTTTTCGGCATCGTAGTAGTCCGCGTCGACTTCTTTCGCGCGCGCGATTGCGTTGCGCGCCTCCATGACCTCGGCGTCGGTGACGGGGGGAACCGAGGGAACCACGGCGATCACGTAGCGGGCACTCGCGACCGACGAGGCGGTCCAGCTCTGCTTCGTGGCTACCGCCTTGATCGTCGCGCTCTCTGCGATCTGCACGGGAGCGGAGTACTTCGTGCCCTTGGACGGGGCGGGCTCGCTGCCGTCGGTGGTGTACCAGATCTCGGCCCCCGATGTGTCCGTCGACAGCGTCACCGAAACCGGTGCATCGAAGGAGCCTCCGTCGGGGCTGAACTGCACCGCGGCGACGGTGCCCGTGATCGTGTATGCCGCGCTCGACACCGGCGAGTCGTTCCAGCCGTTCTTGTAGGCGATCGCGCGGACGGTGGCCGAG
>Ga0315291_10002933_pt1 | contig 22121 bp, 30 predicted proteins | sample YL17G12_20_MG_FD_203070 | JGI IMG/M metagenome (GOLD analysis project Ga0315291, IMG submission 203070) | Sediment microbial communities from Yellowstone Lake, YNP, Wyoming, USA - YL17G12_20 | ecosystem: Environmental > Aquatic > Freshwater > Lake > Sediment | place: USA: Wyoming | collected... | reverse complement strand
TTTTTATCAGCGAGTTCCGCGTTGAGTGCCACAATGGCCGCCTTATATTGCTTGAGGGTGATGAGCCCCATGATAAGCTGTGCCATCAATTTCTTTTCTTCGTCGGTCGCCTTCTTAAATGCCGGACTCGTCACCTTGAGCTTATTAACGAGGTCCTGGGCGGATTGTGCGAACGCTGATGTCGCCGTCTTGGCCTTCTTCTCCGCGTCCGCTGCCGCGTCGAGGTCCTTGTGGATGCTCTCAAGCCCCTTCGCGTAAGCCTTGTCGGTGATGACCCCGGCCTTGAGCGCCGCATCGAGTTTCTTTTCGTCGTCGATGGCCTTTACCATCGCCGCGTGCATCGGGTTATATCGGTTGATGATGTCCTGGGCGGCCTTCACCATCTCGCCCTGCGCCTTCGCTGATTTGCCTGCCTCGACCCCAACGTCCTTCATGGCTTTGGCGTTCGCGGCCATTGCCTTGTCGTAATCGCCGATGCTCATGGCCCCGGCCTTCCGGGCCTTCGTCAGGGTGTCCTCTTCCGCCTTGAGCTTCATCATCGCGCCGAGGAGCGGGTTATATTTTGCTACGATGTCGGCTGCGGCGTCCCCGAGCTTTTTATATGCGTCCGCCGCCTCCTTAGCCGCCTTGATCTCTGCCGCCGTTAATTCGCGGACCTTATTCCCCACTTGATTAATCTTCGTGGGAGCGCCCGTGAACATATCCACGAGCCCCTTAAAATCAATTCCAAAAGCCTTCAGCATCGGGGCCGCCCCGGAAAAGGCTTTTCCCATCGCGCCAGCAGCGACCCCCAGACCCGCATTGACCTTCGCGGCATGATCCGCCTTCGCGGACTCCAGCTCCAACATAAACGCCAATAATTTCAGGCCGTCCGAGAAATTTCGGATGACCGGGAATCTCTCAAGTTGTCCAAGAAATTTCGTAAACGCGCCGCCCGATACGAAATTCGATATGGCTTTATTGAGGCCGACAATGGCCCCGCCAAGTCCTTCAGTTGCGAGCACGGCCTTCCCCGCATCGGTCTTGACCTCGTCCCAGTTTTTGGCCAGCTGTGTCAGCGATCCGCCGAAGGTCCCAACCTCTTTTGTCGAACGACCATAGAGTTGTATCAGCTGATCGAGAAGCGATGTCTCCTTTTGTTCTGCTGTAAGATTTTCACCGACACGAATCCCAACCCGAGCAAGCGCCCCATAGTTCCCCTCCATCGCCTTCGTCACCATCATCGTGGCCGAATGGAGGTCTATTCCCATCGTAGAGGCGAGGCCCATCGCGCCCTTCGTCGCCCGGTCAATCCCGTTTTGATCGAGGTCCGTGAGCTGGAGGAGGAGCGCCTGGCTCGCCTCGACCTGCTCATGCGTGAATAGCGTGGCCCTGTGTTGCTCTTGGGAAAATTTGAGATAATGCTGGATATTCCCTTCGACGGTCCGGCCCGTGAGTTCCAATGCGGCTCTCAGATTATTCTCTGTCTTTTCTTCCTCGATAGCTCCCTGGATTGCATCGGCAACCGCGTCCTTGAGCGCACCAATCCCTTTCCGTAGCGCAGAGGCTACCAATGTTCCGGCTGTGAATTGGGCGAAGAGACTACCGAAAGGCCCGCTGGAGCCCCCGGCTTTGGCCGTCGTCCCGGCCGCCTGGTTGATGGCGCCGTCGAGTTCCTTGATGGACTTCAGTGCACCAGTAGCGTCGCACTCGACGATATAACGAATATCCGCTCCGGCCATTAGACTATTCCTTCTCCTGAGCCTTATTCCTCCGCTCCGCCGCGACGGTCTGGAACATGAGGTGGATTGAGTTCAACGCAGACAACGCCATCCGACGCGCCGGGCCCCGAAACCCTTCCCGGCGGAGTTCGTCGGCCACGATCCCGGCCTCAAGCGTGAAATGGTTCACGACCTCGCAATACCAATTCCAGATGCCGAGTTCGAAGGCGCTCAGTTTTGCCGCCATCGCATCAAGTTGGCAGTTCACGCACTCCGCTGTCGATTCGCCTATCTCGTGCCGGTGGTCCTCCGGCTTGAGGACCGATTCCCACCACTCGGCGTAATAGCCGAGATAGGCATTTAATTTTTTAGGAAGTTCTCCGGGTTCCCCGCAAACTCTGCAAGCGCTCGCACGAGGACCGAGGCCACCGGATCGACCGGCAAGGTCTCACCGTCCACGACCACTTCCGGCTGTTTGGTTTTCAGGCCGAATAAAAGCGGGAGATACTTGTCCTTCGTCTCCCGCGTGCAGGGGAGCGGCGCGCCGCCTTCCGTCAGATCCCAGTCGCGGATCGCATCGGCAACCGCCCGCCGGATCACGTCCGAGATTCGCGGAGGGCGCGTGCCGTCCCTGGATTCATTAATGTAATCCTGGACCGCATCCAGTGCGATGAATCCGACTTTGAACGTGATCGAGATGGGTTCGCCCGTCGTCTCTAATTCGTAGGTGACCTCAGCTTCCGGCTGTAATCTTTTGATGTCCATGTGTTTCTCCTTCGTCAAGCGAGATAGTCTGCCGTCCTGGTATTCATCACTTGGCAAACTACCGGGACGGTAGCCGCCATGTCCGTCGGCGCGGTATCCGCCGTCACCCCGCGCAGAACGATCTTGGCCGGGATGATCTTCGAGTCGGCATACTCGACGTCCTCGACGATGAGCCTCGGGAACTCGAACTTCAGGTAGTAGTTGTAGGCACCCTGAATAGCCGGACCCGTGATGACCAGCTCCGCCTTTTTCTCCGCCGCGGCCGTCCCTGCAATCCAGTCGGCGAAATAGGCCGCGTTTACCGCGTCCATCCTCGGGAATTCCAGCGTCAACTTGACCGACGGTTTGTCGTTCTCCACCGGCTCGACGATGATCTGGGCACCGGCCACGTGTTCCGAATCCATTTTTCGTTCGATCTCCAGCGTAAAGGACTTGGGTCGAAGAATATCCGTCGATCCGTCAAAACCCGCATGACCCTGGGGGGTCATTTGAAAGACGGCTTGTTGGAACTTCGCCCGGGCGTGGGTATTGCCCGTAACGGTCGTCGATGTGAAGGCCGCCGGGAGCGGCGAGGCGTCCGTGACCTCACTCCCCCGCAGGTTGAAAGCCGCCTTGATGAGTCCGCCACTCAGCGAGAACGTGCCTTTCAGCACCTTGAACGTCGGGACGGTGTGGATGGCGGTGAACTTTTCCGTCGCATAGGTTCCGAAAAGTCCGACGGTCGAGTTGGCCAGGACGAAGGAGTGAAGATAGTTGAGCCCGGCACCGACTCCGGCGCCATCCGATGTATAGGTAGCCTGTCCGGTCAAGTCGGTGTGAGCGAATCCGAGTAAGACGCCCTGCCCTTCTGCGTTGTGCGACCCCGAGTGCCAAAGGAGTTCGAATGCTCCCGATGCCGCGATGGTGAACTTCCGGGTCGCTTCGACATAGGTGACTGTGTAGGCCAATGCTCCGGCCACGTCCAGTTGTGTTTTCATCTCTGCGGCAAGGGCTGCGCCGGTATAGGTTCCATTCGTGAGTGTAGCGGGTAATTCACCTGCGCCTTCCGCAAGGTCGATGTGGTGGTTCGCGTTGCTCACGATGAAATACATCCCCGGGACCCCGGCTGCCCCCATCAGCATCGCCAGCAGGAGGTTCTCCCGCCCGTCCCAGCGGTAGTCGAAGTCGAGCCCGAAGTCCGACGGGTTGATGACTCCGACGTCCAGGTTCCCCTCGAACGCCGAGGCCGCCTCGTCTTCCATCATCTGCACCGCCGCCTTCGGCGATCCCGGGTTCAGGGGCAGAAACCCCATCCCGGCCGCGTCGGTATCGACGGCCGTCCCCCATGTCCCGGCCTTCTTGACCGCCGCCTTATTTAGCCTTTTCTCAATGTCCGCCATGTGCGTCTCCTTATGCGACCAGGGTAGCCGCTCTCGTGTTCGTCAGGTAAATAGCCGCAGGCAATTTGTCGGCCATGTCCGTCTGTATTTCGTCCGCAACCGCGCCCCGCAGGACGATCTTGGAGGGGATGATCTTGCTGTCCGCGTATTCCACGTCCTCGATGATGAGATGCGGCAGATGAATGTCGAGTTCGTAGGCATGGGCCGCCTCGATGACCGGGCCCGTGATGCAGATATCGGCCTTCTTGTCGACGGTGATCGGGAGTGCCGTCCATGCCGCAAAATAAGCGGCGTTCACCGCATCCATGCGCGGAAACTCCATCGTAAGTTTCACGCTCGGCTTATCGTTCTCGATGGGTTCGATGATCTGCTGACTTCCCGAGGTATGCTCCGCATCCATCTTGCGTTCAATCTCAAGCGAGAACGATTTCGGCTTGATGACATGACCCGCGCCGAGGCCCGTGCCCCCGCCCGCGACCGCGTAGTCGTTCATCCTGAACATGGCCTGCTGGAACTTCGCCCGAAAGTGCGCATTGGCCGGGACCGTGACCCCCGTAAGGGTTGCCGTCTCGGACGTGATGTCGCTTCCCCTCACGTTGAACGCCGCCTTAATCAGCCCGCCGCTGGATGACAGCGTCATCTTGAGCACCTTGAGGGTGGGAATCGTGTGAACTTCGCTAAACTTTTCGGTTGCGTAAGATGCGAACAATCCGACCGCGGAGTCCTTCATCGTGATCGTGTGCTGGAAAGCCAGCACATCCTGCACTTGTGGGTTCGTGTCGACACCCATCAGGAGGCCGAGGAGAATATTTTCCAGGCCGTCCCATCGGTAATCGAAGTCCAGACCGAAGTCCGAAGCCCCCCATGTCCCGACATCCAGGTTGACGTCGAAGGCCGACGCGCTTTCGTCCTCGAGCATCTGGACGTTCCGCTTCGGCGAGCCGGGGTTTAACGGCAGGATACCGTTGCCCGCGCCGACCAGGCCCGCGACCACGATCCCCCATTTCGACGTGTCCGACTGAACCTTGATGGCCGCCTTGTTTAACCTTTTCTCGATATCGCCCATTTTGACCTCCTATCTCGATGCCTTTTTCTTTGCCGGACGGGATTCGGTTTTCGATTCCCGCTCCGGCTTCACTTCGACGGCATACCCGTCCCTAACCCATGACGAGACGGCCTCATCGGGAACGCCCAGAGCCGCCATGTCAATGATGTGTCCGACCCTGAACAGGCCAAACTCCGTATGCTGGTCGCTCTTTGCCCATTTCACTTTCATGTCATACCCCCATGACCCCCGCGATTGAGACCCGGACCTTCTGATCGAAAAACCCGAATCCGTCCAGGCTCAAATATCCGTCATCCGTTTCCGGACTCTCTTCGATTCTGACCTCCACGGCCAGAGCGCCCAGACTCCCCGCCGCCCCGCTCCGCGAGTCCGCGTCAATAGCCTTCCTGATGTCGGCGATGCAGTTCTCAAGCCTTGTTACGGTGTCGATGCTGTCCTTGACGATCCCCTTGACCGAAATGTAAAAGTCCTCGGTATATTCGCTTTCGTCACCCGCCGCGCCGCTGAGTTCGACCTTGCCGCCGGAGCCCGTGAAAACCATGTAGGTCGGGAAATCAACGGCCTCGGCCCAATGGACGAAGCGCTTGACGACTGCGCCGGGCGTGTAAAAGTAGGTCGCGCCCGTCGAGATGCCCTGGAGGACCGCGACGATGCGGTCGATGACCTGAAGGCGCAGAGGTGCTGTTGGCATTATATTACTCTCACGATTCTCGCATCATGGACGGGATGACAATAAGAACTCCCATTCAATGTCTTAACTGTGAATTGAATCAAATAGAGCACTCCCTTCGTCCCCCCGTGCATCATCTGCATGACCTGTGGGCCGGAAATTCTAACGTCTCCATCGAGCACTAATCCTTCCGGTGTTACGGTTGCTGTCGCCGAGATAATCGTATTCACATCGTCTACGTCAGGCGGATAATAATAAAGGCCAACCTCCCATTTCTCGGCCACCGCTTTTTCGACGATTAAATCACTCATTCATAGTCTCCTATACCGGAATCCCCGTACCCTTTAGCCAACGTTTCCGCGGGCGATGGCTGACGACTGCCTGTGCTTCGTTCCGATGCGTCAGGACTACGGGCTTGATTGTCCGACCCCGATCCGGGCTGAAAGCCAGCTCCTGTCCGGTCTCCTCAATCAAATAGTCCGGCGAATCGGAGAACTGCTCTTGATAACCCTTCTGAACCTCAAGCAAAAACTCCAGATAAAACGCCGCCTCATCGGAGAGTTGCGTCTGATAGCCCTCGTCGGCCATGAGCGCGATGATGCGGTCGATGGTCGCTTCGTCGGATACCTGGGTCTGAACGCCCTCTGCTGGGATTAGGTCTGTTGCGCCGCCCTCAATGCCGAGTGTCGCCTGATCGGAGAGCTGTGTTTGCGCCCCCTCTTGGGCCGCCAAGATATGCGTTTGGCTCAAGGACGGGCTATCCGACGCTTGCCCTTGGTATCCCTCAGCCGCTTGGAGATAATGCGTCTGCGTCAATCCTGGCGCGTCTGACGCCTGAGTTTGCGAGCCTTCGGCGGCGGCAAGGTGATGCTCCTGGCTGAATGCCGGAGCATCGGACACTTGCACTTGCGCCCCTTCCGCCGGTGCTAAAACATGAACCTGAGCGAGCGACGGAGTATCCGAGGCCTGTGTCTGGACACCCTCGGCGGGGATGACATGATGTTCTTGGCTTAGGGCAGGCGCGTCCGAAAGTTGAGTTTGCGCCCCCTCCGCGACGATGAGGCTATGAATCTGGCTCAGCGCCGGAGCGTCCGATATCTGGTCCTGTGCTCCCTCCGCCGGGACGAGCGGAATTACTTGCTCGATCGCCGGAGAATCGGAAACCTGATCCTGCGTTCCCTCATCGGCCGCCAAGACGAACGTCTGCGTTAATGCCGGAGTATCCGAAAGTTCGGTCTGATACCCCTCCGCCGCCGCGAGTTGATGCTCCTGCGTCAGAACGGGCGCGTCTGAAAGTTCTGTCTGATAGCCCTCCGCTGCCACCAGCTGATGTTCCTGAGTCAGGGCGGGTGCATCACTACCCTCTGTCTGATTGCCTTCGGCGGGCACGAGGTCGATCGGCAGAGCCGCAGGCGTCAGGGCTACCGCGTGTCCGCTACTGACGGCAGATGTGTAGGTGCTAGTCGAATGGGCGTCTATCGCATCCGTGCCTGACTTTACCCCGCTGAAGCAGGCCAGCGCGCAGTATGTGCTGTAAGCGACGGCATAGCCGAGCGTGATGGTCGCCGTCGGATCGGACCCGGAGCACGCGGTCGCTACGCCGCCCAAGGCATTACTGCCGATGATAAGGACGGTGCATCCATTCGTGACCGTCGGGGTGGGAACGGCGATGGAAGTCCCGGCGGCGTTAATCTGCTGATCCGCTACGTTGATCGGGCTGGAGGTATCAACGCCAAGCCAAGCCGCCATCTCCCCGCGGTTGCGCCCCGTTGTGCCGAGGGTGAAAGTGAAAGTCGTGGCATCAACGTCGGTCTGGACGGCGAATTTATAGAACAGGGCCGAGCGGGAGCTTGCCGTGTTGGACTGTGCCCCGATTATCGTCCAGTTAGCCGGGGGCGTGATGGTTCCGGATGTCGCCTTGTTGACGACATGCGCCAGCATGAAGTCGCCGAGGGCCAGGCCTGCGGGCTTCGTGATAATACAGTTCGCAGAATTCGCCCCAGGGCTGGCCCCGACGGATCGCAGCGTAATGGCCAAGAAAGCCTCTTACGCCACGTCTCGGATTTCGTCGATATCGGTCGTCGGGAAATTAACCAGGTTGCCCGCTGTCAGCGTTTGGAGCGTCAGCGTCCCGATGAGTCTGATGCTTGTGTCACCTGACTTGCCGATGACATAATGCGTTGCATCCCCGTTATGATCGACGCTGAATCCGTTCTGCGCCGCCAGGATGAGCTTCCGGCCCGACGTGTCCCCATTGTCCTTCGAAAAGTCTCCGCTCGTCAGGATGTGCGTCGCCAAGTCATAGGTCGAGGCCGCCTCCGCATACGTTGCCGGTTGCGCCGAGCAGATGAATAGTCTGTCACCGTTTGATGCTCCGATGATGTCCAGCATCAGGTCGATGATCGCATCTGGAATGAGTTTCGCCATGTTATCCTCCTAAAATTCTTTACGCTAATTTCCCTGCGGAACTACCCGCCATCATCTCCGCTCATATAGTTTCTGACCTCATCCCCACGGCTCCGCTTGCCATGATTTCGGCAACCTGAAGCACTACGTTGGGTTGCATCATCGCCGAAAGGATCGGCTCTTGTTTAGCTAAAACATTACTGAACCAACCGGAAGCTGGAATTTTCGATCCCGGATGGTGGACATGACGCAGAAATCTCGTGTCCGATCCGACCATGAAAGCCAGGACCTTTCCTGCTTTCGCCTGAATGAGATGGGGTTTCGTTATCCCACCCTTATCCTGAATGAGCGCATAGGGGACTGTTTTCTTGCCGCCAATGCCCGTTCCGATGGCAATTTGCCAACGGTTATCACCCGTAGCGATTTGGTAACCAACATTCCTTTTCATCATGCCCGTCTTTTTTTTCGGGCCGGATTTCTGCATGGCATCAGCCGAGGCCATGAGAAGTTTAACCGTGCTGGTCGTCCAATTCGTAGCTTGCCATTTGTGGGCCTTTGGGAGCATCTTCAGCGTCTGCGTCTTGCGGATCGCCCCGCTAAAATCTGCGCGAAGGCCTATTCCGTCCGTCATAAAATTGGCCGTTTGTATTTCGCAAGAATTCCCATCTGTGATTTCGTCAGTGCGCCGTCCGCATTGACCGAGCCGGTCGATCCGTCCGGGAACGTTCGGCTACTCTCCCCCCATTCCTGTTTCGTCATCGTCTTCCACTTCCGGGCAATCAGTTCATATGCTACGAGCACGATGTCCGCCGGGACCGTCGCGTAACCGGCCAGATAATTCACCGTGAAGTTCCCCGACCCCTTGTCCCAAACGCCCTCGTTAAGCTGGAGTGCGAAGCATGGCGGGCCGGGAGAGATGACATAATCCTCGTCATCGCCTTCCGTAAGGGCGACCGCATCCTTATCGACCACGGAGATGACCGAGATGATCGGCCAAGCCGGGAGAAACAATAGCGACGACCCGCGCCCGCTCGCCTTCCCTTCATCGCCGACTCGGTAGCCCGTGTAAGTCTTGGCTCCCGTAGAGTTGGCGGTATCGGAATATCCGCAAAGGTTCGAAATGTCGATAGCTTTATTCGTGCCCGTGTTCCACCGGATGGTAAAATTCGATCCGGCGGCGATGGTGAATGTGCCGAGTGTAGTTGAATAGACGCACGTGTAGGTGAATGTCTTTCCAACCGCGGCGTTCATGGCGGCGGCGATTGCCGTTGCCAGCGTCGCGCCCGTGTATGTGCCGATGGTCACGGTCCCAACCAGGGCGGCGCCCCCTTCATCGAAGTCGATCTTGTTATTCAAGGCGGTGACGACGAAAGACAACCCGGCCTTTGCCGTATAAAACGCCCGTGCAATACTGCACCCGATCTCGCGCTCGATCTGCTCGGACACGGCCGAGATGATCGCCGGGAGGATGGTGTCCCATTTCGTAATCGTCTCGCCCGGCCAGAGGTAGGTTTTGAGGTCTGTTAAGGTCACTAGGTCCGGCATGTTCAGCTCCTCTTTTTCTTGCCTTTCTTTGCGGGCGCTTCGATGACCTCAAGCGTGACGTTCGGCCCGACCTTGATCTCCGGGATGCGGTCCATCATCTTGTCTTCTTCTGCAAGCCCGCCCTTGAGCCAGCTTTGCGCCGTCGCCTCGTCGATATCGTCTGGGACATGCAGGACTGTCCCACATGGGACGAAGTTCCATTTGCTGGCAATACTTTTTAGCGTTCGGATACGCATGGGGTCTCCATTTGAGAAGTGCAGGGAGGGCCTGTGCGAGACCCTCCCCGATTTTGAATTACCTTATTGTGCGCGTGCTTATGCGCCAAGTTGCAGCATGAAGAACGTGGTGCCGCCGCCGGTCGTCAGGATGTAGCCGGCTCTCTGATAGGACACGTATGCGTCAGCTCCGCCCTGTTTTGGGGTGATGATCTCGCCGGATGCGTTGAAGTAAACCTCGCGGTCTCCCGGTGCACCGATGGAACCAGGATAGGCCAGGTTGTAGTGACCCATGCAGGGCCCCCACGTCTGAACCCATCCGAAGGTGCTGGCCGCGTGATGACGGCAGGGGAAGCCAACAAAGACTTCGTTACCAGCCGCCAGGGGAGCGCCCATCTTGGAATAATTGGATGGAGTGGCAGCAACACCCGTGACACATACGCTGGTCAACGGATAGTCGAGCCCCAGCGTGATGGTTGTCCCGCCCCCGCCCGCGTTGACCGTCGAGGACGTAACCCTCCGCCATTGGTCATGGTTGGTCGCTGACTGTGCGGCAGCCGAATGGAACAGGTTGACCCATCCGCCCTTGTAATGGTCAACCGCTCTCGCGGCAACGTCACGGATTACGACCGTCTTATCTCCGACAGCCCCGGCAACCAGATTGGTCGCCTCGTAGAAGCCATCGGCCGCATCGGTGTTCCTATCCACTACAGCATGAATGTCCGATGATGCAGCGAAGAAAAACCCATAGCGGTACACCCGCTCGCCGATTTGAAGGCGAGTACCGATGTCAAAAACCTTGACGAGACTTGTCTCATGGGGATCTTGGAAGGGTTGATCGATCAGTTGATCGCCATCCGAAAGGATGTAATCCACCTTGATCCCGCTTTTGAACCGTTCAGGAATATAGTGCGCGTTCATTTCATTCTCCTTCTTGCCGTGCGCTTACGGCTCAACCAAGATTGCGATGGCGTCGTTTCTGATGACCGATCCGCCAACGCGCCGCGACGCCAAGAACCCAACCAGGCCCGCCGTCGCGTAGAGTTCCATAAGCCGCTGGATGGTCATCCCGGCCCTGTCGATGATCCGATAGCCCGCCTTGAAGTCACCGAAGGCAACCACCCTCATGTTGGTTCCGGGAGCGGGGAGAGTGAACGTGGGCATGGAGTCGCACGCCACGACGCCATAGCCGAGCAGGGTGTTGGGCCTACCCGCCTGAATGGAGGGTTCCCAAAGGTAGCGGCCCGTGACCACGTCCAGCAATTGCCGGAGGGCCAATTCAATTTGTGAGTGCATGACGAATGTGGCATTTCTGCGGTACTGAGCGGGGAGCGTATAGATGAGGTCCAGCACGTCGTTCATGACGATGGCATTGGCTCCCGCGAGGGCATGAGTAAGACAGCCGGCGGCTGCGGGAAGGAACCCGGCAGGCTGTTGGCTCGCATGGCCCAAACCGTTGACAAAAGCATTCTCTTCCTCGTCGGCCATCTTCCGTGCGAAACTGTCCGCGATGATCGGCTCAAGAGAAACGTCGCTGTCGCTCAGTTCGTCCTTGCCGACCTTGGTCAAGCCTTCGAGGTCTTCGGCATACTGCCAGGTCTCAATCGGCACAAGGGTCGTGTCAACCGGCACTCCGCCGAGTTCCAGTTTGCCCCACCCAACCTCTACTTCACTGACCCCGCGCAGCCGGATGCGGTCACGCGAAATGGTGCGAGAAGAGCAAAGGGGCCGCATGACGTTGAGTTGAGGAAGCGCCCTCAAGATCTCCGCTTCGATCTCTTCGGGAACCAAGATCTGGCCCGTCACGTCCTCAACCAGGGCTTTGCGCTCCAGGTTGAAGTAGGACCGTGCCGCATCGCCGAGTTCCAGCACACCCGTCCTCATGTACTGGAAGAAGTTCTTCTTGTACTCGATCTTGCCGTCCTTCGCCTCCCCACCCTCGACCGAAAGGCTGGGCTTTTTCAGCTTGGCGATCTCGGTATTGATCTCGACCATGCGGGCTTCGATCTTCGCAGAGAACGCCGTGAAATCGGATGCCGGGAGCTTGCCTTCGATCTTCTTCTCGTTGGCCGCCCGTTCATCCGTCAAGAGCTTCTTGAATTCGTTCTGAAGCTCTTCTACTTTCTTGACAATTTCGTTGTCCATTAGAAATCCTCCATTGTCTAGTTTTTCCCGGTCTGCTCAATCAAGAGCCGCCAGGATTCGAGCAGATGGATAATCTCCGTTGTGCTCAGGTTATCCTTCACCTCCGGGATGAGATTGGAGTTGTCCGTATCTTCACCCGGCTCGGTGATTGCCGTTTTCACATCGTCCGCTACAGCCCCGGGGCACGCCTGGAATACACATGGCGAAATCTCCCAAAGCTTCACTTCTTTGAGCTTGCGCAGCCCGGTTGTCTTGTCGATCTCTTCACGAACGGTTTGAAAGCCGATGCTCAGCCCCGTAACCGCGCCCTGGCGCATGAGCGACCTGATCTCGCGCCCGCGCTGCACGTCGATATTGAGTTGTCCGCTGACAGCCAAGCCACGTTCATCTTCCGCACCTTCGATAATCCCGATGGGTTCCATCAGGTTGTGGCTCCAGAGCAACGGGAATTGTTTACTTTCCTTGAGTGACCTCTTGAAAGCGCCCTTCATCACGGCGTCCCCGTAGGTGTCGATAGCGTCCCAGATAGACGCGTAACCCGTGAATGATCCTTTCACCTCATCGATCTCATCGAGTGTGAAGCGAAATTCTTTGGTCTCGGTTTTTCTAGTTGTCATGATTACCCTCCTACCTAAGCGACGACCGGATACGTGCCGCAAAGGCAATTGCACACTTCCCCGGCACTGCCCCGTGGATCGCCCGGAAAGCCGAGCTGTTCTCCGCCGACGCTAAAATCGTCGTCCAGTGCGACCTCTTGGCCATCGGCCGCGATGTGCGATTCCCGACTATCCGGAACCATGGAGCACATCCAGCCTTTCAGCTCTACAAACTCGGTTTCCTTGAATCCCTCGACCGCGCCGTAGTTATCGACCTTCGCGCTCTCCGTCCTTGCCCAGAGCCGTGATCTCCACGGCCCAAGGTCGGTAGCTTTATCGCTCAAATTCTGCGCGAATTGCCCGACCGTCCAGTTTGAATCATTGGCCTCGTAGATCATCCGCTCGACAATCTCAAGCGTCGTCTCGCTCACCTTCGTCCCCGACTTGAAGATCATGTCCTTGAGTTTCGCGTCCTGAGCGGGCGTCATCGTGAAGACCCAGGATGTCGGCTTCTTGGGATCGCCCTTCCATGCCTGAGCCTTGAACTCACCGTCGTCGAATAGTTCGCCCTTCGAAGCCCTCATGCCCGCGTTGCCCGCACGGATGAAATGATCAATATACCAGGGCGTGAATGTCCGGGCATATCGCTTCGCCTCTTCCTTGACGTTGAATATATCGGCGGCATGAACGCCGCTCGTAGAGCCGAGCCGCGCGGCCTTCTGCCGGAGTGCATCGGCCTGGGCGTGGAGATAGCTTTTCGCCATCTGCTCGAACGACTTCTCCCGTGCCTTGACCCGCGCCTCCAGCGTCTTCCAGAGCCGCTCCTTGAGTTCGGGCTTGGCCCAGTATCCTGTGCCCTTGAGCTCATGTCGGCACTCTTGGCACTTCCCGCTCGCCGCTTCGAACTTGCCGTCGTGAGCGGCGCAATGAGTACGGGCCTCATCGGCGTCCCAAACATCCTTCGCGTATCGGTATGCCTGCTCCTCCCACGAATCACCGCCCTTGATGTGGCCGAAGATGATGCTGTATATCTTGCCCTCGTGCTTCCGCGTTCCCCGGCGCATACGGTCGAACTTCGAAGGTTCCTGCAGCCTACACGAATGTTCATTGGGGAATGGCTTTCGCTCCGGAGCGCCGATGGCCTGCACCTTGTCCTGATCCTCTTCGGGCATCGGCTCTTCATCGGTCCCCGGTTCAGCGTCCGCCCCTCCGTCCACAGCGCCCCCGTCGGCAAACGGCTTGAGTGTATCGGGTACGGGTTCGGGTTCAGCCGTTGCCTGTTCTAATGGGATCTTGCCGATTCCCACCAGGATCACGTCGCCCTCCGGTCCAACCTCATCATACCCCGTCGCGGTCCGCTTCTCGTTTATCGTTAACCAGTCAGCCGCCGCGATGTAGGTATACTGTTTTGCCCGGTCCTCTTGTAGCGCTTCGATCTCGTCCCGGTCATAATCGAGGTAAAGCCCATCGCCATAGAGCGGCACAAGCCAGGCGTTCAGTTCATCGCGCAGCAGGTCCATGAACGGAAGAATCGCTTCCATATAGAGCGCCTTCCGAGCCTCCTGCATATTCGAATAGGTCGTATTCTCGGTGTCGCCCAAGAGCTGTGAGCAGACGTCAAAAATCGTGCATATCTGCCGCATGATTTCCCGTTGCCCGACCGTCCAGTCGATGTCCTTCGGGTTCAGGCCCGTCGCCTGCCACGTGACACCGCCGTTAAAGATCGGCGTCGAGCCAGCCCCCTTATAGCCCGCATACTGCTCGGTGAACTTCGTGACGAAGGTATTGAACTGCTCTTCCATGAGCGCCGGGTCAAGCGTGATAATCCCCGACGGGCGCATGTCGTTGTCGAGGAGTTTCTTGTTCCACTCCATGCTCTTGTTCGATATGTCGATGGCGCGTGCCGCAACCTCAAGGCGCGACAGCCCATAGAAGTCGTTTGTCGGATGGAACTCCATCAAGTGCAGGATGTCCCGAGCCTCAAATTTCTCAATCGCGGCTCCGGGCGAATATTCGTATCGAGCAACAGGTTCCTTCCACGCCCCGGCAACAATCTTCATCCTGTCGGGCCTGAGCGCATAAAGAAACTCGGGCGGAACCGACGGAGCACCATGCACCTTGAGGATGTAGCTGTTCCCGGCCAGCAGGAGAAACGACAGCGCCTTCTCGATGAACCGCGAGCCGCCTTCGGATTCATTAGGCTTGGCCAGGAGCGTAAGTAACGGATGCTCTTCAATCTCGTTCATCTCACCGCCCGCCTGCCGCTTTCCGAGCGTCCATCCGATGCGCGATGCGCCTTTGGCAATCTTGGATACGCAGGCGAAGACGGTGGCACATGACTGATAACCCGCCCTCGTGAGGTTGCCGTAATCCCTCGGCGTCCAGATGGGAGTCCCGGGTCCGTACGTGCTGAGGATCGCCCTATATGCAGGATTGGCCTTGACCTCCGGCTTACGGGAAAATAATCGGGTAAATATATTCATCGTTTTTCCATCCTCACCATCGAATCCTTGCCACACCGGGAATAATTATTGGCCCTCCCACGAGCCAGTAACTGAGAGCAAGAGAAATTACGCAGTCATCGTGATACCCTTCGGGGGCCGCATAGTGCACCATGCCCGATGACCCGATGGCATACTCGAAAATGTCGAGTTCGTTCGTCTGCACCGGCTCATCCAGGATGCTGAGCTTCTTCTGGTCGAACCCGATCATCAGGGTCTCGATGAGCTTCTTCTTACTCTCAGCTGTGAACTTGTAGCCCATGACGTTGAGGCCAGCTCTGCGCAAGTCCTCATAGATCGGATCGCCCACGCCCGTCGCGTCCACGTTGAGCTTTGCCTTGTAGCGACGGATGACCGGGATGATCCGCTCTTTCTGAACCGTCCAGTCCAGTAAATTAAATCTGTCCCAATAAACCTGCCGCCCCTTCGCATCGAGGATCGTCAAGACCGTAAAATCTGTGAGCCGTGCCAAATCGAGGCCGGCAAAGTATTCCTTGCCGGGGAGCGGCTCCTCGCGGCATGACCCCAAGCACTCGTTGATGTTCCTGAATACGCCCGCGCTGTTCTCAAGGAACTCGGCCAAGTATTCCTGGCTGAACACATCGACGGGAAGCGATTGCCGGGCCTGCTCGATGTCCTCCGGACTGACCTTTGGATTATCAGCCGTCGGGAATTTCCAACTCTCGAATTCAGGCTGCAGGACGTCCTGCCCGCGAGTCCAAAGCTCATAGAACCAGTTCTTGCCTTTAGGCGTCGAAATAAACAGCACGCGCCCGTGCGTATCGGATACGGCTGGACGAAGGATTGCTTCCCATACTTCGCGCTTAACCCTAGCCGCCTCGTCCACGACTACGCGATGCAGTCCTTCGCCGCGCAGGTTGTCCGGGTTGTCGGCACTCTTGAAGGTCATGGCCGCGCCGTTGATGAACTCGATCCGCATCTCGGAATGGGAGATGTTCTTGAACACGTCCTCGGCTCTGCCCTTGTGCGCCGCCGATAGAAATGTGCGGAATGCCATTTTGCCCTGCGAGTAGATCGGGGAGACATACCAGTTCTCTCTCGGTCGCTCGCACGCCCCCGCCAATAACCAATTCAGGCCCGTCAGCGATTTGCCGAATCGCCTTCCGGCGTCGAGAATTAGGAACCGTTCTTCGGCAGAGAATATGGCGGCCTGACTTGGGCGCGGAGAAAATCCGAGAATCTTCATTCATCCCCGTTGCCGTTCGAGCCGAAATCGAAGGTGAGGACGTGAGCAACTTCGCCGGAGTGCGAAACATCCAGCGCAAGAATCTTCGGATAGATGTCTCGGTAGAATGATTCCATGTTACGCGGAGTTCGCTTAGCCCATGTCGTCATGCCGCGCACTCCGCCGAGCGCCTCGAATACGGCCCCGATATTTTCCTTGGCCGCCCTTGAAAGTTTATTTTTCGTCCCCTTCGGGCGTCCGGGATGAGAACGCAGAACAGCGCCCGTTATGGGCGAGACTGCATTGCCCTTGCTTTGTTTATTCACTTGCTTTCTGGTTTCTCCATCAGCACCACGAAAATTTCCTGATCGGCCTTCATCAGGCCGTTAATGTCCGCGACAAGTGCATCGTCAGCCGCATTGAACTCCAGCGTTAAGAGGCCGCCTTTATCCAGACTGACCAGACTCTTGATCTCCAACTTTTTCATAAGTGCAGGGAAAGCGACACGTTTATGGTTCATGATTTTCATGCTTTATTTGTGGGCGGCATCAACGCAGGACGAAACCTTTTGTCTAGCCGCCCATCGTGATTACATTAGGCGTGGCGACTTTCACCCGTTACCGGATGCTGACCGTATCGCCACGTCCGAATCGTCCCGCCCGCACACGCATACGGCTATGCGATCCCGGGCTTCGGGCGAGACCTTTATACACCACGTTTCTTAGGAAGGCTGGACGTTCATGGGGTAACATCTGACAATTCCCAGGTAAATAAAATTACTTTAATAAGCGCGTTCGTTATGAAAGCGGATCAGGCTTCGCTTTAATAGATCAAATCCGCACCATCATCCCCACGAGCGTGCCGACGGATGCCCCGAGCGCATATGCAAAGAATAATTCCGGACGCCTAGCCTCTATGCCTTTCCGTGTAACCAGAAAGGGTATAATCGTGACCACAAAGGATAAGGCCATTGCATAAGGAACTAGGCCATGAGATACGGCGCGCAAATAGAGAACGACAAGTACGTCTGTGCCCGCGCCCAGTCCGAAGAAACCGGCAAGGCTCGCTATTCGTCGCCGTAAGCGGAGGTTCATCGGGTCTCTCGTGCGCGATCACGTACGCCTCTTAAACCACCGCCACACAACTAGCAAACAGAACCCGAGCGCGAGTAGTGCGCCGATGTTCAAGGGGGTCAACTGGAGTTTTAGCGCAAACGCTATGTCTAAATACTCGGGGATAAGATTCATGGACGCTTCCCCTTTAATTCCGCGATGTCATCCTTCATGTTCTGGATATCCTTGCCGATACCAACAATCGCCATGTTAATGCTGTTGATAGCCTGCTCATGCTGGTCGCATCTCACGGGGTTCTCATCAAGTCCCCTGGCCCTCGTGAACGCCTTTTCCTTCATTCTCCAATAATTCACAAGAGCAAATGCTGTAGCACCCAACAGGATCCCGACGACCTCGGCGATTTTCAGGGCGAGCGGGAGATTCATTTGGCTTTCCCCTTCAGTGCTGAGTATCCGACATAGCCGGCGGCAGCCAAGACGAGGCCGGTCTTGACATTCCCGACAATCCGCGTCCATCGGAGCTTCCGCTCGGACGCCTTCCAGCCCTTCTCCGCCAGCGTGCGCAGGCGTGTCTCGCCTTCATACTTCTGCTTCCAGGATTCGCTTATCGTAACCTGAGCGTCATACTTTGCGGACCCATCGGCGATGATGGCGTCCTTCTCTGCGATGACCGTCTGCGCCAAGCTGAACTTGTCCGACCACGCCTTGACCTGTTCTTTGAGGTTTGCCACCTGCGCGGGGAGGTCACCACTTATTTCTAACTGTTTGAGTTTTTGTCCAAGTGCTTCGAGATTCGCATCCTTCCGGCCAATGGCGTTGGTCATGTGACCAATGGTCTCGACCTTCTCGGCGATCTCCTTATCCTTTTGCCCCACGGTCTCGGTCATCTGGGCGATTTGTATGGTAAGCGCTTTGCCGTTTACTCGCTCTTGAGTAAGTGCTTCTTCATACTTCCCGATGGCGATGGAGTACTTATCGTGCAGGCGCAGGCCGTCTATGACGGCAACGGTCAAGGCCAGGGCGAGACCCAGCGCGACCCAGTATATCGGGCGAACTTTCATGGTTGGTCATTCCCGGGCCAATATCCGGTATCACGCCCAAATCTGAAATCTAATGTGATTCCGAATATTAACCACCCGAGGAGGATAAAAATATTACAGCCCTTGCGTCGGAATGGGCATCCGTCTCCATCTAGATCGGGAGCGAAATTATGTTTTTCAATATCAATCCGCACAGCCGGGATTAAGTCTACGGTAAGGGATTGAGAATCATCGCCGGGATCTCCGGTCGTATAACCCGACATCCACCCATAGGCCTTGATCTTCATGGCAATCCTACCTCATGCGGAATCCCGAAAGGTTTGCTCGTATCAGCCAAATCAAGGGTTAGGGTTTGATCCTCAGAGACAGATACCCAACCCAACCCACCACAACCATGACAAGTTCGCGGCATTGGCACGGCCGTATTCATGGGATCGGGAGGATCGGTATATTTACCCGTTCCATAACACACGGGACAACGTTCTGCTTTCATTTTGTCTCCGTCAGATTTGCGTCAGATTATCGACCATTGCCTCCCGCGACCTGAACCAAACTATAGGCACTCAACGCTCCGATGATGACCGTCACTGCGAAGCTGATCGCGGCGAAGGTGAGCGGCAGGCCCTCATTCAGGAACTTATAGAGGGTTACCCCGATAGACGCTAGAATGACCAGCACTCTGGCGGCTGTCCCCTGAATGAAGTTTGGGAGCAGTTTCTTGAAAAACTGCACGATGCCCATGACCAGGGCGATGGCTGCAATTTGGGTCATGTTGACCTCCTTAAAAATTTATTCGGTGGCGTCTCGGACGCGGGCCGAGTCTCTTCGAATTCGATGAGCCACGCCAGGTATGTTTGCGCCTTGGCAAGATCGGCAATCGGCGTTCCCTTGTAGCGATAACGCGAGATGTATTTTATGATCTGCCCCTTGAGATAGCCGCGGTATTCATCCGGCGTGAAGCTTGACTCCATAAAGTCAATCGGCTGAATTATGCTCCGATCATAATGGGAGACGTGCGGTTTGTTGGTCGGCATTATAAGTTCCCGTCCGGCACGGCTCCGGCCCCGTAGTAAATCGGCATGTTCAATTCAACAGCAAGCTGGTGTTCCATTTGCGCGCCTTCCGATTTCTCCCATCCGACCAGCATGCAAATCGCGTCGCACCGTCGAATGATTTCTAGGTCTCCGGCGATCCACGTACTATCCGGTAGGTATCCATTGAACCCGTGCGTATTCTTATGCGGACAGATGACCGCCCAACCTTTGCGCCACAGTTCCAGCGCCGCTTCCTCAGCCCGCCGTACGTTTCGAAGAATATCCCATTCGGTCTTAGCTCGGTAAGGACCGGCAACATATATGATGAGCTTCATTCGGCTTTCTTCTTCCCTTTCGGCTTAGTCGTCCAGACTGCCGACACCTTGCCATCGCCTAGGTCAATCAATTTCAAGCGGATTCTCTCATCGGCGACAAGGCCATACGATTGTATGCGTCCGGCAAACATCCATCCGGCAAAGATGGGGCGCTTCTCGCCTTTAATGGGTCCAACCGCGATGGGTTTACACGGCATGAACATATAGCAACTATGGGATGCCGTTTTCTCCATGCCGCATTCGAAGCGTGGATGGATACCGGTCTCAAGAAATATGCTTCTATGTTCGCAACGCCAGCAAAGGCCCGTGCCAATTTCTTTTTCGGCAGTTTTCAAGCGATCCCCCGCATTTCCTGCAATGCTTGGTAGAAATCCATCCAATAGTGACGATCTCCGATAGTGGTCTTCGTGTGGCATTTAATACACAAGGTAATCAAGTTAGGTGGATTACTATTCCGTTGGTGATAATCAATATGATGAACGGCATGAAGACGTCCGTTTTCAGGCAGATAACATTCTGGGTTTTGGCATAAATGGTCGTCCCGTTTGCGAATCATCTTTTTTAAATCGGCGGTAAACTCCAGCCCATAGGGTGTATGTATTCCCCCGCGCCAAGCAGAACTATTAGGCCCAGAGTGATTCTCTCGATATTCCGAAGAATGTATAACGGTTTGAAATATGGGACTATTCCTGATACCATCGCTAGTCTTTTTTCTTTCCTCGGGATTAGCCCAACGCTTCTTCATGGCCTCCCGTAGGTTCTTTTTATGTTCTGGCGATCTTATGGCAACTTGGAATGCAATACTATTCTTTAAGGCTGTGCTTTGTTTCTCGCGCATCCCCGGTATCTCATAATATTTTTTCCTGAGTTCACCCTGCCTCTCGCGCATGCCGGGTCTCACGTTGACTTTCTTCGATATCTCGCTCATCTTCTTCCGTGCTTCGGGGTTCTCCCAACGCTTTATTGCGGTCATACTTGCCTTCGCCCGAATTTCCCGGGTTCGGACGTAGGTCTGCCTTCGCTTTGCAGCAATGCTTATTTTAGTCCGGGCTTCTGGGGTATGCTTATATCCTTTCATTCCGTCCCCGGCACGGGAAGAAATACGTCCCCGTTCTCTTGCTTTTTCATGTCCTCCAGCATCGCTATCTGGCGTCGGTACGTCTCTATCTTTGCGCATTCAAGGGCACCCACTATGTCGTTGAATGTTTTATAGGTGCCTCCATGATTGCCGAGATAGATTTGCCCGAGCATCGTGATGAGGAAATTGAGTTCCCCGGCTGTATCGATTCGCAGGTTCTTTGTCTTCTCAAGGAAGTCCTGAAAACTCTCTCTACGTGCGGAGACAATGTAGGGCATTATGCGTCTCTCAGCCAAAAATCAAAGTCGGTATGTTCGTTGAAAAGATATGGATATCCATTTTTCAGCATGAGAAACCCATTCGTCCATTCAGGGTGAATTGTCGTTTTCAGGTTTTTATATTCGATCTTTTCTTTGTCGAACATTCCGCCGATATCGGCTACATAATACTTGCCGCTGATGTCATATCCATAACCCATAAAATGTCCATGCGTGTTAAGAATATTCTTGTGATACTTGGCGGCGAGAAGCTTAGCGACCCGTGTGCTTACCGTACTATAACTTTTCGGATGGACACACAGCCATTCATCGCCAATCGTAAGTCGATCATAAAGAGAATATTTGAATCGTTTCCCATACTCCGGACCAGCCCAAAGCTCAAAAAGATAGCGCGCTTGAATGAGCCCGTCGGTCTGTCGTCCGAGCCGATCCTCATGGTTCCCTTTGACGACGACGATCTCCTCGAACTGGGCGAGAAGCGATTGAATGAGTCGCTTGTTTTCATCGGCCTCATCATCTATGCCCGGTTTATGGTCGCTGTAATAATGAGAGGCGAAACCGAAATCAACGAGATCACCTACCACCACGAGTTTCTTGATACTGAAATGTTCGGCTATCATTAAGCTTCGATAGTGCCAGAGGGTGCTGAAATAGGGCGAATGGTAGTCAGCCGTGATGATATAGTCATTCATCGGAAGTTTTAGGTCGCCCTTGAAAACGGGAATGTCGAAGTTCTCTTCCAGCATTCCCACGGGAATCTTGCCATGGCGACGGATGGCATTATCGATGCATTGGGTAGGTTGTTCAAAGGCGGCGGCAATATCCCGGGCCGCGCATCCCGCGGCAACCATCTCGCGCAATTTCGCCAGAGCCTCCGGCGTCCAATAAAACCGAGGCCGACCGGCCTCCGCTAAGATGTCTATGTCAGCCTCCTATTCATCCGTTCCACCGGGCTCCTTCGTGCCATGCCCGTAGTACGCGGGGGATAATTCGATAGCCGGTGTCCAAATGACAGAACGTCGCCTTTTTTGTGTAAACGCCCATACGGAGATTTGGAGCCATGAGATTGACGGTGGTGACTAGTGAATAAATTTCATCAATATCCTTCGC
>Ga0315291_10002929_pt1 | contig 22144 bp, 29 predicted proteins | sample YL17G12_20_MG_FD_203070 | JGI IMG/M metagenome (GOLD analysis project Ga0315291, IMG submission 203070) | Sediment microbial communities from Yellowstone Lake, YNP, Wyoming, USA - YL17G12_20 | ecosystem: Environmental > Aquatic > Freshwater > Lake > Sediment | place: USA: Wyoming | collected... | reverse complement strand
CAAACCATACTTAATTAGAAAGACAGCTTATTAAAAAAGATTTCCGAACTGTAGAAAAGCCTTAAAAGTATATACTCGAGCATACAATACATGAAATTGGATTATGATTTGGAGCTGGAGAAGGTTGCAGCTGAGATAAAGAAGCTGAAAGGGGAATCTCTCAAGGTTTGTTTACAGCTCCCAGACGGCCTCAAAATGTATGCTAATGAAATCATTGATGAGCTTAGCAAGAAAGTCAAAGGTGTTCAGCTTTACGTTTGGGCAGGCAGCAATTTTGGTGCCTGCGATGTTCCTATCCAGCTAAAAGACTTGGATTTTGATTTAGTTGTTAATTTTGGCCACGCAGTGTTTAGACGTGGCTAAGTCTTAAGGTCATAATTGCCATTCTCTTTTGCGCAGTATAACCTGAGCTATTCAAACCCTAAAAAATAACCTATTAGAGAACTTTATGGGAATGACACAATCTTATATAATATTATATTTCTTATCTAACTTGAGGAAACATGGCAATCGAAGCAATATTTGCGACACCATTCGGCTGGGCAATCGGCCTAGCTGCAGTTTTAGTGTTGTTAAGGTATGCAGGCGTGCTACACATGATAGCTAAGCCAGCAGGCTTCCTTGCAGCAGGTGTAATGTTCTACGTGATAGACGTTGCCTGGACAGCAGGGACCTTTGCGACTAAAATTGCATCGACAGCATCAGTTTGGTTAAGCTTTGCTTGGGAACTAATCGCCTTTATATTTATAATAATAGGCGGACTCTGGGCAGCAGCTGAGCTGATAAGGAAGTAATTGATTTCTTTTTACTTTTAATTTTGTTTAAGCCTATGGAAGGTCTTGAAGGTAGACCGCCAAACTGGAAAAATGAGGCAGATTGCCTGCCTTATCAGCTTTCACCCTGTTTTTAGTTGCAAATCAGATATTTGGCTATAATGTGTTATTTATTCTAGAGTAATGAAACAGCGTTATATACGTCCCTAACAATAGTGGAATTATCCTTTCAACCGAAAGGAGGCATGAAAAACATGGCCTTTTTAGAAGGTACAATGGGAATAGGTGTAGGCGTATTAATTGGCCTAGCGTTGTTAAAGTACAGCGGCTATGTAGACGCACTAAAGAAGGAATTAGGTTACATTGCATCAGGTGCAGTGTTCTTGATTCTAGCAAGTGTATTAGAGCCAGTTGGAACGCAGATACCAAGCATCGCAACTGCAATAAGCTGGATCAGCATAATATTTTGGGTAATAGCCTTCATATTAGTGTTGATCGGTGCAATAGCGATGGCTATACAGATTTTCAGTAAACTAAAGTAGATTAGCTGAAAATCTTTTTTCTTTTTTTATTTTATATTTTAATTTCTACCTGAGATTTTTTTCCTAAGTTGAAGCTCTAATGGCCTGTTAGCAACACATGAGAGCCAAACTTTAGAATGAACTTAATGGTATCCTTTGGTAATTACCAAAGGATTTATATTCTATATATCTCCACTAATTAGATATGCTTAAGGGCTCGGCTACGGCCTTAGTTTTGATTGCATTAGCACTAGCTGCAATAACCCTTGGAGGCTATGTTGCATTAACAGGCGCTAACGTTTTTGATGAAATGCTAGACGCAGGCGGTTGTTCTGGAACATATTACGAACCCTGTGACTATAATTGGGACAAAGCTACGTGCCAGAGTACAGCAGGATGTATATGGAGAAGTGTTGGTGCTGATGAATTTTGTTCCGGGCGAACAACTCATTCTTGCAGTGGTTTATCGTATGATGATTGCACAAGAACAGCTGGATGCAGCTGGGGAACAGCAGTAGCAGATACAACTCCCCCAAAAATAGATAGCTTTAGTATTTCTCCCGGCTCGCCACAATTTGGCCAAAATATTACAATTAGTGCTACATTTAGTGATAATGTAGGGCTGGAATCTGCAGACATTTATCTGGATGGGACAAAAGTCAAGCCCTGTAATTTAGCAGGAGCAAAAACTGGAGCGTGCAACTATACAACGCCTTCGCCGCTTCCTCGCGGCAGTCATACGTATAAAACCATAGTCAGAGATACTACTTTTTCTATTACAGGAAACTCAACGCTTAATGCTGCAGAGCAGCAAAAGGCATTTACTGTTATATCAGACTCTATTTATCCAAATTCAACAATAGACAAACAGGTTACAAATTTTACAGTTAATCTGACTGCAAAAGCAAACGACAATGTGGCAATTAAAACCATAGGACTTACGTTGAGCGATTGTGGTAGCACGCAAAGTGCTGTTTGCAGTTATAGCGGTGATAAGCCGTCTGAATCTTGTTCTAAATTATTTACTGTAGCATCCAGCGGAACTTGTAAGGCGTATGCAACAGCCGTAGATTATTCAGGTAGTTCTGCTATATCTCCTCCAATAACTTTTCCTGTCCCTGTAACGCTGCCAATTTATCAATTAATCGTGAACAAAGTTGGTGCAGGATCGGGATATGTAGTTGTTGAAGATCAACCAATGGGCCCTTACCCACCTCATTCAGCCTTTCCTTTCAAATATAATTACACAAGCGGAACTAATGTTAACATTACAGCAACTCCTAATGCGGGCTCAGCTTTCGCAGGCTGGAGCGGAAACTGCACAGGCACAGGAGTTTGCGGACTTACTATGACATCTGCAAAAACTGTAAGTGTCAATTTCACATTAATACCAGATGTAATCAAGCCAACAATACCATCAACAAATCCTGCAAATGGTTCTACGGGAGTGTCAACAACTCCGCGGATTAATTTTACTTTTAGCGAGCCAATGAATACAACATCTAGAAATGTTTTGGTTTCTCCTGATCCAAAAACCGCCACATTTACATACAACTGGGCTAATGATACTACATTTACTGTGGTAATGGCAGCCTCACCAGAATCATTACCTAAAAGTACGACGTATACTATTACATTACCTGCAGCTAGCTTCAAGGACAAAGCAGGCAACAACATGGCAAGCAATTATATTTTTGTATTTACAACTGCTGCAGCACCATGTTCAGGGAAGCCGAGCCTTACCGTTATTCCACCAATAATAAGTGTAAACGGAACAGCAGCAATAAAAGTTACTGCACCTTCGACAGCATGTGCTGGAAGAAAAACCACTTTTTCTGCGGGGGGCATCATAACTCCTATTATGTGCACCATAGGCAGCGATGGAACTTGCAGCGTTTCCACAACGCCAACTGTGATTGCAACATATTTCTATTACGTTTGGGTTGATACAGACGGAGATGGAAGTTTTGGTGATGAAATTCAAAGTGACGCAGCAAGTTTAACTGTTGTAGGTCCAGACACAATAAAACCTAATGTAACAGTCTCTGTATCTCCTGCTAGCCCATCATACGGGCAAACAGCTGTAATAACTGTAAATGCTTCTGATAATGTTGCCATACATCATGGCAATATCTATTTTGACGGAAAGAATGTTGTAACATCAGGAGTATTCAACACGCCAACTGCAACATTCAAATACACAACTCCTGCATTGTCTGTAGGCAGGCATAATTATTCTGGAGATGCAGGTGATACATCATCCAATTGGAATAATACAGACATAAAATACTTTGATGTTTTGGAAACAGGCGGGCAAAATTGTACTCCTGCGAAATATGGAACAGATTGCTCAGGATATCTTGTTTGTTCAAACATAACAAAGACATGCACGAATGATTTGGAAGCCCCTAAAGTGTCTGTTAAAATATCACCTGAAAATCCGAAAGTAGGGGATGTTGTTACATTTAATGCAACAGCTACAGATGATGTTGGCCTCTTTGGCTTGGATATTTATTTGGACAAAGGCTGGCCTGATTACCCAGAAGGGGGAAGGATAGCATCATGTGGAATTGTAGGTCCAAAATCTGGAAGTTGCGCAGTAAACACAACAAAACTTGGCTTAAAGCTAACACAAGGGAATCATAAATTGATGGCAGTTGTATCTGATTTTGCTTATAATAAAACTTGGAAGACAGATCCAACATTTGCGATGTCACATGTTGCTCATGATCCTGCAGGCACAAATGCAAGCAATCCTAATACATGGAAGACTTTCAAGGTTACTGGCCAAGTGGAGCTTGTCATAGAGCCAGCTTCACAACAAGGAGAACCAGGAGATACTTTGAATTATGTTGCTAAGATTACAAACAATAGAGGTGCTTCAAAGTCAATTAATTTTGATATTAATTGCCCAGAGGATTGGAAATGTGCGCCTAATAGTACAAAGCTGTCTATAGGAAATAGCAAAACATCTTCTGTGCCTTTTGCAATAACATCGAATGAAAGTGAGTCTTTGCATCCAGTTCAAATTCAAGCTATGGCTTATGATGATCTAAATCACGAATTCAATCAAAGCTTAACTTTCACATATGATGTTAATATCTGCGACAGAAAAGATCCTAGCATATCCGTAAAGCCAAGCAAGTTCAAGGGTCCTGCTGGCGGAGAAGCCAACTTTACAATTACTGTAACAAATAAAGATAGCTGCACAGGCTACTTTGATTATGATGCTGATTGCCCAGCAGATTTGGACTGCGAGCTTTCAAAAGAAACAGGCACGATGGATGCAGGCAAGAATGATTCTGTTACTCTGAATGTAATAACTGCAAGCGATGCAGAGATAGATAGTTACAAAATCAACTTTACAGCGGTTAACCATAAAGATGAACTTTATGAAGCCACAAAGACAATTAATTATACTATAGCAGATTGCACAGATGCTGATGGAGATGGCTATTATTCTGAAAGCAGCGGCTGTGACCCTTCAGATTGCGATGATACAAATGCAGACATAAATCCTAATGCAACTGAGATATGCATTGGCAGCATAGATGAAAACTGCAATGGATATATAGATGATGGATGCACGGGTTCGGGTCCTGTTCCAACAAATGCGAGCAGAGATGTTACTCCTCAATATGATACTACAACGCCTACGTGCGGAAATAATGTTGTAGAAACAGGAGAAGATTGTGATGGCACATCAGATGCTGCTTGTCCTGGCTTATGTTCATTTGGCTGCACTTGCCCATTCATTGTTGGAGATGGCATTTGCGAAAGTGATGTTGGCGAAAGCTCTGCAATAAGTCTAGACTGCAAGAAGAAAGTAAGTGGAGCAGGCTTAGCTGCAGCAGCAGTTGGAACATTAGGCGCTTTGGCAGGAGGAATGTATTACTTCTGGAGGCGCAGAGGCAGGTTAGGAGGGTTAACAGCTGCACAAGGTGTTGAAACTGCAACACCTGGCGTTGACTTAGATACTGCAGTTAACAGCATGTTAAGCGAAGGCTATAATCCTAGAGAGATACACAGCAACTTGGAAGCAGGCGGATGGTCTCATAATAAAATAGATGCAGCGATGGAGTCTGCACAGACTGACCAGGAAGCTTTAGGCAGAATAGCGGAACAGCAGGGAGTAGCAGCGCCTACAGAAAAAGCAAAAGCTTCACGTTATGTAAAAAAATGTTTAGAGCAAGGATATGACCCTACTCAAGTAAGGACAGCATTGATATCATCAGGCTGGCCTGCTAATGCAGTAGATGGTGCCATTTCAAATCAGACTGCTAAACATCTACAGGCGCATGCAGAAAAGGCAGGCGTTATAGAGCCTTCTTCAGCGCACAAAGAAGACCTTTCAGATTACATAAAGAAAGAACTGTCTGAAGGTCATACAAAGCAAAGCATAAAGAAAGTATTGAAAGATTCAGGCTGGTCAAGTTCAGATATTAATACAGCTTTCAAGGAATAATTAGAGCTTGTTGAGAATCATTCTGCTGATGTTAAAAACTAGCATTGCGAAGCAACTTTGCTTCGCAAGTTGAATGTGTTAATGTCAATAAAGGATTCAAGCGTAACAAATAGCTTTTAAATGTAGTTTCAAGTAAACAGTTTATGAAAGTGCTATTTGTTGAAGCCAAGGCCAAGAAAGACATAGTTGGGGCTATCTCTAAGAGCTTGAAAGGCATACCTGAGAAAAAGATAGGCCTCATTTCAACAGTCCAATTCGCAAATCAGTTACTGGATGTTAAGAGATATCTCCAGTCAAAAGGCAAAATAGCAGTTATTGGAAAGCCTTCAGGCAGTGCTGTTTTGGATGGGCAAATATTAGGATGTGATGTTTCAGCAGCAACATCCATTGAAAATAAGGTCGATTGCTTCTTGTACATTGGAACTGGAGAATTTCACCCCCTAGGCATTCTTGCTAAAACAGAAAAATCAATTTATGTTTTAGATCCTTTTACAGAAAAACTCAGAGCGGTTCCCAAAGAAGAAAAACAGAAACTTTGGAAGAAACAAATTCTAAGACTAGCCCAGTTCAAAGACTGCAAAACAATAGGCATTTTAGTTTCAACAAAACCAGGCCAGTGTAAATTACAGGCAGACCCTGAAAAAATCAAGAAAGTATTAGAGAAGAAAGGAAAGAAAGCTTACCTTTTCATAGGAGATTCAATTACAGACTCTGAGCTTCAAAATTATCTAAATATTGACGGCTGGGTAAATACCGCTTGCCCAAGGTTAGCAGATGATACATTCAGCAAGCCATTCGTTAATGCAATAGATTTATAAATCAAAATTATAGGGCATAAACATGGAAATTGAAGTTTTGAAGGACGAAAAGCACGAACTGCAAGTAAAATTTTCTGAAATAGATCACGGTTTTCTAAACTTGATTAAAGAAGCAGTCTGGCAGCAATCAGGCGTTGAAATAGCTTCTTTCAGGGTAGAGCATCCTGAAGTTGGCGAGCCAGTCTTCATCTTGAAGACAAAAGGCAAGGAAGCAAAGAAAGTCTGGAATTCTGCATTGGAATTAATTTCTGAACAATTAGATAAGCTCAATAAGGAACTAAAGAAGCTGAAGTAGTAAGTTGGGTTTTATGAATAGTTAATATGGGCTTGAGCGTTAGCGAAACCCATGGCATGCCAGCTTTGTGAAGCTGTTAGACAAGTTCAATAAGGAACTGAAAAAGTTGAAGTAGTTTGGTTGCTAGCAAAAATTGCAGGGCCAAATATTAAAAATATTCCAACAAGCACAGCAATAATAAGTATAACAGGTATCAAAACTGCTGTTAATATTGCACCAACTGCCCTGGCAGTTGAGAGTTTCTGTAATTTTGTAAGGCCAAGCCCAAATAGAACTATAGACCATATGCCCACAGCAAAATTCACTATTGGAATCCAACCTAAGACATAAGTTGGCGTGCTTCCAAAAAATAATGCCTTTACAGTATTTCCTAATCCTTGTTTAGCGCCAAAGACATAAGCCCATACATGATACCATAACGAAGCAACTAGCAGGCCTAAAAAGCCGCCCAGCCACATCAATAAGAACAGTGCAGGAATAATGAAAAATCCAATAGGACTGCCAGCTAATGCTGTAATTACTCCAAAGATTAGAGAGTATGGAATTGCCAAAACTAAAAATCCCTTTAAACCATAAATTATAGCTTCTTTCGTGGAAGTTTTATGCTCTGCTTCGAAAGCTTTCTTCGGGCTTATTATGAAAGATTTAATCCTTTCAAAGAACGTTTTCGCCATACAAACATCATAACTTATACTTATAAAAGGGTTTCTTCTTAAATAAATAAGTATGAAACTCTTTGGTAAAGCGAAAGAGGAGCAGCATGGATATGATAAACACCCTACTGCATTGGGAAAAGCGTGGCATTTTCTTGCACATGAAGATTCAATTTTATCATTTGCTGTAGATGCAATCTTGGTACTAGTAATAGGAAAATTTGTTGTCCTGCCATTATTAGGATTAATGCTTGGCACACCATTTCCAATGGTTGCAGTTGTTTCAAGCTCTATGGAGCACGATGGAAGCTTTGATAGTTGGTGGTACGCCAACGGCGCTTGGTACATGAACAACCAAAACATAACAAAAGAACAATTTATGCAATTTTCACATGATAATGGATTCAACAAAGGAGATGTCTTCATAGTTAAAGGTGTTTCTTTTGAAAAAATAAAAGTTGGAGACGTTATTGTGTATAACATACCTACAAAATCTGATCCAATAATACACAGAGTTGTAAGTAGAACAGATAATTCTTTAGTTACAAAAGGTGATGCAAATTCAGATCAGCTGAACTTTGAGCTTAATGTAACAGCAAATCAGCTGAGAGGAGTTGCAAAATATAGAGTTCCTTATCTGGGCTGGTTTAAAGTCGCTTTAGTCGAATTAAACTATGCGATAAGGCGATAGCTTTTAAAATAAGGTTATGGCAAATTTGTTTGATATGAAGTTTTGTCCGAAATGTAAAGGGCTATTGATGCCTGCAAAGGAAGGCCTTCTTTGCGCCAGCTGCGGCTATAATGAATCTGCTTCTGCAGAGGTAAAAGAAGAGATAAAGAGAAAGCCAAGGGCAGCTGCAGTACCTGAACAAGAAGGAGATACAGATTTGAAGGAAACAATGCCTACTGTTGATGCAGTTTGTTCAAAATGTGGGCATGATAAGGCATTATGGTATACGCAACAGACAAGAGCTAGTGATGAACCAGAGACCCAATTCTTTATATGCAAGAAATGCAGCCATAAGTGGAGGAAGTACTAAAATGGAATTTTGTCCTAAATGTAAAACATTGATGTTACCAAGCAGAAAGACGACTGTATGCCCTAAATGTGGCGCTCGTACAAAGGCAGACAAATCTGATATTGTTTTGAAAGAAAAAATCAGCCATGCTGCTGAAAAGATGCCTAGAAAAGTTAGCGAAATAGAATCAACAATGCCTATTGCAGATGCTGAATGCCCTAAATGCAGCAATAAGAAAGCATTTTGGTGGACTCAGCAAGTTGTAGCAGGAATGGGCGGAGAAGACACGCAAGATACAGAGTTCTTCAGATGCACAAAGTGTCGACATACCTGGAGAAAGACTGCATAGCAGTTTTTCTGGTGTTATCTGTTAATGTCAGATAGTCCTAATACTTTGCAGGGGAAGAAGTTTTTTTAAACTCATAGAGCTTCCTCTCGTAAGTTTTAATCTGTTGCTTGCAATTACAATAACTCAAACTCACAAATTGAGTTTGAGGAATCGCTAAACACTAACTGTATACTGGTTTATCGATATCTATTTAAATTTCTCAATTAGTCTTTAATCGTAATGGCTGAAAATGAAGAGATTTTTCCAGGGGAAGCTCCTGCAGAAAAGAAAGTTCTAAGGCGTGCTCCTGCTGTGCCTGTAAAGATATCTGATTTGAAATCAGATATGGGCAGAGTTTGTGTCCTCGGTACTGTTGTGTCGAAAAATGCAGATATAGGTTCTTTAATTATAGATGATGGGCAGGCTTCAGTTCTAGTCCTGCTTTCTGAAATGTCTTATCTTGAGCATTTGAAGGAAGGCCAGACAGTACGCGTTTTTGGAAAAGTCTGGGGCTCAAGCAATGAAATAGAGATACAGGCAGAATTAGTGCAGAATTTTGAAAAAATAGACAGGGAATTGTATAATAAAGTGATGTTTAGATAGCTGACTAGTTTTAGTCCTTAACATCAGCCAAACTTCACAGCATAGGATGATGGCGATATGCACATTAAGAGCTTCCACAGAACATGATAACCTTTATATATAATCAAACATCTGTAACAATTGGAGGATTATTGGCATGACTAATAAAAAAGGCATTGATGGAATGTATACAGCCGTTGCACTTCTAATTGGTATAGTAATAGGAATGGCACTGATGTATTTTGCAATATCTAAGGGCATGTTGAGCTGTGAATTAATAGGCTGCGCTTCTACTGCAGTTCCAATAATCTAAAATGCCAGAAATAGCGCCAGTAGGATCCTTTTTTCAGCAAAGATATAATCGGTTTTCTAAAGGCAGGCTTAGAACAGAAATAATCACTTTAGAAGAAATTTTTTGGCTAGTTATAGGCTTGTCATTTGGCTGGATGGCTGCCAAGACAACATCCTTGTGGGTTCTAACAATTCCTGCAGTTCTGCTAGCAGTGTGGATATTTGAACAATTATACGCTAAGAAGTACGGCTTGAGGACAGTGCACGGAAGGAAGGTAGGCTAAAATGGCACGGGCTATAAAAGATACAGAATTTGATTTCTATAGATGGCTGTTCTATGGGGTTATACTGTTAATTTTAGCATTTAGCTCTATAGCTTTCCCTATACTGCTATGGGTTTTTGCAGTAATATTGCTGATAGGCATGTGTGATGTATCTTACACCATGTGGACTAAATATATAGTCCATTAAACTTAATTTTGTCTTGTGATTTGTTATGTAATTAAGCTGTATCTAGCTTGTATCCCTTAAAGTCTGCAATGCTAAGCGCAGCATCAGCAGAAAGAAAAGCCTATCTTTATGTTAAGGCTTATCCTTCGTCAGCAGGTTATAAAATCATAGTCTGCACAAAACATAGCGCCGATATATCAGCGGATGTCTCGCGGGATTGTATATTCCGCTAAACAAACTATTAAAAAACTAACTTATCTTATTTCTACATGTTCCTGGTAAAACTGAACGAACCTAGAGTTCTAAATGCCACAGTTTCTGTCTTATCAGATTTTATAACAGAAGCAAGTTTCAGCTTTCAGAAGGAAGGCATAAAGTTACATGCGTTAGACCCTGCAAATATCTCAATGGTTGTTTTATCATTATTGCCAAGCGCATTTAATGAGTATAAAGTTGAGCAGCCATGCGAAATTACTGTTAACCTAGAAGCTTTAAAGCAGGCACTAAAGAGAGCAAAGCCAACTGACCCTATTTCCTTATCTCTCGATAAAAATAAATTGAAGATTTCAATAACTGGAAAATCAATGAAAAATTTTTACATTCCTTTGATAGAGAGGGAAGCAAAGGAAAGAAAGATGCCAGCACTTGATTTCCTGGCAACAATTGAATTAGACTCTGCAGAATTCAGGGATTACATAGAAGATGCTTCTATTGCAGGAGATACTGTTGTTTTTGAAGCAGATAAGAATTCCTTTATCATTACATCTGGAGAGCTAGGCTCAAAAGTTTCCATCCAGCTAACCAAAGGCGCAGATCCTTTACTGCAGATAGCTGCAGGCGAAAATGTCAGGTCAACATACTCATTAGACTATCTAAAGAAGATGGCAAGGGCTTCAACATTAGCAGAATCAGTAGTAATTCAGTTTGCAAAAGACTACCCATTAAGGCTAGACTTCAGATCTTTAAACAAGGCACAAATGACGTTCATACTGGCCCCTAGGATAGAAAATAAATAAGAGGAAACCTCAATGAGCCTATCACGAATTCTTAAATTAGCAGAAAAAAGAAATATTAATGTAACCAAACTTGAAGATGAATTAAACTCCGTCAGGCAAGAATTGGGCGCGCCATTAAAAAATTATTTAGACGCAAAACGAAAATTTGACCGAGCAAAAGAACGAACAATAAATGCTGAAAAATTAATTCAAAATGCGGTAATGGCTACTCCAATAGAGCAAATTGTTAATTTTGCTTCTAATATGGGCTATACTGTTAAATTTGGCCCCACAGAGTTAGATGCAGATGATTTGGCAGATTTTAAGAAAAGTAATGGGCTTTTCGTTAGATTATATTTTAAAAAATCTACACAACTTGAAAATTCTCTTGTCGAAAAAATCCTTAACCACGCCACATACTGTTTAGTGTCTAATAATACTGTTTGTGTAATGTCTAAAGAGGGTAAAAAGGCGTTTTATGAGTGGATGTCTCCAGTCATGTGTGCAGGAGCATTAAGTCGTGGTTTAATACAATTTGATTATGAAGATAATGCGCGCGAAGCGTTAAAATTTAATAAAATAAGCCCCGAAATGTCTTCAGAATTAGAAACACTAAAAGATAACCCTGACGCATTGCTTAAACGGGCGAGGGAACAAGTTTTGGGTAATGCACATTGCTTTGAAGGATTTAATGCATTATTTTATATTAAAAATAATTCACAATTTACATATGGTTATAATCATGCGAAGCTAGAAAAAGGAATAATATTGCGAGGGCCTTATGGTTTAGTTAAACCATCTGGTGAAAGTTTATGCGTAAAACATAATGGACAAGAAATTTATGAGAGAGAATATTTTATAGAAGGCAAGCCAAAAGAGCTGTTAGAGCCTGCAAGTAAAATGATAGCAGAATGGGACAGTATTTTCCAAAAAGTGCGAAAAGGTGAAGATGGTTATGTAATGGACTTCCCAGGTTCTGTTTTGCCATATCAATACGCTTCGCAACGGGGCTCAGTAAGTAATTGTTCACTTCAATAGAATAAACCTTATAAATCAAATATTTCAGAGGAAATGTAATGGAACCATTAGATGGCTCAAAAGAAACACCTGCGCAGCATGCTGCGCATTCTAACGCAACAATTTCAATAAAAAAAGACCATTTACTCGTGCTGCTTGCAGTTGGCTTTTTAGTAATAGGATTTGCAGGCGGATATTTTGTTAATGATTTTACTGGAACGGGAGGAGGCACAACCACCCCACCAACAGACAACCAAACACAACCAACTCAACCGTCACCTGAGGAGATATCATTCGTAATAGGTACAGGTGACCCTGTAATGGGGGAAGCTAATGCTCCATTAACCATAATAGAGTTTTCAGACCCATCTTGTCCATTCTGCGGCGGAGCTGCAGGAATGAATGAACAAGTAGTTCAATATTTACAAAGCAAAGATGCAACCTGGCAGGCACCTGAACCAGGAATAATTGAAAATTATGTAAAAACTGGAAAGGCAAAACTTGTGTTTAAGTATTATCCAGGCCACGGAACAGGTGTTGAAGCTATGAAGCTAGCTTTATGCGCAAATGAGCAAGATAAATTCTGGGAAGCTCATGACATATTCTTCTCAAACCAAGACAAGATGAACGATACTGCTGCATTAGAAAGTTTGATGGGCGCCATACCTGGCATAGATGCAGCAAAATTAACAGAGTGTTATGATGCAAAGAAGTATGACAGCAAGCTAACTGATGATACGGCTGAAGGAAAAGCTGCAGGAATGCAGGGAACACCAACATTCTTTATTGGAAATGAACAAAGTGGTTATGTAAAAATAACAGGCGCACAATCATACACAACAATAAAACAGACAATTGATGCCGCTTTGGCATAAAGTTCTTGAGCTTTGTTAAATTTATTTTTGATATGAAACTGTGCTAGTTCTCATGGCAGGAAAAGCTTAACATTCTGTTAGGTTGCAGGGAAAATTACAAGCTCTAAGAGATAAAAACTATTAAAAATTTTAATTCAAAATTAATTCTCAAAAGCTTTATATATGTCTACGGTGTTTGATTTCTAGTTCAATTGGAGGTGCTGAAATGGCTGTAAAGTACTATGTTTTGATGCAAGGTGGACGCGACACAAGTCACGTCTTTACGGGGGCTTCGCCCAGAAGAGCTGCACTAAAAGCTGCAACACGCGGTTTTTCAGATATTAAACTGCGGGAAAGAGGAACAGACAGGTTGCACATATTCAAAGGCGGAAGAAAGAGAGTAGCCGCTCCTGAAAACAGGCCTGACTGGCTGCCATCACAAATCTGGCGCCCTGCTGTAAAGAAGGCAAAGCTCGAACACCTGAAAAAGAAGTAAGCAATTACTTATTGCTTCGTCGTGGCGTATCTTTTAATATAGTCGTCAGTATTCCCCTTTATGAGTCCTAGAGCTGAATTGGGAAAGTTAAAGCAATTATCAGGTGTGTTCAAAGCAGCAACAATTTCTTTGGTTGCAATCCTAGCATTTGCAATCTATGATTTTATACTTCCGATTTTTACAAAAGGTCAGGCAGCAAGTTTTGCAATAGTAGGCCTTATTGTTTCATTAGTTTATGTTGCTTCATTATTATCTGAAATTCCTATCGGTTTAGCTGTTGACAAATACGGCCGCATAAAGATAATTCTTTTGGCTATGGCCGCAATGGGAATTTTAGGAATAGTTTATTTTCTAACGCAGAATATAATTTGGCTGGCTTTGCTATCCTTGATTTTTGGTACAGTGGCAGTGGCTTTCTGGATTCCTTCTGCAGTTTTAATTAGGGATTTCAGCCCAAGGAAAATGCTTGCCCAGGCAGAAGGCATCTATATGTCTTTGACGCAAGTGGGCTGGATTTTAGGCCCTATAATTGCAGGCATCATTGCAACAATACTTTCAGACAGGCACAACTTTTTGCTTATGTCTGTATTTATGTTTGCAGCAGTCGGCCTTGGCCTTGCAATTTTTAGAGGCAGAAAAGCAAAATCATTTGCTAAAGAAGAGAAGAGGCACAAGCATAAAGCTAGATTAACATTACTAGCAACAATTTTCAAGGAATATTTAGGTGTGCACAGACACGCAGCACCTTTGTACGCACTGACATTAATTGCATATATCTGGATTGCAATAGAATGGGCTTTTGTTCCACTGGCAGGCCTTACTCATTTCAGCTTTTCTGAAACAGGTGTAGGCTTAATCTTAGGAGCAATGATGGCTGTTGAAGGTCTTTTATATTACTCAGCAGGTTTTGTGATGGATAAAATCGGAAAAAGATATATCATAACTGCAGGCTTCCTGTTGTTGTTTACTTCAGCTTACTTCATGTTTTTAGCTACATCTCCTGCAATATTTATTTTAGCAGCTCTTCTCGCAGCAGCTGCAGTCTCTTGGATTTTGCCGGGTGCAGAAGCCTTGCTTACAGAGATAGTTCCAGCAAATTTGTATGGCGAAATGTCTGGAGTATTTGATACGTCTAAAGATTTTGGGATGATTATAGGGCCTTTAGCTGCAGGTCTATTGGCCACAACACTTTCAAATGCACTAGCGCCATTCTTATTAGTCACGGTTGTTGCAGGAATAGCAGCACTAATAGCTGGCTGGGCTTTCTGGCCTGTTAAAAAGAAATCAAAACATGGCAAAAAGTAAAACTAAAAAGAAATTCAAAATAAAGAAATTGAGTTTCGAAATAAAAGACACCATGAGAGATTTGGTTTTTGGCATGGAGGACGCTTTAATCACAAATTTAGGCCTTGTTTTGGGTGTTGCTGCTGCAGGCGTTCCAAGTGTTGATGTTCTTCTAGCAGGTGTAGCTGCAATGTTTGCAGGCATGGTAAGCATGGCTGCAGGGGATTATTTGTCTACAAAATCACAAAGAGAAGCTTTAGATGCACAAGTGGAGGACGAAGAGGAAAAACTGCAAAAGCCTGAAGCAGAGTTTAAAGCTATAAGGCAATTATACCGCGCAGCAAAGTTTTCTGATGCAGAGATAAGAAAATTTGTAGGCAGGCTCAATACAAATAAAAAGTTGACACTAAAAATACTCGCAGAAGAAGAGCTCGGTATTGTGCCTGAGAAATTTGAAAATCCTGTCAAAGGTGCTATAACAATCTTTTTTGCATATATGATAGGCTCTTTGTTTCCAGTTTTGCCATTCTTATTGCCAAATACAAAAATTGCAAGCATTATCGCATTAACTGGAACGGCCGTAGCATTATTTGGAGTTGGTGCTTACAAAACCAAAGTAACAAGGAGAAGCTGGCTCAAATCAGGAATGGAAATGCTAGTAGTAGCATTGTTAGCTGCTGCTGCAGGCTATGTAATTGGCTATTTATTTGGTGTTATAATATCCTAGGTAATTTTAAATAACTATATTATTTCTCATAAATATGGAAAGGATTAATGGACATGTTTATTGGGGCGATAAAGCTTCATTAGAAGGATGGAGTCTTGAAATAGGAAATTTTAACATCCTTGATGCTAGACCTTCTTTCAGGCGCTACGTTGCCCATAAATCCTCAAGCATTGAACAGCTGCAATCGCATTACGCTGAGATTGCCGAGCTGGCCGAAAAATATAATGCTGAACCAACCGAAATTTTGTTTACCACCAATTTATATTATGACTGTGTAAAACGTGCCAATATATTTTTCCTTAACGAAAATACAGGCACATTGCAAAATTTCTTCAAAAATGACTTAAAAATAATTCAGCGGAAGCTAGAACATCTGTCTTCACTCAAAAATTCAGAAATATTGCTATCAATAGATATTGACAGGAAAAAATCATCCTGTGTTGCTGTGGATATCAAAGAGCCGCTGAAAAAAGTTCATAAAGAATTATTTGAAAGTCTGGATAATATTCTTTTTACAGCAAAACCCCAATAAGATAATTTTTGGTTGCATTAATTATTTTGACATTAAGGGAATCTCCTAATTTCAGTTTGCTGTCTTTCAGCACAACTGGCTTATAGCTTTCATTTCTTGCAACAAAGCCACCTTTCTTTCCAATTTCATCAATCAGAACTTTAAACTTATTGCCAATATATTTCTTGTTAACATCTAGAGCTATGCTATGATACAGTTTTGTCATCTCTCTGGATCTTTTCTTTTTGATTTCCCCAGATAATTGCTTCATCTTTTCTGCAATTGTGCCAGGACGAGGCCAGAACATGCTTACATTTATGGCATCTGGCTGCAGCCATTTGATCAAATCAATTGAATCAGAAAATTCTTTATCTGTTTCAGTTGGGAATCCGCATATTATGTCTGTGATAAGTGTTAAGTCTTTGATTTCAGGTCTAAATTTCTTCACAATCTCCTTGAAATCTTCAACTGTGTAAAATCTATTCATTAACTTTAGAACTCTATTATTGCCAGACTGCACAGGAATATGCAAAAACTTGAATACTTTCTTATTTTTGTAAGCATTAATAAGCTCTGGCAGAATCTTTAGAATGTGATTTGGATTACCCATACCCACTCTTATATGAAAATCTCCAGGTATGTTGCAGGCTTTTTCCAATAATTTAGCAAGATTTGTATTTGTATCAAGCCCATAAGCTGCACAGTCTTGTGATGTTAGCCAAATCTCCTTGCATCCATCGGCGATTGCATTTTTAATTTCCTTCAAGATAGCCGTTTCTGAATAAGAGAATAACCCTCCCTTTGCTAGTTTAGTAAAGCAGTAGGCACAAGAGCCTACACAGCCTTCAGAAATAGGAACAATTGCAACAACTTTATTCAATCTCTGTCTTGGAAGACAAATCTTTTCAATCTTGTTTTTGCCGAATAAAACAATTCTTTCACCAGCAAGTGTTTTTTCAGCCACAAAAGCAATCTTATGTATGGAATTTACATCAACAATGGAGATTCCCCTTAGCTTAGTTTCAACAGTTTCTTTATTTCCAGAGGGTATGCAGCCACAAGCAATGATTTTCTTCTTTAATTTTCTGGCAGCTTCAACTTCCCTGAAGAAATCAATTTCAGCCCTGCCTTTAACACCGCAAGAATTTATCACAACAAGGTCTGCATCTTTTGCTGAATTGACAATCTTATAGCCTGCTTGTATTAAGAGGCCAGCCATTACTTCAGAATCACTTCTATTAGCTGAACAGCCGAATGTTTTAATATAGACAGAGAAAAACCTTCGGTTTTTCGCTGCCACGCAAAATTTATTTTGCTCGGTTTTCATTTTGCTGGTTTGCCAAACCAGTCTTCCTTTTTAGCTTTTTTTGATATAAACCAGAAAACTATTCCGCCTATTGCAATCAACAACAAAGAAAGCAGAAAATTATGCAGTAATGTCATTGCTATAAATCCGCTTATAACAATAATCAAGCTTAGAATTCCTGCTATTACAAATGTTGAGCGCTTCATTTCATCTCCGCTAATGCTTTGATTCTTTTTAACATGTTTGGATGTGTGCTCATAATCTCCATCATCTTATCTAAAGCGCCCAGATTAATGTGTTTTCCCTTTAGCTGTGCTATCTCTTCAGCCTCTAATGTTCCTGATTTATCTATGTCTAAGGTTGAAAGTGCTATGATTTCATCATGCGCCCTTGAAATATCATTTGCAAAGAATGCCTTAAGGCCTTCAACTTGTTTTAAATGTGCTTTTGGTATATTTGCAGAGCCTTTGACTAGCTTATACAAAGCAGAAGCCAGGCTATGAGGCTCATTTTTCAAAGAAACAGAGCCGACATCTGCATAATATTCACGAATTCTGCTCGCATATAATATCAATAAGTTTGTTATGAAGTAAATCAAGAAAGCAAATATGCCAACTATTGCAGTACTTCCTTTCCTATCGCCATGAGACCACATAGTGTTCCAAGCTATCATCCAAGCAATCATAGGAATTACAGATAATAATGTTACAATAGCTACATCCCTGTGCTTCAAATGAGAGATTTCATGTCCTAAAACCGCACGAAGTTCCTTTTTATTCAATAAATCGAGTATGCCTTGTGTTACACAAACTCTTCCATCACTTTTCCATCTACCAAATGCAAAGGCATTTGGTATTGGTACTTGTGAAATACCAATCCTTGGCTTAGGTATTCCCGCTTCCTTAGCAAGTTCATCAACCATTTTATGAAGTTCTGGCTCTTCTTTTTCTGTAACATATTTTACACGCATAGACCATCCAACTATAGATGGTCCTATCATGTATTGGAAAAATATCAATCCAATAGCTACTATTCCATAAAAGAGAAAGCTAGTTATTCCCAACAAACTGGCAACAACAGCAATTAAAGCATAAACTATTCCAAATAGAACGGCCATTAACAGCCATAGTCTTATTTTCAGCCACAATGTCTTCGGAGCTATTGATTTTTCCATGGTAATTTGTCTAAATTTAGTTTTTTAAGGGTTATGTCTTCTGAAAGCTATAAATTCTTATAAATATGTGCCTTTTAGAAGCGTCATGACTGGTTGGTGTCCTACAGATGCAGGTTTCGAGCTTCTCGGAAGAACAGGCCTTGATAAAAGAATTGATGAAAGCTGGGAAGAAATACGGCGCTTGAAGCCGCTCACAGCCATATTGGACGATTTTGAAATTAAAGACAGACTTAAAGATGATGCGCCGCCTGCAAGGCGCAAAGCAATAGAAAATTGGGTATATAATGATAAAAGGAATCGATTTATTGATGGGCCCAACTCATTCTTTATAGTTTCTGGCACTGTTACTGATGCTCTTTTAAGTAAAGACGAAATTCAAAATCCTCAGCAATTTGGAGTTGAAAGTATAAGCCAGCTTGATGGTTTGCTGGCATCTTATGTTGAAACGAAGCACAGAGATAAACCGCTAATGAGCGAATATTATGTCTGGCGTTCCCCTGGCCTTAAAACCAGAATTTATGGCGATAGTAATGGAGACTTACGGATTCATCAGATAGATACAAAACCGAGAGCATTTGGCCTTTTTGGAGACTTGCCTGCAGGAGGCATCAGTGCAAGTTATGGCTATTGGTCAACTCTTGTTGCAGTAGCTCTAAAATATGCAGACACTGTTGGAATAGAAATTCCTGAGGCAAAAAATTGGCAGGAATTCATGAAAAAGTACAGGTGGAATGGGAAAATAAGCAGGCCGAGCTTGGGTGACGAAGGCCAAGGTTTTGCACAAGATTATTCTGAAGAAATTATTGCACAATTGCCCGATAAGGTTGATAATGTGGCATTGAAGAAAAATTTCTTTGGCCAGATGAGGCCTCATGCCAGCCAAAATGTAATTTATTATCCTATAATCAATGAAGAGCAGCAACTAATGATATGTGTGAGTTACCAAAATGCTAAATCAGAAAAAGCAGACGTTAAAATTAAAACATATGGCGAAAATTTATCATTTGCAAAAAGTGTAATTATACCAAAAGAAGATGCAGGACATTTGTTCAAGGGCGCAGTTCATGGTATTATGACAAACCAATCTAGGACGCATCCACATTACTTAGCTTATATGATATGGTCGTATGATCAGCTTAAAGCAGGCAAGTCAGCAGATGAAATTGACGAAGAAGGCCGCGGAAAGTATGGAAATTAGTAATCATAACTACTGGCAATAACTAGGTGCAGCAGCTTCTGCCTTCAATTTAACAATCTTGATATGTTGTGTTTGATGGACTGTTTCTATCTTATCAGCTAGGTGATTTGTTAAATAATGAGAAACTGTGGATTTCTTCAATCCAGAAATGCGGGAAATTTCTCGTATCCATAATCCCTGGGGATGAGTCTGAAGAGCATATATGATAAGTTCTAGCTTAAGCTGATGTGGGCCTGGTTTTCTGCTCATTTAAGTCTCCTTATGAATGATATGCGTTTTTCTGTGAAACCAAGCCGTTTGTATAATTTTGTCGCAGGGTTTGAATAGAGGGCACCTATTCCAACATAATGTAATTTTTGTCTTTTGAACCAAATCAGCATATGCTTGATTAAATTTTTACCAATACCTTTATTGCGATATTTTTTGTCTACGAAAAGCTCCCAGATTTGTCCAATGTTTTCTTTGCAAAATTTGTTTTTTTCTATTATTCCATAGGTATAACCTATGATTTTTGAATCATCAAGAGCTATGAAAATTACACCTTTATGCTTACCAAAGCCTTTTTTCTGTTGTCTGAAACTTGCTTCTAGCGTCTTGTTATCCGTCTTAAGCAGCTTATCCCGGTTAGCTATAGACAGGTAAAGTTTCGCATTCGATTTTTTAATTTTATAGAACTCTTTTTTAGATAGCTGTTTTATGATAACCATTAAGCCTCCTAAAGCTGGTCAATTAATTCTGGACATTCGGACAATATAAAGGTTTCTCACCCAGATTGAATATTGAAAATATGTATTTTCAGCCAAACCTCAATTCTGCTTAAGCGGGATTTGCTGAGGTAACAGTAATTCTGGACAATTGGCTAATTATAATATAAAAAGGCTTATATTTGCCATATTGCTATGCTCATTATGGAACTTATAGACTATCTTGACAGAGAAGGCCTCAAGGCCATGAGCTTTGGTGAACGAGATAAGAAGATAGAAGAAATACTTAAGCCAGAGGACTTTGAGCAGTATAATGAATTGCTCAATAATGTTGATGGTTGTCCTAACTACGATAACTGCCAAGACTGGTACGCTTTTGTTGTTAAACATAATTTCGATACTTTATTTATGACTCCCACTCGGCCAGAAACAGAAGCAATTACGCCCTTTATTGTAGAAAAAGGAGTTAAGGGGAAAAAGACAATTTTGGATGTGGGCTGTGGAACCGGATTAAAAACAGTTTATTATGCTCTTATTAATCCAAATGCGAAAATAAGGGCATTCGATTTTTCAGAACCTCTTTTGAGTGTTGCAGAGAAACGAGCTAAAAAATATGATGCGCATATAGAGTTTATCAATGCAAATCTCGCAGAGCTAACTGATTGTAAAGAGCTTAATGGAATGCAATTTGATTCTGTAATCTGCACAAATATGATTTTTGAAGGTGGGGCGGCGTACGCTGGTGCGTGCAATATAATTTATGATGAACTGCTGGATTCTAAAACTAAGGCTCTTGCAGCTGTCACTGCGCCAAATGGCCAGCTAATCCTTAGCTGCAATCCTAACAATTTTATTGATTATAAAAATCAGTTGCATGGATATTTGGAAGCGGCGGGCTTTGGGAAAATTAAGCACAAAGCAATAGAATATACTCGCTTAGAGACTCCTACCGAAAAATCTAAAAATCTTACCTTAGTCTGCAAGAAAATATAATTAGTTCAATTAAATTATCTTATTCTTAATTAAAGCCTCTTTAACAATCTCAAACATCTTCTGATGGCCTTTTGAGCTTAGGTGCAAGCCATCACGTGATGCAAAGCCTGCCGTTTTCTTAACGTTATCAAATACATCTATGAAACCCACTTTTTCTACCTTGCAAACTGCTTTTGCAAGATTGCTATATTCTTTGAAATATTCATTCTTGAATGTTAATTCCCTATCTCCTACCCAGGGTATAGTCTTGGATTCGTCACATGGAGCAGGACTGACATAGAAAACATGTTTTGTAGTTTTCTTGGCAATGCTAAACAGCTTCTGTAGCCTTTTTTGGAATTCTTGATGCGGAACATTATGCCTAAGTTGGCTGTTTATGAAATAAGAATCATTTCCACCTAATTCTATAATAACAACAATTGGTTCATCATACTCAATTGCAATTTTTGCCCTGGTTTTGAGCTCTTCTTCAAAAATTGGCGACCAATCTTCTGTCGAATGGCCATCAATCCCAAGATTGTAAGTCATGTAGAATTCTTTTGGATGCGCAGCCATCTTTTGATCTAAAAATTTCCTTAAACGATTTACCCAGCCACCACCGTCATAATCCCAGGCACCATAAGTGCTGCTGTCTCCGAAAACTAAGATATAGGCCATGCAATAGGCTAGTATTTGTGTAAAAAACATTTA
>Ga0315291_10002926_pt1 | contig 22157 bp, 21 predicted proteins | sample YL17G12_20_MG_FD_203070 | JGI IMG/M metagenome (GOLD analysis project Ga0315291, IMG submission 203070) | Sediment microbial communities from Yellowstone Lake, YNP, Wyoming, USA - YL17G12_20 | ecosystem: Environmental > Aquatic > Freshwater > Lake > Sediment | place: USA: Wyoming | collected... | reverse complement strand
GATGACCAGCCTGACTCCGAGCTCCTTCGCCCGGCGCACGTGGATGTCGCGCAGGTCGAGGCGATCGGGATAGGAGTTGACCTCCATCGCCACGCCGAGCTCCGCGGCGGCGGCGAGCAGGCGCTCGACGTCCACCTCGTAGGGATCGCGCTTGCCGATGATGCGGCCGGTAGGGTGGGCGATGGCGTCCACGTACGGGTTGTGCATCGCGTCAATGATGCGCGAGGTCATGCTGTCCGTGTCCAGCTTGAAGCCAGAGTGCACCGCGGCGACGACGAAATCCAACTGCGCCAGAACCTCGTCCGGGTAGTCGAGGGTGCCGTCGCGGCGGATGTCGCACTCGGTGCCGGCGAGCAAGGTGATGCCCTTGATGCGCTTGCTGGCGGCCCTGATGTCCGCGGCGTGGCGCAGCAGGTCCTCGTCGAACAGGCCGCCGGCCATTCCCACCGAACGCGAATGGTCGCAGATCGCGATATACTTGTAGCCGCGACCCAGCGCGGTCTCGGCCATCTCCTCGATGGTGTGGTGGCCGTCGGTGCGCTTGGTATGCACGTGCAGGTCGCCCTTGATGTCCTCGACCTCGACCAGGTGCGGCAGCTCGCCGCGCTGCGCGGCCGCGATCTCACCGCGGTCCTCGCGCAGCTCCGGCGGGATGAGCGGTAGGTCGAGGGCCGCGTAGACCTCCTCCTCGGTGGCGCCGGCGACGCGCCGCTCGGTGGCGACCTCGAACACGCCGTACTCGCTCAGGCGCAGGCCGCGCCGCACCGCCAGCTCGCGCAGCCGCACGTTGTGCTCCTTGGAGCCGGTGAAGTACTGGAGGGCCGCGCCGAAGCTCTCCGGCTCCACTACCCGCACATCCATCTGCGCCCCGTGCTCGGTGACCACGCTGGTCTTGGTCGGCCCGCGCGCGATCACGTGATGCGCCGTCGGCAGGGACACGAACACCGACATTACCTCCTGCGGGTCGGAGGAGGTGACGAGGATATCGATGTCGCCGATGGTGTCGCGCATGCGGCGGATGCTGCCGGCCGCTTCGATCTGTTCGACCGGCGCCGCGACCAGCAGGTTCTCGACCACCTCCATGGCCAGTGGGTGAGCCTCCGCCAGCGGCAGGCGCGCCTTGTGCACGCGCAGGCGCTCGATGCCGCGCAGGATGTTGACTTCGGTCTTGGCGCCAAAGCCCTTGAGGTCGCGCAGCCGGCCCTCGCGCGCCGCCTGCTCCAGTTCATCGACGCTGGTGATGCCGAGCTGGTCGTGCAGCGCCTGCGCCTTACGCGGCCCCACCTCCGGGATGCTCAGCAGGGCCGCCAGGCTCGCCGGGAATTCGGCCAGCAGCTCCTGGTGAAAGCGGCACCGCCCGGTCGTCAGCAGCTCCTGGATCTTGTCGGCGATGCTGGCGCCGACGCCGGGGATCTCGGTGAAGGGGCGGTGGCCGAGCATGGCCGACAGTTGCATCGGCAGGTTCTCGACCGCCTGGGCCGCGCGCTGGTAGGCGCGCACCTTGAACGGGTTCTCGCCCTTGATCTCCAGCAAGTCCGCGATCTCGGCCAGGACGCCCGCGACATCGCGATTAGTCACTGGCATCTGCGGCCGCCCCCGCGCGGCGCTGCGCGGCGATCAGCGTGGGCAGCCCCTCCAGGAAGCAGCCCGCCCGCACGCGCCGCCCCAGGTAATACTCGATATGGGAGCGCATGGCGCGTTCGAGCTCGGCGCCGATCGTGCGGGTCAAGCGCGCGCGCGGCAGCAGCCCCGGCGAGGCCTTGGAGCAGATGCGCGCGGTGCGCAGCGCCCCCGCCGACATGCGCTGCCACCCCTGCTCGGACGCGGTGCACGCGCCGCAAATCGCCCCGCCCAGCGCCGGCGAGAATCCCACCCATTCCTGCGTCAGCTCCTGTCCGCAGCGAATGCACGCGCCCAGCTCCGGCGCGTATCCCAGCGCGCTCAGCAGCCTCAGCTCGAACACTCGCGCCAACAGCTCCAGGTGCTCGCCGCGCTCCGCCTGCGCCACCGCCGCCAGCAGCAGATCGAAAACCTGGCCGCCGCCGTCGCGCTCCTCGACGAAGCTATCCACGAGGTCGGCGAAATAGCTGGCATAGGACAGTCGGCGCAGGTCCTCGCGCAGGCCGTAGAAGGCGCAGCGCACGTCGCATTGGGTGACGATGTCGAGGTTGGCGCCGGCCGCGAGCTGCAGGCTGGAGCAGCACAGGAGCTGGGTGCCGGCGGCGAGCTTGCTGCGGGAGCGGCGCACGCCCTTGGCGACCGCGCGCACTTTGCCGCGTTCCCGCGTGAGCAGCGTCAGGATGCGGTCGGCGTCGCCGAGGTCGTGCTGGCGCAAAACCAGGGCGCTGACCCGATAGAGGCGAGGGCGAGGCATGGCCGGAAGCGGCGGCGCGGGCGCGCCTACTCCTTTCCCAGGGCCTCCTCCGCGATGGGCTCTTCCGCCCGCTCGTAGCCCTCGAGGATCGCGATGCCGGAGCTGGTGCCGAGGCGGTCGGCGCCCGCGTTGATGAGGGCGAGCGCGTGTCCATAAGTGCGGATGCCGCCGGCGGCCTTGACGCCGATGTCGCGCCCGGCCGCCTGGCGCAGAAACTTCACATCGTCCGGCGACGCCCCGCGGGGGCCGAACCCGGTGCACGTCTTGACGAAATCCGCTCGCACCTCCTGCACGATGCGGCACACCTTCTCCAGCTTGTCCGCCTCCTCCGGCAGGAAGTATCCGGTCTCGACGATCACCTTGACCAGCACGTCGTCCGAGCGGTCGGGGCTTTTCGCCGCGGTCACCACCTCTTCGATATCGCGCTGCACAACGTCGAAATCGCCCGACTTGAGCGCGCCGATATTCACCACCATGTCGAGCTCGTTCGCGTGCAGGCTCATCGCTTGCCTGGCCTCGAACACCTTGCACGCGGTGGTCTGCGTGCCGAAGGGAAATCCGATCACCGTGCCCAGCTTCACGTCCGAGTCGCGCAGGCAGCGCCACGCCGCCCCCAGCCAGCACGGATACACCACCACCGTTGCGAAATGCTCCTGCCGGCTCTCCTCGCAGAACCTGATGATTTCATCCTCGCTTGCCTCCGGTCGCAAGAGGGATTGATCTATCATCTTAGCGAGGGCAATCCTAGAGAACATACGGCCTCCCGTGCGCGAACCTGAAGACGCCTGCGCGCAGCGCCTCACTGGGCGCGACCCCCGCCTTCGCGGACGACGAAGTCTTGCTACAGCGGACGAAGGCGTCTTCAGAAGTCGCGATTACCCGCGCGGTCTGAAGACCGCGCGCCCGAATCTTCTTGTAAACCTATTCGCAGAGCTTGTCAAGACGCCGGCGCCGGCGCCTTCGGCGCCATCGTGCGATAGGCATCCAGCATGGTCGCGAGCGCGGCCATGCGCCGCGCCCAGCCGACAGTAGTTCGGTCAGTCGCTCGGTCAGCGCCTCGGGCTTTCCGCTCTCCGGCATCATGCGCTCCACGCGCCGCCCATCGCTCTCGGGCTCAGCTCCTATCATAAGCCCGCCGCATCTGCGGCGCAAGACCTTTCCGCGCGGCCCGAGACCGGTGGCTTGCCATCGGCGGCGTGCCGCCCACGCCGGGGACCGCCCCGCGCTCACCTGGGCGTGTTGTCCTGCGCAGAGCGAATGTAGTATAATGCTGCGGCCGGCCATCCGCCGGCCTTCGTCTTAAGGAATCACGTTCCCGCCGCCGGCCCTCCGCCGCGTCAAGCGGCACGGCCGCGGTGGCACCCAACCAAGATGGTCAAAGTAGCGATAGCCGGAGCAACCGGATACGGCGGCGTCGAGCTCGTGCGGCTGCTCAAGCGCCATGCGCAGGTCGAGTTGGTTCAGCTCACCTCCGAGACCTATGCGGGAAAGCCGCTGGAGCAGGTGTACCCGCACCTGCGCGGCGTCGCCATAGGGCTGCAGGCGCTTGACCCCGAGGCCCTCGGGCACGATGCCGATTTCGTGTTCCTGGCGCTGCCCGCGGGGCAGGCGATGGAGCTCGCGCCGAGGCTGCTCGCGCAAGGCAAGCGCGTGATTGATCTAAGTGCGGACTTCCGGCTGAAGGATCCCGCCGCTTACCCGCGCTGGTACAAGGTGGAGCATCCGCATCCGGAGCTCCTGGTCGAGGCCGTGTACGGCCTGCCCGAGCTGCATCGCGCCGAGATGCGCGAGGCGCGGCTGGTTGCCGCTCCGGGATGCTATCCCACCGGCGCCGTACTGGCGCTGGCGCCGCTGGTGAACGCTCACCTGGTCGAGCCCGAGCGCATCATCGTGGACTCCAAGTCGGGCGTGTCCGGCGCGGGGCGCACGGCCCTCGAGCTCGCGTTTCACTACCCCGAGGCCAACGAGGACGTCTCGGCGTACAAGGTCGCAAGCCACCGCCACACGCCCGAGATGGAGCAGGAGCTTTCGGCCATCGCAGGCGCGGCGGTGACCGTCACCTTCTCGCCGCACCTGGTGCCGATGACGCGCGGCATCGCCACCGCCGCCTATGCTCCCTTGCGGGGCGCCGCGACCGCGGCGGAGTTGGTCGAGGAGATGCGGCATTTCTACGCGCGCGAGCCCTTCGTCCAGGTGCTCGACGAGAAGACCTACCCGCACACCAAGGCGACCGCCGGCTGGAACCTGTGCCAGGTCACGGCGCGGGTGGACGAGCGCGCGGGGATCGCCATCGCGCTGTCGGCTATAGACAACCTGGGCAAAGGGCTGTCCGGCACCTGCGTGCAGTGCTTCAATGTGATGATCGGCTGCGACGAGACGACCGCTATCTCCGAGCCGGGGCCGTATCCGTAAGGGAGTCCGCCGCGGATGGACGCGGAGCGACGCCGATGGGATTGGTGGGGGCGGCGGCGAATTCCCATCGAGGACGCGGCTGGGAGGCAGGGGATCCCTTCGGCTCCGCTCAGAGCTTGCCCTGAGCAACGTCGAAGGGGCAGGCCCTTCGCTGGCGCTCAGGAGGACATGCTGTGGCCGACGCTGTCATTCTGAGGAAGTGAAACGACCGAAGAATCCCCTACCAGGGATGCTGTCGGCAGGGCCGAGGTTCGACACAGACCACCGGTAGGGCAGGAGGCAAGCTCTTGCGCTACGGTGCTCGGGATGACAGCGAATCCGCGCAAATCCGCGGCGAATTAGGGAAACCATGACCAGCGACGAACATGAGCAGTCCGCCGGCGAGGTCAGCGCCCTGCTATGGCACGCCCTTGAGGGCGAAGGCGTCACCGCCGCCGAGGGCTTCAGCGCGGCCGGCGTCGCCTGCGGCATCAAGGAAAGCGGCGCCGAGGACCTGGCGCTCGTCTTCAGCGACCGACCCTGTGCCGCGTCCGGAGTCTTTACCACCAACCAGGTCAAGGCCGCGCCGGTGCTGCTCAGCCAGGCGCGGGTCGCCTCCGGGCGCGCGCAGGCGGTGCTCGTCAATAGCGGCAACGCGAACGCATGCACCGGCGAGCAGGGGCGCCTCGACGCCGAGGAGATGGCGGTCCTCGCCGCCCGGGAGCTGGGAATCGACGCCGGCCTGGTGCTGGTCGCCTCCACCGGTTACATCGGTCACCGCCTGCCCATGGACGCCCTGCGCGCCGGTATCCCGGCCGCCCGCGCGGCGCTGAGTTCCGATGGCGGCTCGCGGGCCGCGCGCGCCATCATGACCACCGACACGCGCCCCAAGGAGCTGGCGCTGGAAATGGAGCTCGGCGGCAGCACCGTGCGCCTCGGAGGCATGGCCAAGGGCGCGGCGATGATCCGCCCATCTCTGGCAACCATGATCTGCGTCATCACCACCGATGCCGACATCGGGGCGCGCGAGCTCGACCTGGCGCTGCGCTGGGCGGTGGATCGCTCCTTCAACTGCATAACCATAGACGGCGACATGAGCACCAACGACACCGTGCTCGCGCTGGCCAACGGCGCCTCCGGCGCGAAGGTGCTCAAGGAGCAGGATCGCCGTAAGTTCGAGCGGGCGCTGGACTTCGTGACGGCGCGGCTGGCGCGCGCGATAGTGGCCGACGGTGAGGGCGCGACCAAGACCATACAGGTGCAGGTCTCAGGCGCGCCCGAATACGAGCAGGCGCGCCACATCGCCATGGCGATTGCGAACTCGCTGCTGGTGAAAACCGCCATCTACGGCGGCGACCCCAACTGGGGCCGCGTCATGGCCGCGGCGGGAGCAGCGGGCGTCGAGTTCGACCCGCGGCGGGCGGACCTGTCGCTGGCCGGCATCCCGATGGTCGGCGCCGGCGCGCCGCTGCCTTTCGACGAGGCGCGCGCCGGCGAGGCGCTGCGCCAGCGCGAGATCGTCATCCATTTGGATTTGCACGGCGGCCCGCAGTCGGCGACCGTGTGGACCTGCGACCTGACCGAGGAATACATCCGCGTCAACGCACATTACCGGACGTGAGCGCGAAACCATGAGCGACGACCTGCAGCAAAGAGCGAACACCCTGATCGAGGCGCTGCCCTACCTGCGCGAGTACTGGGGCGCGACCATGGTCATCAAGTACGGCGGGGCCGCGATGGTGGAGCCGGAGCTGAAGGCGCTGGTGCTGCAGGACGTGGTGCTGCTGCGCTACGTCGGCATGTACCCGGTGCTGGTGCACGGCGGCGGGCCGGAGATCAGCGAGATGATGCGCCGCCTGGGCAAGGAGCCCGCCTTCGTGCGCGGCCTGCGCGTGACCGATGAGGAAACCATGGCCATCGCCGAGATGGTGCTCGTGGGCCGCATCAACCAGGACCTGGTCGCTGCGGTCAACGCCGCCGGCGGCAAGGGCGTGGGGCTGTCCGGCAAGCACGGGTGCATGCTCAGGGTCGTCAAGCAGCAAGGCGACGTGGACCTCGGTCTGGTCGGCGATATCCGGGAGGTGGACCCGACCCTCATCCGCACCGTCAGCGCGCAGGGCTATGTCCCGCTCATCGCCCCCATCGGCGTCGGCGATGACGGGCGGACCTATAACATCAACGCCGACCACGCCGCGGGCAAGATCGCGGGCGCGTTGCAGGCCACCAAGCTGATCGTGCTCAGCGACGTGCCGGGGATACTGGCCGACGCCAAGGACGAGACGACCCTTGTATCATCGGTCAGCGCCGAGCAGGCGCGCTTGATGATCGCCGGCGGGCAGGTCGAAGCGGGCATGATCCCCAAGGTCGAGGCCTGCCTCGACGCGCTGGCGCACGGCGTGCCCCGCTGTCATATTATCGACGGGCGCGCCCCGCACGCGCTGCTGATGGAGATCTTCACCGATGTCGGCAGCGGCACCATGGTCCTGCCGTAGACCAGTGGTAGGGCAGGCGTCTCGCCTGCCAACGCCGCAAGGAATCAACCACAGAGCGCACGGAGAGCACAGAGGAATGCCTTGATGCTCGTTGTCATCCTCTCCGTGTTCTCAGTGTTCTCTGTGGTTCCAATTCCTCCCCGTCCGATGAGAAGGTGGGAATTATGAACTACGACCAAGCTCGGGCAATCGAAGCCCAGTACATGTTCCGCGTGTACGAGAAGATCCGCCAGCCGGTGGTCATCGTGCGCGGCGAAGGCGCCTATGTCTGGGATGCGGATGACAACCGCTACCTCGATCTGGTCAGCGGCGGCCGCGCGGTGACCGCGCTCGGCCATTGCCCGCCGGCGGTGGTGGCGGCGATTCGCGAGCAGGCGGGCCGCCTTATGCATATGTCCAACGACTTCTTCACCGAGCCGCAGATGGAGCTGGCGCGGACGCTCGGCGAGCTGTGCGTGTGCAAACGCGCGTTCTTCTGCAACAGCGGCGCCGAGGCCAACGAGGCAGCCATCAAGCTCGCCCGCAAGCACGCGCGCATTCACCATGGGCCGGACAAGTTCGAGATCGTGACCATGCTCGGCTCGTTCCACGGCCGCACCATGGCCACCCTCGCCGCCACCGGCCAGCCGAAGTACCAGGCCGACTTCGCTCCGCTCGTCCCCGGCTTCAAGCACGTCGAGTTCAACCACACCGCCGCCCTGCAAGCAGCGGTCAACGAGCGCACCTGCGCGATCATGCTGGAGCCGGTCCTGGGCGAAAGCGGGGTTTACCCCGCTACCCGGGAATTCATGGCGGCCGCGCGCGAGCTGTGCGACGCCCAGGGCGCACTGCTTATCCTGGACGAGGTGCAGACCGGGCTCGGCCGCACCGGCAAGCTCTTCGCCTACGAGCATTTCGATGTCCAGCCCGACGTCATCACCCTCGCCAAGGCGCTCGGCAGCGGCATGCCCATCGGCGCGATGCTGGCGACGGAGGAGGCGGCCCAGGCTTTCGCCCCCTCGGACCATGCGTCCAGTTTTGGCGGCGGGGCGCTCGCGGCCGTGGCCGCGCTGGCGGGGGTGCGCGCGATCATCGAGGGCGACGTGGTGGAGAACGCGCGCCAGGTCGGCCTGTGTCTCCTCGAGGGCCTGCGGGCGCTGGCCGAAAAGCATTCCGTGATCACCGAAGTCCGCGGCCTGGGTATGATGGCGGCGGCGGACCTGGCGCAGCCCATCGCCGCGCAGGTGCGCGCGGCGTGCCTGCGGCGCAAGGTCCTCATCCAGGCGGTCGGCGACTCGATGCTGCGGCTTATCCCGCCGCTCATCCTCACCGCCGACCAGGCCGACGCCGGGCTGGCGGTGCTGGACGAGGCGCTAGGCGAGACGGATCCGGCCGCAAGTCCCAACCGGGAGGTGCAGCATGGGCGTGCGGATAGCGGTTGACCAGGCGCGCATCGGCGAGTTCTGTCGCAAGTGGCGGATCAGGGAGCTGGCGCTCTTCGGGTCGGCGCTGCGGGACGACTTCGGCCCCGACAGCGACGTGGACGTGCTGGTGGAGCTGCAGCCAGATCACGGCCTCAGCCTGTACGATTGGGTGGATATGATTGAGCAGCTCGAGACGATCTTTGGACGGAAGGTGGACCTGGTCGCCAAGGGCGGCCTGAAGAATCCTTTCCGTCGCCGGGAGATATTGCGGACCGCAGAGGTGGTATATGCGTCCTGATGACCGCGACGCAGGCTACCTGCTGGACATGCTCCGGCACGCGCGGGGCGTAGCGCGGATCGTGCACGGGCGCACGCTCGAAGAGTATGGTGAGGACGAGGACCTCCGCCTCCTGGTGGAGCGGCGACTCGAGATCATCGGCGAAGCGGCGCGGCGCGTGTCCGAGGCCTTCCAGCGGGCGCATCCCGAGATCCCCTGGCGCAAGATCATCGCCCAGCGCAACGTCCTGGCGCACGACTACGGCGAGATACAGGACGACGTTCTCTGGCAGGTTGCCACCGTGAGCGTGCCGGAGCTCATCGCGGCGCTGGAGCCGCTGATCCCTCCGCTGCCGCCGGAATCTGAGACCTGAGATCGCGCACGGTGTCGGACACGATCGCCGTACTAGCGGTGGCCTTTCGTCGCCCTGACCGCGCTCGATGAGGCGGTGGGCGAGGCCACCGCCAAGTGAGTTCAAGAGGGGCAGGCACACATTCCGGCGGGGTCGGTTCTCGCCGGTGCCATGAAACCGCACGTTGAGGCTCTTTCGGTGAGCGCATTGGACGGACCAGTTAACATCGCAAGTCTCTGCGTCGGAGTTGCCGGCGCGGCACTCGCATACGTCTTTTACAGACGAAGCATGCGAGAAAAGCGGCTTGTGTTTGGATGGATGAGCAAATCTGTCGTAGACCCGGGTGACAGTCCAACCGATGGACTGCAGATTGTATTCGCGGGCGCGCCAGTCGCGCGGGTTTCGCGCACCATGATCTGCGTATGGAACGGAGGGCGGGAGACAGTCGACGAGCGGGATGTAGTCACAGAACACCCTGTGGCCTTCGCGATTCGGGAAGATGGGAATCCCGTCCCCATCCTACGGTCCAAGGTTGCGGCAGCCAGCAGGGGCGACATCGGTCTCGAAGTGAAACCGGGCGTAGATGCGAACACGGGTGTCGTAGCGTTCTCGTTCCTCGACGGGGGAGACGGCGCACTCATTGAGGTGCTGCATTGCGGGTCGCCGGACTGCGTTGTCGACTTCTCCGGCACGATCAAGGGCGCACCGTGGGGTGTTCAGCCGGTCGGCAAAACGGGAAACCTGCCGGTCAGCAGCCGTTCGGCGCGTGTCGTCGGCTGGGTGCTTGTCAGCTGGAGCGCTCTGCTTGCTCTCTTGTTGGCGCTGACATTGCGATCTGGAAACACGCGGTTCTCTACATTGCTCACGTCGTCGGGAGACCCTGGGGACCTGGTCGTTGGCGTTTTGCTGGGCGCTGGCGGTTTCCTTTTCGTGGCCGCACGGATTGTCCCGTGGCTAGTCCGGGAAACGCGGGTAGTCCCACCCTCCCTTCGTGCGCACCTTGAATAGGCGATCTGCCAATGGCCGCAGGTTATCAGGCGCGCAATGCCGCCTCTGACGTTCGACCGCTCCGCAGGCGATACTACGACCGAACGAGGAAGAAGATGAGACGCGGCGGCGTGAGCATCTGAGATTTGGAGTCTCAAATCTGAAATGTCCAATCTGGATTCAACCGGATGTCCGACACCATCGTCATGATCGCGGTGACATTCGTCGCCCTGGCGCTGGTGAGTTTCATGCTCATCGCCCGGCTGCAAGCCGGGGGCGCGCCCGGGGTCCGCACCAGCACGCTCATCGCCGAGCTGTGGCTGACCGTCGGCGTCGTCGCCGCCCTGCTTGCGGCGATGTCCCAGGTGCTGGGCGCCTCGCGCGCGGGTTCGACCACCCTGGGCGGGGAATTGCAGGACCTGGCCACCAGGTTCACCGCCCTCAGCGCGGAATCCAAGTGGCTGTTCGGCATCGGCGCGGTGATGGCGCTGGGCCTGGTCGCCCACCTGCTGTACGCGCTGAGCAGGGCCATGCGCGCCGCACCGCCGCCGTTGTGAGCCGCTGTGTCATTCTGAGGCCCTTCGCTGGTGTCATTGTGAGCGAAGCGAAGAATCTTGGCCGCGCTCAGGATAAACTCCGCCGAAGAATCTTGCCCTGGCTCAGAGCTTGCCCTGAGTGAAACGAAGGGATAAACTCCGCCGAAGAATCTTGGGAGCGTCGTGCGCCACCCCTACCAAGATCCTTCGCTGGCGCTCAGGATGACTGGTGGCGAGAGCGGGAGGCCGGGAAGTGGACGCACATCGTGCGAAGGGAGACCCTCATGCCCAAAGTTGCGCTCGCGTACTCCGGAGGGCTTGACACCTCCGTCGCCGTGCGCTGGCTCCAGGAGCAGCGCGGCTGGGACGTCATCGCCGTCGCCATCGACGTCGGCGAGCAGCGCGATTACGAAGCCATTCGCCGCAAGGCGCTCGACATCGGCGCGGTGGAGTCGCTGGTCATAGACGCCAAGGATGAGTTCGCGCGCGACTTCGTCTTCCGCGGCCTCATGGCCAACGCGCTGTACGAAGGCAAGTACCCCGTCGCCACCGCCATGGCGCGCCCGCTGATCGCCAAGCTGGTGGGCCAGGTCGCCCGCGAGCGCGGCGCGCAGGCGGTCGCGCACGGCTGCACCGGCAAGGGCAATGACCAGGTGCGCTTCGATGTCACGTTCGGCGTGCTCTACCCCGAGCTGGAGATCATCGCTCCCTTCCGCGAGTGGCGCGTCAGCCGCGACGAGGAGATGGACTGGGCGCGCGAGCGCGGCGTGCCCGTGCCCACCGACAAGCAAAAGCCCTACAGCACCGACGTCAACCTCTGGGGCCGCAGCATCGAGTGCGGGGTGCTCGAGGATCCGTGGCAGGAGCCGCCCGCCGACGTTTACGAGTGGACGCGCGCGCCGGAGCAGGCTCCGGCCGAGCCGGCCTACGTCGAGATCGGCTTCGAGCAGGGCAAGCCGGTTTCGCTCGACGGTCGAGCGCTCTCGGGAGCCGATCTCATCGGTAGGCTCAACGCGCTCGCGGGCGAGCACGGCGTCGGCCGCATCGACATGATCGAGAACCGCCTGGTGGGCTTCAAGTCGCGCGAGGTCTACGAGTGCCCCGCCGCCACCGTCTTGCTCGCCGCCCACCGCGACCTCGAGAGCATGACCGTCGAGCGCGAGCTCGCCCATTTCAAGCAGTCGCTTGAGCCGAAATACGGCGAGCTCATCTACTACGGCCTGTGGTACTCGCCGCTGCGGCGCGCACTCGACGCGTTTATCGACGCCACCCAGGAGCGCGTCACCGGCGCCGTGCGCATGAAGCTGCACCGCGGCGCCTGCGCCGTCGTCGGCCGCAAGTCCCCGTACTCGCTCTACAGCTACGAGCTGGCGACCTACGACAAGGCCGACCGGTTCGATGCATCGCTGTCCAAGGGTTTCGTGCAGCTCTGGGGGCTGTCGGCGCGGGTCGCCGCCGAGGCCGAGCGCAAGGCGCAGGGAAAGTAGGGAGCATCCGCAGATTGCGCGGATTTCACAGATGGGGGGAGGGCCAGACTGCGCGCAGCACGGGTTCATTCCCAAATCTGCGTAATCGGTGTAATCTGCGGATGGAATCCCCATTTGCGCAGTCTGCGTATGACGGCTTTCATGGATAAGGAGCAGCCGCGGGGAAGCCGATGACCGTTGACATCCCGGCCGGCTGGCAGGAGGCGCTGTCCGGCATCATCGGGGCCGGCGGCACGTGCATGGTCGTCGGGCCGGTGGACGCCGGCAAGACCACGTTGTGCGCGGTCCTCGCCGCCGAGGCGCTCAAGGCCCACGTCAAGGTCGCGCTGGTTGACGCCGATCCGGGCCAATCCGACATCGGCCCGCCCGCCGCGGTGGGGGCGGCTGTCGTCCAACATGCGCGTCAACTCGAGGAGCTTGAATCCATCCCCGCCGACGCCCTGTCCTTCGTCGGAACGACTTCGCCGCCGGGCCATCTGCTCCAGCTCACAGCCGCAACCCACGACATGGTTGCGCACGCCCGCGCCGCGGGCGCCAGGCTCACCATCGTGGACACGACCGGGCTGGTGGACGGCGGCTTCGCCCGCGCCCTCAAAGCCGCGAAAGTGGACTTGCTGCGGCCGCGGCACATAGTCGCGCTGCAGCACCAGGACGAAGTCGAGCACCTGCTCGCGCCGTATCGCAAGCGCGACGAGCCGCGCATCTGGCGCCTGCGGGCTTCCCGGCGCGCGCAGGCTCGCGACCGCGACCAGCGCAAAGCCAAGCGCGAGCGCCGCTTCGCCGCGTACTTCGCCTCTGCCACCGGGCACGAGCTGTCGTGGGGCGATGTCGGCCTGGAGCAGACGCCGTGGCTGACCGGCGAGCCCGTGCCCGGCCACCTGGCCGCGTATGTTGAGGAGCTGGCGGAGGGGGAGGTGCTCCATGCCGAGCGCGTGGAAACGGGCATATTCGCCATCGTCAAGGGGCTGGCCGGGGCTGCCCGCCGCAGCATCAAGGGCGCCGAGCTCAACGTCAGGGCAATCGACGCCGGCCTGTTGGAGAACCTGCTGGTGGGCCTCATCGACGCCTCCGGCCATACGCTGGCGATGGGGATCATGACGGGCGTTGACTTCAAGCGGCGCCGGTTCGCGATTCACGCGCCGGTGCGGACGCTGGAGCAAGTGCGCGGCCTGCGCCTGGGCTCCATGCGCGTGAGCGCCGACGGCGTCGAGCTCGGCCACGGGGAGATTGCTTGACCACGACCACCCTCATACTGGTGCGCCACGGCCAGACCGACTATAACCTGCAAAGCCGCTACCAGGGCCAGGAAGACGTGCCGATGAACGACACGGGCAGGGCCCAGGTCGAGGCCGCGGCGCGGCACCTCGCGGGCGTGCGCGCCGAAGCCATCTACTCCAGCGACCTCGTGCGCTGCCGCGACACCGCGCGCATCATCGGCGGCGTGCTCGGCCTCGAACCCGTCCCCGCCCCCGCCCCCGAGCTGCGCGAGCGCGACTTTGGCCGCCTCGAGGGCCTCACCCGCGAAGAGGCCGCGTCCCGCTTTCCCGATTCGTGGGAGCAGTGGCAGCACCATCGCGCGACGTGGGTCCCTCCCGGCGGCGAGTCCCTCGGCGTGATGTGGGGCCGCGTCCTCGCATTCACCGAAAGCCTGTGGCGGCGACACCAGCGCGAGACGTTCGTCATCGCCGCGCATGGCGGGCCCGCGAAAGCCATCATCTGCGACGCCCTCGGCGCGCCTGCGGAGACGCGGCGCGCCTTCGCCGTCAGCAACGGCTCCATCAGCGTGATTGGCCGCGATGCGAGGGGGCCGGTGGTGCTGCTGCTGGACGAGACGTGTCACCTGGGGAGGCTGCCGGACGATGTCGAAGCTGACTGAAGGCCTAGTGCAGGTTTACACCGGCGACGGCAAGGGCAAGAGCACTGCCGCCTGGGGGCAGGCCCTGCGCGCGGTGGGCCAGGGGCTGCAGGTGTGTTTCGTGATGTTCATGAAAGGCGACACCGACGTGGGCGAGGTGCACGCCGCGGCGCGGCTGGCGCCGCAGCTCATCGTGCGCCAGTTCGGCGCCAGCCGCGAGGAGCTTGCCGTCCGCAGCGGCGGCCCGTGGTGGGAGGCGGGATTCACCGACGACGACCGGCGCGTGGCCCACGAGGGCCTGGAATTCGCCCGCAGCATGTTGGTCGGCGGCGATTACGACGTAATGGTCCTCGACGAGGTCATCGTCGCCATCCGCGCGGGGCTGCTGAAGGTGGAAGAGGTGCTGGCGCTCGTGCGCGACCGGCCCGGTCATGTGGAGTTGATCCTGACCGGCCGGGGCGCCCCTGCGGAGATCATCGCCGCGGCCGATCTCGTGACCGAGATGCGCCTGCTCAAGCACCCGTTTCAGAAGGGCATCGCTGCTCGCCGGGGAATTGAGTACTGAGGCCGGAATCACCGGCATCGCGCTGTCATTCTGAGGGAACCCTTCGACTTCGCTCAGGGTAAACTCCGCGACCGAAGAATCCCCTACCGGGTGGCTCTGCCATCCCGAGGCTCTGCCTTCCCGTTGGGGAGGCAACGCCTTCCCCAGAGGGATTGGGACGGGCAACGCCATCCCAGAGGGGGTTGCACATACGTAGGAGATTCTTCGCTTGCGGTAGGATGACATATGCAAGCCCGACCTTGACCATCCTTCACGACAAGCAGGCGGTGATATTCGACATCGACGGCACGCTCGTGGACACGCGCGAGAGCCACTTGCGGGCCTGGCAGCAGGTGCTCGAGGAGGCTGGCGTTAAGGCCGCCCCTGGCCAGTTGGAGCGCCTGTTCGGCAAGCATTCCGACGAGTGGGTGAGGGAGCTCCTGCCGGCCCGGCACCAGGCTGAGGGTTTGAAGTTGGTGCGGCGTAAGAACGAAGTCTTCGCCGCGCACCTCGCGGACCTGCGGCCCTTCCCCAAGGCCCGGGAGCTGCTGCTCTGCGTCAAGGCCGCGGGCAAGCGCCTCGCTTTCGCCACCGGGGCCACCAGGGCGGAGCTGCGCCACCACTTGCGGTTGCTCCAGGCCGAGCAACTGGCCGACGCCACCGCCTACGACCGCGAGGTGGCGCGCGGCAAGCCGGCTCCCGATATCTACGCGCTCGCCGCGCGTAAGCTCGCCGTCGAGCCCGCTGCCGCGGTCGCGGTGGGCGACAGCCTCTACGACGTGCAGGCCGCGCGCGGCGCGGGCATGGCGTGCGTCGCGCTCCTCACCGGCGGATTCAGCGCGCGGGAGCTGCTCGCAAGCGGAGCGGCGGAAGTTTACCCCGCTGTCGCCGGCCTCTGCGATGCGTTCTGCGCCCCCGCGGCGCGCTGAACCATATCACGGCGCTCCGTCACTGCTGCGCGTTTGCGGCTCCGACCATGATGCCGCCCGCATTCGCGCCGCCCTGCGTCATGCCTGACGCGGTCGTCCGCGCTCCCGCGAACTCCCCGCTGCGGAAGGAGGAGTATCCCCCGGCGCCGAATCGTTAAGCCATGTGCGCTCGCATCTTCCGGCGTGGCAAGGACGCAAAGCGCAGGGAAGGGCAGGCTCCGATTTCGCCTTTGCGCGAGCGAGCGCGCGACGCGGCGGAGGCCCTCCACAGCGACAACAGTTGTCGCTGGTTCCCGCTCAACGACGTTTTCCCGGTGTACAACTACCTGTACGACTACTTCCATAGCCGCCCGCAGGACACCCGGCTGCGCGGGATTGCCCAGGACGCTATGGACCGGCTGCGCGAGCTGGCCGATCGCCTCGAGCACGGCGCGGCCAACCCCCTGCCCCCGGAATGGGAGCAAGCCAAGGCGGCCCTGGCCGAGGCGTCGTCGGTTCTCGATTCGATAACCCGATCTTGGTGAGTGGCCCTCTCCCCCCCGCGCCGGGTGTGACCGTTTTTAGTGGGTGCGGTGGCAACGCCTCTCCCTTGCAGGGACTTGTCCGCCTCAGGCGTGAGAGGTCGGCCCGCTGCGGGCGGGCCGGGGTAGGGGCAAGGCATGCCTTGCCCGTACAAGCCAGGCAGGCGACCCTCTCCTTGATCCCGCCTGCGGCGGGCAAGCCTCTCCCTGGTAGGGAGAGGCGTCCTTCGCTCAAACCCCCACTTTTCGAGGTCACACCCCCCGCGCCCCCGGGATTGCCCGCACTCGGTTTCCCGGCTATAATACCTGTTGTGCGTCACCGCGCACCATCGGAGCGCAGGCCGTGATAGACTTCGAGCACGTCTCGTTTGTGTACGACAACGACATCGAAGCCCTCCATGACATCAACGTCCACATAGATAAGAGCGACTTCGTCTTCCTCGTCGGCCCCACCGGCGAGGGCAAGACGACCTTCCTCAAGCTCATATACCGCGAGGAAATCCCCACCAGCGGTCGCGTCATCGTGGCCGGCACCGACGTGGGTCGCCTCCCGCGCCGCCGCGTCCCGCACCTGCGCCGGCGTGTCGGCGTCGTCTTCCAGGACTTCCGCCTGCTGTCCGACAAGACGGTCACCGAGAACATCCTGTTCGCCCTGGAGGCCATGGGCGTTCCGCGCCGCGATATGCTCCGCCGCGCGCAGGAGGTCCTGCGCCAGGTCGGGCTCGGCCAGCGCATGAACGCCTTCCCGGGCGAGCTTTCCGGCGGCGAGCAGCAGCGCGCGTGCATCGCCCGCGCCATCGCCAACTACCCTCCCATCTTGCTCGCCGACGAGCCCACCGGCAACCTCGATCCGGACACTTCGCTGGCCATCGTTCTCCTGCTGCGCGACATCAACATCCGCGGCACCACCGTCATCGTCGCCACCCACGACCGCCACATCGTGGATACCCTCAACAAACGCGTAATCTCCCTCCATGGCGGGCGTATCGTCCGCGACGTGGTCCGGGGTTCCTATTATGCTGCGTACTCTTGAGTTCGCCTTCGGCCAGGCGCTCACCAACATCAAGCGCCACAGCCTCATGAGCGTCGCCGCCACCTCCACCGTCGCGGTGGCGCTGTGCATCGTCGGCGCCGCCGGACTGGCGCTGTTCAATGTCAACATGTGGACGCGCAGGGTGGTGGGCGAAGCCGAAGTCTACGTCTACGCCCAGCGCGGGCTTGCGCGCGCAGATGCCCTTGCCTTGCAGCAGCGCATCAACTCCCTGCGCCACGTCGCCGGCACCACGTTTGTCCCGCGGGAGGAGGGTTTTCGCGACCTGCAGGAGAAGCTCGGCCGCTCGCCCGAGCTCTTCAAGGGTCTCGCCAACCCGCTGCCCGACGCGATTCACGTGCGCACCGACGATCCGAGCCACGTCCCGCAGGTGGCGGCCGGCATCAGACGCTGGCCCGAGGTCGGCAAGGTCGTGCATGCCGAGCACACCATCCGCATCCTGCTCACCGTGCGGCGCATCGTCGCCCTCGGCAGCATCGGCGCCGGCGTGCTGCTCGTGCTCGCGGCCATGCTCATCGTGCACAACACCATCAGGCTGACGCTGATCGCCCGCCGGCGTGAAATCGGCATCATGCAGCTCGTGGGCGCGTCCCCCTCCTTCATCGCCGCCCCCTTCCTGCTCGAGGGCGGTTTCCACGGGGCGGTCGGCGCCGTGCTCGCCCTGTGCCTGCTGGTGCCCGGCTACATCTGGGCTCACCACGTGCTCGCGCGCAGCTTGGCGCTCTTTCCCCTGGCGCCCCTGGGCGCGCTCGTGGACTGCGGCATCCTGCTGGTGATGGGAGGCCTCATCATTGCCGGGCTCGCGAGCGCGGTGTCACTGACGCGCTTCCTGCGCGGCTTCCGTTTCGTCTAGCGGCTGCGCGGGGCGCCCGAGCGGCCGCTCGTGGCGCCTGCATGCAACAGGACCCGCGTGGGCTGGCGCAGAATCCACCGCTTCAATAGGCCCGCCGCGGCGCCGGCTCGAACCAGGCGCCCCGGCGGTCGAACGCTCGCATCGCAGGCCCGAATCTCAGGTCCCGAGGGAGGATGCTCGCAGTTGAATTCACAACAGTCGGCCCCTAAGCCACGCCGGATATACCTTGACCACGCCGCCACTACGCCCGTTCACCCACGCGTGCGCGACGCCATGCTGCCATACCTGGAGGGCAAGTTCGGCAACCCCTCCAGCATCCACAGCTTCGGCCAAGAGGCGGCGCAAGCGGTGGAAGAAGGGCGCAAGTCCCTCGCTCAGCTCCTCGGCGCGCACCCGGATGAGATCTTCTTCACCAGCGGCGGCTCCGAGTCCGACACCATGGCCCTGTTCGGCGTGTTCCTGGCGCGCCAGGATAAGGGGAACCACATCATTACCACTACCATCGAGCACCACGCCGCGCTTCACACCTGCCAGGCGCTCGAAAAGCGCGGCGCGCGCGTCACCTATCTGCCGGTGGACCAGCACGGCCTCGTCACCCCCGGCCAGGTCGCCGAGGCGATGCAGGACGACACCATCCTCGTGTCGGTGATGCACGCCAACAACGAAATCGGCACCATCCAGCCCATCGCCGACATCGCGCGCGTGTGCCGCAAGCGCGGCGTTCTCTTCCACACCGACGCGGTGCAAAGCGTCGGCCACGTGCCGCTCGATCTGGCGACGATGAACGTGGACCTGCTGTCCCTGTCGGGGCACAAGTTCCACGCCCCCAAGGGCGTGGGCGCGCTCTACAAGCGCAAGGGTGTGCGCATCACCCCCCTCATCTACGGCGGCGGCCACGAGCGCGGCCTGCGCTCGGGCACCGAGAACGTCCCCGGCATCGCCGGCCTGGGCGAGGCCGCCCGCCTTGCGCTCGAGGAGATGCCGACCGAGGCGCCGCGCCAGGCGGCCCTGCGTGACCGCCTGTTGGACGGCATCGAGCAGCGCATCCCCGACATCGTCCGCACCGGCCATCCCACCGAGCGCCTGCCCAATAACGCCAGCGTTTGCATCCGCTATGTCGAGGGCGAGTCCATGCTGCTCAACCTCGACTTCGCCGGCATCGCCGCCTCCAGCGGCTCCGCTTGCACCTCCGGTTCCCTCGAGGCCTCCCACGTCCTGCTCGCCATCGGCCTCGACCACGACGTCGCCCACGGCTCCCTGCGCTTCTCGCTCGGCCACGACAACACCGACGAGGAGATCGATTTCGTCCTCGAAACCTTGCCGCCCATCGTCGAGAAGCTGCGCGCCATGTCGCCGCTTTACCCGGGCAAGGCGGCGTCGTGAAAGGCAAAGCGATGCGCCAGTGCTTGCCAATCGCGCTGGCCGCGCTGTTTCTGGCGCTCGGTGCGGCGACCCCCGCGGGACCAGCGGCGCCCGATTTGGCGTCCCTCCTGCCCAAGACCGGTGCAGCAGCGGGCTGGCGCACCGAGGGCAAGGTCGAGACCTACACGCGCGACACCCTCTTCGACTACATCGACGGCGGCGCCGAGCTCTATCTGGGTTACGGCTTTCGGCGCGCCGTCGTCGCCGACTACGCCGGGCCCAACAAGTCCAAGATCACCGTCGAGCTCTACGACATGGGGTCGTCATACGACGCCTTCGGCGTTTTCGCTCACGAGCAGGCGCCGGAGCGCCCGCCCGTGGGCCAGGAGTCATCCTTCGCCGGCGGCCTGCTGACATTCTGGAAGGACGGCCTCTTCGCGCGGCTGTTCGCCGATCCCGATTCCGAGCAGGCGCGCGCGGCCATCCTCAAGCTGGGCAAAGCCATCTCCGCCTCGCTCCCTACGATGGGCCGGAAGCCGCCACTCCTGAAGCTCCTGCCGGCCGACGGCCTGGCGCCGAGATCCGTGCGCTATCTCCACACCGACACCGCGCTCAACAGCGTGCTCTACCTGCCCGGCAATCCCTTGAAGCTCGACCGGACGACGGACGTGGCCTATGGCGAGTACCCGCAGGCGAGCGGCCCGCCGGCCAAGGTGGTGGTCGTGCAATACCCCACTGTTGAGCGCGCGCGGGGGGCGTTCCTCGCCGTGGATAAGCTGCAGGGCGGACGCGGCGAGCTTCACGTGACGCAGATGTTCTTTCACGAGACCGAGCGCTATCGCCGGGTCGGAGCCGTGACCATGGGGCGCTGTGTCGGGCTGGCGGCAAACGCGCCCGACAGCGCGACCGCGCGCCGCCTGGTTGACGCCGTGGTCGCGGGTATCAAGAAACGCTGGGCGGAGCGCCCGGCCGATGGAGGTCTGCCATGACCAACCGAAACGAACGTGCGAATGCCCGCCTCACGCGCCGCCAGTTGCTGCGAAGCGGCGCCCACGGGCTGTTGGGCGTGATGGTGGGCGCGGCCGCGACAGCCCAGGCCGGGTGTCAGCCCGCCGGCGAGCCTTCCTCCCAGGCCGCCGGCGCCAATGCGGGGCCGACCCCGGGCCGCGCGACGGTGGTGCTCGTCCGCGACGAGCGCGCGCCGGCGGGCACACCGGAGCAGCGCGAGGATGTCATCCGGTCTATGCTCGATTCGGCGCTCGTCCGGCTGAGCGGTCGCAAGACCCCGGCCGAGGCATGGGCGACGTTGGCACGGCCGGACGACAAGATCGCCATCAAATCCAACGTCATGATGCGCCCCGTTCACCTCGAGGTGCTCCATGCGATCCACGCGGGGCTGACGAGTACCGGGGTGAGCGACGCGGCCATCGCCGCGTGGGACCGCAACAGCGCGGGATTCGGGCGCGCCGAGTTCGCGGCCTTGCCACGGCGCCCGGGTTACGACGCGAACGATGTGAGCAACCTTGTCACCAACTGGTCAACCGGCCTCGTCAACGTCACCGGCTTGAAAGCCCACTGGCTCGCCGGCATCGGCTGCGCCCTCAAGAACTGGGCGGGCGCGGTGACCAACATCAACGTCGAGGATCGCGGCGTTTCCTACGCCTTTCACGCCGATAGCTGTGCGGCGGTCGGCAAGCTCAACGCCATACCTGCCGTTCGCGACCGCTGCCGCCTCGTCATCGTTGACGCGCTCCGCCCACTGTTTCACGGCGGTCCGCAGGTTGACCCGCGCTATCTGTGGGACTACCAGGGCCTCATCGTCGGCACCGACCCCGTGGCGGTGGACGTCATTTGTGAGCGCATCATCCAGGCCAAGCGCGACGCATACCGGGGCTATTCGTGGCCCATCTCCCCGCCCGCCAAGCACATCCAGGCTGCCGACCTGCGCTACGGCCTGGGCGTCAGCGACCCGGCCCGCATCGACCTCGTCAAGCTCGGCTGGCAGGATGGGGTGCTGGTCTAGCGCATCGCCGCAGGAGGGCGGCGCGCGCCGTCGAAGCCATGACCAGGGGACGAGATGTTCGAACGGCGCTTGCTCAAGAACCTGGACTGGCCCCTCGTCGCAGCGGTCATGGCCCTCGCGCTCTTCGGGCTGGCCATGATCTACAGCGCCACCTTCTCCAATCGCGACCTCACCGGGGGCGATGCCCTGCGCCTGGTCAAGCGCCAGGCGCTGTGGCTGGGGGTGGGGCTCGTGGCCGCGGCCGTGTTCGCCTACGTGGACTATCAGCGCTGGGGGCGCCTGCATCGGCTCATATACGCCGCCGTGGTGATCGGGCTGCTGGGCGTCCTGGCGTGGGGCCATGCTGCAGGGGGTGCGGCTCGTTGGGTTGGCGTGGGCAGTATGCGGTTTCAGCCCTCCGAGTTCGCCAAGATCGGCGTTGTCATCACCCTCGCCGCCATGCTGGCGCGCCGCGGTCAGGGTGCGTCGCAGCTGGGCATGGCGGGCGCGGCGCTCGTGCACGTCGGCATCCCGGCTGTGCTGATAGCCCTGCAGCCCGACCTCGGCACCGCGCTCGTATTAGCGGTGTTGTGGTTCGTGATGCTCTTCTTGGCGGGCGCCCGCAAGCGCCACCTCGCGGTCGCCGCGCTCGCGGTGGCAGTGCTGTTCGCCGGCGCCTGGCGTTTCGATGTGCTGCGGCCCTACCAGAAAGCGCGGCTGGCGGTCTTTCTCAACCCCGGC
>Ga0315291_10002925_pt1 | contig 22157 bp, 19 predicted proteins | sample YL17G12_20_MG_FD_203070 | JGI IMG/M metagenome (GOLD analysis project Ga0315291, IMG submission 203070) | Sediment microbial communities from Yellowstone Lake, YNP, Wyoming, USA - YL17G12_20 | ecosystem: Environmental > Aquatic > Freshwater > Lake > Sediment | place: USA: Wyoming | collected... | reverse complement strand
TTGAGTATTGGTTCCCATATTTTGAACCCAAGCTTCAGCGGCGTTTTCAAGCATCACCGTTTCTGTCGCCAGAAGGATAACCTAATATTCATGAGGAAACGCAAGTGATGGAGAAAAAGGCTACGAGGTCAGCGAAAAGTGGCCGGCGTGAGGTACACTCGGCATAGCCGGAAGAAGTCTCCCACAAGCAATTCTCTTTTTTTCATCATGTGCCTCTAAACAGGTTGTTTTGCGGTTTCTTGATTCAGACAAAAGCCTGCAGTGCAGAAAAAGAGGGTTATGGTTCTGCTTCGCCGAAGTGTCTTGACACTATGGCTACGTCTGTTCCGTCTACTTTGCCGTTGTTGTTTATGTCGCAGTTTGGCTCCCATCGCATGGGCGGCACTGCTTCGGGCCAGGAGCCGAAGCACCTCGTAACTACTGAGACGTCAACGCCGCCTACTTTGCCGTCTGGAACGAAGTCCCAGACGTTAGGCGTTCCTCCGGTCAAGTCGCCAACCATGGACACCACGACCCAGCCGTCAGCAAGCGTGTTGTCATCTATTTCTGTCTCGCCTGAAACAAGACTTGCCGAAGCGTTCAGCGTATAGTTGCCTCTTGAGAAACTCGAAGTACTCTTGACGAAGAGAACGTCTGCTTTGGCTCCGCTAGAAAGAGTCACAGCCTGAAACCCAAGAACAGTTGTGTTAGCGTAGGCCGCGACGTTGAAAGTCTCGTTGTACACTCCGTAGTTGCCTACTGTCACTGTTACTATGAGGTCGTAACCTTGACATATCACAGTCTTTTCAGGCTCTATGGTGACGACAGCCACGTCATGACCAATAGTCAGTATCGTGACAAGGCTGTCGGCGGTCTTTGTGTTGTCTGAAAGATCAGCTTCTCCCGGGACAGGAGTCACTGCGACATGAATCAGATAGTCTCCTTTTGCATAACCAGTTGTATTCCAAGCGTACGATACCATGGTTGCAGAATCCTCATTCAGAGAAATCTGCTGTGTACCAATAATTGTCGAGTTTACGTAAGCCGTTACATCAAGAATTTCTGCGTAGCTTCCTTGATTCTGAAGGCTCACATTTATGCCCACGACATTTCCAGGAGATGCAATCAAAGTTGATACCTCTATCTCTGTCACTGCCACATCATGCGGTGAAATGATACGCACATACCCATTCGAAGTCTGGCAAAAAATAGGCTGCTCGTTAGAGTCAATCAATGAGAAGTTGTACAGATCTAATGAACATTCTCCAGGATTCTTCGGACAGAAAGTCAATGTTGAAAGTATGCCGCTGCCACTGACGCCAGAAATCCATCCTAACAGTGTGCAGTCAACAACCATCCTTCCATCAATTAGACTGATGCTGTAGGTGAAAAACGTCGATCGCCCATCTCCTTTCAGAAACGGCCCTTCAACCACGTTCACCGCATCGAGTACGTAAGGGTCCCAGCTTAATGCGAATTCCCAACCGTAAAGGTCAAGAACGTCAGAGATCGTGATGTCAACGTTGAAGTTCTGTTCAGGTTCGACTGTCAGAGACGAAGGACTAACGCTTACAGCCGGGATTACGGCTTGAACTGGCACAGTAAGCAACGATGGCGCCAGAATCGACAGGAAGAACAGTGAGGCACAGATAAAAAACATCAACCGCTTGTGTCCAACCATCTTTGTTCAGCGACCTCCTGTTCCATTGTGAAATTGTTATCCTGACTAATGTATGTTACTTCAAAAAAGAAAAATGGAAGAAAGGGAATTTATCCTTCTATGTTTGCAGCGATTGTTGCTAAGTCACCGATGTCTATTTGGCCATCCGCATTCACGTCGGCCCCAATGTCATAGGGGAGTCCAACCGTGAATCTGTATCTCCTGGCCACTCTCACAAGATCTACGATGTCAACTTTGCCATCATCGTTCAGGTCGAACAGCTTTATCTCAAGGTAAGCTATGCGGTAGAATACTGTCATCCCGCTAATCAGTGGTATGCCAGTTATGTTGAGTTCAAATCTGCGCCAATTGCTGAAAACTTTGAATTCACCAATGGCCAACTCTGGAAGATATGGCTCAACCGTTCGTTCCACATACAAGAGATTGCCGTTTTCATCAACGTACACGTTTACCGTTATCTTTGTGACATTCCAGAGTCCAGTTACTGACAGATCGTAATCCGTACCGTTTAATGCGATGTCTGTGGTGTTGACAAGTCGGGCAGCATAGTGAACAAGCGTGAAGTTTTCAGTTGGAACCTCTGAACAGTTCATATGAAGAGCATCATCAGACCATATTGCATGAATCCAAGCCCATTCGCGATAGGTACCGTTGACATCTATCATCCTAACGTGTGCATTGACCCAGCCGAACGCCGGCTCCGTGCCCCATTCTTGGATGAGTCCGCGACTTCGAATCCAAAGATTCTGGTTCGTCGTTGTGTCTGCCTGTGCGAGATTGGGGAAGAATGCAAAGCTTCCGATCGCTAGAATTGCAAGCATCGCGACAACAATACTTTTCTTCATTTTCGTCGCCTCTTTTTCCTGAGAAAGTAATGTCAAAAGGCAAATAAAAGCGTTTCTGAGGCTCTTTTTCGCCTATACGCTACAGGAGTGTTTATTTCTGTTCTGAAACGTTTATATTTGTCTATTTTGGCACTATCAACCAAATTTGTGACTTGTTGCGCTCTTTGCACGTCGCGCTCAGCCATCAGCTCGCTGGCTGTAATAATGATGTCAGGAATTCTGATATGCTCTCTGAGAGAGTGGCGGCGGCCTTGAAAAGTAATTTCATGTTCCGCATCTCGATTCCCTCGAAAATTCTTAAGTATTGCCAGATCACGTTCTGTAATAAGTATGATACCGAGAATTCACATCCTTATGCTTGTTGCCGCAATGATCATCTTGTTAACCTCAACAGGAAAGGGATACTCAAATCAAGTTGAATACGCACTGGAGATTTCTGATAATGGCTCAACCGTTTGGATGATCAGGCAGACCGTGACGGTCAACGATACATATGATGATTTGAATCAATTTCAGGGCAGAGTCGAATTGCTTGTGGACGCTGCAAGGAACGAGACGTCCAGAAACATGTTTGCTGAAGCAATCTCGATAAGTTCAATCATGTCCGGCTCCTATATTTCAGTTGAATACGTTTTCCGTTGGGACAACTTCAGCAAAATTGAAGATGGAAACATCTTAATCGGGGACGTGTTCGAGGTTCACGACTTGTTCCCGCGCCTGTACGGTGATGGAACAGTTCAGATAACCTATCCGCCAGAGTACAGGATCAATCGGATTCTGCCATCTCCTTCGCGCCGTGATGATTCTTCTCGACTACTCGAATGGTTGGGAACGGCGGAATTCGACAATGGAAATGTCGACATCGCTTTCAAGAGAGAAGCTGGAGCTCCGGGGCTTCTGGAAGCAGTAGGTCAGAACATCATTCTGATTGTGGGCGCGGTCGCGATCCTGGCTGTGTCCGTGGCAAGCATTCTTGTATTCAGACGCCGGAAGACGAAAGAAGCCAACCTTTCTGAAACGTCTTTGCCTCCAACCTCATCAGGGCTAGAAAGTGATGAAGAAAGAGTCGTCAAAATGTTGAAGTCTGTAGGAGGCAGCGCATATCAGTCTGCTATGACAGAGCATTTCGGTTTCTCGAGATCAAAGACAAGCCAACTTCTGTCAATCATGGAGAAAAATGGAACAATCAAGAAACATAGAAAAGGTAGAGACAACATAGTCACTCTTGTCAAGAAAGAAGAGGCGAAAAAACGATGAGGAATAATTCACCCATAGCACACACTATAGGCCAAATCTCGTTTATTACTATGATATTCGTCACTATCATTCCCTTTTACACATTGGCCGCAGACGCTTTTCCTGATACTGTCGTCATCGTAGAGCCTAATTCCAGTTCAGCTATCGTCGGTGAGACTTTTTCTATAAATGTGACGATTGTCGATGTCCAGAACCTTTATGGCCTTGAGGCTATACTGAGTTGGAATTCAAGTGTTTTGTCTTTGGTCAACCTGGAAGTCCAGCTAGGACAAAACGGCGGCGTACTAAACGCCCCCGTATACATCGCAGAAAACTCCACACAGGGAAGCAGATACACAATCTCTGCAACATCAACAAGTCCTGCACCTTCTTTTGATGGAACTGGTAACATCGTCCGTATGAATTTTAGTGTAGTCGGCACAGGCGCCTGTGAACTTGACCTGCAAACGCAGCTTTACGATTACCCTCCACCTGACAGAGACCCCCGCCTGTCACTCCCCATCGCACACATAGACGTTGATGGCTCCTTTCAGAGTGTGATTCCCGAGTTTCCGGGCTACCTAGTCTTTGTGGCAACAGCGATGTTGACGCTGCTTTCGGTGGTGTTCTCCAAACACATATTTAGCCGACACAACAAAGCATACGACAAGTCAGCCTTGAGTTGCGGACAACGTACAACAGGAGAAAAACGCGCGCAAGCTGGTCATGCACAATGAACAGAAAGGTCATTCTCACATTCGCCTCTTCCCTCTTGATTATCACAGGGATCATTGCCGCATATCTCCTAACGAACATGACAAACACGGGAACAACGGTCTACGTTGACCCTGAGAAAGTTGTAAGATCGATAGGCCAAGATTTTATCGTCAACTTAAGTGTCTCAAACATTGCGAATCTGTACGCTTGGGAATGTAAAATCGAATGGAACATGACAGTACTGGAGTTGGTGAACGTCACTGAAGGAACATTCCTCAAAAAAGCAGGCTCCACGTTTTTCAGCAGCAGGCTGAATGAGACATTTGGCCACGTGGTCATCGATTGCACACTCCTCGGCGACTCCGCAGGCGCAAATGGAAACGGAGTCCTGGCCTCTATCCAATTCCACGTCAAGAACGAAGGAGCCTGTGACCTTATTCCTTATGACGCGAAGTTTGTAGACGCGTCCGACCATATTATCGCTCACGCAGTGAACAGGGGCCACTTTTCAGCGAGTTCCTAAAGAGAATTGCGGTTCTGCATGTTTGTTACTGCACCTCGCATAGACTACGCCATAGTGTCCGTTGCTTTGGAACAACTCTCATCGTTTCTTGCGAAATCAAACGTCCAATATTAACCTAACAATGCGACGCGCGCGAGAGCATACGCAGGCAATGTCGAAGTAACCTTGTTGCCAGTGTCGAAAAGCGTTGTTCTAGATTTTGAATTCTGTTTAGTCCACGAATTGAGTTTGAAATACCATTATAGACGAAATTGAACAGTATGATACGCTTTTAAACGTAATTGGATGGTATTATACGAAAATAGCCTCAAAACGTTTTTATCTTCTTCTGGGCTTGAAAAAAGGAGTAAACAAGACGATGAGAGGTGAAAAATATGGATACAAGAATCAAAGGCGCCCTGATACTGGGTGGTACTTGTTGCAGCTGCATCCGTGCTCTTCGTCGCCCCTGGTCTGGCTTACATGAATTGGGACGTTGACCAAATACAAGACCGTGATAGACTGAGAGATAGAGACTGCAGTTGTGTTTGTCTCTGCGATCAGGACCAAACGCAAACTAGGTTGCGAATAAGAGAACGTCTGAGCACATGAAGCGACACTGGTTCGAGGCTGTAAGTGAGAGGTGACAAACGAAATGTTCTCAAACCTTAAGAAATCACCTTTTTTTGCTTCTTCTTTCTGTCAACACGCGCGCTATGAGAGAAGCATACGCCGAAGCCGCTATAACCGGTTGTACATGTGTCACGCAATGGTTGCTCAAGCTCTGCGTCAATCTCCATGATCACGAACCAGTGAAGGACACGCTTGCGAACCGGAAGAGTTGGAGCTCAGCCAAAAAGAACCGGGTAATCAAAGGCTAAAGCAGTTTCGGCGTTCTGATCACTTTTCAGTGACGGCACGTAACTTGCCATTCTCGTCTATTCCGAAAAGCACGTTTGCTTCGCATCCCTCAAAGCCGAGAATCTGGCACAACAGCCTGTGCATGTTCAAATAGCTTTGAATGAGTGGCCGTTCCAACTTTGCTGAAGCCTTAGCCTGCTCTCTCAACTGTTTTTTTGACGGCAGCTTTTCTCTGAGCTCGGCTGATACTGCTTCAACAAGCATGCTCTTATAGTCTTGAGCTACGTTCGGGTTTGACGGGATCGTGCCGTAGATGTCCCGCATCCTTGCGAAGCTTTCCACCAGAATTCGAGTGTTCTCCTCCATGTTGCCGATTGCGTTGCTTATGGCTGCTTCTTTTTCCTTCTTAGTGAGCGAATAGTCGAGTGGTTTGCCAGATTTCCAGTCATGGTCTCTTCCCTTTTCGTCCACGTAACCATCGTACACAAGGGTCTTCAGGTGGCGCCTGAGTATTCTGGGCCGTCAGGAGAGATGTTCAACAAGGATCTGCATGCTGATATGTGGCTTGTCACAACGGCCGAGCAGCAGAAAAGTAGCTCTGTTGCCGTAGTGCGTATAGAAAGTCTCGCACGAGCGAAGAGTATAAGAAAGGGGGGGGCATGCATGCGGAAGTCAGTGGAGACATCGCCATTTGACCAGGGTGCAAACCCCATCCCCACACCACTATGTTGATTTTGCGGAAAAGTTATAGCTGAATTGAATGGATTAGGTAACGGGGAATTGTCTATGGCAGAGTTCATAATTGTGACTTGGACCTTGATTCATCAGGGTCAATTGGAACGGCACGAAGAAAACATCAAGAAAAACATGAGTTACTGGCACAAGAACGCCAAACGCCTGAAACTGAAATCGATGAAGTACTATGCACAAGCCTTAGGGGGTGATTCGTTCCATTACGGGAGAGTGCTGGCTTTCGAATTTGAATCTCTTGATGACTGGGAGTTTTTTAGAACGGAGATTGAGGAGAACGAAAAGGCTTCTGCGTTAAAAGAGCAATGGCTCGATTGCATTGACGTGAAGACCCTCAGAATAGTCGAATGGCAAGACAGGCAGAGAGATGCTTGGCTGGAGTAGCATGAAGTCGTCCGAGAGCAATGAAAGATTATTCTATCAGCCTCTTGAATTATTGTTCCAGCAATGGAGGTGTTAAGAATGGTTGACGTATAGACCTTGCAGACAGTTTCGATCTTGATTGCTTCTGCTAGCGTATTTGCAGGAGCTATCTACTACATTCTCCAGATAAGACATCAAGCCAGAACGAGACAAACAGACCTCGTCATGAGGCTGTATGCTACATTCAGTAGCAACGAGTTCCAAGATGCATGGGCAAAAGTGAGAACCAGAGCCAGCGACTTTGAAAGCGTAGACAACATTTATGACTTTGACAAGAAAGTTGGACTTCGAGAAGTCAATCAAGTGTGCTTGTTCTTTGAGGGAATAGGCATTCTCCTTCAGAGGAAGCTCGTAGACACCAGGATGATTGAAGACTTGTTCGGTGGCGCGATTGCAAGGGCATGGGAAAAGATGAAGATAGGAGTCATAAAAGCCAGACGGCAACTCAATGACCCAACAATATACTATTACTTTGAATACCTCTACAATGAAATGAAGAAAAGAGAGCAGAAACTTGAATCAAAAACTTAGCTCTTCATTATGGTTTCGGGGACTCCCTAGAAGTTGTGAGTCGAACTCTGTCGCTTTCTAGAAGGTCTGCGGCTTCAGAAACAGAAATGGGCCATTCTGAGTCTAAACACGTCTCTGGCAAAAGCCTATAAGGCAAACTGGACCCAGTAAATTAAGGCCAAGTAAAAAAAGGAAGAGCTGAAATGGCTTGCTGCAGTGATGTTCACAAGCAGTTTGACAAATTTGCTAATGGAAAAGTCCAAGTTGGGGAACTTCCCAAGTGGATGCATGTCAGTGGCAAGGTAGCATGGTATGTTTATCAGGGACCTTACAGTGAACTGGGCTCCAAAGGTTTCAGCACTTTTTGGAAGAAGTTTGGAGAAGCAAAACTGGAGATGGATGATCCCCCCCGGAGATGTTTACGTGTGCAGCCCTGACTGCCACGAAGAGGACAAGCAAAATAAAATTTTAACTATCATCTGGTGTCCCATCAAATAGATCCAGACAATTATGCTTGCGTTTCTAAACCCCTAAAAGTTTTTCATCATAGTTCTGGTTATTCCAAGCTTACAGCCGTTAGCCTCAGACAGACTCCTAACAACTTCGCAAAGCGAAGAACATGCACAGAACATGCGTTAACTACTAATGTCGAGGTGCATAATCTGGTGTCTCAAACAGAAAAGGGGCATTAGATTAATCAAGACGAATGGAAACCTCACAAAAGCCTACCTCAAGAAGGCGACAAGTGCTAGAATTACTCACAGACAGACGACAGAACCGAAATAGTAAGGGCACAGATGAGGGTGCTCAAAGAGCACTGATAACCAGCTGAAGATTGCAGGAATTATCCATCTGATGTTTTGTAGTTTACTATTGAGAATACTTCATATTTTTCTCCAAGGTTCTGCCTCCCGTGGAGATACCCCAGTTCTATCAAGAAGCCCATTCCAACGATTTTTCCGCCTAGCTTTTCAACCAATTCAGCATTAGCCTTGATTGTGCCACCTGTAGCTAGCAAATCGTCAATAAGCAGAACCTTCTGACCGGGCTTGATGGAGTCTTCATGAATCTCGATAGTGTCGGATTCGTATTCTTTCTTGTAAGTGAGGCTTACTGCCTTTGAAGGCAGTTTTCCTTTCTTTCTGATAGGCACAAAACCGACCCCCAGCTCATAAGCCAGTGCTGCTCCAAATATGAAACCTCTGGCTTCACTTGATACAATAACGTCCACGTCCTTATCTCGACAATGGTCGGCCATCTGCTTGATGCATTCTTTGAACGTGTGCTTGTCTTTCAGGAGTGGAGTTATGTCCCAGAAAACTACGCCTTTGAACTCGGGTATTCGCCTTATTTTCGATTTGAGATCCAATTTTCATCCTTCACTCCTTAGCCATCAGACTCAGTCAAACTAGTGCGTTCTGCAATGCGGTCTTGCACTCGCATCTTCTAACTTTCGGTATATTTGGAATTGCTGCAGCAATGATGCTCTTGACTTTTTCCACATTTACCTTCATAATTTTCCGGACTTCAGCTGCACTAACCGGCTTGTCTTTCCATACATCGTAATCAGTAACGGTTGCTATGCAAGCATAGCATATTTCGGCTTCTCGAGCAAGAACGCATTCTGGAACAAGAGTCATGCCTACAACGTCTGCTCCCCACATTCTAAACATTCTAGATTCCGCTTTTGTTGAAAATCTTGGCCCCTCTATGCAAACATAAGTGCCAGCATTGTGGGTGACGACGCCTACGTCCCCGGCTGCTTTTATCAGAGTCCGCCTCAACTCCGAACACATTGGCTCGGCTACCGATATATGGCATACCTTGCTTCCAACATAAAATGACTGTTCTCGCCTGGTTGTCCTGTCTATGAATTGATCTATGAATACGACATCTCCCGGTTTGAAATCCTCCCTAAGAGAACCAACCGTTGAAGGTGCAAGAATTCTCTGAACACCGAGTTCTTTCAAAGCGAATATGTTTGCTCTCGAATTAACGTCAGTTGGCCTTATCGTGTGTTTCTTTGAGTGTCGCGGCAGAAATGCTATGCATCTTCCTTCCAATTCCCCCATCGCAACTGAATCAGAAGGCGGACCATAGGGTGTGCGCACCTCTATCTCCTTAACGTTCTTGAGAAGCTTCGGATCGTAAAAGCCGGTTCCCCCAATGATTCCGATCTCTGCCTGCATGAGAATCTACTTCTAGGTCTCAATTAATAAAAATAGCGACTACGACATTGGTAGTTCCCTACTAGGCATCAAGATATCTAAGCTAGGCTTATAGTAAACACTAGAACCAAGGCTCGATTGACCTCTAACCTTCTTGACGGCAGCAAATACAGAGGTGCCGAAAAAGGTCGCCAATCGACTGCGGGAAATTCATCACTGAGAAAGTTGAAATGATCTTGCTTTGTCTGTAAGCGAAAGACATGCAACGCATTTCTTTGAAAAAAAAGACAAACTCTCATAATCTGACCTAACCCATATCTACTTGAATCTCTGGACGGACAACTAGCTCTCAGCAAAGCCTATATTGATAAAGGAATCAAGGATGAGCTGTGCACGTGAACTATGGAAAATAGTGACGATTACGTTTTGAAGGTGTCGAATCTAAGTCTGAAGCTTCAGAATCAGACAATTCTGGACAACGTAAGTTTCAGGCTGAAGAGAGGAACCACCTTGGCAATTGTCGGACCAAATGCCGCGGGAAAGACGATGCTTTTCAAAGCCCTGTTAAACCTTGTGCCGTATACCGGGAAAATCGAGTGGGCAGAAAAAGTGAAGATAGGTTACGTTCCACAGAACATCGCAGTAGATGATATTCCCATCTCTGTGAAAGATTTTTTGTTGTTCAAAGATAACGTGAATGTGGAGAGTTCTCTCAGTCCTGTAAGACTTAGTAATAAGAATGTGGCAGACAAAACTCTCGGCGTATTGTCCGGCGGACAGCTTCGGAGGGTATTGATTGCGTGGGCTTTGGCTGATAACCCGAGTGTTCTGCTGTTCGATGAACCCACTACTGGCGTCGATCATGACAGTGAAGAACCCATATTCATCACCCTTAATGAGCTGAAAGAGAAAAACAACATAACCATATTATTAATCACTCATGACGTGCATATCGTCAGGGAATACTCAGACTATTTGCTGGCATTGAATAGATGCGTCACATTCTTCGGTGAATCAAAAGAAATAATGAACCCGTCAGTACAGAAAATAATCTACGGCGAAACAGTGTGCGCTGGAGCACCCGACGAGGAAAAGTGACCATTCTTGGCAGAGGCCTTGATTCTCAGCTTGTTAACGGGGATCTTTGTGGGCGTTTCAGCAGGTTACTTGGGCTCCCTAATGGTCCTCGAAAAAATGGCGCTCGTTGGTGATGCTCTTTCGCACGTAGCCTTGCCAGGACTCGCGCTTGGAATCCTATTCAACTTTCCAGAGTTTCTAGGAGCCTTCGCTTTCCTATTTGCATCAGCCGTCATCATCTGGTTCCTAGGGAAAGCCACCAAACTACCCTATGAAACGATCGTTGGTGCAATGTTCACCCTTGCCCTTGCAGTCGGCATACTGATCATACCGCAAACTGAACTCCTTGAAGCACTGTTTGGAGACATAACAAAGGTATCAATCCTGGAAACTGCCGCGGCGGTAATCATCTCCGCAATAGCAGTGATTTTGACTAAGATGATCTACAAGAAACTCGTGCTTGGCATGATTTCAGAGGAATTGGCAATCTCAAGAGGCATAGATGTTAACAAGACGAATCTGATTTACCTTTTGCTGGTATCTCTTGTCGTGGCTATAGGAATCAAAATCGTTGGAACACTTCTAGTTGGCTTCCTAGTAATCGTTCCGGCAGCGGCAGCGAAGAACGTCAGTTCAGACCTATTCAAGTATGCAGTGCTGAGCGCTTCTTTCGGAGCAGTCAGCGCTTGTTCTGGGGTTCTTTTCTCAAGCTACTTGAACTTGCCAACCGGACCGTTCGTGGTTTTTTCAGGAATTGTGGTTTTCGTGGTGACGATTTTCGCGAAATGGAAAACAAAATAAAGCACAACAACCACGCTTTTGGTAACGCGTGCTACGTGCAACGCTTGGCTTGGCTTCTTTGGCTTGTTGGATAGTTTGTCTGTTCTTTTCGGCTTATTGTGTTCCTCCCCAGAGAGATTTCCGTTTATAATTATCTTGATTAAAGCGAGATTCCCGTGCGTTATCATGATCAAATTCCATCCAATTGCGAACGTGTTCAGCAGTCTTCTTATCCAGATGCTTTCGGATCATCTCCAACAATCTTTGCACGTCGAGAGGCTTCAAAATATATCCATCGGCACCCTCGTTAACCGTCTTCATGGCACTCTCCAAAGTTGGAAAGCCAGTAATGACTATCTTGACCATATGGGGCTGCTTTTCCTTCAGCCAGTTGAGGAGCTCAGTTCCCTCCATGTCAGGTAACCTGATGTCAATCAAAGCTACGTCAAAACTCGATTCCTCACAGGCCTTAACCGCTTGCTTGCCATTTTCCACAGTTTCAACTGAGTATCCTTCCTTGGATAGGATCGTCGAAAGGATCTTTCTCACCTCAGTGTCGTCGTCAACAACCAGGATGTTCTCACTCAATCACTACGCCTCCGCTTTCTCACGCGCCCTGAAGTCGGTAGTTTTCTTCTCGGGTCCGATTTGTCTTAGGTATTGTTATCGTGAATTGTGCTCCTTTGCCTGGTGTGCCTGTTTCCTGTATGGTCCAGCCGTAGACCTCAATCATCTTCCTAATCAGATAAAGTCCATAACCAGTGCTTCGGCCTGTGCTATATCCTTGCTTGAAGAGTTTCGGTTTCTCAGTTTCGGGTATGCCTACGCCATCATCTTCGTAGATAAGCCTCAGCTCGCCTTGGCTCGTTTGCTGGCAATGTGTTCTTATCTTGGTGATCTCTTGGCCGTACTTCAACGAGTTATCGATTAGATTGTAGAAGAGCTGTCTCAACAGCGAGTCAGCCAACACGGTCACTCCTTGGCAGCTATTTGTCATCTTTACGCCTTTCAAGTCTGGAAATAGTGCAGCAGCCTCATCAACAGCTTTGGACACATCAATGTAAGCTAGTTTTTCAGCGCCCAGCATCTCGTAGGCTTTCGCGAAATCAAAAATCTTTGTCACCTGTTGGACCGCTGTTTCCATGTCTCTCAGTTTGTCAAGAATTTCGCTGTTACTCGCTAATTGCTTCTTCAGCAGGTAAACGTTTCCTGTTATCGTGGAAAGCTTGTTTCGAACATCATGCCTAGTCAACTGGCCAACGACCTGCAATTTTTCATTCATTTCTTCCAGATTCTTCTCAATCTTTTTCAAATCAGAAATGTCCTTGTACACGCCGATGTAGCCTATGAGTTTACCTTCGACTTTTATTGGTGCTGCAGATATCGAAACTGGGACTAGGGATCCGTCTTTCCTCATTCTGAAGGTGTCATGATAAACATATCCTTCTACAGCCTTTCCATCAAGCATCTTGGCCTCCTTCATCTTATCCTTTGGCACTATGACCTCGTCGATGTGTTTTCCCTTGATCTCTGAAAGAGAATGTCCTAAGAGTTCTTCAAAGCGTTGGTTTATATCTAGGATGCGGAAATCTGGGGCAAGATAGACTGTGGCTTCAGGATTGCCCAAAAACAATCCCTCAAATTTCTGTTTTGTTTCTCGAATTTCCAGCGCGTACGCCTCCAACTCCTTAGCACGATCCAAGCTGCTTATTGCGGTGGCAGCATGCGACGCTAGGATTTCAAGTAGTTCCTGATCCTTCTTGTTAAAAGCATCCAACTCTCTGCTTTCCACGTTTAATACTCCGAGAACTCTAGGGCCAATCGTGATGGGTACTGCAAGCTCAGAGCGTGCTCCCTCTTCGCCTTCGACGTAGGCTTCTTCCTTGCTTATGTCTGGAATGAGAACGAGCTTGCCTGTCCTCGCAGCCCTGACGGATATGCCCCTGTCTCCATCCATTGGCAACGAAAGTGATGAAATCTCAGTTTTTCCTCGATGAGTCACCAACTGAAGCATTTTTCCCTTTACCATGAAGACATCAGCGAATTCAAATCCCAAGGTTTTCTCCGTAGCGTCTAGGGTCAGCTCATAGATCTCTTCCATGCTCTTGGCCGTGTTCAATTTCAGACTATGAATGTTTAAAGTTGAAAGGCTTCGTTCATAGCGTTTCCTTTCTGTGATTTCTCTATGTATGACTTCTATGCCGATAACTTTGTCTTTCTTTTTGTACGTGCTGACGCTGATCTCAAGTGGAATAGATTCTCCTTTTTTGTTCATTCCTCTTATTTCGTATACGATGGGAAGTTCTTCTTCTGGGTATTCTGTTTGGTATTTTTCTAGAACCAAGGCGTGGTCGTCAGGATGGACAAAATCCAAGAACGCTTTGCCTTTCAGTTCTTCATCGGTGTATCCGGATAATCTCTTGAACGCTGCGTTGTAATCTATTAGGCGACCTTCTCTTCCAACGAAGATGCCCACAGGGTCTCGTATGCTTTCGAACAAGCCCCTAAACCTTTCCTCAGACTCTCTTAGCAATTCCTCGCTTTTCTTGCGTTCAGTCACGTCTCTTAGATTTATTTGCACACCAGTAACATTGCTTTCTTTTACTATAGCACGCGCGTGGTATTCCACAAGTATCTTTCCTGTGGGGACGACTATTTCGGTTTCGTTCTTCACAGGCTTTCCTTGAGTCACTTGCGAGAGATCCCTCATAATTGTTGGCCAGTATTCTTTGGAAACAAAATCGAGAATTCTCTTTCCGACCAAATTCTCTTTCTTGTAGCCAAAACGCAAAATAGAGTTGTTTACTGCGGTAACGCTTCCTTTCAAGTCTAATGTGAGTATCGTGTCCATAGCGTTTTCAAACAAGTCCTTGTATTTTTCCTCTGATTCTTTAACAGCTTCTTCTGCTTTCTTGCGTTCTGTGGCGTCTTTTAGAAAGGTTTGTATTCCGACAACTCTGTTGTCAGAGAATACCGGGTTGCTTCTATACTCTGCTATTGTGTCTCCTTTCGGCGTATGTATTCCAATTATACCTTCCGCTGTTTTTCCCTGAGCTATTTGGGCAACGTCTATGAGTAGTTTCGGCCAATATCTCTTGGCGATGAACTTGAGCATATTCTTTCCAAGCATCTCACTCCTGTTGAAGCCATATTCTTCTGCCGCCTTGTTTACGGAAATCACGTTTCCTTTTAAATCAAATAGGACGATAACGTCTTTTGCGTTTTCGAAGAGATTCCTGTATTTTTCTTCAGACTGCCTAAGTGCCTCTTCTGCTTTCTTACGTTCTGTAGCGTCTTTGACGAAAACAGATAGTCCAGTTTTGGTTGGATAAGCGTTGATTTCGAAGACGTAGTCCTTCCCTCTGAGCTGAAACTTGTTCAAGTAACTCTGGGGTTGCCGTGTTCTTAACGCCTTTTTGTAAAATTGTTCTACTCCCGTCCCTCTAACATCTGGGAAAACCTCGGTAAGAGATTTTCCAATAGCATCCTTGGCTGAAATCCCAGTGAACTCTTCACACGCTTTGTTCCAGTAAGTATATCTAAAGTCCTTGTCCATTGCAAAGAACATGTCACTGATGCTTTCAGCAAGTTCCCTGTAACCCTCCATGCTCTCACGTAGTGCTTCTTCTGTTTTCTTGCGTTCAGAAATGTCCCTTGTAATGATCTGTAGACCTGCGACTTTTCCATTTTCAATGATGGCTTGACCAGTAGATTCAACTGGAACAAGTCTCCCATCTTTCCTTTTTATTACCGATTCAAAATAAGGAATTGGCCTGCCTCCTTTTGCCTGAAAAAGCATTGCGAGACTTTTCGGCCAGTATCGTAGGGGAGTGATCGTCCTGACACTCATACCGATTCCTTCTTTCATGTTGTAGCCTGTCAATTCTTCAGTTGCCTTGTTCGCAAACTGGACATTTCCTCTTAGGTCTATGACTACTACAGAATCTTTGGAGTTCTCGACCAAGTTCCTGTATTTTTCTTCAGACTGCCCAAGTGCCTCCTCAGCTTTCTTGCGCCCAGTTACGTCACGAACGATACCAAGTTCCCCGACGATTTTTCCTTTCTCAACCCATGGCCTGCTCGTAAACTCTCCAATCAAATATTTCCCAGATTTTGATCGCACACGCAGTTCATATGGTGGCAAGCATTCTCCGTGCAGTGCCTTTTCGAACGTTTCCATAGCAGTGTTCAAGTCGTCAGGATGGATTAGAGAAGCGAAGCTCTTGCCAATCCATTCGGAACGCTTCCAATCAGTGAGCCTTTCAAACGCAGGATTTAGTGATGCCAGTGTCCCGTTTTCAGAAATAGTGTAAACTACATCTGGTGCATTTTCGATCAGATCCCTAAAACGCATTTGGCTTTCTTGCAGTTCGCTTTCAGCTTTCCTGATTCTTGCGGTTTCGCTTATTGCATGTTTCAGTTCAGCATACACTGTCTCGGGGTCACCGTTTTTGTTTACATATTGATCTGCCCCCAAATTCAGTGCCCTAATGATAACTTCTTCTCGTCCTTTACCAGTGAATATTATGAACGGAACGCCATTTCCGCTCTGTCTCAGTTCCCCAAGAAATTGCAGTCCATTCTTCCCGGGCATCTGATAATCAGAAACAATAGCGTCGTACGATTCTTTCTTGATTTCTTCCATAGCTTCTTCAACAGAACATGCAGTGTCAACTTTAAAATGACCTTCCATTTCCAAGCATTGTTTGGCTATCTTCAACAAGCAGGGCTCGTCATCAACGTGCAAAACTCGTATCGGCTTCTTCTCTTTCAGGTCGATAACAACTTCTGCCATTGACTCGAGAGATCGTTCAGTCATGAAATCCACCTCACACTCTATGTACATAGAGACGTTGAATGTTTACCCTAAGAGTTCCATCATTGATAAAACGCTTGTGAATGCCAGATCAGTAACGAGGATTCATGTTAGAACTGTGCCAATTTGACTGTTGGAGCTAAACCCGTAGCGCTCGCTTCTTCACCTGACCCACTTCTTCTTCATCCACAAAAGCCCGCCTACTTTCCTGCCCGAGTTTGTCCTGCGACTCTTAGCTGATCCACTTCATTCTTACTTGGCACGGACACTGTCAACAATCTGTCTCCATTTTTCTTGTCAAGTCTTACTTGTACTTGTCCAGTCTTCTGGTCCGAATGGTAAGCTGTCAAGCGAGCGGCTAAATCAATTGCCTTTTTCGTCTTAGGCCCTTGGAGCAGCGTGACGGGGCTTCCACAGTCTTGAGCTTCAAAGCAGTAGTCTTCTGCTTCTTTCATTCGGAGCAGAACCTTGTTTTCGCCTTCGTTTCTCCCAACTATTATCTTGTTTTTCCCAAATCTGAAGTGCCTTCCAACCTTCAACAAAGCAACATCTTTGAATGAAACGCTCTTCTTGTGTTTGAACAGATCTCTCATCTTGTCAGCAAATTCCCTGTACGTTAGTAAGCAACCTCCAGCTGGGCACGGATAGTCCTTTATCCCGAATTTTCCAGCGAGCTCGATCTGTTTCTTTCTGGACCTTCCCTCAATGTTCCAGAGTTTTTCTCTGTTCACCAGTCCTTTCTTTTCCTCTTCGGTCTCTTGTAAGAGTCTTGCGGACAAGGGTCTCAGGATCTTTCCTCTTAGGCCCGCTTTCTCTTCTATCAGATCTAGGGTTTTCCTGTGCTGAGACATGGGCCTTTGATCTAGGACTTCACCCGTGAGAATGAATGCGGCTCCTGTTTCTTTCGCGTATTTTTTGGCTTTCTTCAGCATGAAAATTCTGCAGTCAATGCACGGGTTCAGGTTCCTCCCATATCCGAATTTTGGCTTTCTAATGATCTTCAAATAGTCTTCGCCGACACTCACAACTTTCAAGGGTATGTTGAACCTTCTTGCCGCTTCCGCAGCGCCGCATCCGCCTTTCCCGCAGAGGCAAAAAGGCGTCACGAAATTTATCGCCTCAACGTCTATGCCTTGGTCTAGGACCAGCTTCACGGCTAGTGTACTGTCCAGCCCACCAGACAAGAGCGCTAACGCTTTGACCTTTTTCATTTGGCTCAGTATGGTTTTCGCGCCTTTATTTAAATGTGCGCACATCCGCTTTCTCTAACTCTTTCAGGTAGTTGTGAGCATCCATTCTCTGGCAAAACAAACCAGCTTGGCTCGGTTTTCACGTAGGATTCATTCTCGAAGATGCGGGATCTGCAATGGAAGCTGCTGCTGACAATCGCAATCAAGAAACAGAAGTAGCTATTCCTCTAACTCGGGCACACGTACTATCTCTTGATCTGGTTTTCATATATTTCAAGAACGAATTCAGCTATTGCGGGCGCCGCCGTGAGGCCCGGCGACTCGACACCGACCAGATTGATCAGCCCAAACAAGCCTCTGTCAGCTTCATGCCTTATCACAAAATCCTTGAACGAGTCTCCAGGTCCTTCCAGCTTCGGCCTGATGCCTGTCGTGTCAGCTTGTATCTGACGATCCTTAATGAGTGGTAGAAACCTTTCCACATCCTTACGGAATTCCTCTTCGCTTGACGTGACTTCATAGTCAATGCTATCCACGTAGTAGGCGTTGGGCCCAAGCCTCACTGTCCCAGCTAAGTCTGGTGTCAAGTGAATTCCAAGGCCGGGTCCTTTTGGAACGGGATAAACCAGCATTTTGACAGGAGGTTTGCCGATTAGCCTGAAATAGTCGCCTTTGCAGTGATGTAGTCTGTAGCCAAGCTTGTCTACATCCAATCCAGCCATCGCAGCTACTTTGTCTGAATACAACCCTGCACAATTGACAACCGTTTTCGCCGTGACTTTGAATTTTTCGCCGACACTCTCTCCTGCAACCTCAAAGCCATTTTCCACTTTTCGCAATCCAGTGGCCTCAGTCTTCGTGGTCAGAACGGCGTTGTTTTTCTGAGCCTTCGCGTAGAAATAGCTCATAAGCTCGTCAGGCTCGATTATGCCCGTGGAAGGAGAGTAAAGCGCTCTTTCAACCTCCACGTTAGGCTCAGACTTCTTAACCTCTTCTCGGTCTAGCAGTTGTAAGCCTTCTGCGCCGTTGGCTTCTCCAATCCGCCTCAAGGCTTCTAGCTCTTCTATTTCTTCTTCCTCAATAGCGACAGTCAATTTGCCCAGCTTCTTGTAGGGGATCTTGTACTTTTCACATATCTCGTAAAGCATCAAATTGCCTTTCACGCATAGCCTAGCCTTCAGCGACCCTGGAGGATAATGGATACCTGAATGAATTACTCCGCTGTTGTGGCTGCTCGTTTCCTGCCCAAACCTAGAGTTCTTCTCGAAAATGAACACGTCTTCATGTTTTTCTGAGAGCTTTGCAGCTACGGCTAGGCCTACGACTCCCGCTCCAATAATCACAATGTTGGCTTCTTCCATTACTGACTCCCCAGATGGTTCGTGTTTGTGCCCTACTTTATTCTCTTTTCCAATTCCTCGATCTTTAGAACGTTTTGCTCCCTGCTCCTCAGGTTACGGAGCACCACTGCTCCTTCTTTCAATTCCTTTTCACCGATAATCACTGCATAGTCCATGTTTCTTCTGTCGGCGTCTTCCAAAGCCTTCGCCATCTTTCTCCCCATAACCTCAACTTCCACATTCAGATTCGATTCTCTCAGTTTCTGAGAGATCGTCAGTGCTTCTCCCCTCAACTCGTCTCCAATTGGAATGATTACAACTGTCTTCGTTTCTTCTCCTTTCAGCACAGGCTTCTGTTCTTTCATCGTCAACAATATTCTGTCCAACCCGTGTGCAACACCTACAGCGGGCGTTGGCGCTCCTCCGAACAGTTCAATGAGCCTATCGTATCTTCCGCCCCCGCCCAAGGCAATGTTAAGATCAGGCACGTATATCTCGAAGATCATTCCAGTATAGTACTCAAGGCCTCTTTCGAATCCAGCCTCAACAGTCATGTCAACACTGCATCCGCCCTGTCGGGCAAGCTTGAGAATTTCACGTAGGTTTCTTGTTGCCGCAACTGCCACTTCATAATCCTTGATGCACTCTTCTATTTTGTTCGTTACATCGAAGATTTTGTCACCCTTCAACTCGACGAGTCTCCGAAGGACTTTTAAGCAGCGTTCTGAAACCCCAGCGTTCTGAACTGTTCCCAGCGCATCATCATACTGCTTCTTGTCCATCAACTGCATGACCGTGTTCTGTGTTTTGTCCTCGACTCTCTCTTGACTGAATATTCCCCGCAGTACTCCAACATGCCCGATCTTGAACGCGTAGTTTTTGAGTCCAATTTTTTCTAACAAGCTGTTTGTCAGCATCAGGATTTCAGCGTCTGCCTCTGGTCTGTTTGAACCCATAAGCTCGAAGTTTGACTGCCAAAACTCCCGGTAACGTCCCTTTTGCGGCTCATCATAGCGGTAGATTGTGCCCACGCTGAACAGTCGGAATGGCCGCGGTTCGTTTCTCATGGATGTCGCAACTAGTCTGGCAACTGAAGCCGTAAACTCGGGGCGCAGAGCCACGTCACGATCACCTAGGTCTTTGAAGGCAAACATCCGCGACCGAACTTCATCACCTGTTTTGGCCGATAATAATTCATATGATTCCACGACTGGTGTTATGATCTCCTTGTAGCCGTAGAGTTCAGCTACTTTTCGAGCCTTAGCCTCAATGTACCGCAAAGTTTGCGCTTCTTGGGGCAGGAAATCCCTCATTCCGCGGACAGTCTTGAACTCAGTCATCTCGGCACTTCTCCATCATGCCAAAACAAGCTTGGAAACTGAGTAGTAGACTACTTCTCCTCTGCGGTTCATGACTGCTAGAACCAACTCTTTCTTCAGACTCTGGCATTGTTGCAAGGCTTTTGCTAGGTCTTCAAGTGAGATTGGTTTTCCCTCTTGTATGCTCAAAATCAGGTACTTGGCTGTGTCCTTTCCGTAATCGCCTCGCTCGTATACTCGAAAATCAACACCGAGACCGAAGCCTTCACGAACGACGTACCCTCGGCTTCTCAGATCCCTGTAGGCCAGATACATGGGCCAAGCATTCCTGTCGACATCCTCGAAACACTGCAGTAGTCTCTGAAAATTAGCTTTTCGACCTTTTTCTTCTTCAACTTCAAGAATACCTTTGTCCAACAGGTAAAGGGCTTCATAAAAAGTGAGTAGCAATCCATCATCTTCAGGTGTGCCATATCCTCTCGTGGAAAGTTCATCCATGTTTTGCTTTTTGGGGATTTTGACGCCTTTTTCTGAGAGTAAACCCTTTATTCTAAGCTCAGAGGTTTCAGATGTTTTTTCTTTGTTTTCAGCCATTTGCATTCTCAACCAATCTGGATTTTCTTTTTCATTCCGAGTTTTTGGCTTTAAACTTACGGAAATCTTCCTTATATAAAATGCCGCTTTCACAGATAATGGCTGTCACGTACTTCAGTGGGGTCACATCGAAAGCCGGATTCAAAACTTTCGCTCCTTCTGGAGCGATTCTTTGTGAGCCGATCGAAGTGACTTCTTCAGACTTTCTCTCTTCAATGATCACGTCGGAGGATTTGCGATCTAGGTCGAACGTGGACCTTGGCGCCGCAACGTAGAACGGTAGACGGTGCTCCTTGGCCAGAACTGCAACTGTGAAAGTTCCAATCTTGTTTATGACAGCATCTTGCACGATGCGGTCAGCTCCAACTATGACCTTGTCTACAAGACCTTTCTGCATGACATAACCAACCATGTTGTCAGTTATCAACGTGACAGGTATATCGTCGCGCTTAAGCTCATAGGCCGTGAGCCTTGCACCTTGCAGCAACGGCCGTGTCTCCGTTGCTATGACTTCGATTTTCTTTCCCTGTTCAAACGCGGCTCTGATGACCCCCAAAGCCGTGCCGTATTCAACAGTTGCCAAGGCCCCGGCGTTACAGTGCGTCAAGACCACGTCACCATCATTGATCAGTTCGGCACCGTTCTTGCCTATTAAACGGTTCACAGCCGCATCCTCGTCAGCTATTCGCTTTGCTTCTTCAACCACAAACAAGGACAGATCTCTAGGGTTTCCATTGAAGCTTCTTGCCTTCTCCAGCATCCTGTTTAGCGCCCAAAAGAGGTTGACGGCCGTCGGACGCGTTCCTTTCACAATTCTCGCTGCGTCTTCCAAGTCGTTCATCAGTTCTTCTCTATTTCTTGCTTTTGAGTTGTATGCGGCTAAGGCCAGTGCAAAGGCGGCGGCTACTCCGAGCAGTGGTGCCCCTCGTATTTTCATGGTTCTGATTGCTTCAGCCACTTCGTTGCTACTTCGCATTTCCAGAAAAACGGTTTCTTGGGGGAGTCTTGTCTGGTCTACTGTTCTGACTGTTCCATTGAGCCATTCGATTGTTCTCAATCCGTGGACCTCATGAACCATTCTATCTCGGTTTATGTATAAAATCGTTCGGAGTATGCTCTGAGGAGACCTGAATGATTCGGTCTTAGTAGTGTGGGGTTAAATCGTAGGGTGCTTTGACGTAGGTTATGACTTCTATCATGAAATCAGCGGATGGCTTAAGCTTCCTTTTCCATTCTTCGCCTACGGCAACCAGTGAGAACACTCCTGAAATCTCAGCTTTCGCTTTTCGCGCCAGATTCACAAGTGCTACCTGTGTCTCTCCACTTTTTATCATGTCATCTACGATGAGCACGCTGTCCCGTTTTTTCA
>Ga0315291_10002924_pt1 | contig 22158 bp, 17 predicted proteins | sample YL17G12_20_MG_FD_203070 | JGI IMG/M metagenome (GOLD analysis project Ga0315291, IMG submission 203070) | Sediment microbial communities from Yellowstone Lake, YNP, Wyoming, USA - YL17G12_20 | ecosystem: Environmental > Aquatic > Freshwater > Lake > Sediment | place: USA: Wyoming | collected... | reverse complement strand
CCCAGCCGTAGGCGGCGACACCCGCTCCGTGGCCCGCCACGCCCACGCCAGCCACGTCCTGGTCCGGCTGGCGTGGAGCAGCGGAGGACTGCAGGTCACGGTGCAGGATGATGGGGTGGGGTTCGATGGGCGTTCAGTGCCTGTTCCAGGTCGCCCAGGATGTCCTCGATGGCTTCGATCCCTACCGACAACCGTACCAGGCCATCGCCGATGCCGATGCGGGCGCGTTCCTGGGGGCTCAGCGCGCGGTGGGAGGAGTGGGCCGGATAGAGAGCCAACGTTACCACGTCGCCCAGCGTGGTAGCGGGCAGGCACAGCCGCAACGATTCGAAGAAGCGGAAGACTTCGCGCTTCCCTGCCCCATCCAGGTCGAAGGACACCATGCCCCCGTACCCTTGCTCTTGGAAGAGCCGTTCCGCCAGCGCGTGCTGAGGGTGGGAGGGGAGGCCGGGGTAGAAGACCCGGCTCACGCGGGGGTGAGCCTCTAACCAGCGGGCCACCGCCAGGCCGTTCTCGCAATGCTGGTGCATCCGCAGCGGCAGGGTTTTCATCCCCCGCAGCACCAGCCAGGCCTCCTGGGGCCCCAGGTTGGCCCCACTGACCTTGAGTACCTCGAACAGGCGCGCCCGTCGCGCGGCCGAGGTGACGACGATGCCGCCCAGCGCGTCGCCGTGGCCTCCCAGGTACTTGGTGGCACTGTGGACTACCGCGTCGGCCCCCAGGCTCAGCGGCTGCACCAGGCAGGGAGTGGCGAAGGTATTGTCCACCAGCAGGGCTGCTCCATGTTGGTGAGCGATCCCGGCCAGCCCCGGTAGATCGGCGACCTTGAGCAGTGGATTGGAGATCGTCTCTACCAGCAGCGCCACCGGCACGAGTTCCGCACAGGCCGCCTCCACGGCTTCCAGGTCGGCCACGTCCACGAAGCGCACTGTGACCCCCTGGGAGCGCAAGAGCCCGTCCAGCAGGGCGTAGGTCGCGCCGTACACGTCCTGCGCGGCGACGATCGCCGACCCTGCCCGGGCTCCCGTGGCCAACAGCGCGGCGTGGATGGCCGCCATGCCAGAGGCGAACGCCAGGGCGGTCTCTCCCTCTTCCAGCGCCGCCACTGCCTCCTCGAGCGCCGTCACCGTGGGGTTGCCGTAGCGCGTGTAGACGTATCCCTCGCGTGTCCCGGCGAACACCCCATCCAGGTCCTCCATGCGTTCATAGTAATACGTGACCGAGGGGTGAATGGGAACGACGGTCGGGGTGAAATCAGGTTGCGGGCTACGAGTGCCGGCGTGGACAGCACGGGTAGCCAGGCGAGGCGTTGTCTGATTCTTCACTTGCCGGTATCTTCCTCCTTGCGCCTGAGCGCCCGCAGTGCAGCCTTCACCTGCTGCCAATAGGTGTGTACCTGCCTGGTCTGTGCTGCATCAACTGTGTGCGGGCTGTAGCGCGCCTCTACAAAGGCCTGGGTGAGTGAGGCCAGCTCCTGTTGCGCGGAGGGCAGGTTGGGGCTCAGGGTGGCGTCGTATTCGTAGGGTGTCTGGGTGCGCCGGCGCGGCAGCCCCTGCCGCTCTGCACGCCGCAGGACACTCAGGTAGTAGTACAGGATACGTTCACGGGCCGAGAGTCCGCTCAACCGGAGAAAGTGGAAGGGCCCCACGGGGGCCTGCCAGCCACCCTCTCCCGGCGATCGCCGGCCCGGTAACCTCTCACCCAGCGCCTCCACCAGCCCGGTCAAGCGGCGCCACAGGGCGGCCCACCACCGGCGCAGGGTGCGGATCAGGCTCAGCCCGGCCAGGCTCTTCAAGAGTTCCGGGTGGTCGCGCAGGTAGTTGCGGACCACGTAGAATAGCATCCCCAGCGTGACGGCCCAGAAGAGAACGGAGCGCAGGATGCCGAACCATCCACCGGGGGCGGCGTTGCTGGTCGGTTCCTGCTGCAGGCGCAGAGGCAGGAAGCGCGGCCTGAGGCGAGGGGGTGTGGATCCAAAGATCAGGGAGAGTAGGAATAGAAGTGGCCACAGCAAGAGCGTGAGCAAGAATAGGAATATCTGCGCGATCAGCGTGAGAATCCCGACGATCAGGCGCAATCCGTCTCCCGCGATGTCCAGCAGGCCCGCCGTGTAGCCGGTGGGGAGCAGGAAGGCCAGGAATGCCGCCAGGCCAAGCAAGACCAGGCTATAACGCACCCAGCGGCCGGTCAGTTCGCCAGGCATCGTGATCTTTTGCGCCTGCCACTGGTTGCGTAACCGGGTGAACTCGATCTGGCCCAGCATCACCAGTTCCAGCAAGAAGTAGACCAGCACGTTGATCGTTGGCCCTGGCACCCGGGGGCGACTTGGGTCCAGCAGTTGGACGATGCCGGTGTAGTGCAAGCCCGTGATGACGAGCAGCAGCACTCCGCCCCAGAAGAAGCGCTGGGTGAGGCTCTCTCTGGGGGGCACGTAGTAGCGGCTGTGTTCGGGAGGTTCGCCCAGCCGCTCCAGGTCGCGCGTGGTCTGGGTGGAGACCCACCAGGAGAGCGCGGCCAGGATGAAGGCGACGATGGTCGCGGGGTCCGCGATGCCAAAAGGGTTGTGCGACCAGGTCTGCACGTCTGCCCACACGTCGGCCCACCGATCGCCGATGGTGCCCCCGATTTTCAGGGCAATGAACAGAAGCGCAATCTCGACGACCTGGAAGCGCAGGGCCTCGCCGCCTTGCAGCCGCCTGGACCGGATCAGCCGGTACGAGTAGTTGGCCTCCAGTGCGGCCAGGACGCACCCTACGATGACGTACGTGCCGTTCCAGGCCGGGAAGACCAGATGTACCAGGCCCACCAGGGATATGGCGGTACAGCCAAACATGCCGCCGATCATCAGCGGGTGGAACAGGTTTGTCAGCCACGGATTTTGATCCTGTAACCGCATCATGCACCACGCATCACGTTTCACGTTTCACGTTAAGTCGTGTTCTCGCCACACCCGATGGACGGGCACTCCGACCATAGCGGCCTGCTGTCGCAGTTTGGCAGAAGAGTGGACCGGCTGTACCAGGATCAGCACGACGGCGGACCCCGCCCGCCGCAGATAGAGCAACGTATCGAACAGCGCTTCGCTCTCGCGGCCGGTGATGATGACCAGCGTGGCCCCCCAGGGCAGATGTACGCTCTGGCGGCGCAGCAGTTCTACGAACGGTACCCCCTTGGTGGTCTGTACGCGGGCCAGCACCTCCAGCAGGTTCATCAGGTGGGCGCGCTCTGGGCGCGGCGGCAGGAAGAATCGCGCACTTGATTCCAATAATGGATCCCAGGCTTCCGTGACCAGGCCTACCGGCAGTCTCTCCTGCACGACGACGTGGTTGGCGATAGAGGCCGCGACGACGATGGCCAGTTCGGTGGCCGTCTGGCGCTGGCGCTGGCCGTAATCCTCCGCGTCCAGGTCGAGACAAACGAGGGTTTCGCGGGCGATCGCCGGCTGGTATTGCTTCACCAGAAGCCGCCCAGCCGCGGCGGTGGCCGTCCAGTGTATGCGGCGGGGTGAATCACCGCGCTGATAATCGCGCACCCCCATCACGCGCGCCGGGTCCTCGAACAGGGGCGAACGGGCGGGCAGTGCCACCAGCGGCGAGCGCGTGGGCAGGCCCAGGTGGCGCAGGGGAACGACCCGGGGGTAGACGATGATGTGCTCGGGCGCGAGCTCTATCTGGCTGTGGCGTAGGATCCCCAAGAGGTCCCCGGTCCGCATGGTCAGTGGGCCGATAGGATAGTAACCCCGCCGGCGGCACTGGAGCGTATAACTGAAGCGACGTCGTGTCCGTGGGCCCAAGGTGGCCACTTCGCGGTAGAAGGGGGGGGCGGCGAGGTCCACCGGCAGCGACTCGTGCACTTCCAGCCACGGAATGGGCAACCGGCCGTCGTTTCGTACCGTCACATCCACCATCACCTGGTCGCCGGAGAAGGCGCGGTCTGTGAAGCGCCGCTCGACGTGCAGGTGGCTGGTCGTGTGTTGGTTCCACATGCGCGACAGCACGTAGACGGCGAAGAAGAGATATGCGATGGTGAAGAAAAAATCCGCCCGCAGCAGAACGGCGATCAAAAACACGACCAGCAGGAACGGCACCAAACTCTGCATAACCCACCCACCTCACGCATTACACATCACGTTTCACGTTTCACGTTTCACATTTCACGTGCCCCGTTCCCCCTCCCCAATGTCCAATTCCGTCTGCTCCAGGATTTCGGCCAGGATGGCCTCGGCGCTGCGTCCACGCAATTGGCTCTCGGGCCTGACGATCAGCCGGTGGGCGAGGGTCAGCGGGACCAGAGTCTTGACGTCGTCAGGGATGACGTAGTCACGGCTGCGCAGGGCAGCCAGCGCCTGGGAGGTCTTGTACAGCGCCAGCGACCCGCGCGGACTCGCTCCCAGCGCCACGTCGGGATGGGCGCGGGTGGCTTGCACGATCGCCAGGATGTACCGCTCCAACGTCTCGTCTACGTGCACGTCGGTAACGACGTCGTACAGGTTCAGCAGTTCGATCCCCTCCACCACCTGGCCTACCGTCTCGATCGGGTGCTGCTTTCTGAGGTTGCGCAGCATCTGGATCTCGTCGCCGGTCTCGGGGTAGCCCAGCGACAGGCGGATCAGGAAGCGGTCGAGTTGGGCCTCGGGCAGGGGGAAGGTGCCTTCGTATTCGATGGGGTTCTGCGTAGCCAGCACCAGGAATGGCGCGGGTAGCGGGCGGGTGATGCCGTCGGCGGTGACCTGCCGTTCTTGCATGGCCTCGAGCAGCGCAGCCTGGGTGCGGGGCGTGGCCCGGTTGATCTCGTCGGTGAGCAAGATGTGGGCGAAGACGGGGCCGGGCCGGAAATCGAAGGCGTGGGTCAACTGGTTGAATACGCTGACGCCGGTGATGTCGTTGGGCAGCAGGTCGGGCGTACATTGCAGCCGCTTGAAGCTGATGCCCATGCTGGCGGCGATGGCGCGCGCCAGCATGGTCTTGCCGGTGCCGGGCACGTCCTCGATGAGCACGTGGCCCTGGCACAGCAGCGCCACCATCAGCAACTTGATCTGCGGCCGTTTGCCGACGATGACGGTTTCGACGTTGCGGATGACTTGATCGGTGAACTGGGTGACGGTTGTCACGCTTGTTTCTCCTTTGGCGGCCATGCCTGGAAGAGACCTCGAGTGGATCAGCCGGGTGAGCGTTTGCCTACAGTATAACACAATCTCGTGTCGCATACAACAGAACTGATGAGTACCCAGGTATGCGCTTGCACGGGCATGCCTCTGGGGTATAATGCGTATGAGTACATCCGGCGACTGTGGTTGAAATCCGGTGGAAGGTGCGTTATGGGACCAGGCGACGATTCTGAGCTTGTGCGGCAGATCCGCGATGCGTTGACGTGTCTCTACGACCACGCCCATCTGCAGCGGCATCCTCTGGCAGAGCTCCTGGTGCCTTCGCAGGCCGTGGTTACACGGACGCGTGCCCAAGAGCTACGGCGCATCCTGCTGGACGCTATCGAAGTCCTCAATCCAGGTGACAATGTCCCCATCCGGGCTATGGAAAGGCGGCCGTATGCGATTCTCTATGGCCTCTATGTGGAGGGGCGCCGGTGGGAGGAGGTCGCTGCTTCCTTGAGCATCGGCGGCAGGCAGCTCCGGCGAGACCGTGCCACAGCCCTGCGCGCTCTGGCCAGCATCCTGCGGGACCGTTACTTAGCCATCCCAGCGACCGGTGCCTTGCCATGGGGAGAGGAACCGCTGCGGCTGGAGAGTGAGCGACTGGCGCAGCAACGGGATGCTGTGGACCTGGGTACCCTGGTGGACGAGCTGTTGCCCCTGTTGGAGGGGATGGCCCGTAAACGGGGGGTTCGTCTGCTCTCGCACGTAAAGCCCGGCCTGCCGAGGCCCCACGTGAATCGCACGCTGATGCGCCAAATCCTGATTGGTCTGGCCAGCCCTGCCCTGACGGCGCTACCTCTCGCCCGGCTCGCTTTCGAAGCGTGGCCATCGGACATGGCGGTCGGCATTGGTCTGGACCTGGAGTATCGCCAGCAGGACCTTCAGGCAGGGACTGGTCTGGCCGCCCTCGACTTGAGGGCAGTGGAGACTCTGACGGCCACTGTGGGTGGCCGCCTCCTGAAAGAGCCACTGACTGATCACGAGGAAAGAGTCTGGGTGTTACTCCCGCTCCGGGAGGAGACGGTCGTGTTGGTAGTGGATGACAACGAGGAGTTGTTCGAACTGTTCCAACGGTACGCTGTCGGCCAGGCGTATCGGCTCGTTCACGCCGCGAGCGCCGACCAGGCTCTCAACCTTATCCAGTCGGTCAAACCGGACATCATCACCCTTGATCTTATGATGCCCAACCGGGATGGGTGGGAGTTCCTGCGTGCTCTGAGATCGAACCGGGCCAGTGTCTCCATACCCGTCATCGTATGCAGCGTCCTCGAAGAGCCCGAGTTGGCGCTCTCCCTCGGGGCCCAGGTGTGTCTCAAGAAGCCGGTGGAGCAGGCAGATTTGCTCCAGGCCCTGGCGGAGGCGAAGACGATGGTCTGGGCGGAGGAAGCGCGTCGAGGATTGCCTGCACACAGTCCAGTACCTCAGTCACTGTGAGCTCCTCCGGCCCTTGGACTGAGATGTGGTTGTGGGGTAGCAGGCGGATTTCCTCGCCGGGCAAGTCGCGGGCTGTGACGATGACGACAGGGACGTCTCGCAGCTCCTCATCGGCTCGCATAAGATGAAGCACCTCTAGACCGCCCAGGTCCTGCATCATCAGATCCAGGAGCACCAGATCGGGCCTGGATTTCTGCATCTGGGCCACGCCTTCCTTGCCACCGCAGGCGATATCCACTGCATAAGGGCTGGGTGCCCCCTGTACAATACGGGCGATCAGTTCGGCAAACTGCGCGTCATCGTCCACAATGAGAATGTGTTGTACTTTCGCACCATAGCCCGTCAGCAGGCTCAACAACCGCTCGCGCGTGACTGGTTTGACCAGATATTTGTCAACGCCCAGTGCCTGGCTCAGATGGTGAGGATCGGGCAGCGGGCACGAGATGACAGGTGTCCGCGAGAAGCGCTCGTTGGCCTTCGATGCCCGTGTGGTCTCGCTCGTGATGACTGCGTGGGGCAGGTACGTTTCCATAGCTTCCTGCAGGTCCTCGTCAGGCACACCGATGACCTGGTAACCCCGCAGATGCCGCTTGAGCAGGTTCACTACCATAGGCTCCTCGGTGGTCACCAGGACGGTCTGGCCGACCTGTGCCCTGACTGTGGAGGATATGGAAGGCAGGGGCTTTAGCGCCTTGCCCAGATCTGCCACCGCCGGGTCCAGGGGCAGGGTGAAGTGAAAGCAACTGCCCTTGCCCAACTCGCTCTCAACCCACATGTGGCCGCCGTGCAGTTCCACGAAGCGGCGGCTCAGAGTCAGTCCCAGCCCTGTGCCGCCGTGACGCCTGTTGAGGGAGGCGTCCAACTGATGAAACTCCTCGAAGACCCTGCCCAGGTCCTGTGGTGCGATGCCCGGTCCGGTATCGCTCACGGTTGCCTGACACTCTCGTCCCCGCAACTGGACGGAGACGGTGATCTGCCCCGTTTCTGTAAAATGGATAGCGTTGCTCAGGAGGTTTAGTAACACCTGGCGTATACGCACGCGATCCAGGAAAACAGATGGCAATGATTCGGGTATGTCCACAACCAGGCGCAGCCCTTTTTGTGCAGCCAGGCTTTCCATCATATCGGTGGCCTCGGTGACGACCTCAGGCAGCGCAGCCTGTTCGGTGAGCAACGGCATGCGGCGCGCGTCCACCTGTGACAGGTCCAGCACGTCGTCAATCAGTCCTTTCAGGTGCCGGGCGCTGCGATAGATCCGGTTGATGTCCCCCATAAACTGGCGGGGGATGCTCTTGACTCCATATGCCTCGGGTGAGAGGGCCAGCATCTCGCTGAAGCCGATGATGATGTTGAGCGGTGTGCGCAGTTCGTGGCTGACGTTGGCGACGAAGGCTTGCTTGGTGCGACGGGCTTCTTCGGCAGCCTCGCGGGCCTGGGCCAATTGCACGCTGAACCGTTCCAGCCGGCGGTATGCGTCGTCCAGGGCCTTCAGCGTGCGGGCGAGTTCGCCTCGGTGGTGCCGGGCATCCTCCGTAGAGGCGCGTGCCTGGTTATAGCTATTCCATGCCCATTCGACGGCCGTGATCAAACCACGTTGCGATAGCCAAGCGATGAGAGCTGTCAGCCATACCACGGCTAAGGGACCCAAAATGGCGTTGTTCAACTGGCCATGTTGCCAGGCAGAAGCCGGGATGACGAGACTGCTCAGCACCGTGGTGGTGGCCATCGCCCGGATCCCCAGGATTGCCAGGCTCAATAGAATGATCGCTGGCAAAACCGCCATGCTGAGTGACGAGAACGATACCCAGATCAAGGCGAACGTCGCGGTAGTCACTCCTGCCACGTAGGAAACGGCTGCCAGGCGCAAGTGACGCGCTTTCATCCACTGAGCAAGCAAGCAGGCACAGACTGCCCAGATCGTGATGCTGAAGATGACCAGCGATTGGAGGCCGAAAAGGCGGTTGACGAGCAGAAAGACGTAGAAGAGCACACCTGCCGTCGGCAAGGGAAGCCACTTGAGCAGGCCTTCGAGCGTCTCCTTGCGCAAGTCGTCGAGCATATTATGGACGTTGTTGTTGGTCGAGAGATTAGACATCGTTGCCTCTCCCGAATACGTGTATAGCGCGGCGGAAACTAACGCTGCCGCGAGTGTGCGGGCGATTATATATCCGCAAGTCAGGCGCAGCAAATGGCCTGGGTCTTCAACCGAACGTTCAGACAGAGTGGAGGTGTCTTCTGGCGATCTGGCAGCGCTGTCTTTCGCTCTAGCGCTTTCGGGGAGGTTCGCCTCCATGTCCAAAATTTGTCCAAGCAAAGTCCGCAAAGGGGTTGACTGGAGCAGATGAACCTATTACAATGGACATCAATCGCCTGATGGTTGGGCGTGTATCCGGGTTTGAGGCACCGCAGTACTTTTCCGCGAGAAGTGAGACGTATAGGAAGATCGCATTAGAGAAAAGGAGGGTCGGATACTATGCAAGCCCCTAAATCGGTTCACGACGACGAACGGCATACCCTGAGCCGCCGGGAGTTTCTCAAGCTGGCTGGCGCCGGTGCGGGTATGCTAGCCCTGGCCGGTTGTGGCCCCAAATCCACACCGGTTGTCACTGAAGCCCCTGCTGTACCTGAGCAGGTCAACCTCAGTCTGTTGGTTGATGAATCAGGCGAGGGCCTGACCATTGTCAAGGGGATTGTCGAAGCATTTAACGACAAACAACCCGATATCCTGGTGGATGTCTCGATCCCCAGCGGCGGAGACTACTACACCGTGCTGCAGACACAGGTAGCCGCCGGTAGTCCACCCGACATGATGCAGATGGGTGAGGCATACATGCCACCATGGGCTGAGAAGGGCGCGTTCATTCCTTTGGATGATTATCTCAAAGGGGACCCTGAGGGCAAGCCGGATGACTTTTATCCGGCCGTCCTTCAGGTCTTTCAATGGAAGGACAAGACCTACGCCCTGCCCAAGGATCTGGTGACCTGGGCACTCTACTACAATAAGACGCTCTTTGACCAGGCCGGCCTGGATTACCCTGGCGACTGGACCGAGGAGGATTATCTGGAAGCTGCCCAAAAACTCACCATCAAGGATGACAACGGCCGCATTGTCCAATATGGCGACCTGATCTCGACGTCGTGGGGCAACTATTTCCCCATGATCTGGCAACATGGTGGCCGTTACCTGGATGATGAGCATACCAAGTGCTTCCTCAATGAGCCGGCCGCCTACGAGGCGCTGCAGTGGTGGGCGGATCTCATCAACGTATATGAGACTGGACCAACTCCTGTGCAGGCCCAGCAGGCAGGCATGGGCTTCGAGACCGGCAAGGTCGCCATGCTGATCCAGGGCACGTACATGGTGCCAGGCTTCCAGCAAGTGAGCGGTTTTGAGTGGGACATTGCTCATAAGCCCAAAGGCCCTGACGGGCGGTGGTCTATCATCTATAGCGGCGCCTTCGGTATCTCGCCCAAGTGTAGGTGGCCCGATCAAGCATGGGAGTTCGTCAAGTTTATGACCTATGAGGGCTCCGAGATGCTGGCTGCTCTAGGTTACTCGATGCCATCGCGGGAGTCTGTGGCTACCAAGCCAGGCGTCTACGTTGGGGCCGAGAACACCAAAGGCAAGAACGTAGAGGTGTTTGTTGAGGCCAGCGAGTTTGCACGTCTCCATGAGCTAACTCCCACCTGGGGCCAGGAAGAGCAGATCATCAAGGCTGACCTGGACCTCGTCTGGTTGGGTCAGAAGACGGCCAGAGAAGCCACCGCCAGCATCGTCCCCCAGATTGATGCGTTGCTTGCCTCGTGAGGCTGAGCGCGCTGTTCGCTGGGGCAGATCTATCGTCACGAGTGTTGGCCCGTGTAACATCTCGGTTTTCTCCTCACAGGTGCGTCTGAGCATCTGAGATCCCTTCAGGGGGGCAGGCTCGCGGGCCTGCCCCCCTTGAGTGAGCCGTACATCATTGTGCCAAGGGGGGTCACATGGGACGCCCAACAACTACTCAGGACACCGTCCGGGATGCGTCCGAGCATAGCCTGCCTTCTTGGGTTCTCTCACACCTTGCCCTCATTATGCGCGGCGCCGGTCGCCGCTGGCGGCCCGGAATCGAGAGGCGGGAAGAGCTCATGTTTTACCTGCTCATCTCGCCCTGGATTATCGGCTTTGTCGTTTTCATTGCTGGCCCCATGCTCTCGTCCTTGTACTTAAGTTTCACAGAATGGGATCTCCTTCAGCCGCCGCAGTGGGTGATGTTGGACAACTATGTGACAATGCTGTTCCGCGATCCCCTCTTCTGGCATTCACTCAAGGTTACACTGTTCTATACGGTGGGGACTGTGCTGTTGGGTACCACAGGTTCACTGCTCCTGGCATCGTTGCTTAACCAATCTATTCGTGGTGTCAGTGTGTATCGTGCCGTCTACTATCTGCCTTCAGTGATCTCGGGTGTGGCAGTGGCCCACTTGTGGCGCATGGTCCTCAACCCGGAGTTTGGGCTTCTGAACCTGGGACTCAGCTTTCTAGGTATTCAGGGGCCTGGCTGGCTGGCCGATCCTCAGTGGGCGCTACCCTCATTGATTCTCATCAGTCTGTGGGGTGTAGGTGGGGGCATGATCATTTTCCTGGCTGGCCTGCAGGCTGTGCCCCGCCAGCTATATGAGGCTGCCGAGATTGATGGAGCCGGGCGATGGGCGTGCTTCTGGAATGTCACGCTACCCATGCTCTCGCCCATCATTCTGTTCAGCCTGATCGTCAACACGATTGACTCGTTTCAGGTGTTCACCCAGGTGTACGTGTTGACTGGGGGTGGTCCTGCCAACGCCACAAACGTGTACGCTTTGTACCTTTACCAGAACGCCTTTCGGTTCTTCAAGATGGGGTATGCGTCGGCTATGGCGTGGGGTCTCTTTTTCATGATATTGGCTGTCACCGTACTGCAGCTCAAGGTTGCTCCACGGTGGGTCCACTATGAGGCCGAGTGATAGGGCAATCGGCGCTTGGTTGGGCAGCGCTATGGGATGGAGGTGAACCCTTGTACTCCACATCGTTTTGGGAAAGCAAGCGCAATCGTGAGCGTTTAGCTCACTTGGCGGTACACGGGATTCTCATCATCGGCAGTTTTCTCGTGCTAGTGCCCCTGGTCTGGCAGGTATTGTCCTCGCTCAAGGACGTGGGGCAGATATTCCTATTTCCTCCACGATGGATCCCCAACCCGGTACGGTGGTCTAACTATGTGGGCATATTCGAATTGATGCCCTTCGGTCTGTACGCCTTCAACAGTACTTTCATTACTGTCTCAAACATCATCGGCTACATGCTATCGTGTACGATTGTCGCCTATGCGTTTGCTCGCCTGCGTGCCCGTGGCAAGGCCGTTCTGTTCGTGCTGGTATTGAGCACCATGATGCTGCCCCAGCAAGTGGTCATGGTCCCGCTCTTTGTCCTGTTCAGGTTGTTGGGGTGGATTGACACGTTCAAACCGCTTATTGTACCGTCATTCTTCGGTAATGCCTTCTTGATCTTCATGCTGCGCCAATTCTTCATGACGATCCCCAGAGATCTGGACGATGCAGCCAAGATGGATGGCTGCGGTGTGCTGGGGATTCTACGGCACGTGATCCTGCCCCTGTCTGGACCGGCACTTGCCACCGTTGCCATCTTCGGTTTTCTGTGGCATTGGAACGATTTTCTCTTCCCACTGATTTTCCTGAGCAGTGAGGAGAACAAGACGCTGCAGTTGGGCCTGGCGGGTGTTCTACGCCAGGTCTATGGAGATGGAGTGGGTCGCTGGGACCTGCTGATGGCTGCTTCCACCGTCGTCATGTTGCCCCCGCTCTTGTTATTCGTCTTCGCTCAGCGTTACTTCCTGGAGGGCATTGCGGTGACGGGCCTCAAAGGCTAAGTAGTCGCGATATGACACGAAAGGAGCAAGGTGAAAATTCTGGTCTCTGTTGACATGGAAGGGGCTTCCGGGATCGTGACGGGCCGCGAGATGGGCTATCCCCGCCAGCCAGTGGCTGATCCCGAGGCTACCCCAGACTATCTCAACGGGCGCAGATGGTTGACCGGTGATGTCAACGCGGCTGTGGAAGGCGCGCTTGAGGCGGGAGCAGCATCTGTGGTGTTGCACGATTCGCACGGTGCTGGCTATCGCAATGTTGTCCTCGATGAGTTACATCCGGCCGTCGAGGTTGTTCGTGGTATGCCGATCACCTTCTTTGAATTTGAGGACCTGGACGCTTCTTACGACGCGGCTTTTCTGATTGCCATGCATGCGCGTGCCGGACAGCCTGGAGTGCTCAGCCATGTGTTGGACTGGCCACTTCTGCGCGAGGTACGGCTCAATGGCGAGCCGGTTGGAGAGAGCCAGCTCACAGCGGCGTTGGCCGGCCATTTCGGGATACCTACAGTGCTCATTACTGGCGATGACCTGGTTTGCGAGGAGATGAAAGCCTGGACAGGTGGGCAGATTGAGACGGCGGTGGTCAAGCGGTCCCTGTCGCGTTACGCGGTCTGTTGTCTACCTCTTGCAGCAGCACGCGAGCGTATCCGTCAAGCAGCGTACCGGGCGGTAAAGCGTGTCGGCGATGTCCAACCCAGTTGCTACAAGCCGCCAATTACCCTGGAAGTGGACCTGAACGATCGACAGGTCGCATGGTACATCTCTTGGATGCCACAGGTCGGATACGATGGTGATAGCACAGTCTCGTATACCGGCGGTGATTTCTTGAGCGTCTACAAGGCCCTAATGGCGATGTTTTGGATTGCTTCGTCCAGGCTGAATCCGTAGGGCAAGCCCGGTGTGCATTCTCACCGATGTACTCATCGGCGCCCTCAATCCACGAGATAGAGAGGTAGATGTGAACAGATACGATAACCTGAAGAGAAGGCTAGCCCAGGGCTGGAACACCTGGAATACGCGCAGCGTGCTCTCTCACGTGCTTCTGCCTGAGGCATTTGCCCTGAACTTGTGCCTGAAAGAATATGCGGGCCGACGCTATCTCAAGGAGGCCCTGATCGGGCGGCGAGGGGCCGACGACGAAAAGATCCACCCCGGCCCTCGTACTTATGACGGAAGTTACACCGAACTCAATCTCAAGTGGTGTGGCATCGAAGTCGTCGTCCAAAGCGCCACCGAGGGCGATGACCTCATGCTGCTGGTGACGCCGCTGGCGAGCCAGAAGAAGCCTGCCCTCCTGGTGGTCGAGTCGGGCATCCTGTGGAACCGGCCGGGGTACGTGGCGTTGGAGGACGGCGCGCTCGTGGGTCATCTGCCCGGCAAGACGGTCCGCGCTTATGGTACGAGGGAAAGTGTCTTTGATGATCCGTACTTGGCGGCCCAGACGCCGTACCTGGCGATGTCATTGAGTTCCGCCGTCGGTGTCTCTACGGGGAAGCAGAGAAGCGTCGAGGAGATCCAGGCCATCCTTGACTGCCGGAGAACAGAACACGCAACACGCGTCAGTAGATTTGGCGAGCTGTCCGATGTCTACGCTGCCATGCAGACCTGCATGGCCTGGGACACGGTGTACGAGCCGGAGCACGAGCGGGTCGTCTCTCCGGTCAGTCGTATCTGGAACATCAAATGGGGCGGGTTTGTTCTGTTCGACTGGGATACCTACTTTGCCGCGTATATGGCGGCTCTCGATAGCAGGGACCTGGCCTACGCCAACGCGATCGAGATCACGCGGGAGAAGACCGAACGTGGGTTCATCCCAAACTTTGGCACAGTGAGTGACCTCAAGAGCCGCGACCGGTCACAGCCGCCGGTGGGCTCAACCGTCTTCCGCGAACTGTACCGCAGATTCGGTGATCGGTGGGTGCTCGAGGAGGTATTCGACGATCTTGTGGGGTGGAACCGCTGGTGGGTAGCCCATCGCGCCAACGGGGGACTGCTGTGCTGGGGATCTGACCCCTACGAACCTCTCGCAGATGCTTATTGGGAGAGCGAAGGGGTGAATAAGCGGTTTGGTGCGGCCCTGGAATCGGGCCTGGACAATTCGCCGATGTACGACGACGTTCCCTTCGATCCCGAAACCCACTTGATGCAACTGGCTGATGTCGGGCTAAACGGTCTCTACATTATGGACTGTGAGGCCCTGGCGGACATCGCCCAGGTTCTGGGTAGGGAGGCCGAGGCGAAAGAACTCTGGCAGCGAGCCGAAGCATTCCGTGAAGCGCTAGCGACACTGTGGGATGACGAAACCGGTATCTTCCTCAACCGCCGGACGGATACGGGCGAGTTCAGCCGTCGCCTCTCCCCGACAAAGTTCTATGCGCTGTTGGGCCGGGCGGCCACCCAGGCACAGGCCGAGCGCATGATCGCCGAACACTTTCACAACTCCGACGAATTTTGGGGCGAATGGATCATGCCGTCCATCGCCCGCAACGACCCGGCCTACCCCGACCAGGACTACTGGCGCGGGCGTATCTGGGGGCCGATGAACCTCCTCGTGTACCTGGCCCTGAGGAACTACGATCTACCCCAGGCGCGCGCCGATCTGGCGGAGAAATCGAAGCAACTCCTGTTGAAGGAGTGGCTGGAGCGCGGCCACGTGCACGAAAACTACAACGGCGACACGGGCGAGGGTTGTGACATGCCCAACAGTGACGCCTTCTATCATTGGGGTGGGCTGCTCGGTATGCCTGCCTTGGTCGAGGCGGGCTATCTGGAAGGGCCGGAGAAACCGATTTCCACCTTCATGACCGGCGTAATGGAGCCGTAGCTGACCATCGCTCGCGAGCGCTTCCGCGATGAGTCGCCTACCCGGTCCTGGCGCGGCAGTTGTGGAGCACATAGGGCTCAATGAGGCATATCAGGGGGTGGTGAGAATGGCGGACAAGTTGCTCGTCACCGTCGCGCCGTGCATCCCGCCGTATATGGCCAGGGATATCCCGGGCCTGGATCTTTCCCCGGAAGGGATCGCCGACGAAGTTGTGCGTGCCCACAGCGCTGGGGCCAACATCGTCCACTTGCACGTGTGGGACGAGCAGGGTCAGCCCACGGCGGAACCGGCCGCCTTCGAACGCACCATCCAGTTCATACGGGAGCGGTGTGATATCGTCATCGAGGGCTCCACGGGCGGTGTGAATGAGCTTTCTTTGACGGAGCGATCGGCCTCTCTGCAGACCGATGTCGAGATGGCGTCTTTGAACTCCGGCTCGGCCAACTACGACAAGGGGGTCTATGTCAACTCACCCTCAGATATCCAATATTGGGTCGAGGAAATGCATCGTCGTTGTATCAAGCCTGACATCGCCATCTTCGAGGTAGGGATGATTGCCAGCAGCATGCGATTGGCGGAGGGGGGCTGGATCCAGCCACCGTTTCTATTCACTTTCGTTCTAGGCCAGGTTGGAGCGATGCCCGCTACGCCCAAGAACCTGCTGTTTCTGAGCGAGACGGTACCCGCTGGTTCTCTCTGGTCCGCTGCCGGGCACTGCGGTCATGATCTGCACGTGTCGTCGTTGGCGATGCAGCTAGGGGGGCACGCGCGCGCGGGGTTCGAGGACAATCCCTACTATCGCCCTGGCGAGGCAGCGACGAGCAACGCGCAGTTGATTGAGCGGCTCGTGCGCATCGCCCGCGAGATAGGCCGGGAAATCGCCTCCCCGGCCGAGGCTCGTGTCCTGTTGGGGCTTCAGATGCGCGAACAAGAGCGACAGACAGGAGCAGGCTTGTGAAGTTCAGACATTCTGTAATGGTTAGTATGCTAGGCCGCACCTCTGATCGGTTTCACGAATATCAGCCGGCCAGGGGCTTGCGCGAGCGGCTGGAGCTTGCCAAACGCGTGCGCAATGCGGATGGCATTGAGATAGTCTATCCATCCGAATTCGCCAATATCAATGAGACCATCGCGATGATCAGAGACAGCGGACTGGAGGTGTCGGCAGTAAACCTGAATGTCAAATCGGAAAAAAGGTGGCAGTCTGGCTCTTTCACCTCCCCCGATCCCCAAGTGCGCCGTGATGCCATTGAGGAGCTCAAGACTGCCTTGGACCTGGCGGCCGAGTTGGAAAGTGGCATGGTGAGCTGCTGTCCCTTGATTGACGGCCACAACTACAGTTTCCAGGTTGATTATCTCAAACAGTGGCAATGGCTCGAAGAAGGCATCAAGACAGGCGCCAATCACCGTTCGGATAGCCGGCTCTGCCTGGAGTACAAGTTGAACGAGTCCTGCAACTACAACATCCTGGCCGATATGGGCCGCACCTTATACCTGTGTGAGCGCATAGGATTGCCCCACGTTGGCGTGACCCTCGACGTGGGGCATGCGCTCGTGGCTAAGGAAACTCCCGCCGAGGTGATGTGCCTGGCGGCCCAGGCCGGCCGGCTCTTCTATGTCCATTTCAACGACAACGGTCGTGAGTGGGATTGGGACATGCTCCCCGGCGCAGTCAACTTCTGGGATCTACTTGAGGTTGTGTACTACCTCGACCGCCTGGATTGGGAGGGCTGGCTATCCTACGACATCGTCACCCGCGGCGGCGATCTTGTGGAGAGTATGGCGGCCTCGATTGCCATCATCGAGACGGCCGTCGAACTCCTGGACAAGATCGGTCGCGAGCGGTTGCAGGGCTTCATTGAGGAGGGGATTCCGGCCCGTGCTTTCCAGCAATTGGTGAGGTCGCTGCTATGATTAAGCGTGCGCAACTGGAATTGGCTCGGAAACGGGCCGCAGAGATGCTGGAACGGGCGGGCATTGTGGCACGCCAGGACGAATTCGAACAGATCGAGGTTGCGGATATGGGATTGGGTGAGCTGGAGCAGAGCGGTGTACAGATCTTGACCCTGGTGGACACGGACAAGATTGCTGCCAAGGTGCTAGTCTCGTTTCCCTATCAGACCGAGCCTGAACACAGGCACCCACGCCTGGGCGATTACGAGGGCAAGGAAGAGACCATTCGTTGCCAGTGGGGCGAGCTTTACCTCTACGGTCCCGGAGAATCGCCCCCGAACCCGAAGGGGCGCCCGCCTGAGCACCGGAGACATACCTACACAGTGTGGCACGAGTACAACCTGTGCCCTGGCGACCAGGTCACGTTCCCCCCGAACACTCCCCATTGGTTCCAGGGCGGGCCGGAAGGGGCTGTCTTCTGGAGTTTCTCGACGAAGGCCGTTGACGTCGAGGATGCGTTCACCGACCCCGATGTGCGGCGGGTGACAGTGGTTGCCGATGAGTACGTCGGTGAGGTGGGGTCGTAGGCTATATGCTATTCGAGGACGCGGATCACGTGGTACGTGGTGACGTCGTGGGGCACGCCCTTGAACTGCAGACCGGTGATCGGGACGGCCTCCACCCGGTCCTGGATCAGTTCGTACGTCGCCTGGCTGACGAGCACCTGCCCGGCCCTGGCCGCGCCGCAGATGCGCGACCCCAGGTTGGCGGGCCGTCCGATCACGGTATAGTTGGTGCGCTGCGGGCATCCCATCTCGCCGACGGTCATCTCCCCGCTGGCGATGCCCACGCCAATGGGCGCTGGCTCGATCCCGCGCGCTCGCCAGTCGTCCATCACTGCTCGATGGGCCGCCTGCATCTCCAGCCCGACGCGCACCGCGCGCAGGGCGTGTTCCGGCTGGGGAAAGGGTGCGCCGAACAGGGCGATCACCCCATCGCCGACAAACTTGTCAATCGTGCCCTCGTGCGATAGGATGATCTCCGTCATACGGCCCAGGTAGTCGTTGATGAATCCGACCAGCAACTCAGGGGGAATGCGCTCGGCCAGGCTGGTGGAATCCCGCATGTCCACGTAGAGCACGCTGAGTACTGCCCGTTCCCCTTTGAGAAAGTCCACGTCGGGGTTGGCCAGCAGCCGCTCCATCACGCGCGGGTCCACCGACCGTCCCAGCACCTGGCGCAGCCGGCGGCGCTCCAGGCTCTCGAAGATGGCAGTGTCCATCTGGCTGCCGATGGCTTTCAGCAAGCGCTGGTCCTCGGCCCTGAACCCCTGCGGCCCGTAGCGGTTGGCCACCCCCAAGACGCCGATGATCTCGTCGCGCAGGATCAGCGGCATGCACAGCATCGAGCGCAATGCGTCTCCCAGGTCGTTGTGGCAGGCCATGTCCTCCTGTTCCAACGCCTCGTTCGCCACCCGGTAGACCGTCTCGTGGTAGGGCGACACCCAGAAAATGTCGTCGTGGGTGGAAGCCCTGAGTTCGAGCCGGCGCTTGCCCTGGTTGTAGAGCATGATGAAGCCCATCTCGGCCTGGATGACGCCGCGCAGTTCCTGCAGCGCGGCATTGAGCATCTCGTCGAAGGGCAGTTGCAGGTCGCGGATGCGGTCTACCCGATAGATCGTCTCCAATTCCTTGTTGCGCTGCTGAAGGTCGAAATAGGCGTACCCCTGGACCACGGCCGAGTCAATCTGGCTCTCGGCGGTTTTGAGCAACTCGACGTCGTCCTGGCTAAAGGGGGCCTGATCGCGGCCTAGTAGCAGTGCCCCCAGCCGTTGGTCGGTTCCCATAACGATCGGAATGGCCACCATGTGCAGGGCCCTCGCCGGCTGAGCCTGCCCTGGCTCCGGCACCGCTGCGCGTTCCTCCCACACGACCGTTGTCTCTGCCCTGGCGATCCGTTCCATCAGTGTGCGGTCCAGGTGGCCGAATCGCTCACTGCGGTCGGTGACCGCTTTCAGTTCCAGTTCTCCCGTCTCGCGGTCCAGCAGGCATAGCAGGCACAGGTCGGCCTGGAAATGGTCGGTGAGGACGTTGGCGATGGCGGCCAGCATCGCCGAAGGCTCGGGCACCGTATCGCGGACGCAATCAATGGCCAGGATGAGGTCCAGTTCCTGTTGTTTCAGCGCGAGCCCTTCGGCTGCACTCAGGGCAGGCCTCTTGCGCAGGCTCGCCACGCTTTCCTCGCTCGGATGTCCGATGTACCCATCGGCCCCATCTGCCATCGCTCCTCCTTGATCCCGCTCATTGGATTCGTCCTATCTTATCACGCTCAGGTAGCCTTGTCAATCAAGCCGTAGAGCATGTTTGCTGCTGCCCATCTGTATCGGCAGGCCAGAGCGTGAAACGTGAAACGTGATGCGTGATGCGTAATCCGTAATCCGTAATGCGTAAGCCGTAAGCCATAAGCCGCCATTTGCGATTCGCTATTCGCTATTCGCCGTTCGCCATGTGTCATTTGTCATTTGTTCATTGTTCATTGCTCTTTATCCGCCATGTACCACCAGCCGTCTCTGCGCCTGCTGCCAGACGACCGTGATCAGTACCACCAGCACAACGGCAACCATGACCTGGCCGGCTATGGAGCGCAATACGAACCCGGGCTCGAAGGCGACGAAGGCCCGCGCTGGGGCATAGGTGATGAACTGGAGCAGGTTGAGCAGGAAGCGCGGGGCGGAATTGCCCAGCGAGTTGGCCAGTTGGTAGAAGGGATAACGCAGTGAAACGTGGTGCGTGTTGCGTGGTGCGTGCACGGAACACGGACCACGCAACACGGATTACGGATCACGGATCACGGATTACGGATTACGCCTGGTGTATATGCGCCCAATGATCTCCTCCATCGGCGGGTTGTCCACCGTGATGTCCGCGATGGTGTACTGTGCCAGCAGCCGCCCCACCACTTCCTCGATCGGCGCGACGGCGGTGTCTACCTTCAGTTTGACCCCGTACCCCGTGTGCTTCAACACCTCCACGCCGGGGCCGTCGAAGCCCTGCCAGGGCTCGCCCAGTTTCAGCGAGACGGTCTTGGTGTGGATATAGTCCCGCCTCAAGGTGGAGACCCGCCCGTCGTAGATCACCTCTCCGTGGTTGATGACCATGGCCCGCTTGCAGAGGATTTCCACGTCGCCCGCGTCGTGGGAGGTGAGGAAGATGGTGACTCCCTCCTGCTGGTTGAGTTCCAGGATCAGGTCGCGGATGCGCTGCTTGACGACCACGTCCAGGCCGATGGTGGGCTCGTCGAGGAAGAGGATGTGCGGGTGGTGCAGCAGCGAGGCGGCGATGATGCGGGCCAGCAGGTCGAAAGAGTCCGCCGGGGGCAGGTGGTACCAGAGTTGTGACTTTTGGCCGAAGACGGCGCCGATCTCGTAGGCCAGGCGGGCGCGCTCCCGCCAGGGGACCTTGCCCAGCACCAGGGCCTGGCCGGAGGTGGGGTGGAGGATGCCGACCAGCATCTTGATGGTGGTGGACTTGCCCGCGCCGTCAGGGCCGATGAAGGCCACCCGCTCCCCTTCGTCCACGCTGAAGGTGATATCTTTCACGGCCAGGGTCTCACGGCGGAGTGGGCGGAAGAGGGCGGGTTGCTTCTCTTTGGTGACGAAGGTTTTGGTCAGCCCTGCTACCTGGATGGTGGTCAAGGGTGCCTCTTGGATGGTGTATTTCGCTTTAGGGTTCGTGTTTCCCTGTTGGGAGGATTTGGAGGAGATTATAGCCGGTTCGCTTTCGTACACAAATGACGAAATGAGCGAGTGCCCTGTCCTTTGTGTGCCGTGAGGCGCGGATTGTGCTATAATCCTGGGTGTGCCGATCAAGTGCACGTGCATTCACGTGGAGGTGACCGGATGTACTCATGGATGTACTCATCCACCTCGTCCGCGATGACCGTCGTGCTCAAGCGTAACCACGCCAGGCCCGTACTGCAGCGCCACCCGTGGATCTTTTCCGGGGCGATCGAACGGATCGAGGGGGAAGCGGCGGATGGCGACCTGGTCGAGGTGCGCGACGCCGGCCATAACTGGCTGGCGCGCGGCTTCCTCAACCGCCAGTCTCAGATCGCGGTGCGGCTGTTGACCTGGCGGCAGGATGAAGCGGTGGACCACGCCTTCTGGCGCGGGCGGTTGGAGCGGGCCGTCGCCGCCCGTCGGGCGCTGGCCAACGGCGGGGCTACGACGGCCTGCCGGTTGGTCCACGCCGAATCGGACTATCTGCCCGGCCTGATCGTGGACCGCTACGGAGAATGGCTGGTGGTCCAGTTCCTGGCGTTGGGAACCGCACGGCGCAAGGAAGAAATCGTGGATCTGCTGGCCGGCACGGTGGATGGCGTGCGCGGCATATACGAGCGTTCTGACGTGGAGGTGCGCTCGAAGGAGGGACTGGGGCAATGCACAGGCCCGGTGTGGGGAGAGGAACCACCGGAACTGGTGGAGGTGCTTGAGAATGGCCTGCGTTTCCTGGTGGACGTCCGGCACGGCCACAAGACCGGCTTCTACCTGGACCAGCGGGAGAATCGGGCACGCCTGCCGGCTTTCTGCGACGGTGCGGAAGTGCTGGACGTCTTCGCCTACACCGGTGGGTTTGGCGTCTACGCGGCGGGGGGGCACGCCGCGCTTGGCGCAGCCCAGGTCACACTGGTCGAGAGTTCGGCTCCAGCGTTGGAATTGGCGCGGCGCAACCTGGCGCTCAGCGGTCTCCAGCGGTGCGCCGTCGAGTACGCGGAAGGGGATGCCTTTAGCGTCTTGCGCGGCTATCGCGCCCAGGGCCGGCGCTTCGACGTGGTCGTGCTCGACCCGCCCAAGTTCGCCCACAGCAAGCGGGAAGTGGAGCGGGCGGCACGGGCCTACAAGGACGTCAACCTGTTGGCGCTCCAGTTGCTCCGCCCGGGCGGGGTGCTGTTCACCT
>Ga0315291_10002923_pt1 | contig 22162 bp, 24 predicted proteins | sample YL17G12_20_MG_FD_203070 | JGI IMG/M metagenome (GOLD analysis project Ga0315291, IMG submission 203070) | Sediment microbial communities from Yellowstone Lake, YNP, Wyoming, USA - YL17G12_20 | ecosystem: Environmental > Aquatic > Freshwater > Lake > Sediment | place: USA: Wyoming | collected... | reverse complement strand
AACCGAGCACATAATTTTTAATTAATTAAAAATTATGTGCTCGGTGCTCCTTATCAGTCGTATGTTCATAGGTGAATATATTTATTCAATTGATGAAAAGAAAAGACTGGCTATTCCGGCAAAATTTAGACAAGTTCTTGGAAAAAAAGCTGTTCTTACCAGAGGTCTTGATAATTGTTTGGTTATCTATCCTTTGGAAGAATGGCAAAAGTTGGCAAAAAAGCTTGAAAATTTGCCATCCAGCGCAAGCGATGCTAGGGCTTTTGCAAGAATAATGCTGTCTGGGGCAGTCGATGTCAACTTAGATAAGCTCGGCCGAATTCTAGTGCCCGACTATTTAAAGGATTATGCTTTTTTGATAAAGAACGTGGCTATTAATGGTCTTTCTAATAAGATAGAAATTTGGGATGAAAAAAGATGGAAAGAATATAAGGAGAAGACTGAAAAACAGATAGGGGATATGGCCCAACGACTTAAAGATTTAGGAATTTAAAATAATAAATAATAATTTATATAAAATAAATCATAAAAAATGAATACCGCTATTACCCTAAGTCCTCCGATTTCAATAATTCGCAATTTGGTTTTTAAAATAAAATTCAGCTGGAAAATATTCTGGATTTTAAGTTTTATTTTAATAACGACTCTTTTAATTTCTTACATTTTTCAAATTAATTCCCTAGCTGAGGAAACTTATCGTATTCAAAATTATCAAAATAAAATAAATAAAATCGCTCAAGAAAACGATAATTTACTAGCCAGTTCATTAAAACAAAATTCTTTATCAAATATTGAGACGTTGATAAAGGATTCTGGTTTCGAAAGAGCACAAAACATTCATTATATTGAAGTCCTAGAAAGACGGGTCGTGACAAACCCCATTAGAAAATAGTGATTTTGAAAATTTCTAACGGGAACAAATTGTGTTAAGTCTCGCAAGGTAGAGAAAGTAATTTTTCTAACGGGGCAAAATGAAGAACGCTCGTATTAATTTAACTTTTGTATCTCTTATTTTTTTATGGGCGGCTATTATTAGCAAGCTCATTTTTATTCAGATACTCAACTTTAGTTTTTATAAAGCTCTCGCTCAAGGTCAGCAAAAGTTTTTGTCAGAAGTTCAGGGAGAAAGGGGAACCATATTTTTAAAAGATGGCGAGAAAGTAATTCCTCTAGCTGTTAATAGAAATTGGAGTTTTTGCTACATCTCCCCGAGAGAAATTAAAAATAAGGAAGAGATGGCAGAGAGTCTTGGTAGAATTATTTCTTTAGAAAAAGATAAAATTTTAGAAAGAATTAATTTCCAAGGTGAAGATAGTCTGTTTTTAATTTTAAAACAAAAACTGACAGAAGAAGAGATTTCAAATCTTAAAAAAATTAATTTACCCGGCATTTATTTAGCGGAAGAAAGTTTAAGGGAGTATCCCCAGGAATCATTGGCATCTCACGTTGTTGGTTTTTTGGGCGGAGAAGGCGAGGGGCAGTACGGAATAGAAGGGTATTTTAACGATGTTCTTAGGGGGGGAGAAGGATTTTTAGAAGGAGAAAAAGGACCACTCGGATCTCTTTTTTTAAATTCTGCCAACTTTTTAGCAGATAAAAAGGGTTCTGATATTTTGTTGACCATTGATTACAATATTCAATTTATGGCAGAGAAATTATTGAAGGAAGCTAAGGAAAAATTTGGAGTTGAAGAAAGCCAGATTATAGTTATGGATCCAAATTCAGGCAAGATTATAGCTTTAGCTAATTTCCCTGCTTTTAACCCAAATTCTTATTCAGAAGAAAAAAATTTAGACATCTTTCAAAATTCAGCAATTCAGAAAATTTTCGAACCAGGGTCAGTTTTTAAGCCAATTGTTATGGCTACGGCACTGGATCAAGAGAAGATAACGCCCCAAACTACCTACATTGATAAAGGTCAGGTGAAAATTGAGGGTTGGCCTAAACCTCTTTATAATTATGGCAACAGAGTGTATGGCGAACAGACCATGACGAATGTGTTAGAAAAATCAATCAATACGGGGGCAGTATTTGTCGAACAACAAGTAGGTAACGATCTTTTTTTGCAATACATAGAAAAATTTGCTTTTTTTGATAAAACTGGAATTGACTTACAGGGAGAAGTTTTTTCTCAAAATAAAGAATTAAAAAAAGGATACGAAGTAAATTTTGCCACCGCCTCTTTTGGTCAAGGAATTGAAATAACCCCGCTTCAATTATTAAGGGCCTATAGCGCAATTGCTAATGGTGGAAAATTAATTAAGCCCTATGTTGTCGATAAAGTTTTTGAAAATGGTAATATTAACGAAACTCAATCCAATATTTCCTCTCCAGTCATATCCCAAAGAACAGCAGATCAATTAACTGCTATGTTGGTAAGCGTTATAGAAAATGGTTATGGTAAGGCAGCTAAAATCCCAGGATATTATATTGCAGGTAAAACAGGAACTGCCCAAGTTCCATGGATTGATAAAAAAGGATACTCTGATAAAACCATACAGACATTTGTTGGTTTTGCTCCAGCTTTTGAACCCAGATTTGTAATTTTAGTAAAGCTCAACAATCCCAATACAAAAACAGCTGAGTATTCAGCTCTTCCCATTTTCCATGAATTAACAAAATATATTATTGACTTGTGGCAGATACCACCTGATTATGCCCAGTAGAGTAATTTTGTAAGTTTTTAATATGAACCTCCTAGCAAAAATCAATTTTTATTTGAAGAAACCAAAAGTTATTGTGATTACTGGAAAGGGAAGCTCTTCGGCAAATGAAGCGGTTTTTCAGGTCTTTTCTAAAAAATTAAAAGTAAGGAAAATTTCAAATCATAATTTACCATTTGTTAGTAAAGATGAAATTTTAATTTTCGAAACTAAAATAAAAGAATTAAAGTCTCTCAATTTTTTCGTAAAAAATTCTAGCTTACCAATTTTACTGGTGACTAATTTAGGAGAAATTTCTCCTAGTAGCATTTTTTTTGCTGGAGAAAAGAAAGATCTCGAAGAGATTTTAAAATTTGTTAATATTTTACCCAAAAATAGTCAGTTAGTTCTAAATTTTGATGACGAAGTGCTTAGAGAAATTAAAAAATTGATTGATTTTAAAGTCGTTACCTTTGGTTTCGGAGAAGGAGCTGACTTTTTAGCCAGTGATATTAAATTTAATCACCTGACAAATTTTAAGTTGAATTATCAGGGGAATACAGTGCCCATTTGGTTGGATTTTCCTGCAGAAAAAGAACACATTTATAATGCGCTATCTGTAATTTCAATAAGCACAATTTTTAATCTAAATTTAGTGGAGGTTTCCCAGGTGCTGAAGGATATGAAGATTTCTTAAAGAACCAATAGACAAAAACAAAATTTTGTTATAATAAATAATAGGGCCCCATCGTCTAGAGGCCTAGGACGCAAGGTTCTCATCCTTGTAACACCGGTTCAAATCCGGTTGGGGCCGCCACGTAAAAAATTATTTAAGAAAATTTTAACGTGGCTGAAAGGTAAAATTTCAGAGAAATTTGTACGTTCCGCAACCGCTGGCTTTAAGAGAGCCACTTTTTATTTTTACAAAATAAAAATTAAAGAGGAGGTCGAGGAGATTAAATATCTCCTCGTGGTGGAAAAACAGGCTTTCGCCAAAGGCGAAAACGTTAGAAACCGAAGGTGTCTAAGGAGTGTAGCGAAGCGAACGAAATGAGCGCCAGTCGAAGACTGGAAAGCGGAACGACTTTTTGTTAAAATAAGAGAAAGTGATTAGAAAATTTACAAAGAAAAAAGTTTTTGTAATTTTAATAATTTTTTTCTTCATAATAGGTTTTTTTGTGTATAAAAATTCAATGATGCCAAAATTCTCGAAAAAATTCCAAGAGATTGAATTTAAAACTGAAAAAAATGAGGTTACAATTGGGATAATTTCTGACACTCAAACTAGTGCGACCATCACTGATTTACCAGAACAAATAGAAAATGTTTTTAAAAACGTTGATTTAATAATCCACGCTGGCGACGTGGAGCATCAAGAATTTCTTGAGAGATTGGAAAAGATTGCTCCGGTTTATGCGGTAAAAGGGAATATGGATTATGGAGACTTGGAAGCAAAACTCCCTGCAGGAATTTTACTTAAAGTTTACAATTGGAGAATAGGAATAGTTCATAGCCCTATGTCTTTCTGGATCGGTTCTCATTTCAATCAAGTGCAAGAAATAGTAGCTGAGAAATTAGCTAAAAAAGAAAATTTCGATATCTTGATATTCGGCCATACTCACCATCCTTATCTGAAAGAAATTAGAGGTGATAAAAAAAAGATTTTGTTGATTAATCCTGGCTCTGCCACTTTACCCTTCATTTTTTCAGATAAAATTTCAGTTGGCATTTTGAAAATAAAAAATGATTCTTTTAAGAGTGAAATAATTCCTTTAAAAAATTAAAAATCATGATTTTTTATCAAATTATAATTTTTATTATTTCTTTTTTGCTGCTTTCTTTTTCCGGCAGATGGTTGATAGAATCTTTAAAAAGAATATCGGAATTTTTGGGATGGAAAGAATTTGTCGTCGCATTTTTTATCACTGCTTTTTCTGTTTCGCTTCCTAATTTTTTTGTTGGAATAATATCAGCACTAAATAAAGTTCCAGAGCTTTCATTTGGTGATATTATCGGAGGAAACGTGGCTGAGTTGGCTTTATTGGGAGGACTGGCAGCATTGATTTCTAAAAAGGGCCTATCTGCCAACAGCAAAACAGTTCAAGGGAGTAGTATTTTTGCAATCATAACTGCTCTTTTGCCTCTTCTTTTGGGTGCCGACGGCAATATCTCGAGAAGTGATGGTATTTTGTTAATTTTGGCCTTCGCTTTTTATACTGCTTGGCTTTTTAATAAAAAAGAAAGATTTGAGAAAATATATGATGAGATTAAGGGCCGGGTAAGCGTAAAATTTGTTTTCAAAACCACATTAATTTTTATAATTTCGATTTTTTTACTCTTGGTATCTGCTCAGGGCGTAGTTAAATCAGCCCGCTTTTTTGCTGATTATTTAAAAATTCCTTTAACTCTTGTTGGAATTTTGATTGTTAGCTTTGGAAATTCCCTTCCCGATCTTTCTTTTGTCATACAGGCGGCCAGAAAAAGCGATGATTGGTTGCTTCTAGGGGATTTGATTGGCGGAACGATTATTACTGCCACCCTTGTTTTAGGAATTGTTGCCTTAATTTCGCCGATAAAAATAACAGACATCCCGGCAATTGTTGTGGGTAGGATATTTTTGATAATTTCAGCCCTCTTTTTTATTTTTTTTATCAGGACAGAGAAAAAAATCACCAAGAGAGAAGGAACATTTCTGCTTCTGATTTACATTTTATTCATAATAGTTGAAATTATAATCAAGTAATGCTAATATTTGATCAATGGAAACAGTGTTTTATATTCTAATTATTTTTCTAGGATTAATAGTGATTGGTGTTATTTACCTTATAATAAGGAAGCCAAAGACAGAAAATAATCAATCAGAATCGATGATGATGCTGCAGCAGCAGTTGAATCACATTACTCAGGTTTTAGATAACAAATTATCTGAATCAACAAAAGCTATTCAGCTTCAATTTGGCCAAAGCGCAAAAATTATCCAGGATGTCACGGAAAAGCTGACCCGTCTTGATGAAACTAATAAACAAGTGGTAAGCTTTGCCGACCAGCTTCGCAGCCTTCAAGATATTTTAAAGAATCCGAAACAAAGAGGAATCTTGGGGGAATATTATTTAGAGACAGTTTTAAAGAATGTTTTACCGCCAAGTTCTTACCAAATGCAATATTCTTTTAAAGATGGCACTATAGTAGACGCTGTAGTGTTTGTTGATAAAAGAATTATTCCGATTGATGCGAAATTCAGCTTGGACAATTATAATCGCATAATTGAAGCGCATGACCCTGAGGTAAAAAAAAGATATGAATCAGCCTTTGTTAATGATCTTAAGAATAGGATTGAAGAAACGTCAAAATACGTAAAACCAGAAGAAAACACAATGGATTTTGCCTTTATGTTTATTCCTTCTGAAGCCGTTTACTATGATTTATTAATAAATAAAGTGGGAGCAATCAGCGAGGATACTAATAACCTTATTTATTATGCGGGAAAGAAAAAAGTAGTGGTTGTTTCGCCAACATCTTTTCTGGCTTATTTGCAGACTGTTTTGCAGGGACTTCGGAATCAAAAAATTTCAGAGCAGGCAAAAGAAGTAATTAGAGAAATTGAAAAATTAAGCAAGCATCTCTGGACTTACAGCGAATATATGAAAAAACTCGGAGTTCATCTTGAAACAACAGTCAGTACCTATAATAAGGCCAGCAGAGAGTTTATAAAAGTCGATAAAGATGTCGTAAAAATTACAGGAGGTAAGGAAAAAATAGAAATCGATGAAGTAGAGCCTCCCTTATTAGAAGAATAATATGTTAGCAGTGATCAAAACTGGGGGTAAGCAGTATATTGTTACTCCGGGTCAAAAAATAAAAATTGAAAAAGTGAATAAAAAAGAAGGCGCAGAAATTACCTTCAACGAGGTTTTGCTTTTGGTCTATAGCCCGTCGGGCTCGGCCCGATTAGGGGAAAAAAGTAAACCCAGCACCAGAGCAAAGCTCGGTGCTGGACCAGTCCCGCACCGAAACGAAGTTTCTGGTGCGGGGAAAATTGAAATTGGGGCCCCCTTTTTAAAGGGAGTGAAAGTTTTAGGTAAGGTTTTGAAACAAGGAAAGAATAAAAAAGTAATTGTTTTTAAATTTAAACATTCAAACAGATATCACGTTAAAAAGGGACATCGTCAGCCATTTACCGAAGTAGAAATAACAGATATAGAAACCAAGGTCATTGAGTCAGAAAAATAAATTTTTTAATTTGTTGTAATTACGACAATTTTTTTGTTAAGTCAGAAAAATTAAGCTCTTTTAAAATAAAAAAAGAGGGGATAACACGGGATAGCGGATATGCCCATCACATTAAATAATGTGGTGAGCAGAAAAGCTGTCCAGTGCTATGCAAGATAAGGAGAAAAAGCAATGGCTAAGAAGCAAAAACAGGAACGGAAAGAAATATCGTCTGTACCCGGTGGTCCTCCGACCGAAGCTGAGGTTGTTAGACTAGCAAGAGACGCTTCCTATTGAGTTAAGAATCTTTTTCTTCCTTCCCCTCTTTTTTCCCTTCTAGCCACTTTTTTTGAGCCCCACCCTTTTTGAAAAGAGTGGGATTGGGAAAAGAGAAAAAATCCCAAAACACTTGACAAGATTTATAGGTATGCTATAATTAAACTACCTTGAGATTATTATATAAAGAGTTTAATTTCAAGGTTCTAGAACAGGTTCTTATACTACAAAAGTAGAAGGAAATTGAGAGAACTTTGAAGAAATAGCAAGGTGCAAATTGTTCTGAAAATAATTCAAAGCAATTTGGACTTCACTATCCACCCCCAAGAAAAGTATTGGCGCTATCGTCTCAATGAAAAAGAGACTCAGTCCGATAAAGACACGGCAAAGTAGCCCAAACGAAACCTTGGCCATCTGGTCCGATAAGGATCCAGACGGAAGTGGATAACCAAGAGGATAGCGAGGTACCCTGAAGGAGTCTAATTCAGATCCAGGCGGTCTGTGAAGATCAATAGGATGAATATTTTGAGTGGCAACCTAAAGTTCCCGCTTCTCAAAAGCTTTCTCCTTCAGAAAAATCAAACCGGCCCCGACGTTTCCTGACTCGAGCAGAAAGGAAACAACAAGAGATCGAAAATAATACTCGAGGTATACTAATAGGGTGTGCCTCGACCGCGACAGATCGGTTACTGCCCAAAGGAATATGGATCTCTTATCCTGTGAACGAGATCAGGAAACAAAAAAAGAGGAATTAGAAACTATGTTTCTAATTCCTCTCCATACCAAAGTGATAAAATTAGTTGATCATTATAGTATGGAATCAAAAAATTAAGCGGTAGATTTCTATTTTCTAATTTCTATTTTCTACCTTCCAGAGCTGATCCTAACGTTTCTTCGTCAGCGTATTCCAATTCTGCTCCAACTGGCAAACCCCGTCCCAAGCGGGTTGTTTTTATGGTTCGACCCTGCTCACCACAAGTTAGAGGTTTAAAAACTCTTTCTAAATATAAAATTGTTGCTTCACCTTCGGTAGTAGGATTTATGGCTAAGATTACTTCCTGAATTTTTAGATTAGGAATCCCGAATTTTGCGGGATTTTTAATTCTTTCTACTAATTCTTTAGTTCTTAATTTATCTATATCTTCATTTTTTAATTTAGAAACAGTTCCTCCCAGAATAAAATACAAACCTTTATACTTCCTTGTTTTTTCGAGAGAAATTAAATCACTTTCTTTTTCAACAACGCAAAGGAGGTTTCTATTTCTTCTTGGATCTGAACATATATCACAAAGATTTCTCTCTCCTTCGAAAGTGTTAAAACAAAAAGAACAAATTTTTATATTTTTTCTTAAGTTGATTATAGAAGTTAATAATTCTTTCACCTCTTTTTTATCAGCACTTCTTAAATAAAAAACAAACCTACTGGCGGTTCGGGGTCCAACGGTCGGAAATTTAGAAAAAAGATCAATAAGTTTTTGGATAGATTTTGGATACATATTATTTTAGGAAACATCCCACATCGGAGAGGGATCGGGAGCCCCGCCCATAATTTATGGGCGGGGTCTAAAGAGCGGTGTTAGCCTGATTTATAGGGTTCCCGAATTTGCGAAGCAAATTGGGACAATGCAGGCGTGCCGCGACTGATTAAATATCATCACTACTCTTCGGTATAGCTTTTTTCTAAGTTTCTGAAGCTTACTCTTCCTTCGTCAAAATATAATTCCACTTTTCCAACCGGCCCATTCCTGTGTTTTGCGATAATAATATCAGCAATATTTTTTCTTGAGGTATCGGTATTATATCTATCCTCACGGTAGATAAATAAAACCACATCAGCATCTTGTTCTAGGGCGCCTGATTCTCTTAAGTCAGCCAGTCTCGGGATTTGGGGCGATCTTTGTTCAACTGCCCTTGATAATTGCGATAAAGCTAAAACAGGAACATTTAACTCTCTTGCTAGATTCTTGAGAGATCTTGAGATTTCAGTGACTTGGCTGACAGTTGATTCGTTGGCGTTTCTTGGCTCCATTAACTGCAGATAGTCGACAACGACGAGCCCTAATCCCTTTTCAGCCTGAAGTCTTCTGGCCATAGCTCTCATTTGCAAAATATTAGAAGAAGCGGCGTCATCGATATAAATGGAAGCTTCGGCCAAAACTCCTAAAGCCTTTTGGATTCTGGAAAAATCATTATCATCACCATCTCCAGAAAGCTTCCCAGTTCTTAATCTCCATAAATCAACATTAGCTTGAGAAGCAATCAATCTATCGACAACCTGGTCTTTTGACATTTCTAGACTGAAGACTCCGACAGGTATTTTCTGGTTAATAGCGATACTAGTAGCGATATTCAAAGCCATACTTGATTTTCCCATTGACGGCCTGGAAGCTAAAATAATTAAGTCTGATTTTTGAAGGCCAGCTAAGATATTATCCAAATCTGTAAATCCAGTGGGTAGTCCCCGTGACTCGCCACCGTGTTTGGCTAGTCTATCAATTCTTTCAAAAGCTTCTTCTAAGGTCGCCTTAACTGGTATGAAATTTTGACTGAGAGATTTTTGGGTTATGCTGAAAATTCTTTGTTCCGCTTTGTCCAGTAGAATATCAACATCTTCTGATTCGTTGTATCCCATTTGTCCAATTTCCTGGCTCGCCTCAATTAAATCTCTTAGGATTCTTTTTCTTTGGACAATTTTAGCGTAATTAATGACGTGACTGGCGGTAGGAACGGAATTGATTAAATCGGTTAAATAAGCGTTACCACCAATTTCTTCGAGTAAATTTTTATCTTTCAATCTGTCTGAAACTGATAAAAGATCAATCGGGTCTTCCTTTTCAAAAAGCTCGATCATTACTTTATAAATTTCTTGATGGATGGCTTTATAGAAATCCTTTGGTTTTAGAAAATCAACCACTTTTATGATGGCGTTTTTGTCCAACATCAAACATCCTAGAACTGATTTCTCAGCTTCAATTGATTGAGGAGGTAATTTGTCTGGAAGTTCATTAGCCATACCCAGTATATCAACTTCCAGCGCCAAACGTCTTTTTCTGACGTTGGTACTGGATTAATCTTAAGCCCAGAAATCTTCTTCCTTGGGTACCTTTAAGATATCTTTCTCGACGTTTGGCATCGTCCTGATTCAAGCAACCTTCAAAATAGATCAACTTGAAAGGCAAACGAGGCCTGGTGGAAAAAGATAACCCCTTTTTGTGTTCTTCTATCCTCTTTCTTAAGTTGTTGGTATATCCTATGTATCTTTTGCCATCTTTCAAACTCTCTAATACGTAGACATAGAAGAACATACTGGAAGTTGTATTACTGGGCATAGTGTCTATAAGATAATTTACCACGAGCAATAATGATTGGCAATAGTAACTTTTTATACTAAAATTAACATATAATTAACAGTATGAACCCCCACATCATAATGAGCTTTGGTTTGCACAAAAAATTTCGTGTGGGGCAAATAGAGTAAAAAATAATAAATTATTCGTAGATTCGTATTTATTCGCCCGCCTGCAACGTTTTGCCAGCCCGCATGACTCGCGTCAGCGTGTCTGGCGGGCGTAGCAATGCGGGCAGGTAATTCGTAGGGTTATGAGGGTAGGCTTAGTTTCTTTACATTCTTTTTTAAAACCAGGTGGGGTAAAGACCCACATTTTTGGCTTAGATAAAGAATTTCGGAAAAAAGGTATCAAAACTAAGATTATTGCTCCCCGAAGAAAGATTGAGGAAAATTACGGGAAAAGTGTTACCTTGCTAGGAACTTCATTTGCTTTACCCTTTGGCGGAAGCCAATCTGATTTTGCGATTCATTTCAATTCCGAAGCCATAGATGAGACCTTAAAGAAGGAAAAGTTCGATGTTTTGCATTTCCACAACTTTAGTTTTCCTGCTTCTTTCCAAATTTTAGAAAAATCAGAAGCTTTAAATATCTTAACTTTTCACGCCAATATTGAAGGAAGTGATTTTCTGAAGAACTTTCCGATTTTTCTTTATATCTTAAAACAAGTAGTTAATTGGAAAATAGACGGGATAATTGGAGTCGCTCCTTTGGCTTTGGAGGTTTTCAAGAAATACCCCGGTCCTAAAATCATTATCCCCAATGGAGTGGACACCAAAATATTCAATCCAAAAAATCTAAAAATAAAAAAATTTCAAGATGGGAAAATCAATATCTTATTTGTTGGGAGAATTGAAAAAAGAAAAGGTCTAATTTATTTGCTTAGAGCTTATAAAATTCTAGAAAAAAAATTCAATAATATAAGATTGATAGTAGTTGGAGAAGGGGAGTTAAAAGAAAAGGCAGAGGAGTGGACGAGAGATAATCGTCTAAAGGAAGTTCATTTTGAGGGAGAAAAAGTAGGAAAAGAATTAGCTTCCTATTTTGCAACTTGTGATATTTTTTGTGCTCCTTCTATTTTTGGAGAAAGTTTCGGAATAATAATTTTGGAAGCTATGGCTTCTGGTTTGCCGGTGGTCGGTTTTGCCAACCGAGGATATGGAGAATTTCTGAAAGGAAAAAAAGGAGAAGATTTCTTGGCAAAATCGAGAGATTATAAAGCTCTGGCTAAAAAAATGGAAATTTTGATCCGGAAAGAAAAGTTGAGGAAAGAAATAAGTAAGTGGGGGATAACTGAGGCCAAAAAATATTCCTGGCCAAAAATTGCTAGCCAAGTTTTAGATTTTTATAAATTTTGTAAAAAAAATAGAAAAAAAAGAAATAACTTTGATCTCGAAGAAATATTAAAAGAAATAACCAGCAAAGAGCCATTAGATAAAATAAACAAAGAAGATATTTTAAGCTGGTTCTAAATAGTAATATAAAAACGCCCTACGGGGCGTTTTTGGTTGAAAAGGTTGACAATTAAAGAATTTAAAATAGAATAAGAAAAGAGGTTTTTGGATGTCAGAAAATAAAGAAACGAAAATTGAGCAAGTGATTGCTGAAATGGAAAAGGTGGCTAAATCAGAAAAACTAATGGAAATTCCGTGGGAGATTATTGACGAAGCAAAACAGTTCTTTAAATCAATTCATCAGGAAGGGTTTGATGTCGGACACCCCGCTATTATAACTGCTTTCGCCTGTTTATACTTCGTTATTAAAACAGATCCATCATGCCCTGCAATTTCTTTCAGACAATTCAAAGAAGCTATCCCAGATAAGTACAGAGAGGATGGATTTACAATCATACCACGCTACGACCCAAAAAAGATTTTCCGAACTTATCAAAAGATAGTTGAAAAATATGGAATCGCGCCACAAACGTGCACTGTCCGACCAACAATCTTCGTAAAGAAGTTTGGTCTAATGATGGGTTTCGACAAAGCCACTTTGGAGAAAGCCGTTGCCTTAGCTGAGAAAATGGTCAAAAAGAGGGTTCATCAGGGTAGAAGTCCAATTGTTTCAGCTGCTGCTTGTCTTCGAGTCATTGATTTACAATATGGAAAGAAAAGGAAAAGAAGAGAAATTGCTAAGCTATGCGGCATTACTGATGCGGCTATAGGAAAGACTCTTGATATACCATTCTTTAAGAAAAGATTTCCTAGGGAAAAACCTAAAGTAGTTAGAAAGGAAATACTTAAGAAACTTTTACGAGAATTCTTATCGGGACTCCAGAATTATCAAGATCCTTTGTATCTCAATAGCTTAAAACAGAAATTTCGTCATTCTTTTTCCGAGGAGTTACAGGGACTATACATTGATTGGAAGCACTGGATTTCAGTACTTGAAGAATTATCATCTGAAGGCTTGATCGCTCTAAGGTTTACACAAGGTTGCGAATCCTTGGCTAGAGGGCGGACTCCTATTGATAAAATTGACTGTTTTCATTGTTCTAAAATGAATCGTTTGCGGGGGCCTTGTCCTTATGTCATAGCACACTTTAAAAAAACGAATCATCATCAACACCTCAAAAGCGCCTCATCAGCGCCTTTTTTATTGAGTCAATTGTTAATTGTTAATTGGTTTTATTTTTGGTCCTTTTTCGGTGTCTTCAATCTGCCAACCCATCTCTTTAATTTTTTTCCTTATTTCATCAGATTCTTGCCATTTTCCTTCTTTTCTTAATTTCTCTCTCTCTTTTGCTAATTCTATTATCACTTCTGGGATTTTTTGTTTTTCTATTTTGTCTAAATTCAGACCGAGGACCTTATCGAAATCTGATAAGAGACGATATTTCTCCCTATCGATTAGTTTTTTGGATTTTATAACTTCCCATGTTAAAGCTAGGGCTTTGGGTATATTAAGATCGTCATTTGCAAAATTTAAAAATTTCTTCTCGTAGTTTTTCATTTTATTGTTCATTGTTCGTTGTCTATTGTTCGTTGTCTTAATTTCTCTTATTTTCTGGTAAAGATTATCCAAAGCATTTTGCGCCGATTTAAGAGTAGGAAAAGAAAATGTAAGTTTTGAGCGATAATGCGTTGTTAAGCATAAGTAGCGATAGGCGAGTGGGTTTATTCCTTTTTCAACCAAATCTTTTAGAATAGTAATATTTCCTTTGGATTTCGACATCTTAGCCCCGTAGGCCCCGCTCTCAAGTTGAGGGCGGGGTCCTTCGGGGTTTCCTTCTTTTAAAACCACAAACTCACCATGCAGCCAAAAACGAGCCAGGTCTTTCTTAAAAGCTGCTTCTGATTGTGCAATCTCATTAGTGTGATGAATAGGGATTAAATCAATGCCGCCAGCATGAATGTCAAAGGGAATACCTAAGTATTTTGCTGACATAACAACGCATTCAGTATGCCAGCCGGGGAAACCCTTTACTTTACCCCGAACGCCAGGAGGGGCCCAGGGAGAATCCCACTCCATTTGTCGTTTTACTCCGGGGGGAGCGAATTTCCATAAGGCAAAATCAGTCGGATTTTTTTTACCAGTCACTATTTTTACTCTCGCTCCTGCTTTTATTTTTTTTGTTTTTTTGCCAGATAGTTTCCCGTAATCTTTTATTTTGGAGCTATCAAAATAGATTCCGTCATTAATTTTATAAGTGAATCCTTTCTTCTCTAAAATTTCAATCAATTCAATCTGTTCTCTTATATAATCTGTTGCCTTTGTCCATATTGTCGGTTCTTCTATATTTAGATTTTTGATATCTTCTTTAAAAATTTTAGTGTAAAACTCAGCAATTTCCCAGGCAGTTTTTCCTTCTCTTTTTGCTCCTTTTTCCATTTTATCTTCGCCTGCGTCAGCATCAGAAGTTAAATGGCCGACATCAGTTATATTCATTACGTGTTTTACTTTAAAACCATTATATTCTAGAACCCTTTTTAAAATATCTTCAAAAATATAAGTTCTTAGGTTACCAATATGGGCAAACCAATAAACCGTCGGACCGCAAGTATAAAGCCCAACCTCTTTATCTTTGAGTGGTTTAAAAACTTCTTTTTTTCCGCTTAAAGTGTTATATAGCTTAATCATCAATCTATTATATTATCTTACTTGAGATTTTAATGTTTTACAAACGCTTTTTTAAGCGCTGGGATTGACAAAATTTCATTTAAATTTTATTGTATTTTATGAGGAATAGAATTATGAGGAATAGCACATTAAGAACCAAAAAGGGGATGAAATGAATGGAAAAGGAAGTAGATTTACAGCCTATCGGCATATCTTTAGATTACGCAAGTAAAAAAACCCGCAGGGCGAAACGGTTAGTTGATAAATGTCCTGAATGTGACAGCTCAAATCTTATTCATGATTACGATACTGGCGAAACTATTTGCGGAGAATGTGGACTGGTTATTCACGAGCAAATGATGGATAAAGGACCAGAATGGCGAGCTTTTACCGAAGAGGAAAGGGTATCTAGGACTCGCGTTGGGGCTCCAACATCTTATACAGTTCATGACAAGGGTTTGTCTACAACTATAAGTCAGATAAACTAAGATGCTTTTGGAAGAAAACTTCCACTAACTACGCGTATTCAGATGTGGCGCTTGAGGAAATGGCAGACAAGAACAAGAGTTCATGCTTCAGCTGAAAGAAATCTGGCTCAGGCAATGAATGAACTTGACCTTCTCTGCAACAAATTATATATTACCCCGACGACTAAAGAAAAAGCTGCGATTATATATCGAAAAGCTTTGGACAATGGTTTGGTTCGCGGTCGATCTATTCAAGCAGTTGTCGCAGCAGCTCTATATGCTGCATGTCGAGATAGTGGCCTTCCAAAAACTCTTCGAGAGATTACTAAAGCAACTTTAACCGCTGATAAAAAAGATGTTGCACGATGCTATAGACTTCTGTTACGTGAACTGAAAATAGAAATGCCATTTCCTGATCCTGTGGGATGTATTTCAAAAATTGCTGAGAAAGTTAGTATCTCTGGAAAGACTCAAGGATTGGCAATACAGTTACTCTGCGATACTAAAAAGAAATTAGCCCATCTCGGTAAGGATCCTATGGGAATGGCTGCCGCTGCCTTATACCTTGCCTGTTTATTAAATGATGAAAAAAAGATACAGAAAGATCTTGCTGAGGCTGCTGAAGTTACTGGAGTGACCATTAGAAATCGTTACCTCACAATAGCAAAGGCATTAAACCTGAAAGTTCCTAAACATTAGTAATGGGCGGAAAACTCCGCTCTTTTTATTGAAAAACCCTTGACAAAATAAACAATAGGTGCTACAATATGGGTATAGAATAAGATAGCTCTTTTATAAAAATAAATAAGGGAAGTAAGAACTTTTTTGCCGTAAATTGTTTATTAATTCTAATAAATAATTTACGGCAAAAAAAAGGAGAAAAAGAAAGACATGGGAAAAATATGGGAATGGATATTTGGTAAGAAGGAAATACTACCTCCATCTATCGGAAATCCAATAGAGGCTACTGCAAAACTATTACCGACTCTTTGCCCTAACACCACGCGATTCAAAGAACAGATGACTCTTTTTCAGCAGGAATCACAGACGATCAAAAAAGTAGAATCAGTACTAGCCGGACTAGAAGAACGGCTCAAAGAGCAAAAATCTAATGCTGGTCAATACATCAAGGAAGTGCAGGGCCAGAGTGGGATTGTTGAGAAGGCGCAGAAGCAAATCGACGATCTCTTTCATGGTTATGTAACTCCTGAATTAGAATTGCCAATCAAAGACACGCTTGATCAACGAGCGAGAAAGTTTATGACTATCCGTGACAATCATGCTGGTGAGATCGCACGAGCAATGGCAGTCCTTGAAGACTTAATTGAAAGCAGACAGGCAACTGAGGAGGCTTCTGGTGTTATACACAAAGAAGCTGATGCAGATTTAACTGAAGCCAATAGACTACGTCAAGAAGTTTCTTCCTTAGGAAAAGTCTCAGACGCTATCATAGAAAGGTACGGCGAGATTATATCTCTCGCCAGCACAGCGGTGCCGACTCCAGAAGAATAACAAGACTGAAGGTTGGACAAACTTCTATCTTAATCTCCTCCTTTTTTTCTAAATCTTACTTCCCGTCCTTTTTCTGGCCGATAAATAATTATTGGTTAGAAAAAGGAGGACGAGAAATGGTGTGAAAGTAAGGGGAGAGTAATCAGGAAACTGCCCGCATTTGCTGAAAAGCCGCGGTGCTAAGCAGTTTCCTCTCTCCCCACAAATGTTCTTTTTAATTAAAATAGAAAGGGAAAATTTGACACTTGAACTTTTTGCGGCGCGCCGCAAAAAGTTCAAGTGTCAAAGGATGGTTAAAAAATGCATTACAAAGCAGCTTTATTGCGAGAAAGAATACTAAGTGCTTCAAGAAAATCCGAAACCATTATAAACGATATAATACGCGGAAAGTGGACTGCAGAAGAATATCCCGAGAAACTATTGCAGGTTTTAAAGAATTCGTTCTCAGATCCTTTAGCAAAGGAAATTGCGGCAGGATTACTTATAAAGAAAGCAGATGAGATTAGCAATAATGAAAATTTGTCTGTAACTGTCAGAGCTCAAATAAACTTCGTCGCAACAGAGGCAATAAAAATAATGAAAGCTTCAAAAGCTAACCATTCCTTTCCCTCTTTTTTCTAGCCCGTAATTTAATTGTGAGCTGGAAAAAGCCCAGAACTAGAGCAAAGCTCACTACAGGGCAAGAAGCTCAGTTCTGGACCAGTCCCGTACCGAAACGAAGTTTCTGGTGCGGGGGAGCAGTTCTTTAAAAATAAAATAATTTAATATAGAGGGGAAAATTCTGATCACCGAAATTGTTTATCAAATTTCTGGTAGATAATTTAGGTGGTCAGAATTGAGAAAAATAAAAAATGGAAGAGGAACGCACACAGCACCTGATTTCGACGTTTGCGCCACATTCTATGAAGAAGAAGAATTCGGTGGATTGGACCCAAAACAGACGGCAGTGATTTTCCTTAAAGGCGGCGACGAAAAATTAACAGGCGGTATGATGGACGATAGTATTGTCTTGATAGATAGAGGAAGAGGCGAACTGGATCATCACGGTAGCAGTTTCAATGGAAATGAAACAAGTGCATCACTAATGGCAAAGAAACTTGGTATTACGGAAGATAAGAATGTTCAAGTATTGCTTGGTTTAGTAAAGCGTAAAGATCTTCAAGGGGTTGCATTGCCTTGCGATGCTCCAGACATTGTCTCGTGCATTCAGAAGACAAGAGACCTTAGCGATGAAGAAAAACTAAGACTTGGCATACGAATAATCAGGTCAGCAATGGAATTCAGAAAAAGGAAACTTCAGCGAGATAATCGCTGGGGACAAAAAGTCTGCATTAATTTCCTCGCCGAAAGAAAAGCAGAAAAGATACCCGAAAAGTTGACACAATACATCGATAAGCTTCAGAATGAAAGGTTCGATAGACCTTTCGACATTGTCGAAATCCTGGTAGGAGAGAAGGCGCAGTTCGGAGAAGAAGAAGCCGTAAAGTTTGTAAAAACTTTATTTGGGTTCGTCTTCAACGATAGCATAAAGTTCTATCAAGCAAAGCAAGAATTCCGGGAAAAGGCAGCTAAGAAAGAAATCAAAGGCATTCTAATGACTGTTCACTGCACTGACAATGAGAAGTTCAATACGGCGGCAAGATCCGAAGGAGCATCAATAATAGTTCAACGGGATACAGACGGGCACACGCAGATTTTCTTCAGTACGGACGATCCGCTACTAAACGACAACATAATTGATTCTATCGCTGCTATGGTACGGCTAGAGGAATGCTTGGTTCAGAGGAATGCAATTCCAGATGTAAACTTAGCCCAATCCGAATGGGTCGATGGTATCGCTGAATGGTACTACTACAAAGCTCCGCCGATAGGTGGCAAGAAGCCGGGGCGATTCATTATGAATGGATCTTTAACGGCTCCTGACGTTCCATGCTCGCAAATTCCACTGAGTACACTCTTCGATATTGTCCAAAAGGCTGTCATTTTCAATCCAAATTTCAATTGGGATCGATGGCTATGCGAGAGGACTGCATACTACCTAAACAACAGAAAAACAATATCCACCTAAACCCCCTCTTTTTTTATTTCAAGATTATATATTTTACATTGGCGAATCAAGGTCCTGAGGAGCGTAGCGACGAGGGTTCTTATTGGCAAGAATCTTGTTCAAAAGATTTTTTTTTGATATTATTAGCTAATATATAAAATAAGCCTAAGGTCTTAACTAAAAATAAATTTTCAATATGAAAAAAATTGACTATGTTTTATCAATAATTATTGGAGTAATAGTAGGAATTTTCTTTTCTTATATTTTAGGGCAAATGGGAAAAGATATTTCTAGTTCCGTATTTAAGCAGATCGCTGCTAATTCTTGGATATTTATAGTTCTTTTTCCCATATTAGCTTATTTAGGGATGTATATTGCTTCTTTTTTGGGCCAAAAGCTTATATTTATATATCAAGCAGCCAAATTCTTTTTAGTGGGAGTTTTAAATACTTTAATTGACATAGGAGTTTTAAGTTTATTGATCGGGCTAAGTAATATCACCAGAGGATTGTTCTATAGTGTTTTTAAAGCAATTTCTTTTTTGGTAGCGACAACTAATAGCTACTTTTGGAATAAGTTTTGGACTTTCGAAAAGCGAGAAGATGTGAAAGCGCAGGAGTTTTTAAAATTTTTGATAGTCGCGACAGTCGGATTTATAATTAATGTCGGCGTCGCATCTATTGTGGTGAATGTTTTAGGTCCGCAAGCTGGAATTTCTGAAAAAATATGGGCAATGCTCGGCGCAATAATTGCTGCCCTCTTTGCCTTTTTGTGGAATTTCTTATCGTCAAAATTTATTGTATTCAAGAAGTAAGATATGCCAAACTTAGTTTTATACAGAAAGTATCGCCCGCAAAGTTTTTCTGAAGTTATCGGACAAGAACATATTGTCCAGACTTTGACTAACGCCCTATCAGCAGGAATGATTTCTCATGCTTATTTGTTTCACGGCCCGAGAGGAAGTGGAAAAACAACAATTGCCAGACTTATGGCGAAAGCGGTTAATTGCGAAAATAGAAAAGATAAAGATTTTGAGCCTTGTAATAAATGCTCTTCTTGTTTGGAAATTATGGCAGGCAGATCGCTTGATTTAATCGAGATTGATGCTGCTTCTCACCGTGGAATTGATGAAATAAGAGAATTGCGAGACGGAATAAGATTCGCTCCCGTAAAATCAAAATATAAAGTATTTATTATTGATGAATCACATCAGTTAACTAAAGAGGCAGCTAACGCGCTTTTGAAAACCTTGGAAGAGCCGCCTTCCCACGCTATTTTTATTTTAGCCACGACTGAAATTCATAAGATGATCCCGACTATTATTTCTAGGTGTCAGAGATTTGATTTTAGGAAATTGACAATTCCAGAAATTATAAAAAGACTGGAGATAATTTCCAAAAAGGAAGGAGTCAAAATTGAGAAACCTGCGCTAGAGTTAATAGCTTTAAATTCCAGCGGCGCAATCAGGGACGCCGAAAGCTTACTGGATCAGGCTTTGACTTTTTCGGGTACTCTTGGTAGAGAAAGAGAGATCAAGGCAGAAGATATAAAGGATATTTTAGGACTGGTTGAAGTTGGCTTAATCCAGAAATTTACTGACTTTTTATCTCAGAAAAAAGCATCTGAAGCAATTAGTTTTTTGAATGAGATTTATGAAAAAGGAGCAGACCTTCAGGAGTTTAACAAAACATTAATCAATTATTTAAGACAAGTTTTAATTTTAAAAATAACAGGAGCAAAAGCTGGAAATCCGATAATTACTGGCTTAACAAAAGAAGAATTTCAAAAACTGGAAAACCAGACGCAGCTATTTCAGGAAAATGATTTGCGGAAAATGCTGGACTTATTTTTGGATGCCGAGAATAAAATGAAATACTCGCCTATAACCCAGCTGCCTCTCGAACTAGCCATAATTGAATCTTGCGGGGTAGTTTGATTATGAAAAAGATTCTCACTCTTTGTATTATTTATCGTCATCCGGAAGTTTTACTTGGCATGAAAAAACGAGGTTTTGGTCAGGGTCGATGGAATGGTTTCGGAGGAAAGTTGATAGAAGGTGAAGACATTGAAGAAACGGTAAAAAGAGAGGTAAAAGAAGAGGTTGGACTTGCAGTGAGCGACATTGAGAAAGTCGGAATTATTGAATACGAATTTCGCGGGAATCCAGAAATTTTGGAAGTCCACCTATTCAAAACAGATAAATTTATTGGCGAACCTAAAGAAAGTGAAGAAATGAAACCAAGATGGTTCGGCATTAAAGAAATTCCATTTCAAGAAATGTGGCCCAGTGACAGGTATTGGTTTCCTCTACTTTTTGGAGGGAAAAAATTTAAGGGAAAATTTATCCATAAAGATTTAGATAATATTCTTGAATACGAATTAAAGGAAACAGATTTAATATAATAAAGAATAATTTTTGCGGGGTGGTGGAATTGGTAACACGTCTGGCTTTGAACCAGAAAATTCCAGGTTCGAGCCCTGGCCCCGCAGCAAAATAAAAATCGCCAACCAGGCGGTTTTTTATTTCCGCCCGAGAAGTTTACACTGAATCTATTGAAGTGTTTTTTTCTCGGGCTTGACTATTATTTTAGATGAGATAATATAAACTTGTATGGCAAAGAAAATTGAGAAAAAAATTTATCAGTATACAGCTATTTTTGAACCAGATAAAGAATCAGGTGGTTTTACTGTTACTATTCCTTCTTTACCTGGTTGTATTTCTGAAGGAGATACTTTCGAAGAGGCTTTAAAAAATATTAAAGAAGCCGCCGGTTTATATTTAGAAGTATTGAGTAAAAGAAAAGAAGAAATAATCAGAGAAGAAAAAGGAGTAATTGTAGCTCCCATCCAGGTAAAAGTGTAATTTTAATATGCCCAAACTACCCGCCTCAAAACCAAAAGGGGTGATTAGAACGTTAGAAGAGGCGGGTTTTTCTTTTGTTCGCCAAAAAGGAAGCCACAGAATTTATGTTAAAGGAAATCTCGGAGTTACAATTCCTTTCCATAACAAAGATTTAAAGAAAGGAACATTAAGACACATTATTAAACAGGCTGGTTTAACTACTGAAGAATTTTTAAAATTTCTTAAGAGGTAATTTCTGACATGGAGCAAGATCCAGTTATTCAAAAGATTAAAGAATTTTTTAAAGTTCCAAAGAAAGTAGCTGATAAGGTTCAAAATATTGTTGAAAAAGTAAAAGGAAATTACATTTTAATTGAAACTAGGCCTCGTTGGGATGGTTCATTGGGTCCTTGGACAAAACTACCGGTTGCTAAAATAAGTTACAATAAATCATCAAAGAGTTGGCATGTTTACTGGATGAGAGTGTCTGGAAGATGGCAGTATTATCCAACAAAGGTTAAAACATTAGTTAAAATATTAGAAACCATTAAGAGAGACGAACACGGTTGCTTTTGGGGATAACCATTTAGAATGCTTACAATAAAACTCGCCCGAGAGTTTTTCTCTCGGTACTTATTCACTTGACATAAGTGCGGCAAGCCCCAATGTTCCAGCATTGGGGACTCAGAGCACTGAGTGGCAATGATTTGGACATGGTAGAATGGAGATGTATGAAAAAGGTAAAGAGAACTTCCCACGCCC
>Ga0315291_10002922_pt1 | contig 22164 bp, 15 predicted proteins | sample YL17G12_20_MG_FD_203070 | JGI IMG/M metagenome (GOLD analysis project Ga0315291, IMG submission 203070) | Sediment microbial communities from Yellowstone Lake, YNP, Wyoming, USA - YL17G12_20 | ecosystem: Environmental > Aquatic > Freshwater > Lake > Sediment | place: USA: Wyoming | collected... | reverse complement strand
TGTCAACCTCCTCTGCATAGTTACTGTGAGACTGCGGTGTCAGGAGCCTGGCAGCCTGTCCGGGGCGGGACAGATTGCCAATCGATCCTACGTTCGCGTCCATTCCCGCTATTCGCGGTTCGTCGTTACCACCACGCTGCCGCCCATCCCCCAGCCGCCCTCATCCAGCACGACTCACAGTGCCGCGCTGACCAGCAGGTCGTCGTGCCCGGCGGATTCGGGCACGTTCCAGCGGATGCGCTGGCCGGGGAGATATTCCACTTCGGCGGCTTCGGCCTGCGCCCAGAAGGCGCGTTGGAGGCTCCGAAGGCTCCAGACTTCCGATGTCTCGGAGACATCGGAAGTCTGGGGCCGCGCTGCATGGTCACGGAAGCGCCCGGCGTCGCACGCGGCCATGAACCGCCAGCCGATGTCGGACTTCTTCGCCGCCGTGAATACAAACGGCATCACCCGCTCGCCCAGGGCCGACCTCAGCAGGTCGGTCAGCCCCGCGCCCACGCCGGTGGCGTACACCCTAGCCAAACTCTTTCAGGCATAGACAAACGCGAGTTTGCTCGCGGTTTTGTGATTTCTGCGGCTTGTGTGCAAAGGTTAGGTCATCTGACGAGGGGCTGCACGCACGTTTCCAGAACAGATGTGCTTTTCGAGTAGCACAGGAGTCTCGCTGTCATCAAACTGCCAGTCAACTGCTCCCAAATCGCGCATCCGTGTGGGCCGTGCATGTTGTATAATATGGATAGACACATTGGTCGCTGGTATTCCTGGGTACTCAATGCGACACAGCGAACAGGAGTCATCTTGCGAGTCCGGTCTGCGAGACATCACGGGGGGTGGGGGATTTGTACGCCAAGGGAGAGGTGCTGACGTGTGCAGTGGAAACAGTTCGCCCCTTCGGCATTTTCGTGCGTCTGCCAGACGGGAGGCAAGGCTACATCCGGCGCCGGGAGTTTTCACTGAGCAGGAATCAAGACCCCAGCCAGGGCGTCAAGCCTGGAGATACTCTCCAGGCTATTGTTTTGGATAGAACGCAGGGCGGACCCCGCGTGGAATTGAGCGTGCGCGCCACGCTGCCGAATCCCTGGGATGAGTTCATCCGGCGGCATCGCGAAGGAGACGTGGTTCAGGGCGTCGTCAAGAGCCTGGTTCCCAGGGGCGCATACATAGAGATCGTGCCGGGCGTGGATGGGTTCATACCCAGGGCTGAACTGGCCGCTTGGGAAGTGGGCAAGCCGGGTGATCTGCTGTGGATCGGCGACCATGTGGAGGGCGAGATCACAAGGCTCTGCGCTCCGGCAGGCGCGGAGGCAAAACTGACCCTGAGCGTTCGACGACGGATTCGCCGCCTGGCCACAGTCGAGGACATCCTGGAGCATATCCAGGACAGAGGATATAAGAAGGCCGGCGAAGATTGTGCGTTGGATTCGGGCGCGCCCGACGAAGACGAGAAAGCGGAGGTTGGGCCGGAGATTGTGCGCCGAATCAGCCCCGTGCTTGTTGTGGACAGCCACAGTGAAGTGAGAGGCCCGCTGGTGGAGTGGTTGCGACGTCTTGGGTGCGCGGCAGATGGGGCCGACAGCGCTGAGAGCGCTCTAGAAACATTGAGGAACCAGGGCCCGTATGGTCTGGCTCTTGTTGACCTTGACCTGCCGGGCCACGGCGGGCTGGATCTTGTCCGAGCCATTAGGCAGGCGGACGGCGGGCTTCCGCTTGCGATCACCGGATTGCCAGACATGCTTGTGCAGAAAGAGGTTGAAGCGGCAGACTTGCGGGTGAGCGCAGTGCTTGTGAAGCCGTTTGACTTACAGGAGATCCGGGAGGTTCTCATTGGCCTAGGTCAAGGCGGACTGCGGTCAAGACCCTTACCAGTTGCCAGTCCTTCGTCTCCGGCCCAGACTGAGGGAAGGTTTGAGCGCGTGGCTGCGACCATGCGTGGGGGCATGCCTCTGACTGATAGGCTGCACGCAGGACTGAAAGAACTGCTGCGGATCTGTGAGGCTGAGGTGGGCATCTTGTTTTACCTGGACCCGGTCTCGCAACGAGTCTCCGTAGTCGCACAGTCTGGAAGTCCATCGGTGGATCCGGCTGCGGTTGGCAGTCTTAGCGAAAGCCCAGTCGGAGACGTGATTCTGGAACAGATGGAGGTCTTCGAGGAGCAGGTTAGCCAATGCAGGCACGACTGGTTTTCCAAACTGCTCGACCTCTTGCCATTCGAGTCGTGTATTGGTCTGCCGGTCTTCGCAAATGGTGATGCGCAGCATGCCATCTTCCTATTCCATCGCAAACGCGAAGCCTTCTCGCGGTACCGGCTTCGAGACGCGCGGGCAATGGCGCTGCTGTTCAGTGTTGTTCTAGAGAGGGACGCTCTCGAACGTCATCTGCAATCCGCAAGTCCGATTCTACTTAGCGGCCAACTAGGAGCAGGTTTGGCGCATGAGGTCTACAATCGGGTTTCTGGCCTCGAGATACAGGCTGCTAATCTGTGTTCCGATCTGGAATCCCATTTCAAGAACCAGAGCAGTACCCAAGCATGTCCACCGGCCAGCTCAGCCGAGATAGCAAAGGCTGCTGAACAACTGGTGGCAACCACTATCAACCTGAAGACTACCGTGGAATCACTTCAGCGGCTTATGAGTGCCAGCGAGCACGAGATGATAGAGGTCAATGAAGTCGTCCGTCGGGCGGTCACCTTGCTGCAGCCCATCGCTCGGCGTGAAGGGATACGGCTTGAGACATCTTTGGCTCCTGACCTGCCGCTAACCGTTGGCAGCGCTTCTCGCCTGCAGCAGGTATTCCTAAACACCATGTTGAATGGTGTGCAACATACAGCAAAGAAGATGGAACAAATCCCCGAAGGCAAAGGGAAGGTGCGAGTCTCGACCTGTCTATCGAAAGTCATGAATGGTTGTGCCATCCAGGCGCGTTTCCAGGATAATGGCCCGGGGATACATGCTCGCCAGTGGGAGAGCATCTTTGAGTTAGGCTTCTCAACCCGGCCTGGCGGCACTGGCGTAGGCCTGTTCCTGGCGCGCGGTCTTGTGGAGTCCATGGGTGGGAAGATACTTGTGGAGGAGAGCCTAGTCCCTCTTGGCTCTACTTTCCTGGTCGAACTGCCGGTTTTGTGAATCAAGCGGAGTGAGGAGTGCGGCTGATGGATGAAAACATACTGCGAGTGCTCTTGATTGACGATGAAAAAAGCCTGAGGGAGCCTCTAGCGAAGTGGTTCCGAAATGAGAGCCACTTTTTCGTGGACGTGGCTGACAGCGCAAGAGCAGCACGCCAGAAGATCGAAGAGGCTCGCGAGCCCTACGATGTCGCATTGATCGATGATCTACTTTCACCCGCGCCGGACGCCGAGCCGGAGTACATCGGGATAGAACTGATGCGACAGATTCGGGCACACACTGACGCGACCGAGTGCATCGTGTTCACGGGTTGGGGAACGGGCAGGGCGATTGAAGCGCTGAAAGCCGGCGCCTATCGCTACGTGACCAAGCCCTTCGACCCAAACGAAATGGCAATGACCATCCGCATGGCCGCTGAGCACGGCAGGTTGCGAGTGGAAAGAGACCTGCTATCGGCAGCCTTGGACATCAGCAACGCTATGGTGGGGGAACACAATATAGAGAATGTCCTGAATGTCATCGTCAATGCCGTTCCGAATCTTGTGGGCGCTGACGCCTGTGCCGTGGCTCGAATAGATGCCAAAAGTGGTTCTGTGTCTCATGAGCCCGTCATCCCCATTAGTGACTCTGGGGTAAAATGGGGCCGACACCTGAAGAACAAAGCACTCACCCGCGACATCGTTACTGCCGGGGCTCCATATGTGCTGTCTGATGTTGCTGGTCTGGTCGACGAGGTAGACGATGACCTAGTCAAGGCTGGCGTCAGATCCTTTGTCGGCGTTCCGATACCGGGTAAGGAGCGGAATCGTGGGGTTCTGTACGTCTACAGCCTGCAGCCCAACGTCTTTGGCGAGAGAGAACAACAGTTGCTGACACTTCTGGCACGGCAGGCAGGCATTGCCATGGAGAACGCAGAGCTCTCCTCGGAGAGGGAAAAGATCGCAAAGCGACTGGAAGCGCTGAACGCATCGGTTCTTGCGATCGGTTCGGAGCTGGACCAGCACCGCTTGCTGGAAAGCGTAATGCAGCAGGCAACCACACTGATGGATGCGGCGGGTGGCGGCATTTATCTTCTGGACTCTTCCGGCGAATTCCTGACCTTGGAAACCGAGGTCGGACTAGGGTTGGATATTCGCGGCCAGCAGGTTCCTAGTAAGGATGGAGTAAGCGGATGGGTTCTGCAGACGGGAGAACCCCAGGTAGTGCACAACTATCAGGAATGGCCTGGCAGGTTGGCTGCTTTGGACAAGTACAACCTGAAGGCCGTGGTTGGGGCTCCGATTCGGATAGCAAATCGGATTCTGGGGACGCTGGTGTTGCACGACACTCGTCCCAAGAAGAAGTTCCGTGATCACGACAAGGTGCTGGTGCAGGAGCTGGCCAACCACGCCGCATTGGCCCTTGAGAGAGCGCAATGGGCCGGCAAACTGGCGGCATTGCAGGCGCTCGCGCGGGACATCAACGCTAGTTTGGTGCCAGATGAAGCCGTACGATCCGCCTGCATGGCTGCGGTCAAGTTCTTCAACGCAGACCATAGCGGCATGGTTCAATTCGACGATGACGATTCCTTCGGCACGGTCGTGGCAGAGTACCCTGACTTGGGCATAATGGGCAAGATAATACCGATCAAGGGCGTGCCCGACGAGGAGAAGCTGATCCAGACCGGAGAGCCGATTGTAGTCGATGATGTGGCTGGCCGCAAACCTCTGAAGCAAGTGCGGAATATTCTCAGCCCCTATGGTATTCGGTCTTTGTTGATCGTTCCCGTCAAGGATAGGAAGGGGCGAGTGCTGGGCTCTTTCAGCCTTGATGCGATAGCCAAGCCAAGACGCTTTACCGATCAGGAGGTTGAACTCTGTAAGATGTTTGCCGCACACGTGGCGGTTGCACTAGAGAAGGCTCGGCTATTCTCTGACCTGGCTAAGGTTGAGCAGAGGCAGAAGGCTTTGATTGAAAGTGCCTTTGACGCCGTGATCGCTTTGAACGGCGACAAGAAGATAGAAACCTTCAACCATCAGGCCGAGGAGATGTTTGGTTGGACGCGCGGCGAAATGGTTGGCAAGACGGTGGCGCGTCTGTGGGCTGATATTGCGAAGGCCCAAGAGGTATTTGAACTAGTTAGTCGGGAAGGAGCGGTCACCGATTGGCCGGTTGATTTGCGACACCGAGACGGCACGGCTATACCCGCCCTGCTGTCAGCCAGTCTCATTCGCGACGAGAAGGGCGGAGTCATTGGGCAGGCAGGTTTCATGCGTGACCTGCGCAAAGTGCGGCAGCTGGAAGGCCGGCTGCATTCCTTGATTCAGGCTACGCGGGTGATTACTAGCACACAGGATCTCCAAGAGGTGCTGGAAGCAGTGGTACATGCAGCAAGAGATGCCTTCCCCGGAGCAGACGAAGGTTCCATCTTCCTATTTGACAAGGCTCGAAGTGCCCTGCGGATAGCGGCCACCACCTACACTCGCGCCGAGGTGAAGGAGGCTTTCAGCCTTAGGTCAGGTGAAGGAGTTGCTGGGTGGGTCTTTGAGCAAGTACAGCCCACGGTGGTTACGGATGTCGAACGAGATCCCCGCTTCGTGCGGATCGAGCATCCCTCAGTCTCACGCATCACTTCAATGATATGCGTTCCACTGAGAGCGCGAGAGGAGACAATAGGTGCCCTTTGCCTCGACAACCTGCGCTCAACCGATGCGTTCCACGAGGATGATTTGGCACTGCTTTCAACGTTTGCCGCCCAGGCAGGCGTCGCGATTGAGAATGCCCGATTGCTGGCTCAATTCAAGGGAATCCGCGATGCCGCGAAAATGGTTGCCGGAATCAGTACCTTCGAGAACCTTGAAAGAACTCTAGATTCGATTGCAGCGGCTGCCAAAGACATCGCTAGATGCGACGCTGTTACCGTGTATACCTACAGACAGGAGGCGGATGAGATTGGTCATCCACCAGCGACGGCCGGCCTGAAACAGCCGTTGGGAGTCCGTCGATATGGTAGAGTCAGAACGGACTCCGTCGTTCGTAAGGTGCTGATGCTGGAATCTCCCTATGTGGCTGAGAATGCCAGAGAAGATCAGTACATGAGAGGGGACTTCGTCAAGCGAGAGAAAATCCGATCTTCACTGGGTCTCCCTCTCAAGTCTGGGGGCCGCAAGGTTGGTGTGATGTTTGTCAATTTCCGCGCGCCCCATCACTTCACACAGGACGAACTGGCCGCTATTCAGTTGCTGGCGGACCAGGCGGCTGTGGCGATTCGAAACTCGCAACTCCAGAGTGCCACTCAGAAGCTCTACGAAGGACTGCTCAAAGCAGGGCAGGCCGCGGTCGAAGCGGGTACCCTGGGCGACGATGCCCTGAAAGCAGTTGCTGATGCGGTGCGCGACATCTCCGAGGCGGATATCGTTTCGCTATACGCCTACTACCAAGAGACGAACGAGATTACGTACCCCTCCGTAGTGGCTGGAGAATTGCTGAAACCAGAGGAACAGGCAAACTGGATTGCTGCCAAGTTGAGCAGGCGTCTGAGCGTCAACGCCATGCCGCCTCACGCGGTAATACGACATCTCCTGGCTGCAGGAAGATCCGTTTTCGCGCCCGACACGTCCAAAGAAGCGATTCTGCGTGACAGCCCCTTTGTCTTGCGAGAACATGTCAAGTCAGCAGCCGCGATACTTCTGAAGGCAGGCGACAGAGTGGTCGGATTCCTTTTTGTCAATTACCGCCAATACCATGACTTCACAGAGCAGGAGAAGAGGATACTTGACACGCTCGCGACGCAGGCAGCCATCGCCTTTCACATTGCCCAGCAGTATGAAGAGATCAAGCACACCAAGGGCCTCGTCGGGGCGCGACAGGCATTGGCCTGGATGGGCATGGCCAGTTCAGCATGGCGGCATGCGATTGATAAGCATGCACTGACTATCCGGGAGCAACTCCAACTGCTCCGCAAGGACCTTGACGGAGCGCCTAACGAGCATCACGCGCGACTGCCGGAACGGCTTGACATGATGGAGCGCCTGGCCACACAGATTATGGAGAAGGCTATTACCCCACCACTTTCTGCTGAGGAAGGGGTTGAAACGATATCGGTCAATGATCTAATCAGCGAGCGAGCCAAGCAGCTTTGGCAGCGAGAACCCTATGCCGCTGTCCAGTGCAGTCTCGACATGCGGCTGGAACCGAGCGCGACCGTGCGAGTGAGTCCTGAATGGCTGAGGCGGGCATTCGATATGCTGGTGGACAATGCAGTGGAGGCGGCCAAGGGGCAGGCAGCTCAGCAGGTAACGATCTCTACGCGGCGATCCGAAGGCAATATTGAGATACTGATCAGCGATACAGGACCGGGCATACGTGCCGATGTCAGAGACAAGCTGTTCCTGGAGCCCATACCGAAAGCCGCCTGCGAGAAGGGCCTTGGGGTTGGGCTGCTTATGGCGCAGACAATTGTACAGACCTACGGCGGCGAAATCCTGGTGGGGAATACTGGTCCCGAAGGCACAACCATGATCATACGGTTGCCTTCGGCACCGGCTCAGTAGGGACTTGAGATAGCCAGCGCAGCAACAACCGTATCTTGCCTGGGCGAATGTACGGAGGAGAGCAGGAGATTTGGGGTATTCCTTTCTTATCATCGGAGAGAAAACTGAGGCGATGTGGCCATCCATAGTGCAGCGTGCCTTGTCTTCCTTGGGGAAATCAACTATCATTGAAGAGGAGGAAGTGGAGACGGCTGCTCACAAAGACTATGATTTGATCGTCATAGATGCCGGGGCTGTGAAGGAAGCAGCATTGCTGGTGGCTAGACTCCGGGCGCTCCTGCCCGGGGCCCGCATTGTTGTTGCCACTGCATCCCCAACGTGGACCCGGGCCCGGGACGCCTTCAAATCAGGTGCCGCCGATTATGTTCGGAAGTCGTTGGATGAGGCGGAGATCCGGGCCAACATGCGCGCGGTCATTGCAGTATCAATGCCCCCGAATGGGATAGAGAACTAGGAGGCCGCAATGGCTAGAGCAACGATTCTGCTTGTTGATAACGATATCGAGTTTCTGAAGACCAGAGCCGAATTCCTGGAACGTGAGGGCTACAAAGTGGCTCAAGTAACCGATCCTGACCAGGCTCGCCGACGAGTCCAGCAAGGCGACATCGACCTAGCCGTTCTAGATATCCGCCTGGTCAATGATGATGATGAGAAAGACGTGAGCGGCCTAACCCTGGCCAAGGATTTGGCTGTCTCCACGCCGATAATCATCCTGACAGCATTCCAGAGCGTGGAAGCTGTACGGGAGGCCTTGAAGCCCCAATTGGATGGAACGCCACTAGCGGTGGATTTTGTGGCCAGGCAGGAAGGGCCCGAGGCAATGCTGAAAGCGATCAACCTCTGGAATCTGATGCAGTCTAGGCCGCGACTGCGGGACAACCTTATTCAGGTCTTCGAGATACCTCGACTATTGACTCTGCCGGAGCAAATCCATGTTCTCGGGCCTGAGGAAGCGGGGAGGCGGCTTCAGCGGAGTTTCGAAGAAACCTCCAAGCAACTTACACAATATCGGGAGCAAGAGAGCCGACGCGCCTCCAGGTACCATTCTTGGGGACTCTTGATGGCAATTGTGGGCATGACGCTGGTCTTTGCGAGTGCCATTCTGGTCCTGGTTGGTTCTTCTGCGCCTACCAGTCTCCCGCTCATCGGAAGCGCAGTCTCGGAGGCTGTGAGCATCCTATTCTTTGTACGAGAAGATGCAGCCCACAAACGTGTGAGCGCCTACTTCGCAGAACTGAATGACAGTAGCCATCTGGGCAATCTGATCACAATCGCCGAAAGTCTGGCGGATGCGGCGGATCGTGAAGCTTACAAGAAGAGAGTCCTCGAAAAAGTACTCGAAAAATGGATGGGGGCGTAGGATGGCCTCTGTCACAAGTTGAAGGAGTTCGTCACATGGGCAAGCGCAGGATTCTCGTCATTGATAACGACAAGGCATTCCTGGACACTCGCGCCGAGTTTCTGGAGAAGGCCGGCTACAAGGTGCTCAGGGCGTATACACTGGAACAGGCTCACGCGCTGCTGACCAGCGCCCACGTCCACCTGGCTATCCTGGATATTCGCATGGTAGATGACGATGATGAGAAAGACGTCAGCGGGCTCGTGTTAGCGAAAGGGATAGCTCCCACAATGCCCGTCATCATTCTGACTGGTTTCCCTACGGTAGCGGCAGCCCGTGAAGCGCTCAGGCCACAATTGACCGGGCTTCCAACCGCAGTGGATTTCATCTCAAAGGAGCAAGGCCCCGAGGTGATGATCCAGGCAGTTGAGGAGGCTCTAGGCCATGCGCATATCAACTGGGACCTGCGAATCCATTGGGATCCACATCAGCCCCTGTCCTTTGGCTATTTGGCGGATCTGATTGCCTCAGCATGGGTGGAGGGCCGCCCTCCAGATACTGTAGACGAACTGGAAGAGGTGTTTCGGAAACTCTTCTTTGCCTATGAGGAGATAACGGTTGCCCGCCTCCTGGCAAGGCGTGACGGGCGGACCATTCTTGCGGTTCTTGCGTATCCCCAAGATGGCCCGGAACGACAGTTCGTCGTGAGCTGTGGGTTGGCCGACCGCATTCGCCGTGAGAACGCAGGTTTCAAATCGGTGTCTGCCACACAGCGCCATGAGATTGCGACACTGGAGATGTCGGTGGCAACCATGCGGCTTGCTGCCGCGGCATATTCCCTCGGCGGCGCGGACCTGAGTGAACTTACCCCCTTTTCTATGTTCTACCGACAGCAGTCGCCGGGTGATATCGAGACGGCCCTAGAGCAGCTGTTTACCTACACATTGGGTCCCTGGTATGCAACTGAACGCATCCTGGACACCCAAAAGCCCCTGCACGCGCCTTGCCAGGAGCGGCTGTCGCTGGATCTCGGCAGCGCCGCTGTGAGAGCGATCGCAGGGATCGTCCAAACGATTGCCCGCGAAGTTGTCCGTGCGGGCTACGGCATGCTGGAGCACGCTCCGAATGAAATCCGGTTGCACCTTACCGACAAAGTTGTTTCCTTCCCGAATCCTGTTCGTTTCCTAACGGACAAGCAAGTTCCCCTGCCGTCGCCAACGCTATGTTGTCTGACACACGGCCATCTGACCGCAGACAGCATCCTCGTTGACTCACAATGCCGCACATGGGTCATTGATTTCGGCGACGTAGCCATTGGTCCTGTGCTCCTTGACTACGCATCTCTGGAATCTGCAATCAAGTTTGACCTTTCAGAGACAAGGGACTTGCAGGGGTTTCTATCTCTAGAGAGGGCCTTGCTTTCAGAAGAGCCTAGCAACGTTCTAGATTCTCAGCATGACAAGCCAATCCAGGTTGTGCGGCGTATACGGGATTTGCTGCCAGATGCGGTCAAATCAGAGCCAAGAGCCTACCTCGTCGCTCTGCTCTACACCGCCCTTGACCGGCTGGCAGAGTTTGAAACCGGTCGCCGGTACTCTCGTAGCGAGATCGCGCCTTATGCACGTGCCTTGCTCTCAGCGAGTGTCCTGTACGCGCAGTTGGCGGACTCGGCGGACCTACGTGAATCTCTGCCGGAGCGGGCATCTACCAGCATCTGGATAGATGAGACAAGGCGCGAGGTTTGGGTGGAGGGTCGCAAAGCCGATCTGACACAAAACGAGTTCGCGCTCCTCTTGTGCCTATACCGGCGCGCGGGAGATGTCGTATCGCGCGAGGAGATTTTGCAGGAGATGTTTCCGGACGAGTACAAAGACACCGATTTGACCGCGCGAGACATCAATCGTGCTGAAGAAAGTAGGCTCAACACGGTTGTGAGACGTCTGCGTCAGGAGATTGAGCGAAACCCCAGTCAGCCAAGATATATCATCAACGAACGCGGCGTTGGTTATCGCTTGGTCCTGTAGACCGCCAAGCGGATTCCAGCCACATGTGTATGTCTGACACCACCTGAGGCTGGCACGAGCGAATTGTCTCATCATCGCCGTCCAAATGTAACACTTCTGCGGGTTTGGGCACCCTCTTGACACATTCCGCTCCCCGCAATGTCATCCACTTGCTTGACTCCCCTGAAGTACCCCCCTTCCACGCACCGAATTGCTGCCGACACGCCCTCTGCCAACATCAAGCGATCCGCTATACTGAAAGCAGGATAGCAAAAGGCACGGTATCGAAACTCCCGTAGCGTAGGACGGGCCACAGATACCTGGCGTCGGCGTGCCAAAGCCGCCGAGCGAGGAGGCGAGGGAATGAACACATTTGCGAAGTTCAACAAGTGGATGGACGCAGCGGCAGTGGCGTTCTCGGTGGTCGGGGTATCCATCCTCGTGAAACTGATCCGCCACCCCGATCCCATATTCGCTCTTGGGTGCATGGCCGCGTTCCTGATGGCGGGTCTTCTGTTCTGGGTGCGCTGCTTGAGGCCCCAGCAGAACCGCCAGGTCATCATGAGCGATTTCATGGGATACGCTCAACAAGCCGTACCCAGCGGGGGCTTTGTCACCTATGTCAGGTGGATAGAGAAACCGTCACGGGAAATAGACATGGGGAGACGGACGGCCAGATTCAGCCTGGATCGCGTGCCGGCTAAGGACAAGATGTACTTCAACCTGTGGGTGGAGATCTACTTCGTCATTGATCTCACGACAGTTGACAAAGCCACTCTGCGGAATCTGTGTCACCATAGAGAGGAATCCGCGTGGAATGGGATGGTCGGGAAGATTGCCGGGGGGACGATTCGGGAATACTGGGCCGAGCATGAGTCGGGATTCTTTCTGGACCCACGCAATCGGCGAGTGCTATGCCGCGAATTGACCTGCCTGGTGGCCGCAGCGCTGCGGCGGACAGGCGCTGTTGTGGCAGGATCCTACGGGGTGAGCATTCGGGATTCGCTGCCCAACCCTCAGGTTGGAGACGCCATGGATAGGCAGAAGTCAACGGAAGTAGATGGTGAGACAATGGCGCGTCTGTATGAGACCCTGCTGAACGCGACCGGCGGCGATCCTCAGATCGCAGCGCAGCTGCTGAGTCTGTACTACCTTGTGCAGCAGAACAACGGCGTGGTCCCGATGTTGGAGTTTCCCGGTCGGGGGGCAGAGCGTCCGCCCGAAGCGCCGAAGCTGCCAGGTCCGGGCGGCATGTCCCGAGTATGAGACTGCTGGGCGCAGCGTTTCCCATCGCTGCGCCCGGTCTGTCCTGGTTAGGTTGATCGAAAGGGAGGCGCAATGTGCTTTCGCGAGAGGAGTTTCGCAAAGAACTTGAAAAAGACCTGGCTTGGCTCGTTGGCGTTCGCGAGCATTTCCTGCGGGACCTGGCATCTTGTGATGAGGGAGATTGGATGCTGCTGCAGCGCGCCGATGAACGGATCCCTGAACTGGAGCGAGCCATCCGCCGGATGGACCGGGGCGAATTCGGAATCTGCGAGCGGTGCGGCGCGGAGATCGCCGCAGACAGGCTGAAGGCGCTGCCAGAGAGCACGCTCTGCCTCAAGTGCAAGGGAGAGTTGGAACAGGCACGGCTGCCGCGCCAGCGCGTCGTCTACGCGGAGGCCGTGGAGGAGTGGTGAGATAGCCGTTCGTCCAGGCGCGAAACATGTCCAGAAGCCGCAGAGCGGAGGGGCTGGCGAGCCAGGTTCTCGCCTCTTCGCGGACAATAAGGCACTCGTCGGCATGCTCAACTAGCCGGAGGTCGTGCAGAAGCGCCAGAATCAACGTTGCCACAGACGCAGAGGGAGACGGAGGGTCGCTGCCGCACTGGGACTGCAGCCTGCGAAGGCCGCCGGGCGACAGCCGCCGCAATCGCAGGCGTCTGAGCAGCGGTATGGCCGCTGGCGCGTGTTCCTGCCGGTGGTCATGAGCAGGAATTGAGGCGGAACCAGAGATAAACACGGATGAGTATGGGGGAACGAGTAAGGGCTGTCCGGAACGGGACAGAATGTCTGGACCGCGAAGGGCGCGAAAGACACGAAAGGATTTCGCGCGTTTCGCGTTTCTTTCGCGGTTTTCGTGTTCCGAATGTCTGATCCGAAAATGGCGCAGAACACCATAGTTCCCGCTCAGGATTGAGCCGCCGAGGGAGGCGCATCATGATGAAGACGTGGGAGGCACCCAAACTGATTGTCCTCGTAAGGAGCCGGCCGGAGGAGATGATTCTCCAGAGCTGCAAGACGTGCCACATTATGGCTGGCCCGGGTAACTTCTTCGACGGCTGCGAAATCGCAGTTCCCGAAATCTGCCCACCCTGCGAAGTCTATGGCAGTTCGTAGGTCGGGTTGGCAACCCGACCTACAGCGGGGCGGCTCAGAAGTACGACTGGAGCGGGCCCCGCCGGCGGATGTCGAGCGACGCGCAGTGAAAGCCACCGCCGATGGTCTCGAAGTCGTAGAAGTTGCACGGGATCGGCTCAAAGCCCCAACCCCTCAGGGTCCGGATCAGACGCTCCTCCTCGCGGCACACGATCACCCTCTTCTCGTCGAGCATGAGCATGTTCATCATGATCCACCGGCTGCAGTTGTACATGGGATGGCTGGACGGCATCTCGGGCTCGGGGCACACCAGGATGTCCCAGCCGGCCCGCTTGAACATCTCCGGTACGCGGCGGATGCGCTCGGGATTGATCAGCAGTTTGCCCGGAGCGAGGGGGTAGAAGGTGGCGTCGATGTGCATGGGGTGCGTGTCATACACCTCCACCTCGTGTACGCGGTACTCGTCGCCCAGGTGGCGCTGTAGCCAGTCGATGCCAAAGCGATTGCAGGTGCTGCTCTGGGCGACGAAAAGATCACGGCCGCACTTGATCACGTCCGCCGCATCAAGCACCGGCTCAAACTCGGTTAGCACGGTGCGCATCGGCTCGCCCTCCTGCGGGGCCACATAACCGGAATGGTAGGTGCGTTCGCCGAGCTGCGGGCGCGGCCCGGACACCCAGCGGGCGCCCCCCCGGAAGTATTCCTTGCACAGCTCCTTGTAGGCGTGGTGCTCGAAATACCGCGAGCGCCAGCCCATGGACGCCTCGATGATCTGGTCGCCGATCACCAGCAGCACGTCGCGCGGCATCAGTGCATAGCAGCTGCTCTGGATCGAGAAGTCAGGCGTGGACAGGGGCCGCGAGAAGTCAAACGGAGTGGGCCGCCGCACTTTGACGCCTTCGGCCTCCAGGATATGGACGAACTCCTGTAGGTTTTTGTCCGCTGCGTGCAGCATGGCGGGCGGCCATGGGCTACCTCCGTGCGCCTGAAAGAACGCCCACAGCTCGCGCCGGTGCAGCGTGGCCTCCATCTCCACGTCCCAGGGCGGAATGAGCGCCCCTTCGACGCTGCCAACGATAATCTCCTCGAGCGGATCCCACTCGTTGTGGGAGTTCACGACAGGGTTCACGGTCACCTCCAGCTTCGCAGGTCTGGGACGCACGGCAAGCAAGGCGGCCCAGGCGACAATAGGTGCCCCCAAGGGATGCCGGGGGCGCGTTGTGTCGCATCGTAGCACTCATCAATCCTGCCGTCAAAAGCACGCCCCGAGGCAAACGGCTGGGGTCAGGGGGCGCGTTGCGTGTAGGGGCGTACGGCCGTACGCCCCTACCGACATGCGATGTGGGTGTCGCAGTTCGCAGGTCGGGTTGGCAGTAGCATGTAGGGCAGGTTTCCATACCTGCCCCAGACGGCAAACGGCGGCTAAGGATAGCCGCCCTACGGGCTATTCCTCTGCGGTCTCCACGGGCTCTGCGGTGAGATCCCTCTGCAACTCCGCCAGCGCGCCGTTGAGCGCGAGCGCGGCGTGAGCGGACAGGTCGTCCAGCGTGTAGTCGGCGGTCAGGGGCGGGACCTCACCCACCTCACCCCCGGCCCCTCTCCTAAGAGGAGAAGGGAGCAATTCCCCCTTCCCTCGGAGGGAAGGGGGCCAGGGGGTTAGGTCTCGGTGCGAGCCGCACACACTTCCCCCGCGCACCGCCCATGCCCTGCACCCCGGAACCGCGCAGGGCCGCTTGTTCGGATTGCGTGGCACAGAAGCCTCCATTCACCGCAGAGACCGCTGAGCGTGCAGAGAGATTCTCTTCCTCCCTTTTCCCTGCGCGGTCTCCGCGCGCTCTGCGATGAATCGCACCTTGAACAACGCGATGGCGACATGGAATAGAATGCAGTACAGCGAGGCGCTCATTCCTTCTTCCCCTTGCCATTGAGCCCCAGCAGTTCCGCCGCGTTCTTGACCGCCTCGTAGCTGAAGGTCGCCAGAGTCGCGCCCCAGAAGGCCGCCGCCAGCGCGCCCCAGTAGTCTGCCCCCGTGAGCGCCGCCGCGATGACTTCCAGCAGGGCGGTGATGCCCAGCACGAGCAACTGCGACCAGTTCCTGTCGGGCAGGTAGATTTTGAGCCACTGCGTGAGGAAGATGGCGGCAAGCCCAGCCGCGCGGGGATCCAGGAATCCTTCGGGTGTCAGAAGGGCGTCCATACTTCACCTCCAGAGAGACTTTGGCCGTTGGCCGCGGGCCTTCGGCTCAGAATGACCTATGGGTGCAGGATACTCCTGCCTGGCAGGATTGATAAGGGCGAGTCATTGACGACAGGGCGCAAAGATGGTAGAATCACGCAACCACATTTGGAGGGGGCATGAACCCAGTGAGCGAACAGAACAAGGCGCAGCGCAAGCGAACCACTGCGACGCCAGCCCGCCGTGCTCCAGAGATGGAGGCCCTCTACCAGACATCACTGGAAATCGGCTCCCAGATGGGCTTGCAGGCAGTTCTCCAGGCCATCGTGCAACGGGCCGCGAAGTTGGTGGGGACGGCTATGGGCGGGCTGTATTTGATGCGGCCCGACGGCAAAACCCTGGAACTGGTCGTCGTCCACAACCTGCCCGGCAACTACGTCGGCACCATCCTGCGCCTGGGCGAGGGCCTTTCAGGCCGCATTGCCGAGACGGGGGAACCGCTGCAAGTATCTGATTACGCCGGATGGAAAGGGGCAGCAGCAGTCTATGCACCCACTTCCTTCCGCCGAGTGCTGGGCGTACCGCTCAAGGTGGGAGGCCGCGTCATCGGCGTAATCAACGTCACCGACGACAAGACGGGCATTTTCGGTGACAAAGACATGCGCCTCCTGAGCCTGTTTGCAGCGCAGGCGGCTCTCGCCATTGAAGATGCGCGTCTGTTGGACGAGTCGCAGCGCCACGGCGCGGAATTAGAGCAGCGCCTGGCGGAACTCAACGACGCGGAGAAGGCCCTGCGGGACAGCGAGGAACGCTACCGCACTCTCGTGCAACTTTCCCCCGACGCGATCTTCGTTCACAGCGAGGGCAGATTTGTTTTCCTCAACACGGCAGCCACAGACTTGCTCGGTGCGTCCAACGCCGAACAACTGATCGGGAAGCCAATACTGGATGTCGTCCACCCGGACTACCGCGGCATCGTCCAGGCGCGGGTTCGGAAAATGTCCGAGAAAGGGCGACCCGCCCCGCTGATTGAAGAAGAACTGATCCGGGTAGACGGCACAATTGTTGACGTGGAGGTGACCGGCACCCCCATCGCCTACCTGGGCAAGCGGGCCTTCCAGGTTGTCGCGCGCGACATCACGGAGAGATTGCGGATAGAAAGAGACCTACGCCGCCAGAATGAATACCTAGCCGCCCTTCACGAAACCGCCCTTGACGTATTGAGCCGCCTGGACTTGCGGGAGACGCTGGAAGCCGTCGTGTCGCGGGCCGCAAGTCTGATGGATGCACCCTACGGCTGGGTGTATCTGGTGGACACGGAACAGGACGACATCAGAGCCGAGGTCGCCACAGGGCTGTACAGCAGGTACATCGGCAACCACATGGCGCGAGGCGAGGGCGTTGCCGGCAGGGTCTGGGAATCGGGCCGGCCGCTGGTTGTGGACGACTGTGTGAATTGGCCGGGACGTTCGCCGGTTTATGACGACACTCCCGCAGGCCCCGTCATGGGAATGCCGTTGAAATCGGGGGCGGAGGTCGTGGGCGTGCTGGGAGCGGCCCGCTTGCCGTCGGCCAGCGCCTTCACTCTGGACGAGGTTGAGTTATTCGGGCATCTGGCCAATCTGTCCTCCATTGCTCTGGACAATGCCCGCCTGCACACCGCGACCCAGCAGGAGTTGACGGAGCGCAGACGGACAGAAGAGGCTCTGCGCAAGAGCGAAGAACGGCTCCGCAGCATGCTAGAGAACGTGAACCTGGTGGCCGTCATCCTGGACGCGCAGGGCAACATTGTCTTCTGCAACGACTACGTGCTCCGGCTCACAGGGTGGGAATTGGGCGAGGTCATCGGGAAGAACTGGTTCGATCTCTTTGTGCCGCCTGCCGAAGACATCCGGCCGATCTTCCATCAGAACATTGTCAAAGGCGAGATTCCGCCCCACCACGAGAACCCCATCCTCACCCGGCAGGGGGAGCAAAGGCTGATCGCCTGGAACAACACCGTGCTGCGCGACCTACAGGGCAGCGTCGTCGGAACGGCCAGCATCGGCGAGGACATCACCGAGCGCAAGCGGGCAGAGGAAGTCATTACGCGCCGCTCCCAGGAGATGGCCGCTCTGTACCAGACCTCGCTGGAAATCAACGCGCAGACGGGACTTCGCGATGTTCTGCAGGCCATTGTGGAGCGGGCCGTCAAGTTGCTGGGCACAAGTATGGGCGGCATCTATCTTGTGAGGCCCGACGGACAGACCCTGCAACTGGCTGTCAGCCATAATGTGCCGGCGGAGATTGACGGCACTGCGCTGCGCTTCGGTGAGGGCATTGCCGGCCGCGTAGCCGAAACAGGCAAGGCAATCCAGGTTGCCGATTACCTGCAATGGGAGGGGCGGGCGGAGTCTCTTGCGAGCAGCCCCTTCCGTCGCGTTCTAGGCATGCCGCTCAAGGCCGCGGGCCGCGTCATCGGCGTGCTGGATGTGACCGATGACAGGCCGGGCACGTTTACCGACGATGAAGTCCGGTTGTTGAGCCTGTTCGCCGAACAGGCCGCCCTGGCCGTGCAGAATGCGCGCTTGCTGGACGGGGCCGAGCGGCACGCTGCCGAACTGGAGCAGCGGCTGGCGGAACTCAATGACGCGCAGCGCGCCCTCCAACGCAGCGAAGCCACTTTCCGCGCCCTGGCCGAAACCGCTGCTACGGCCATCTTTATCTACCAGGGAGACTTATTCCGCTACGTGAATCCGGCAACGGTGGCCCTGGGCGGCGGGTATACGCGCGAAGAACTGCTTGGCGTCAGTTTCCAGAAGTTTATCCACCCCGACTTCCGAGAGATGGTCTTGGGGCGCGCCCTCGCCCGGCAGCGGGGCGATCCTACCCCGCCTCGGTATGAATTTAAGACTCTGACAAAAAGCGGCGAAGAACGTTGGGTGGATTTCACCGCAACGATGATTGAGTACGAAGGGACCCCCGCCGCCCTCGGAACGGCCTACGACATCACCGAGCGAAAGCGGGCAGAGGAAATCCTCCGCGAAAGAGAGGAATCTTACCGCACTCTGGCCGAAAACCTCCCCGGCCTCGTCTACCGTGTCTTCCTCCGCGAAAGCGGGCGGATGGAGTTCTTCAACGAGCTGCTGGAGCCGATGACCGGCTTCACAGAGGCGGAACTTGCCAGGGGCCGGTTCTGCTCCATTGAACCCCTGATTGTACCGGAGGAGCGTCCCGGCGTTGTCGCCGCAGCGGAGTGGGCCATCAGGCAGCACCAGCCATTTGAGGTGGAGTATCGGCTGCGGACCAAGTCAGGAGCAATCAGCCACTTCTTTGAGCACGGCCAGCCGGTCTACGGGGCCGACGGCAAACCGCTGTACATTGACGGCGTCATCTTTGACATCACTGCCCGCAAGCGCGGGGAGGAAATCCAGGCGGCCTTGTTCCAGGTCGCGCAGGCCGCCAGCACTGCCACCAGCCTTCAGGAGTTCCTGCGGGTCGTGCATGGGCAGATCGGAACCCTGATTGACGCCACCAATTTCTATGCGGCTCTGTATGATGAGAGGAGTGACACTTACACCTTTCCCTACCACGTTGACGAGTTTGACACGGCAGACGGCTACACCCCGCATCAGATGAAAAAAAGCCTGACAGACTATGTGCGGCGAACCGGCCAACCTGTCTTGGCAGACGAGGCATTGCACGAGCGGCTCGCGGAGGAAGGCGAAATAGAAATGGTGGGCACGCCGTCGCCCATCTGGTTGGGAGCGCCCCTGCGGACGGCGCGGGGCGTCATTGGTGTTGTAGTCGTGCAGAGCTACACGGACGGGTCGCGCTATTCCGCCTCCGACCTGGAACTCCTTGCCTTCGTCGCCGACAACATCGCATCGGTCATTGAGCGCAGGCGTACGGAGGATGCCCTGCGCCAGAGCGAGGAAAAATTCCGCAGGGTATTCCAAATCAGCACCGAAGCGATTGTGGTCAGCGATGCGGAAACCGGGACGTACGTTGACGTCAACGAGGGCTATCGGAACCTGACCGGGTACACCCGCGACGAACTTATCGGCAAGTCGTCGCTGGAAATAGGCACCTGGGCCAACCCAGAGGAACGCGCCGACGTGATTGGGCGACTCAGAAAAGAGGGCCTGGTCAGCGGGGAGGAAATTCATATCCAAAGGAAAGACGGCTCCATCCGCACGGCACTGTTCTCCGCGCAAGTCATGGAGATCGGGGGCGAACCTCGCATGGTATCCACCACCCGCGACATCACCGAGTACAAGCACCTGGAGGAACAATTGCGCCAGGCACAGAAGATGGAGGCCATCGGAACCCTGGCAGGTGGCGTTGCCCACGACTTCAACAATCTCCTCACGGCTATCCTGGGCAATGTGAATTTCCTTATGGATTCTCTGGATGCCGATGATCCGCGGCGGCAGGAAGTGGAGGAGATCTACAAGGCCGGAGAGCGAGCCGCCTCCCTGACCGCACAGCTCCTGACCTTCAGCCGCCGCCAGATGGTGGCCCCCAAAATCCTCAACCTGAACACGGTCATCACTGAAACGGGGCGGATGCTCAAGCGGCTCATCGGCGAAGACGTGGAACTGATCCTGAACCTGGCCCCGGATATTGGCTTCGTCCGGGCCGATCCGGGTCACATCGGTCAGGTCATCATGAATCTGGCCGCTAACGCCCGCGACGCCATGTCCAATGGGGGGCGGCTGACCCTACAGACCGCCAACGTGACCCTGGACAAGGCCTTCTGCAGCGCCCATCCCGAAGCCACTCCGGGCGACTATGTCCTGCTGGCGGTTGCCGACACCGGCATCGGCATGACCGCCGAAGTCAAGCGGCGCGTCTTTGAACCGTTCTTCACCACAAAACAAGTGGGGCGCGGCACCGGGTTGGGCCTTTCTGTCGTCTACGGGATTGTGCGCCAGAGCGACGGCCACATCCTCCTGGAAAGCGAACCGGGCCGCGGAGCCCGCTTTGAGATCTACCTGCCGAGAGTGAAAGAGGAGGGTGCGGCAGCGGAGACGACGGACGCAGGAGCCTTCCCGGCAGGCGGGTCTGAGACCATTCTCCTGGTGGAAGACGAGGATTTCGTCCGCGACGTCGCCGAGCGCATCCTACGGAGCCAGGGGTACACGGTTCTGGCAGCCAGCGGCGGCGCTCAGGCGGTGGAAATCCTTCGCTGCCACCCAGGCCGCATTGACCTCCTGCTGACGGACGTGATCATGCCCGCGATGGGCGGCCAGGAGGTGGCGCAGCAGGCCGCCGCGATTCGGCCTGACACGCAAGTGCTCTTCATGTCTGGCTATGCAGGCGATATTGTAGGGCAGAAGGGCGTCTCAACAAACAGAATGTTCCTCCAAAAGCCCTTCGCTGTCAGGTCGCTCCTCGGCAAAGTGCGCGAAGTCCTCGACGAATGAAACCACAGATGACTTCATTGAAAAGGGCTGATTCACCGCTGAGCCGCAGAGGAAGAGAATGAACCGCAAAGACGCGAAGGACGCAAAGGTTTATAGTTTTTTCTTCGCGTTCTTTGCGCCTTCGCGGTTCAATTCTAGCTTCTGCGCTCTCGGCGTACTCTGCGGTAAGAAGACCGAGTCGTAATCTGCAATCGCTTGACCTTCCGGCCTCTGCGGAGTATAATGCGGAACGTTGGCGCAAAGAAGCGCGGGACATCCGCATAGAACACGCAAGGAGGCCGAAATTGTACGAAATCCTTTACCGTGAAGACCTGGCCCCGGTGACCAAACTGCTGGACGTGAAAGCGCCGCTGGTCGCCAGGAAGGCCCAGGCCGGACAGTTCGTCGTCGTCCGGGCTAACGAAAAGGGTGAGCGCATCCCCCTGACCATCGCCGACTTCGACAGAGAGAAAGGGACGCTCACTCTTATTTTTCAGGAAGTCGGCAAGTCCACCATGCTGCTGGGCACGAAGAAGGCGGGCGACCATCTCGCCAGCGTCGTCGGCCCCCTGGGGCTTCCCAGCGAGATTGAGAACTACGGCACGGTCATCTGCGTGGGGGGCGGCGTGGGGATCGCGCCCATCTACCCCATCGCCCGCGAGCTGAAGGCGGCGGGCAACAAGGTCATCTCCATCATCGGCGCGCGCAACAAAGACCTACTGTTCTGGGAAGACAAGATGCGCACCGTCAGCGACGAACTCATCGTCACCACCGACGATGGTTCTTACGGGCGCAAGGCGCTCGTCACCGAGCCACTGAAGGAAATTCTGTCGTCGGGACGTAAGGTCGCGAAGATATGGGCCATTGGCCCAGCAATCATGATGAAGTTCACCGCCCTCGCGACGCAGCCCTTCGGCGTCCCCACGATTGTCTCGCTCAACTCCATCATGGTGGACGGCACGGGGATGTGCGGAGCCTGCCGCGTTTCCGTCGGCGGGCAGACCCGCTTCGTCTGCGTGGAGGGGCCGGAGTTTGACGGCCACAAGGTGGACTGGGGACTGCTGCTGGAGCGCCAGCGGCAATACCTGGAGCAGGAGAAACTCGCCGTAGAAGAATGGAAATCCCACGGCTGCCATTGCGACGAAGGGTGCTGAAAAGATTTCACCGCAGAGACCACAGAGAACGCAGAGGTAAAGAAGGTTATTCCTCTTTGAAGCAATGGAAATCCTATGACTGCCATTGCGACGAA